>Ga0137379_10001781_pt1 | contig 19848 bp, 17 predicted proteins | sample SagtaG_18_FD_104812 | JGI IMG/M metagenome (GOLD analysis project Ga0137379, IMG submission 104812) | Vadose zone soil microbial communities from Sagehorn Ranch, Mendocino, California, USA - Sage2_L_80_16 metaG | ecosystem: Environmental > Terrestrial > Soil > Vadose zone | place: USA...
ACGAGGACATCACGCAATGCCCCAACTTCAACGCCGGCATCACCGCCCGGCTCGCCGGCCAGCCACTGTCACGATCCCACCAGCAGTTGCACGGCCAACGGTTCCACGAGGTGCCAGACAGCTCCTAAGCGCACGTCCGCACGCGGATCGTAATACCGCGGTCCGTTCGGCACATTAAAAGTCTTTTCTGCCGAACGGGACTCGGCATGTACCGCCGGGCCGAGACACCCGGCGAATGCGCTGGCAGCGAATCACTCCGATGAGGTGACGCTCGTTCACCCTGCCGTGACCGAGCCTGACAGTAAGAACGCAAGCGAGCCTGCCAGGCCGAGGCCAGTCAGCACACCGCCCCGCCGGGCATGCTCACCCACCATGTCACGGGCGACCGTCATCGCCCGCGGACGGAAAGGACAACGGGTGCACGACAGGCCGCTCCCCGACGCCGCGCCCGCGCCCAAGCACCGGCGGCCATGCGCGAACGTGCCCGCCCCCGGCCCGATGGGCCGGCCTGAGGTGATACTGCAGGACGCGTTCACGGTGGAGCCGTGGAATCTGCGGGAGGCTCACCTGGACCTGGACCTCCTGGCCCAGACCGAGTCGGTGTTCGCGCTAGCCAACGGTCACGTGGGCTGGCGGGCCAACCTGGACAAGGGTGCCGCCGGGCCGGCGAGGCGTTCCGGCGGCAGCTCCGGGACTTCGCGAGCGGGGGACCGGCGGCGTGAGTGGTTCACAGCGCCCGCTGGAGGATGGCTTCCAGGTCGCCGTGGCTCAGGGCGACGGGATTTCCCTGCATGCTGCTCGAGATCAGGGCTTTGGCGGCGATCTCGCCGGCGTGCTGCGGCCGGACGCCGAACGCGGCCAGGCCGGGTACGGCGAGCAGGGTGAGGGTCTGGCGGGTCCAGGCCAGGGCGTCCTCGACGGCTGCGGCGGGGTCGCCGGTCAGCAGCCCGGCCGCCTGGGCGTAACGCTCCAGGGCGGGATGGCCGGGCGGCCCGGACCGCAGCGCCTTGACGTTCGCCTCGATGACGGGTGCCAGCAGCGCGGCGCAGGCGATGCCGTGCGGCACGTCCGCCACGCCGCCGATGACGCCGGCCAGGCCGTGCACCGCGCCGAGCCTGGCGCTGGCCAGTGCCATCCCGCCCAGCAGGGCGCACATGGCCATGTCGGTCCGCGCGGCCAGGTCCTCGCCGTCGGCGTAAGCGGCTCGCAGGCCCGCGGCCGCGCGGCGCAGCCCCTCGCGGGCCAGCCCGTCGGTCAGCGGGCTGGCCTGGCGCGAGACCAGGGGTTCCAGGCACTGAGTGAGCGCATCCAGGCCGCTGGCGGCGGTGACCGGCGGCGGGCACGACACGGTCAGCTGCGGATCGACCAGCGCGACCCGCGGGATCATCAGCGGGCTGCGCAGGCTCGCCTTGAGACGGTGTTCCGGCGAGGCGAGCACGGCGTTGGCCGTAACCTCCGCCCCGGTGCCCGCCGTGGTGGGCACCGCGACGCACGGCACGGCGGGCCGGCTAACCGGCTGGCCGGCTCCGATGACCTCCAGGTAATCCAGCGGGTCACCGCCGTTGCCCAGCAACATGGCCACGGCCTTGCCAGTGTCGATGACGCTGCCGCCGCCGATCGCGACGACCATGTCAGCGCCGTGGTCGCGCGCGACGGCGACCCCGGCCCGGGCTAGCCCGACCGTCGGCTCGGCGCCCACCTCCAGCACCGCGGCCGGCAACCCCAGGCCCTCGAGCAGCCCGGCGTGACGCGCCGGATTCGCGCCCGTACACACCAGCACCCGGGAGCCGAGCCCCGCCAGGACGCCCGGCAGCTCCGCTACCCGCCCGGCCCCGGCCATGATGCGGCCGGCCGTGGCGAACTCGAACTTCATAGCCGTCACGGCGCGGCGGTGGCCCAGCCACCGCTGCCCGCCGGGAACACCACGGAGTACCGGACCGATTGCCGCGGCCCGGCCATCATCTCGGCGACCGCATCACGCCAGGTCGCATAGTGCGGCGTCAGCTTATGCGCCGCCGGCGCCTCCTCATCCCGGTAGACCTCGGTCAGCACTACGTGCGCCGGGTCGGCCTGATCCTGGATCACGTCGAACCGCAGGACACCCGGCTCGGCCAGCGACTCCCGGGCGTTGATCAGCGTCGCGGCCAGGAAATCCCCGACCCGCTCCGGCCGCACCCGGGCATGAACATGAACGACCAGCATGCGTCCATCCTGCTACACGATGTCCAGCCAGGACCCGAACCCGGCACGCACATTGGGGTGCACTTCGACGGGCGGCCCTGGGTGCCGAGGTGGGCAACGCTCGTGTCAGCGGACCTCTGTGCTCCCGTCCGCGCCTTGGCCAGCGTCGTCGGGTCCTCCGGCAGGCCCGGTGCCGGGGGACCCTGGCCCGTGCCCGGCGCCCTCGCGCTCGGCGGCCCCGGACCCAGGCGGATGTCCAGCGCCCGCGGACCCGGCCCGCCGCCCGGCCGCCTCGGCGAGGTAGCGGTCCCCGTGTGCGACTGGGCTGAAGGCGAAGGTGAGGGCGATGGTGGCGGTGAGACCGCCGATGACGGCGTAGACGCCTGTGACACTCCCGCTCAGGTTGATGGCTGCCGCCCCGGCGAGCGACCCGAGGGGGATGGCCGACCAGGCCAGGACCTGGGCGACGCTTACCACCCGCCCGTAGAGCTGGGGCGGGACGATCGCCTGGCGCAGGGCGACGGTGTTGATGTTGAGCAACATGCCAAAGCCCGATGACGCCGCCCACAGGACCAGTGCGGCCGCGTAGGAGCCGGCGAGGGCCATGGCGGTCATGGTCAACCCGGCGAGGACGAGGGCGCCGAGGGCGGTGACGGCGAAGGAGGCACGCTGGCGGATCGGCCCGGCAACGAGACTGACCGCGACGATGCCGGCGGCACCAGCGGCATAGAGGAAGCCGATCTCGGAGTTGGTGGCGTGCAGGGCGCGTCGGGCAAAGAGGACGAGCTGGGAGTTGGCCGTCGTGGCGACGAGGTTGATCAGGGCCATCATGATCGAGATGGAGCGCAGTACCGGGTTGGCCCACACATAGGCCAAGCCCTCCCGCACGTCGGCGAGCAGGGCCCGGATCGCTGAGCCGGCGGGGCGCCTGGCCGGCGTGGCGGCGTTGAAGCTGCAGCGGATCAGGGCCAGGCAGCCCGACGAAACGAGAAAGGAGCCGGCGTCCACGAACAGGAGGCCGGCTACAGGCACGAAAGCCACGAGCGCGCCGGCGAGCGCGGGGCCGAGGATCTGACCGGCGTTGTTCGTCGCCATGATGCGGGCGTTGGCCGTGACCAGTTCCTGCTCGCCGACGAGCGAGGGGATGGCCGCGAACTCCCCGCAGTCGAAGATGATCCCGAGCGTCGACTGCACGAAGGTAACGGCATAGATGTCCGCGACCCGCAGCAACCCGCCGATCGCCAGGACGGGGATCACGGCGATCACGAGCGCCTGGGCGATGTCGCTGCCCAGCATGAGACGCTTGCGGTCGAACCGGTCGACGACCGCGCCGAGCAGGAGACCGAACAGCAAGTAGGGCACGAACTCCGCGGCGGTGGTCAACGCCAGGTTCGTGGCAGAGTGAGTCAGCTTGAACACCAGTAGCGGCAAGGCGAAGGTGGTGAACGAGCCGCCCAGCTGGGAGACGGCCTGCCCGCTGAAGTAGAACCAGAAGTCCCGCCCCAGCCGAGCCCGCCCGCCTGCCGGGGCTTCCTGGGTACGACGCTCGCTGCCCATCCGGACAAACTGTACTTCCCGGGCGGCCAGCACGAGCGAGACCGGAGCAGGGCTCAGCTGCCCGACTATGCCAAGGACCTCGGCTAGGGCACCCGTCAGATGACGGGCCGGCGTATCCACCAGAAGCAGAAGCCGCCGAGCACGATGGAGAAGCTGAGGAAGATCGCCAGTTCGTACCATTGCATGGGCCAGTAGCGGCTGCCTGGCTGGTAGGTCACCACCTGGTGGAACGTGGCGGCGAGCCTGGCGGTGCAGTCCCGGGGATTCAGTGGGCCGTAGTTGCCTCGGGGACATGCTCGGCTGAGGAAGGATGCCGTGGGGGTCTGGCCGGCCTGGTCTACGATCTGGACTGAATAGACCCACGCGTCCGGAAGGCTGATGCCCCGGGTGCTCTCGAAGGCCTTGATAATGCCTGGCGAGGTCTGATCGATGCTCACCGGGGTGGCGGTGGTGATCGGCAAGCTCTGATGAAGCGGGGTAAAGAGGTACGGGCGCACCCAGGCAGTGACGGCTTCGCGGGCCGCGACGAAGCCGACGAGGGCGGTCAGCATCGCTGGCAGCATCCGCCGGAAGATCAGCCCGGCAGTGAGCCCGAGCGCGTGACACCTTGGGTCCACGCCAGGCGGAAGGTCCCCGCCTCGAATTCCCTGGAAATGAGCGGCGCGCCCCAGAACATGCCGATGAGCAAGGGGACGGCGAGCACGAGAAAGTCCAGGAACACCTGCAGCGGACCGTCGGCGCCGGTGAAGTCGGTCGTGGCCGTCGAGCAGTCATGATGCGCAGCGCAGCTGGCGATGGTCGTGTCGTAGAGGTGGACAAGATCCGGTCCGGTCAGCGCCAGGACGACGGCGAAGATCGCCAGTGCGCCGGCGGCTACGGCGGCTTGCATCCGGAACTGAAGCCAGGCGAACCGGATCACGACACGACCCCCAATCCGGACCGGCGACCCGGGCTGGGGTTACGTGCCCGGCCCATGTAGGCAAGTACCAGCTCGTCCAGCGTGATCGGCTTGACGGTCCATGCCGGATCGAGAATCGGCTGGTCTGTGCGCACGAGGAACGTGCTCTGCTTGTCGGTGTGGCTCTCTTCGATGACCTCGTGGCTGGAGGGCAAGGAGCGTAGATCCCGGCGGGGACCAGACAGGCGCTGATGCGTCGCGAGCAGTTCGGTGACCTCGCCGGCCAGCTGAACATGTGAGGCGACGAGAAGGACCAGGTAGTCACAGACCCGTTCGAGATCGGCGATGAGATGCGAGGACAGGACCACATTGACCTCATGCTTGGCGACGATTTCCATGAGCCCCTGGAGGAACTCGCGCCTGACAAGCGGGTCCAGGCTGGCCACGGGCTCGTCGAGGAGTAGGAGCGCGGGTTGTTTTGCGATGGCCATCGTCAGGGCCAGCTGGGCCCGCTGCCCGCCGGACAGCGAGCCCGCCTTCTGCCGCGGGTCCAGGCCGAGCTGGTCGATCCGGTCCCTGGCCAGCTCCTGGTTCCAGTTCGCGTTGAGGTACGAACCCATCAGGAGGTGCTTGGCAACCGAAAGCCCGGCGTAGGCCGGCGTGTCCTGGGCGACGAAGCCCACCTTCTCCAGTTGGGCCGGCCCGTCGCCGGGGTGTCCGGCGAGCACCGTGATCGACCCGCAGGTCGGCGCGAGCAGCCCGACGGCCAGGTTCAGCAGGGTCGTCTTGCCTGCCCCGTTCGGGCCCACAAGCCCGACGACCTTGCCTTCGGGGATCCTCAAGGTGCAGTCACGGAGCGCCCACTGTCGTCCGTACTGTTTGCCGAGACCGTTCGTCTCGATGACGGCGGTCATGCCGCTCCCTCCGCGAATGAGTTGCGAACGGCGGTGCGGTAGATCGCCTCGATGTCGTCGGGCCCGAGGCCTGCGGCACGCGCCTTTCGCAGCCAGGCGGTCATCGACGCGAGGAAGCGCCCCTGCACGGCGGGGTCGCTGCGAGGAAGCGTCCGGACAACGAACGTCCCCTGGCCGGGACGCGGGCGTACCAGGCCCTCCCGTTCGAGATCCCGGTATGCCTTCAGCACCGTATTCGGGTTGATCGCCAGCTTGGCGACGACCTGCTGGGCTGTCGGCAATTGGTCTCCTCGCTCGAGGATGCCGAGCTGCAGTGCCTGGCGGACCTGCTGGACCAGCTGCAGGTAGGTGGCGACACCTGATGTGGTGTCGAGCTGGAACTCGATCATTCACCCTCCTTCCACTAATCGCTGAATCCACTAAGTTCTTAGTTGAAGAGTACATCCGAGAGGAGGGACGCAAGGCGCCTGTCGTGGCCGGATCCAGGCAGATAGCTGCCCTGACCAGGAATGAAGCCCTAGGGAAATCCTTGGAGACCTCTTGACTACGGGCCCGGTTAGTGCGCAAATCCACCCCAGCAACCAGAAAACCCGCAGTTCAGCGAGCTGAGGGCCTGGCAAGACGGCGGTGCCGGGGCGCTGCGGTCCAGGGGCCGGTGCCGCGGGAGAAGCTGAGCCTGCAGCAGTGGGCCCAGCTACTGCCGTGTCAGATTCGGTTGGCCCGGCCGCTTCGGCCGTGCGCGCGGGCGGCCGGCCTGAGATCGTGCCGGCACGATGTGACATCGAGCCGGCGGGGGACGGGGCTGGCGCGGGACGGATGAGCGGCGCGAGGCGCCCGGGGCGTGAGGTGCGGAGCTAAGAGCCAGGGCCAGGGCTCAGGGGCCAAGGGGCCAAGGGGCCAAGGGGCCAAGGGGCCAAGGGGCCAAGGGGCCAAGGGGCCAAGGGGCCAAGGGGCCAACGTAGCCTGCGGCGGCACTAGAGCAGGAGCTCAGGAAAGGCTCGGGCCATAACAACAACTCCCGAACCTCCTCTGAAATATTCTGGAGTTCGCCAGTTGCGTCGCACTGGCTTGGCTCTGCCGAAATCTATAAGCCGTCCCTAAAGGGTGGCCTGCGCCGAGAGGATAGGGGCAGAGCAGCCCAGCGCCGCTGAACGCATCATCGCACAATGGTGTCAGGAGGCTGCTATGACGGGTTGGTGCAAATGGGCGGCTCTGGTCGCGAAACGCTTTCGGTAGGTGGTGGCGCTGAGGCCGTAGTGGGCTTTGAAACGGCGGGCGAAGCCGCTCTGGTCGGGCCAGCCGACCGCGCGCCCGATGCTGGTGACCGGCTCGTCGGAGTGCAGGAGCAGGACGGCGGCGTGCTCGGCGCGGAGCTGGCCAAGGTAGGCCATGGGCGGCAGCCCGGTGGCGGCGTTGAACAGCCGGACCAGGTAGCCCGGGGCGAGGTGCAGGTCGGCGGCCAGGCCGGTCAGCGTCCAGTCCCGGGCCAGGTCAGCTTCCAGCAGGCGCATCGCCTGCACGACCGCGGGATGCGCTGATCCGGGTTCACCCGGCAGCTCGCCGCGGGCCCCCGCCACAGCCTGGCCGAGCTGTCCGAACAGAAGGGACAGCCGGCCGACGATGTCGGGGCGGTGCAGGGCGGGCGGGCGGTGCCGCAGCGCAGCTAGCGCATCGAGATGAACCAGGCAGTCGCCGAGGACGGACGGCGGCAGGCTGATCGTCAGCACGCCGCGGCCGGGAGAAGAGTACGGGCCGGCCCATAGCAGGAACCCGAGCAGCGGGTCCTCACGGGTCCAGGACAGCTCGCGGCGCAGCAGCTCGCTGCTGAAACAGCAGTTGTACACCTCGAACCGCTGGCAGTTCTCGTACCCGTGCCAGACGCCCGGCCGGAGCAGCAGGACGTCGCCCGGCTGCATCTCGCGCCGTCCGGCCTGGGAATGGTGGGTGGCCGCGCCGCCCACGGCGAAGGCGATCTCCACGAAGCTGTGCGTGTGCACCGGGCTGTCCCACTTGTGCAGATAGCAGCCTGCGTAAGCCGGCATGGGCTCGGTGAGATGGAAAAGGCCCTGTCTGGTGCCTACCGGCGGGGCTTCGTCCACGTCAACAACGTATTACCGCAGCCGGCCGAAGTGAATTTCTGACAAGTAACGGTTCATCACGGTATAGCGGCGACCAGCGGATACGCCCAGGATCGACGTCATGGACGTGACGTTCATGGGCGCCGAGCACAAGCTGGCCGGGCGGATACCCCGGTGGCGCTACCGCTACCGGCCGGTCCTGGCGGTGCTGCTGCTGCCGAGCCTGCTGCTGATCGGCGTCTTCAGCTACTACCCCGCCATCCGCAGCCTCATCGGCGGCTTCTACCAGTGGAACGGCTTCTCCGCGCCCACCTACGCGGGGATATCGCAGTTCCGGCAGTACATCCAGGCGCCGACCTTCGGGACCGAGGCGGGGAACATCGCGATCCTCACCGGCGGCAGCATCGGCATCAGCCTGGTGTCACAGTTCACCGCGGCCGAAGTCGTCATGCATATGCCGCCAAAAGCCGCCGCCATCGCGAAATACGTCCTCGTCCTGCCGATCGTGCTGCCGCCATTGGTGCTGATCGAGGTCTGGGCGTACCTGCTCCAGCCGGGATCGGGCTTGGTCGACCGGATCCTCGGCGCGGTCGGGCTGCCGCAGCCGACCTGGTTCAGCGACCCGCACCTGGCGCTCGTCGGGATCTTGCTTGTCGGGTTCCCGTGGATCTCCAACCTGGGGTTCCTGATCTTCCTCGGCGGGCTGCAGAACCTGCCGAAGGACGTGCTGGACGCGGGCAGGCTGGACGGCCTGAGCGCGGTCCGGCGGGTCTTCGCGATCGACATCCCGCTGCTGATACCGCAGTTCCGGATCGTAGTGATCTTGTCCGGCATCTTCGCGGTGCAGAACTTCGTGCCGATCCTGCTGCTCACCAACGGCGGCCCGGGGACCGCGACGCTGGTGCCCGGCCTGGACATGTACCAGTCGGCGTTCGCCAGCGACCAGTACGGCTACGGCATGGCCATCGGCACCCTGCTGTTCGTCGCGATGCTCATCTTCACACTTGCCGTCATGCGGGCGCTGCGTCCCCGAACCGCGTAGCCCCCGGACCAACTGACCGAATTATCACCAGGAGGCGGGTTTGTAATGTTCCGAAGAACTCACGCGCTGCCGACCGGGATGGCCCTGCTAGCCGCGGGCGTCCTGGTTGCGGGATGCTCGGGCGGCTCGGCCAGCCCGGGCGGCTCGGGTAACGCCGCCCCGGTCACCATCAAGGCGGTGCTGCCGCCGAACACCGGCCCGATCACCGCGGCCGACAACGCCGGCCTGAAGCAGCTGACCACCCAGTACGAGGCCGCGCATAAGAACGTCACGGTCCAGTGGCTGCCGAACAACATGTCCAGTATCACCCAGGCGAACGCGGCGGTGGAGAGCCAGGCCTCCGGCGGCAGCGCGCCGGACGTCGTCTGGGAGCAGTACGGCCCGGTCACCTCCGGGGCCATCCCGGCCGGACTGCTGCAGAACATCAAGCCGTACCTGGCCAAGCCCAACCCGTACGTGCCGGGCAGCTCCAGCTGGCTGTCGCTGTTCGCGCCCTTGACGGTCCCGTACATGACCTCGCCGAACGGGGACATCGACATCATCCTCGGGTCGAGCGTCGAGACCGGCTTCTTCTACAGCAAGGCGGCCTTCGCCAAGGCCGGGATCTCGGGGCCGCCGGCCAGCTGGGCCGACTTCATGACCGACCTGGGCAAGCTGAAGTCGGCCGGCATCACCCCGCTGATGTACACCACCGGCGAGCCCTGCAACCCGTCCTGGTTCGAGCGGCTGGCCACCTCCTCGCTGCTCGCGAACCAGGTCAGCCAGTTCGACGTCAACCACGCCCAGGTGACCAACGGCCTGGACGTCGCGGTCGGCATCCACAAGGGCATCATCAGCATGAGCAATCCCCGCTACGCGGAGGCCTGGAAGCTCCTTGGCCAGCTCGTTCCGTACTCGGCCAGCGGGCAGAGCGGATACGGGCCTGCCAGGACCCGAACGTCACGACGCCCCCGCTGAGCCCGCAGCCGCTGCTCGTCCAGGGCAAGGTCGGCATGCTCTGGGGCGGCAGCTGGTGGATTCCCCAGCTCGACTCGGCCGGCTTCACCGGTAAGTTCGGCGTGTTCCCCGAGCCGCCCATCACCACCGCCACGACGCCGCTCGGGCTCGGCACCTCCACCCTCGGCGTCATCGGCGGCCCGAACGGCAACGGCCAGTGGAGCATCACCTCCCAGCGTGCGGACAGCACGATGACCCCGGCCAAGACCGCGACCGTCATGAACTTCCTGGCCTGGATCTTCACCCCGCAGCACCTCGGCTACTGGCTGAAGATCAGCGGGAGCGGAGCCTACATCCCGACCGAGACGGACGCGCCGACGGTGAACCTGCCCGGCCTGTCCAGCCTGGTCCCGACCGGCAAGGTGCCTACGGTGGTCGACGTGGTCCTCGACGACGTGCTGTCCGCCGCGGCTACCAACGCAGGCATGCGGCTGGTCCAGGAGTACGTCAACGGGTCGCTGCCCTACTCCGCGTTCGCCAGCCAGTGGCAGTCACTGCTGACGAGCTCCGCGCAGGCCTGGGCGACGCAGAACCACGTCGATCTCGGCAAGTACTGAAGTGCGGCGCCGTTACCGCTGGATCAGCCTGCTCGGCGGGGTGGTGATCGTGGTGATGACCTACTTCCCGATCGTCTTCGTCGTCTCCAACTCGCTGAAGACCGGGCAGAACATCTTCAGCACCGGGGTGTTCTCGCTGTTCACCCAGTTCGACTACCAGAACTACAGCACGGCGTGGTCCGGCGTATCCCGGCCGCTGGTCAACACGATCATCGTCGCCGCGGTCTCCATCGTGCTGGGCGTGGCCGCCGCCGCGCTCGGCGCGTACGCGTTCTCCCAGCTGCGGTTCCGCGGCAAGGAGCTGCTGTTCCTGGCCTACGTGGCCCTGCTGCTGATCCCGTCGACGCTGACCCTGATCCCGCTGTTCCTGACCATCCAGAAGCTGGGCTTGTTCAATACCTGGTGGGCGCTGATCCTGCCGTACGCGGCCAGCGCCCAGCCGCTGCTGGTGCTGATCTTCCGCGGCTTTTTCGACCAGATCCCGCGGGAGCTGCTGGAAAGCGCCCGCACCGACGGTTGCACCGAAGCCCAGGTGTTGGCGCGGATCGTGGCCCCGCTGACCAGGCCGGTGCTGCTGACCGGCGCGATCCTGGTCACGATCAACGTCTGGGGCGACTACCTGTGGCCCACGATCGTGATCCAGGACCCGCACAAGACCACGATCTCGGCCGGCGTGCAGCAGTTCGTCAGCAGTTTCGGGCTGAACGTGAGCAGCGGCGGCTCGGTGTTCGCCGCGCTCGTGGTCGCCACCGTGCCCATGTTCGTCCTGGTCGGCTTCACCATGCGCTATTTCGTCTCGGGCCTCACCGAAGGAGCAACCAAGCTTTGACTGCGCTGCCACTGACCCCTGCCGGGCTCCGCTGCGCGCACCAGGTCGGCCCGCTCGGCGTCGCACCGGACCGGGTCCGGCTGAGCTGGCGGCTGGAGGGCACGGGCACCGGCCGGGCCCAGCGCGCCTACCAGGTAATGGTCACGGACGGGTCCGGCGCGGTCGCGTGGGACAGCGGCCGGGTGGAGTCAGTCGCGACAGCGGACATCGCCTACGCGGGTATCCGGCTGACCGCGGGCGGGCGGTACAGCTGGAAGGTGCGGGTCTGGGACGAGACCGGGTCGGCGTCCGGCTGGAGCGACCCGGCCCGGTTCGAGGTCGAACTGGACCGAACGAGCGGGTGGCACGCCTCCTGGATCGGCCCGAGCCGGGTCCGGGAGGGCGTCACCCCGCCCTCCGGCGCTGGCCCGGTCGACCCGGTGGCCCGTGCCCTGACTCAGGCTCCCTACCTGCGCCGGGCCTTTACCGTGGATCAGCCGGTGACGTCAGCCCGGCTGTATGTGACCGCGCTCGGCCTGTACGAGGCGCGGCTGAACGGCCGGCGGGTGGGCGACGGGTTCCTCACTCCCGGCTGGACCGACTACACCCGGCGCATCGCCTACCAGACCTACGACGTGACAGGGCTGCTCAACCAGGGCGATAACGTCCTGGGCGCGATTATTGCCCACGGGTGGTACGCCGGCTTCTACGGCTTCGACCCCAAGCGGGCCGGCGCCCACTACGGCACCGCCCCGGAACTGCTGGCCCAGCTGGTGCTGCGGCTGGCCGACGGCAGCGAGCAGCGGATCGTCACGGACGGGCAGTGGGAGTCCTCGACCGGCGCGATCCGGCACGCGGACCTGCTGATGGGCGAGCGGCACGATCTCGCGCTCGAGCCGTCCGGCTGGGACTTGCCCGGCTTCACTCCGCACTTTGGCGCCCTGCCTGCTGGCGCCTCCGGCGCGGGCGGCGCGGGCCGTGACTGGCGGCTGGTCCAGGTGCGCGAGCGTGATGCCACGGCGCTGGTCGCCGATCCGGGGCCGCCGGTCCGGGTGACCGAGGAGATCGCGCCGCGCCGCATCGCCACCGACGACCACGGCCGGCACATCGTCGACTTCGGCCAGAACCTGACCGGCTGGCTGCGGATCAACGTCGACGGATCGCCGGGGGCGTACGTCCGGATCCGGCACGGCGAGGTGCTCGCGGCCGACGGCAGCCTGTACACCGACAACCTGCGCACCGCCCGGGCCACCGACGAGTTCACCACGGCCGGCGGCCCCGAGGTGCTCGAGCCGCGGTTCACCCTGCACGGGTTCCGGTACGCCGAGATCACCGGCTACCCCGGCGACATCGACCAGGCCGGCATCACCGCCCGGGTCGTCCACTCCGACACGCCCGCGGCCGGGAACCTCGAGTCCTCGCTGCCGTGGCTGGACCAGCTGTTCCGCACCATCGACTGGGGCCAGCGCGGCAACTTCATCAGCGTCCCGACCGACTGCCCGCAGCGGGACGAGCGGCTCGGCTGGCTCGGCGACGCCCAGGTCTTCGCCCGGACCGCCTGCTACAACCGCGACGTGGCGGCGTTCTTCGCCAAGTGGCTGGACGACGTGGCCGACGCCCAGCTGCCCTCCGGCGCCTTCACCGACGTCGCGCCGCGGCTCACCCTCACCGGGGCCGGGGCGCCGGCCTGGGGCGACGCCGGGGTAATCGTGCCGTGGACGGTGTGGAAGATGTACGGCGACACCGCGGTCCTGGACCGGCACTTCGGCGCCATGACCAGGTGGATGGACTTCCTCGAGCGGGCCAACCCCGACTACCTGCGGGCCCGGGAGCTCGGCAACAGCTACAACGACTGGCTCGCCCCGGGCGACGACGGCACCCCGCACGAACTGCTCGCGACCGCCTACTGGGCGCATGACGCGGCGCTGATGGCCGAGATCGCCGACGTCACCGGCCGGCCGGCCGAGGCCGCCGGGTACCGGGCGCTGTGGTCCAAGATCCGCTCCGCGTTCGCCGACACGTTCGTGGCCGCCGACGGCCAGGTCGCCTCCGGCACCCAGACCGCCTACGTCCTGGGCCTGCACATGAACCTGGTCCCCGATGACCTGCGGGCCGCCGCGGCGGATCGCCTCGTGGCGGCGATCCGGACCGCGGGCTGGCACCTGACCACCGGGTTCGCCGGCGTCGGGTACCTGCTGCCGGTGCTGAGCTCCACCGGTCACACCGCGGCGGCCTACCGGCTGCTCGAGCAGGACACGATGCCGTCGTGGCGGTACATGGTCGACCATGGCGCCACCACGATCTGGGAACGCTGGGACGGCTGGACCGCTGAGCGCGGCTTCGCCTCGCCCTGGATGAACTCGTTCAACCACTACTCACTCGGCTCGGTCGGCGAATGGCTCTACCGGTTCCTGCTCGGCATCGACCAGGAGCCGGGCACGGCCGGCTTCGGCCGGCTGCTGCTCCGGCCGCACCCCGGCGGGTCACTGGACTGGGCCCGCGGCAGCTACCGGTCCGCCCGGGGCACGATCAGCGCCGGCTGGAAACGGAACCGCGGCCGGTTCACCTACCGGGCGGAGCTGCCGCCCAACGTCACGGCCACCGTCCGCATCCCCAGCAGCCACGCCGCCGAGGTCCGCGACGCCGCGGGCAACCCACCAGCGTCGCTTGCCAGCTTCCCGGGTGCCCAGGATGCCCAGGAGGCAGTCTTCCAGGTCGGCTCGGGGGCGCACGAGTTCTCCGGTCCCGCGATGAACGATCCCGGCTACTTCTGAAGGAAGCACTTTGAAACGTTCCATATAACGATGACGCTGAGGAGGACCACCATGAGGTACCGAAGCCGGGCGAGGGCGGCATGGTTGCTCGCCATCCCGACCGCGGCCGCGCTCCTGGGCGGATTGGCCGCCGTCCCGGCCCACGCCGGCCCGCGGGTCGCCTTCGGAGGCTGGCAGTCATATCTGGAGCAGCCCGCGACCAGCAACGTCAGGGCCGTGGCGGCCACCGTCCTGTCCGGGAGCGTCACCAACGCCCGCAGTCTCACCTCGGCTGGGCACGGAGACGCCACGCTGACCGTGACGTCGGCCAGCGCCCCGGCCACCGTCCTGCTCGACTACGGCGTGGAGGTCGAGGGGACGCCCTACCTCGACGTCATCTCACACCGCGGCGCTTCCCCCGCTGTGGCCCTGGCGTTCACCGAGGCCAAGACCTACCTGCGCACCCCGGCTCGGGCGCCATCACCGGTGACTCAGCGTTCCAGCCGCGTGCGGTCTCCCTGACCGTCTCCGCTGACGGCACGCTGAGCAGCGGGTTCATGGGCGGATTCCGTTTCGAGGCGATCACCCTGACCACCCCGGGGACCGTGGTGCTGCGCGGGGCCGGCCTTCAGTTCGGCGGCGGCTACCTGGCCACGGCATCTGACTACCAGGGATACTTCCTGTCCAGCTCGAAGGCGTTCAACACGATGTTCTACGACGGCGCCTACACCGAGCAGACCGACATGCAGCCCGCCGGCGTGGGCGGCGCCACGCAGCCGTCGGTCCTGGACGGCGCCAAGCGCGACCGGGCGATCTGGTCCGGCGACCTCAAGATCGAGGGCCAGGGCATCGCCGACACGCTCGGCAGCAACGGCGACAACTACGTCAAGCAATCCCTGCTCACTCTCATCACCAGCAGCCAGCAAGGCGGCGGCCTCAACGCCGACACGCTGTTCAGGACCGGGCCCTACAGCAACTCCTACTCGTCCTGGACGCTCGATGCCGCCACCACCTACTACCGGAACACCGGCGACACCGCCTTCGCCCGGCAGATCCTGCCCTGGCTGGAGGGACAGCTGGCCTACGACGCGACGCTGACCGACAGCAACGGCCTCATCGTTACGGGCCCGCAGATATCCACCACCAGCGGCGGCTACGACTGGGACTTCTACGACGGAGCCAAGACCGGCACGGTGACCGCGTTCAACGACCTGTACTACCAGTCCCTCCGCGACGTCGCCTACATCGAGGCCAGCCTCGGGAACACCGCCAAGGCCGCCGGATACAACCAGACCGCCGATCACCTTCGGGACGCGATCAACGCGAACCTGCTCAACCCGGCGACCGGCACCTATTACCTGAGCGAATCCGACCACTCCACCTTCGCCCAGGACGCCAACGCTCTGTCCGTCCTGTTCGGCATCACGCCGGCGGGCCGGGTGCCGGGCATCCTCAGCACGCTGAAGACCCTGTGGGGACCGCACGGCTCGGAGCCGTTCTCCGGAACCACCTACAGCAACCTCATCAGCCCGTACATCACCGCGTACGAGGTCGAGGCCGACTACCTGGCGGGCGACACCGCCGACGCGGAGCACTTGATGCACCTCACCTGGGACCAGATGACCGACCCGCAGAACCCGTTCTTCACCGGGACCATGTGGGAGAACATCGGCCCCGACGGCACGGCCACCGAGGCCAGGACCAGCCTGGCGCACGGCTGGGCGTCCGGCCCGACGCCGATCCTGACCGGCTACGCACTCGGTGTGCAGCCGGTGAACCCCGGCTACCAGACCTTCACGGTGGCGCCGCATCCAGGCAGCCTGCGATGGGCCGAGGGCGCGGTCCCGACACCGTACGGGCGGATCCTCGTGCGGTGGACCAGGGACGGTCACCGGTTCTCGCTGACGGTCGCGGTACCGGCCCAGACCACGGCCTTCATCGAGTTGCCCGGCGGGCGCCGCGTCACGCTGGCCGGCGGTCCGCACGGGACCGAGCGCACCTTCGCCGGCTGACGCCGGGTCCACGGGAGATCCGGCGGGTCCGCGCCGACCCGCCGGATCTTCTGCTTCAAATCGCGGAGGATCCCCTGCTCACCGCGGCGATGGGCACGGCGCTTGTGCGCGGGATCCAGCGTGGCGGCGTGGCCGCCACGGTCAAGCACTTCGTCGCCAACGATTCCGAGACGGAGCGGTTCACCGTCCAGGCCAGGGTCGGCGAGCGGGCCTTGCGTGAGCTGTACCTGGCACCCTTCGAGTCCATCGTCCGCCACGGCCGGCCGTGGGCGGTGATGGCCGCCTACAACGGGGTCAACGGCCCCACGATGACCGAATCGCCGATGCTCAACGACATCCTCAAAGGCGAATGGGAGTTTGACGGCGTGATCGTCTCGGACTGGCGTGCCGCCCGGACCGTAGCGGCCGCCGAGGCGGGCCTGGATCTGGTGATGCCAGGGCCGTCCGGGCCGTGGGGCACCGCCCTCCTCGAGGCGGTGCGACAAGGACTGGTCAGCGAGGCGGCGATCGATGACAAGGTGCTCAGGCTGCTCCGGCTGGCGGCACGCGTCGGCGCGCTGGACCATGAAGCATGCGACCGGGCTGCCGAGCCGGACCGGGCGGAGCCGTGGACCGACGAGCGCGCCCGCGAGGTGCTGCGTTCCACGGCTGCGGCCGGCTTCGTGCTCGCCCGCAACGACGATTCCCTGCTGCCGCTGGATCCTCGGTCCCTGCGGCGGGTCGCGGTCCTGGGCCCGAACGCCGCGGCTCCCCGGACGCTCGGCGGCGGCAGCGCCACCGTCTTTTCGCCTTACCGGGTCTCTCCACTGGACGGACTGCGCGCCGCGCTGGAACCGGGCGTGATCGTCGACTACTCGCCGGGCGTCCGCAGCTATACCCGGATTCCCCTGGCCCCGCCTGCCCTGCTGCACCTTCCCGGGAGCAACGAGCCAGGCGTTCTGGTGGAATTCGCGGCCGAGGACGGCACGGTGCTGGATGCTGTCCTACGGCGACCCCGGTGACCTGCTCATGGCGCTGGCCTAAGTTGCGCGGGGGTGGCCTGAGCGCGAGCTCAGGTCTGCTTGAGCGCTGTGTTTTCTGCGTTGTCGGTGGCGTTCCAGCTGGCCAGCAGGTTGAGCGCATCCGCGTCCCGGCTGCCGGGTGCGGCACCGCACACGATGAGATACAGGCCCTCGTCGGCGGCGAGCTCCATGGTCTCGTAGGTAAACGTCATCTGCCCGAGGAGCGGGTGGTTCAGGCGCTTGGCGCCGGCGCGATGGCGCCGGACTTCGTGCCGGGCCCAGCGCTGCCGGAAGGTGTCGCCGCGGGTAGACAGCTCGCCGATCAGGTCCGACAGGGCCTTGTCGTAGGGCGTGCGGCCGACCTCGGCGCGTAGGGTGGCGACGTTCTGGTCGGCGACGGCGTCCCAGTCGGGGTAGAACTCGGTGGCGGCGGGGTCCAGGAAGGTGAAGCGGGCGGCGTTGACCGGCCGGGCCGGGCTGGTGAAGATCGGCGCGAACAGGGCCTGGGCCAGGGCGTTGCCTGCGAGGATGTCCAGGCGGCCGTTGCGGATGTAGGCCGGGACCCCGCTCATCGCCTCTAGCATGTTCCGCAGCTCCGGGCGCACCGGCTGCCGGGCCGGGCGGCGAGTGGCCTGTGCCGCCGCGGTGGCGTTGGCGGCGCGGACCAGATCGAAGAGGTGGGCGCGTTCGGCGTCGTCGAGCAGCAGGGCGCGGGAGATGGCGTCCAGGACCGCGTCGGTGGCGCCGCGGGCGTCGCCGCGCTCCAGCCGGGTGTAGTACGGGACGCTGACCCGGCCAGCAGCGCGACCTCCTCGCGGCGCAGACCCGCGACCCGGCGGGCCCCGGCTAGCGGGGAGACCTTCAGCCCGGCCTGCTCCGGCGTGATCCGGGCCCGCCGGGAGGTGAGGAAGTCGCGGATCTCGGTCCGTCGGTCCATACCTTGAGACTACGACCGGGCATCGCGCTTCAGCAGCGGCCTGGGGGACCCTGTCAGGGTCCCCTTCACCGTCGAAACGCCGGTGCCGGCGGTGCTTGGCTTGATGGCATGAAGGCGACGCTGATGTAGGGAGCCGGTGACGTCCGCATCGCAGACGTACCCGACCCGGCGATCCACACTCCGACCGACGCGATCGTATGCGTGGTGCGCGCCGCGATCTGCGGCAGCGACCTGCACCCCTACCGGTCCATGCCGACCACTAATGATTCCGCCTGCCGGGCCGGGCGCAGCTGAGCCCGTCGACCGTGCTGGGAGGCACGCATTGACCATGAACTTGACCCTGAACAACGGCGTCCAGATGCCCGCGCTCGGCTTCGGGGTGTTCCAGACACCGCCGGACGTCACCGCGCAGGCCGTGCGCACGGCGCTCGCGACCGGCTACCGGCTCATCGACACCGCCGCCGCGTATGGCAACGAACGCGGAGTCGGCCAGGCCATCCGCCACTCGGGCCTGGCCCGCGACGACGTGTTCATCGAGACGAAGATCTGGATTAGTGACTACGGCTACGACCAGACGCTGCACGCCTTCGACAAGAGCGCCGGCAAACTCGGCGTCGACCGGATCGACCTGCTGATCCTGCACCAGGCACTCCCCACGCGGTTCGACCTCACCCAGGAGGCGTATCGCGCGCTGGAGACCCTGCTCACCGACGGGCGGGTGCGGGCGGTCGGCGTCAGCAACTTCATGCCCGAGCACCTGGACGCACTGCTGAAGCAGGCTACGGTGGTCCCCGCGGTAAACCAGGTCGAGGTGCACCCGTACTTCACCCAGCCGGCCGTGCAGGCCGCGGACGCCGCCCACGGCATCCTCACCCAGGCCTGGTCGCCGATCGGCGGCATCACCAGCTACCGCGGTACCGGGACCAGCGCCTTCGACGCCCCGGCCATCGCCTCGATCGCCGCCGCCCGCGGCAAGACCCCGGCGCAGGTGATGATCCGCTGGCACCTGCAGGAAGGGCGCTCAGCGATCCCGAAGTCGGTGCGGCCCGAACGGATCGCCGAGAACTTCGACGTGTTCGACTTCGAGCTCACCACCGCCGAGCTCGAAGGCCTGGACGCACTCGACACCGGCGTGCGCGGCGGGCCTGAGCCGGACGACGTCACGCTCGAGGCCTACGGCCGGGCCATCCCCGAAGCCTGACATCACCGCGCGGGACCGCCGCCAGATGATCGCGAGCGGCCAGCCCCCACCCAGCGGGCAAGAGCCCGGCGCAGATGTCCTGCGCCGGCGATCTGCCGCCACACGCTGGCCACGCCCGCGCACGTCCTCCGCCTGGCGGCTAGTCCTTAGCCACGGACGGGACCCGCAAGATGCGCAGCATGGTCGTCTGCAGGGCTTCGCGCAGCTCCTCGTCGGTCAGGTCGGTCAGCTCGGGCAGGCATTCCGGGATGAAGAACACGGCGCTGAAGGAGAGCCGCTCGGCGCCGGTGGGGTTATCGCCGAACAGCAGGGTGAGGGCCCGCTGGCGCATCGCCATGGCCTCCGCGTCCAGCTTGTCCCGCTTCGCCGCCGGATCGGTGGACGCCATCACCGCGTAATGGCGGTTCCGGATGAGGAAGTCGACGAAGCCGTTGACCACGTGCTCGATCCGGGCCCGCCGCCCGCGTATCGCGGCCGTTTCGTCCAGCAGGGACTTGAGGCGCTGGATTCCGGGCTGCATGGCTGCGCGCAGGATGTCGGTCTTGGCGCGGAAGTGGTAGTAGACGGCGGCCTTGGTCAGCCCCATCTCGTCGGCGATCATCTGCAGCGAGGTGGCATCGTAGCCATGCTCGGTGAACAGCCGCTGAGCGGTCTCCAGGATCTGCTGCCTGGTCCGCTCGGCCTGCGCGGCCCGGGCGGACATGCCCTTGACGGGCGTCACCATAGCTGGCTCCTCGGTGTGGATCGCTCGCAGTATACAAGCTGGCGGCTAGCGAGTCACTAGCTGATCGGCAAGTCGTTCACTAGACGTTCGGCAAGTGTTTCACCTTACGATTGGCTAGCAATTCACTTGACGAGCGGCTAGCGAATGTCTTAGCCTCGGGACCGAGCCTGCATCCGAGCCGAAAGATCC
>Ga0137379_10001803_pt1 | contig 19738 bp, 15 predicted proteins | sample SagtaG_18_FD_104812 | JGI IMG/M metagenome (GOLD analysis project Ga0137379, IMG submission 104812) | Vadose zone soil microbial communities from Sagehorn Ranch, Mendocino, California, USA - Sage2_L_80_16 metaG | ecosystem: Environmental > Terrestrial > Soil > Vadose zone | place: USA...
GCGTACGTCGCCGGTTCGGTCGCCATCGCGGACCACTGCGCCTATTTTGGCCACTTCGAAAACGCCTTCCAGTGCGTCGATCTCGCCAAAGGGACGAATCTCTGGACGTTCACCGACCGGCCATTTCCCTACTTTTCTTCACCGGCCATCGCCAAAGACCGGGTGGTGTTTGGCGGGCGCGACAAACTGGTTCATTGCCTCAAGCGGGTTGATGGCGGGACGCTGTGGGCCTTCCCGACGCGCGGCAAGGTGGACAGCTCCCCGGTCATCTGCGGTGACAAAGTCGTGGTCGGCTCGGACGACGGCCGGGTTTACCTGCTCTCGCTGGCCGAGGGCAAAGAACTCTGGTCCTACGAAATCGGCCAGCCGGTGGCCAGTTCGCCCGCCGTGGTGGCCAACAAACTGGTGATCGGCTCCGATGACGGCGGCGTCTATGCCTTCGCCCCCGTGATGGAAACCGGCGGGAAATGAATCCGTTATGAGCACCGCTTTGACACACCCACCGGTCCCGGGGCCGCCGATCCAGAAGGAAACCACGGTCGGCAATTACTTTGTCTCAAATTATCCGCCGTTTTCCTTTTGGAAGCCGGAACGGGTGGGAGAATTGCACGCCGCGCTGGAACGGCCGCCGAGCACCGGCACGCCGCTCGGGATTTACCTCCACATCCCGTTCTGCCGGAAGCGGTGCCACTTCTGCTATTTCCGGGTCTATACCGACAAGGACTCGGCCGCCATTCGCGGCTACATCAACGCCGCGATTGAGGAACTGTCGCTCTACGCCGCCAAGCCGTTCATCGGCGGGCGGAAGCCGAACTTCATCTATTTCGGCGGCGGCACTCCTTCGTACCTCTCCGTGGACCAGCTCAAACACCTCACCGAATCGGTGAAGGCGCTGCTACCCTGGGACGAGGCGGAAGAAGTCACTTTCGAAGCCGAGCCGGGCACGCTGACCGATCTCAAGCTCAAGGCCATTCGCGAGCTGGGCGTCACGCGCCTGAGCCTGGGCGTCGAGAATTTCGACGATCACATTTTGGAAATCAACGGCCGCGCGCATCACAGCCGCGAGATCGCCCGCAGCTACGACTACGCGAAGCACATTGGCTTCCCGCAAATCAACATCGATCTCATCGCGGGCATGGTCGAAGAGACGGAAGCGAACTGGCGCGAAAACGTTCGCAAGACCCTCGCCATGTCGCCGGACAGCGTTACGATTTATGAGATGGAAATCCCCTTCAACACCACCATCTACCAGCAAATGAAGGCCGAGGGCCGGCTCGTCGCGCCGGTGGCCGATTGGGACACCAAGCGCCGGTGGGTGGACTACGCCTGGAACGAACTCGGCCAGGCCGGCTACCACGTTGCCAGCGCCTATACCGCTGTCAAAGATCCGGCGAAGACCAAATTCATCTATCGCGACCGGTTGTGGGCGGGAGCCGATCTGCTCGCGCTCGGCGTGGCGAGCTTCGGTCACATCGGCGGCACGCACTACCAGAACCATCACGACTTCGATCCCTATGTGGCCCGGCTCAACCAGGGCCAGTTGCCGCTTTACCGCGCCTTGACTCCGAGCGATGACGAGCGGCTGATCCGCGAATTTGTGCTGCAATTGAAACTGGGTCACGTGAGCCGCGCCTATTTCCAGAAAAAGTTCGCGGTGGACCCCGGCGAGCGCTTTGCCGACCCGATCCAGCGGCTGAAGGATTGGGGCTTTTTGACGGTGGAAGGCGACCGGATTCTGTTGAATCGCGAAGGGCTTTTGCAGGTGGATCGCTTGCTCCATGAGTTTTTCCTGCCCGAACATCGCCATGCCCGCTATGCGTAAAGTCTGGGGGTTACTGATGAATCCGCAAGTTAGTATGTCTTCGATTCACTTGACCTCCGTCGTGCCCGTGATCCCGGTTTTCCGGCCGCTGATGGCGGACAGAGTCGAACTGCGGAGGCCGCACTCATGAGCGATCCGTCGCCCCCATCCAAGGCCGGCGCGCCGGCCATCGCGCATCCGCTGGATGAGTTTTATGCCCGGAGCGGCTTGCCGTTGCCACCCCTTGAGCAGATTGAAGCCGAAGAATTGCCCGAGCCGTACAAGACCTTGCTCGTCCACAACACCGACATGACTTCGACCCTGGAAACCTTTCACGGGCGTAGCATCCACCTCCGCGTGCTGGGCCGGCAGCGGCGCGAAAGCGAATACCACCGGGAAGTCGTGCTCTGCCTGGAAGGAAGCGAACAACCGGTCGAATTTGGCGCCATCAAAATTTTCCTCGAACGTTTCAATCGCTCCACCTGCGAGCAAATCCTGGCCGAGCGATGGCCCCTGGGACGCATCCTCAAAGACCGCGCGATCGCTTACGTCAGCCGGCCCAAGGCGTTTCTGCGGCTGGCGTCGGACAAATTCATCAACAGCGTTCTGCAACTCACCGGCGCCAACTTGCTTTACGGACGGCGTAACACCTTGGCCGACACGTCCGGCAGGCCGCTGGCGGAAATCATCGAAATTCTCCCGCCGACCGCGGCGAGACCAGAGGGCAAATAGCCGCGGGCAGGATGTCCATCGCGTCGAAATGATCTGATCGAGGCATGAGCGATAAACCGGAAAGCGACGTGCTGATCATCGGGGGCGGTCCGGCGGGGACGACCGCGGCGGCGCTGCTCGCCGAAAAGGGCCGGCGCGTGCTGGTGTTGGAGCGGGAGAAGTTCCCGCGCTACCACGTCGGGGAATCGCTGTTGCCGTTCGCCTTTTATCCGCTGCAGCGGCTGGGGTTGATCGAGAAAATGCGCGCGTCGGCGTTCATCAAGAAATACAGCGTGCAATTCGTCTCCGCCTCGGGCAAAGCCTCCCAGCCGTTCTATTTTTTCAATCGCTACGGGCCGGACGTGGCCCAGACCTGGCAGGTGCTCCGTTCCGAGTTCGATCAGATGCTCATGCGGCACGCGCGCGAACGGGGCGCGATCGTGCAGGAAGAGGTCACCGTAACGGACCTGTTGCAAGCGGGCGGCCGCGCCGTGGGAGTGCGGGCGCGGCACAAAGAGGGCGACGTAGTGGAATATTTCGCCCCGATCACCCTGGATTGTTCGGGCAAGGAATCGTTCGCGGCGGTGCGCAACCACTGGCGCGTGCGCGACCCGAAATTGAACAAGGTCGCCGTGTGGACGTACTACCGCGGCGCCAAACGCGAAGCCGGCCTCGACGCCGGCGCGACCACGGTGGCCTTTGTGCCGGAAAAGGGCTGGTTCTGGTACATCCCGCAGCACAACGACATGGTCAGCGTCGGCGTGGTGGCCGAAGGCAAATATCTCACGCGCGGCGGCGTTCGGGCGCCCGAACAAATCTTCCAGCGTGAGATCGAGGAGAACCTTTGGATCAAGGACCACCTCGCGGCTGGCCGGCAAACCGGCCCGTTCTACGTGACCAACGAGTTCTCCTTTCACGCCAGGCATTGCGCGATGGAGGGGCTTTTGCTGGTGGGCGACGCGTTCTGTTTTCTCGATCCGGTTTTTTCCTCCGGCCTGATGTTCGCCCTTAAAAGCGGCGTGCTGGCGGCCGACGCCGCGCAAGCCGCCCTCCAGGCGCGGGATTTTTCGCCCGCCCGTTTTGCCGAGTACGGCGCGACCTTGCGCCACGGCATCGAGAACATGCGGAAGTTGGTTTATGCCTTCTACGATCCGAACTTCAGTTTCCGCGCGCTGACCGACAAGTATCCCGACCTGGCCGGCGAGGTGACCGATTGTCTCTCGGGCGACGTCGAGAAGGATTTCACCCGATTGTTCGCCGCCATCAGCGAGTTCGCCGAAGTGCCGGCGGCCTTGCCTTTCGGCCAGCCGCTGCCGCAGGCGGAAAGCCGGAGCGTTTGATCGAGATTGATTTTCCGCGCCCGCCAGTCCTGAATCACCACGATTGAACATCGTTCTAATCACCCCGGGCGCCGGCGGGATGTATTGCGGAAATTGTCTGCGCGACAATGCGCTGGTCGGCGCCCTGCGCCAACTGGGCCATCGGACCGTCATGGTGCCGCTCTATCTGCCCATGACGCTGGAGGCGCCGGACAACAGCGAGGGCACGCCGCTGTTCTTTGGCGGCATCAACGTCTATCTCGAGCAAAAATCGGCGCTCTTCCGCATCGCGCCACGCTGGCTCCGTCGCCTCTTCCATGCGCCCGCGCTGTTGGCCTGGGCGGCGGGGCTGGCGGCCAAGACCCGCGCCCGCGACCTCGGCCCGCTGACCCTCTCGATGCTGCGCGGGGAGCTGGGCCATCAGGCGCGCGAACTCGAAGAGCTGGTGAATTGGCTCAAGGCCTCCGCGGAAGCGGACGTCGTCTGCCTTTCCAACGCGCTGCTCGCCGGCCTGGCTCGCCGGATCAAGGCGGAACTGGGTTTGCCGGTCGTCTGTTTTCTGCAAGGCGAAGATTCGTTCCTCGACGGCCTGCCGGATTACCATCGCCAGACCGCTTGGCGAACGCTGGCCGAACGGGCCGCCGAGATCGATCTGTTCATCGCGCCGAGCCATTACTTCGGCGATTTGATGCGCGAACGGCTCAAGCTGCCGACCGAGCGCGTGCGGGTCGTCTATAACGGCATTAAGCTGGACGGCTACGGCGATCCCGCGGGCCGCCCGCCAAAGCCCAACGCCGAGGGTGGGCCGGTGCTGGGGTATTTCGCGCGAATGTGCCCGGAGAAGGGACTCGACACGCTCGTCGAGGCGTTTCTCATTTTGAAAAAGCAGGAGCAGCACAAAAAGCTCACCCTGCGGGTGGGCGGCGGACTGGGTCCGGCGGATAAAGAGTTCGTGGATGCCCTGCGGCGAAAGCTCGAGGCGGCCGGGCTGGCGGGGCAATTTGAGTTTTGTCCAAACCTGACTCTCGCCGCGAAACAGGATTTCTACCGGTCATTGTTCGTGTTGTCGGTGCCGGCGCTCTATGGCGAGGCGTTCGGTCTCTATATCATTGAAGCGCTGGCGTCGGCGGTGCCGGTGGTGCAGCCCGAAGTGGCCGCTTTCCCGGAATTGATCAAAGAGACCGGCGGCGGCCTGTTGTACGAGCCTGGCGACCCGCAAGCCCTGGCCGATGCCGTGGCGCAGTTGCTCCAATCTCCCGACTATTCGCGCGGGCTGGGCGCGACGGGCCGCCGCGCCGTCCTCCGCGATTTCAGCATCGAAACGATGGCGCAAAACGTAGCCAGGATTTGCCAGGACATTGCGAGCAAGCGGCCGGCGCCGGCCAAGCCGGGCCTGCGAGCGACCTCGACGCTTCCAGGGTAATGGCCAACCCCGGAACCTGACTCCGCCCATGGCCTACGAGTTCAAAGCGACGCGCCGCGTGGAATTCTCCGATACCGACATGGCCGGCATCGTGCACTACGCCAATTTCTTCCGGTTCATGGAAACGGCCGAGCACGGCTTTTATCGCTCGCTCGGCTTTTCAGTGGTGATGCTCGAGACCGAGCCGCGTCTGGGCTGGCCGCGCGTCCATGCCGCGTGCGACTACCGCAAGCCGCTGCGCTTCGACGACCTGGTCGAAATCCACCTGCTGGTGAGCGCCAAGAAGTCCAAATCCCTCAGCTACCTCTTTCGCTTTCACAAGCTGGGGGAAAAGCCCGAGCCGGTGGCCGTCGGCGCGCTCACGATTGTCTGCGTCGTCCACGGCCCGGATGGGACGATGTCGGCCACGCCCATTCCCGCGGCGATCGCCGACAAAATCCAGGTCGCTCCGGCGAAATTGCTGGAGTGAGCTTGCGTTCTGGAGTCGGCTCGTTTGATGCCGCTGACTTGACCCGCGAACCACCTCTGAGCCTTTTCAGTAATGCGGCTGGGGTAGGCTGCGCCACTCCTTCACCACGCCGTTCTCAAATTTGAACTCACTTCGCGCTTGGTCCGCCAGTTGGTCAAAATATCGCGGACAAACCAATTGAAGTAAAGTGGCCTCCCGCCTAAGCTCGCTCCCGATATGAATACCGCCAATTCCAGTCCGCCGGGCATGACCTGGCTGTTGTTCGCCTTGATGACCGTCGTCTCGTGGGGCGTCTATGGCGTCTTCTTGCACAGCGGCCAAATCGCCATGAAGGACCCGGTCCACGGCCGCTACAAGGCTTTCTTGTTCGTGGGACTGGCCTACTTCCTCACCGCGGTGCTGGCCCCGTTGATCCTGCTGCTTTGGCGCGGGGCGGATTGGAGCTACCCGGCCGGAGGGATGGGTTGGTCGCTCTTCGCGGGTATCGTCGGGGCCATCGGCGCATTCTGCGTGTTGCTGGCCTTCGGGGCGAAGGGCAAACCACCCGAGGTGATGGCGATCGTCTTTGCCGGCGCGCCGATCGTGAACGCCCTTTACGCGCTCTGGTGGCATCCGCCCGCGGGCGGCCTTAGCGCCATGCGGCCCCAGTTTTTTCTCGGCATCGTGCTCGCCGCCCTCGGCGGCTGCCTGGTGACGCTCTACAAGGATCCCAAGCCGGCGGTCCCCGCGGCCTTGACCAGCCCGGCCGCCGGCAGCAATCCCGCCACGCCGACTGCCCGTTAAGGAAGCTGGATGGCCGGCGATTTTCCCAACCGTCTGGCCCTCTCGCAGCGCCAGTGGGCGCAACTGCGCGAGTTGTTGGCGGCGATCCTTCCGGCGAATCGCTTTTACGCGGCAAAACTTAAGCCGGAGACGGTCGGGCGGCTCGCCAGCATGAAGGATTTTTGCGAGCAAGTTCCGTTCACCACCAAAGCGGAACTGGCCGCCGACCAAACGGCGCATGCCCCTTACGGCAGCAACCTGACTTTTCCGCTGGAGCGTTATACCCGCTGCCACCAAACCAGCGGCACGGCCGGCGTCCCCTTGCGCTGGCTCGACACGCCGGAAAGTTGGGACTGGATGCTGGCCAATTGGACCCCGGTCTTCGGCGCGGCCGGAGTCACGCGCGCCGACCGCGTCTTTTTTGCTTTTTCCTTCGGGCCGTTTATCGGCTTCTGGCTGGCCTTCGAAGCGGCGGCCAGGCTCGGCTGCCTCTGTTTGCCCGGCGGCGGATTGAGCAGCGCCGCGCGGGCGCGGGCGATCATCGATCACGGCGCGACCGTGCTTTGCTGCACGCCGAACTACGCGATCCGCCTGGCCGAAGCGGCGGCGGCCGATGGAATCGCTCTGGCCGCTTCACGCGTACGGGTCATCCTGGTGGCCGGCGAACCGGGCGGAAGCATCCCCGCGACCCGCTCCCGCATCGAAGCGCTCTGGCCCGGCGCGCGCGTGCGGGATCATCACGGGATGACGGAAGTGGGGCCGGTCACTTTCGAATGCCCGGCGCGTCGGGGCGTGCTGCACGTAATGGAAGCGGCGTATCTGGCGGAAGTGATCGATCCCGCGAGCGGCCAGGCCGCGGCCCCGGCGGCGACCGGGGAATTGGTCTTGACGACGCTGGGCCGCACCGGCTCGCCGCTGCTCCGCTATCGCACCGGCGACCTGGTGAAGCCCGCGCCGGGGGCGGTCTGCGCCTGCGGTCGCAGCGAGCTCGCGCTCGAAGGGGGCATTCTCGGCCGCACGGATGACATGGTGGTGGTGCGCGGCGTGAATGTTTATCCGAGCGCCGTCGAGGAGATCATCCGGCATTGCGGTGGCGTGGCGGAATACCAGGTCCGCCTCAGCACCGCTCGGGCGGTGGCCGAACTCAGTCTTCATATCGAGCCGGCGCCGGACTGCCCGGACGCGCCCGGCCTCGCGCGAAAGTTGGAACGATCCCTTTACACCGCATTGTCGCTGCGCGTGCCGGTGACGCTCGTTCCGGCGGGCAGCCTGCCCCGGTTTGAAATGAAAGCCGCGCGCTGGGTGCGCAGTTGAACGGATTGGGCGCTGCCGACAACCCGCGCCCGCAAGCGCCGAACAATTCCGAACGCGCGGCGGCGGCGGCGCGCAAACTGCAATCGACAAACGCGCCCGTGTGTGGCACATCTATTCAACGCCGGCTTGCCCTAGTGCAGGCATCGGTTTCAACAAAATTCGGGAATTATTTTATGCGCCGGGACCGGATGCAGCAATCGCGGTTTGAGCTGAAGTATTTGATTTCAGAGATCACCGCCCAGCGCGTGCGCGATTTTGTCCGCTGTTACCTGGCGATGGACGAGTATGGGGTGGGCCGCCCCAATTACTCCTATCCGGTCCACAGCCTCTATCTCGACTCGGATGATCTGAAGATTTATTGGCGGACGGTCAACGGCGACAAGAACCGCTACAAGCTCCGCTTGCGCTATTACAGCGACAATCCCGACTCGCCGGTCTTCTTCGAAATCAAGCGCCGCATGAAGGACGTGATTCTCAAACAACGCGGCGGCGTGCGGCAGACCGCGGTGGCGCTGCTGCTCCAAGGGCAGCTGCCCGGGACGGAGCACATGCTGACCAAAGACCCGGGCAGCCTGGTCGCCGTGCAGCGCTTCCAGCAATTGATGTTCGACGTCGATGCCAAGCCCAAGTCCCACATCTACTACAAGCGCGAGGCCTACGTGGCCGACAATGATGAAGTGCGCGTGACGATGGATCGGGACGTGTGGGCCGAGCCGCACCTGGAGCCGGCGATCAAAGTCAAAATGACCAGGCCGGTCCACAGCTACGCCGGTTTTGTGATCCTCGAGTTGAAATTCACCAATCGGTTTCCGAATTGGTTTCGCGAACTGGTGCGGGTCGCCGACACCATGCAGTGCGGGGCGGCCAAATACGTGGCGGGCGTGGGCTTGATCGGCCACGCGCGCCTGGCCGCGCACGCCGCCGTGTTGGAGGAGGAAAGTTTGCTGGCCAACTATCGCCCGGGCGACGATCTGCCCACCTGGGTGCGCCAGGACAAGGGCATGGACACCGTCACCGATGGCCGATGATCGCCCTGGCCCGGAGCGGGGTTCGCCGGCATTTTCGCCCGCGCCGGCGACCCGGGCCGGCCTCCGCCAGGCTCCCTCGGCCAATCGTGGCGCGAGCGTTTTCGGGACCGAATTCAACGTTGCCTGCCGCGAGAAGAATTCCTAAACTGGCCGACGCATGAAACACCAGTTGGACTTCGAAAAACCGATCGCCGAGTTGCAATCCAAGCTGGAAGAACTGCGCAAACATCCGGAGACCCATTCCCTGAGGGTCAACTTTAAGGCCGAGATCGCGCAGATCGAAAAAAAAATCGCCGAGACGCGCCGCCAAGTTTTCTCCAACCTGACTGCCTGGCAGCGGGTCCAACTGGCCCGTCACCCGAAACGGCCGTTCACCCTCGATTACCTGGAGACGACGTTCGCCGATTTCAGCGAACTGCACGGCGACCGTCTGTTCGGGGATGATCGGGCCATGGTGGGCGGTTTGGCGCGCCTGGAGTCCCACCGGGTCATGGCGATTGGCACGCAGAAGGGGCGCGACACCAAAGAGAACATCCGGCGCAATTTCGGCTCCGCCCACCCGGAAGGCTACCGCAAGGCGCTGCGCTTGATGCGGATGGCCGACAAGTTTGGCCTGCCGATCATTACTTTGATCGACACGGCCGGCGCCTATCCGGGCATCGGCGCGGAGGAACGGCACATCGCCGAGGCGATCGCAGTGAACCTTCGCGAAATGATGCTTCTGTCGGTGCCGATCATCGCGGTGGTCATCGGCGAAGGCGGCTCGGGCGGGGCGCTGGGCATCGGCGTGGCGGACCGCGTCTTGATTCTGGAAAACGCTTATTACTCGGTGATCAGCCCGGAAGGTTGCGCGGCCATTTTGTGGAAGGACCGCGCGGCGGCGGCCAAAGCAGCGGAAGCGTTGAAGATCACCGCGAAGGATTTGCTGGGGATCGGACTGGCCGATGCGATCGTGCCCGAACCACTGGGCGGCGCGCACAACGACCCCGCAGCGGCGGCCGCCTCGCTTAAGCAGCATTTGCTGACAACCCTCGAGCAATTACAGCAGCTCTCGGCGACCGACCGACTCAAGGAGCGCTACGCCAAATTCCGCGCCCACGGGCAGTATTTGGAAAAGGAGCCTGTGGCAGATTCATCATTGCAGAACTTGACGGACGCAACTGAACGCAGCCGCAAATCACTTCAACAGCCAGGTTAGCAGCGGCGCGAACGCCAGGCTCGGCAGATAATCCGCCAGCTCGATTTTCTTCAATTCGAGGATGACCAGGGCGATGCAGAAGACCAACATGCCGCCCGTGGCGTTGAGCGAATCGAGCAGGCCGCGATCTTCCAACAAAGGCCCCAGATAGCGGGCGGACAAGGTGATGGTTCCCTGGTACGCCACGACCGGAATCACCGAGAGCATCACCCCCCACCCGAACGTGGTCACGAAGGCCATCGTCGCCAAGCCATCCATCACGGCTTTGATCGCGAGCGTCTCCCATTTGCCCTCCAGCCCATCCTGGAGCGCGCCGAGGATGGCGATTGGCCCGACGCAGAAAAGGAGCGTGCAGGTGATGAAACCTTCGCTGAGCCGGTGGGCGCTGGTGGCGCTGGCGCGCGAAAACTTTTCCTTCGCATACTGGCCAAGACGATTGAGAAACTTTTGCAGCCGCAACAACCGGCCGGTGATCCGGCCTAGCGTCAGCGCCAGCACCAAAATCATCATTTGCCCAACCACGAGCCAAAACCCGCCGCTCAGACTGGACAACGTCATTTTCAGGCCGACATAGACGGTGAAAACGCCGAGCAAACCTTTCAGGGCGATCTGGGTGGCGGGAGAGAGCTGCCGCGTCAACGTCAGGCCGGCGATGCCCCCGGCCAAAATTCCGGCTGCGTTGAGGATGGTTCCGGTCATGCGTTCAAGGGTCCACCGCTGTTTCATGCCGGGCAATCACGGACATCAGAGGCCCAGTTTGCTACCGCGCCAGGGCAACTGACAACTGACAATTGGCGTAAAAACAGGCGCAGAACGTGATTGCAATCCGCCCCGGCAACCGGCACTCTGAACCGCCTTGGTTCGGGGCGTAGCGTAGTCTGGCTAGCGCGCTTGTTTCGGGTACAAGAGGTCGTGAGTTCAAATCTCACCGCCCCGACCATCCTTTCAGCTTGCCGGCGTTTCGCCCGCTGCTTACTTGAGGGCTTGGGCTACGGACCGCTCGCCTTCCTTGGCACTCCAGCCCCCGCCAAGGGCCTTGATAAGCCCCACGCTCGCGGACAGTTTTTGCGCTCCCAGCTCCACGACCGTCCGCTCGTGGGCCAGGGCGGCGCTTTGCGCGGTGGCGACCTCGAGGTAGGTGACGAGGCCGGCTTTATAGCGGTTGTTCGCGATTTCCAGCGTGCGCCGCGCGGAGCCGAGCGCGGCGTTCTCGGCGTCAAGCTCCGCCGCGAGCAGGCGCTGGGCAGCCAATTGATCTTCGATTTCTTGAAAAGCGATCAACACCGTCTTGCGGTAACTGCCGACGGCGGCGTTGTAGGCGGCGCGGGCGGCGGCGAGTTTGGCGCGATTGCGGCCACCGGTGAACAACGGCAGTTGGAGGGAAGGCCCGACGGCCCAAAAGCGGCTCGGCCAATCGAAGAGCGTACTGGCGTCGATCGACTGGAAGCCAGCCGATCCTTGAAACAGGACGCGCGGGTAGAAGGCGGTCTGGGCGACGCCGACTTCGGCGTTTGCGGCGGCCATGCGCCGCTCGGCCGCGGCGATGTCAGGACGGCGTTCAAGGAGTTCGCCAGGGAGCGAAATCGGGATGACCGGGCCGGCCGTCAACGCGTCCGGCGCGGGCGCGAGCTCAAAGCCGCTGGCCACTTGACCGCACAGCGTGCCGAGAGCGTGGCGGAGTTTCGCCCGTTGCAGGTCCACTACGGGCAGTTGCGCTTCGGTGGTGGTGAGTTGGGTTTCGGCCTGCGCAACGTCAAGATCGCTGGCAATGCCACCCTGTCGCCGATTCCGCGTCAGCTCGAGTGAGCGCCGGTAGGCTTCGGCGGTCTGTTGCAGCAAGGCGTATTCGGCGCCCAACGCGCGGAGCACAAAATAATCGGTGGCGACTTCGGCCTGGACGGCGAGCTTGGCCGCTTCGAGGTCATCCGAGGCGGCGCTCAGGAATGCGCGGGCGGCTTCAACCTGGCGGCGGACGCGGCCCCACAAGTCCAGTTCCCAACTCGCGTCGAGCGGGACCGTGAAAGTGTTGTAGGTGTGGCTCACGCCGGAGGCCTGGCCGCGATCGACCATGTTCACGCTCGTGCGTTGGCGCGTCAGGTTCGGCGTGGCGCTGGCTTGCGGGAACAAATCGGCGCGCGCGACCTTCACCGGCGCGCGGGCCTGGTCGAAGCTCGAGAAAGCAACCACAAGGTCCTGGTTGGCTTCGGTCGCCGCGCTTTCAAGGCGGTTCAACTCGGAGTCATCGAAAATTTCCCACCAAACCCCGCGAGGCAGATGGGCCGAAGGCTCGGCCGGCTTCCAGTTGCCCGCATTTGTCAGTGCGGCCGCGCCGGCAAAGGTTGCGGGCATTCGGTTAGTGCCAAGTGCCGCCGGGTGGCGGTAATCCGGCCCGATCGCGCAGCCGGCAAGCAGCGCGAGAAGAAGGAATGGAGCCAGGAGCGCGTTCATTTCGCCTCCCCGGGTCTGGCCGCCTCGGCCAGGCGCACCGTCACTCCGCTCACCAGCGAATCGGCCGGATTGAGGATGACCCGATCGCCCGGGCTGATTCCCTCGAGGATTTCGATGGTCGGACCAAAGTCCCGGCCCAGTCCGACCTGGCGCAACTCGACTTTGCCGTCCGCGTTCACCACGCCGACCTGTGGGCCTTCGGCGCGGAAGATCAGCGTGTTGGCAGGCAGCGTGAGCGCGGCCTCTTGCTTCAACTCGCGAAAGCGCACTTGGGCGTAGCTGCCCGCGAGGATCTCCCCTTTCGCGTTGTCCACTTCCAGTTCGGTCAGCAACGTGCGCGAGCCGGGCTCCATCGCGCCGGCGGTGCGGGCCACTTTGGCCGCGAAGACGCGCCCAGGGAGTTCCGGCAATGTCAGTTCGGCGCTCAATCCGGCGGCAATGCTGCGCGCGGCCGTCTGCGGCACGCGGACGAACACACGCAGCGTGCGCGTCTGCGCCAGGCGGAAGAGTTCCCTGCCGCTGTTGGCGCTGATGAGATCGCCGACGTCGATATTGCGCGCGGTAATGACGCCGGCGAACGGGGCGGTGACCCGGGCGAACGACTGCAATTCCTCCAGCCGCCGCACATTCGCGCGCCCGGCTTCGACGGTGGCCGACTTCAACGCCAAGTCGGCCTGTTTCTCGGCGGCTTCCTGCTCGCTGACGCCGGCGGTCTTGAGCAATTCAGCCCAGCGCGCCGCCGTGATCCTTGCTAGTCCCAGCGCGGCGTCGGCTTGCGCGAGTTCGGCGCGAGCACGGGCCAGTTCCTGGTCGAGTTCGGGCGTGTCGATTTCGGCGAGCAACTGGCCCGCCTCGACCGCCGCGCCGATATCCACCAGCCAGCGTTTGAGATACCCGTTCGCGCGCGCATGAATGGGCGCTTCGGCGAGCGCCTTTAATTCGGCGGGCAAGGAGAGTCCGGCGGCGGCTTTGCCCGGCGCGGGCGATACGACAGAGACGGTCGGGATCGCCAGCTCGCGCGTTTCGGCCCGCAAGGCGGCGCGCTGAAACAGACGGGGCAGCAAGCCGGCGAGCAGGGCGACGATGATGACCGCCGCCACGACCGCCCCGAGGCGGCGAAGTCTCGACTGGGCCGCGCCCCTCCCGGCGTCCGGCGAGTCGAATCGCGGTGTGGCTGGCGGGGCTTCCATTACTTCAGTTCCGTTATTGACCGGGGGCTTCATGGCAAGAGAATTTCACACCGTCACACCAGGAGCGGACAGGCCGCTCGTTCCGGGGACGGGGTTAACGTCAACCGGGCTCGGCACGGCGGCCCGTCGGTGCAACACGCTGAACACCACCGGCACGAAGAACAGCGTGGCCAAGGTGGCTAACACAAGGCCGCCGATGACGGCGCGCCCGAGCGGAGCGTTTTGCTCGGCGCCTTCGCCCAAACCAAAGCTCAAGGGCAACATGCCAATAATCATCGCCAGAGCGGTCATCAACACCGGGCGCAGGCGGCTAGTGCCGGACTCCCAGGCAGCGGCCACCGGGTCGAGACCGTGGTGGAGGTTCGTGCGGGCGAAACTCACGACGAGCACTGAGTTCGCTGTGGCCACCCCCAGACTCATAATCGCGCCCATCAACGCCGGCACGCTCACCGTCGTCAGCGTCAGGTGCAGCGCCCAGACCACCCCTGCCAGCGCGCCGGGCAACGCGCTGATAATGATTAACGGATCGAGCCAGCTTTGGAAGTTCACCACCAGCAACAGGTAGATCAGGGCGATGGCCATCACCAGACCCACGCCCAGGCCGATGAAGCTCGAGCTCATGGTTTCCGCCTGGCCGCGCAAGACGACGTAGCTGCCTTGCGGCAGTTCTTTCTCGGCTTGCCGGACCAGTGGTTTGAGCGCGCGCAGCACGCCCCCGAGGTCCCGCCCGCTCACGCCGCCGAAGACGTCGATGACCGGCTGCACGTTATAGTGCGAAATGACCGCCGGGCCGGTGGCGCGCTGGAACGAGGCGAGGTTGGCCAGCAGTTGGGCGTTGCCTTGGCCGGGGTCGCTCGCGCTGACCGAAATTGAGTTCAGCGCGGAAAGCGAATCCATCGCCCGCTCGGGCGCGCGGACGTTGACCAGGTAGGAAATGCCGATGCCCGGATTGAGCCAGTAAGCGGGCTGCACCTGGCCGCTGCCGCTCAGGCTGAGCAACACGGAGTTCGCGACATCGCGCTCCGAGAGACCGATCTCTCCCGCCTTGGTTCGATCGATGGCGAATCGGAGTTTCGGCTGATCCGCCGGTTGTTGCACGCGCACGTCCACCGCGCCGGGAATCTGGCGAATGCGCTCCCCGAGGCGCGCGGCGACCTCGCGGTTCCCGGTCTGGTCGCGTCCCACGATTTGCACGTCGAACGGCGCGGGCAATCCGAGGTTGAGCGTCTGGCTCACGATGTCGGCGGGCAGAAAATAAAACAGGGTCCCGGGGAATTCGCGGTTCAACCGTGCGCGCAGACGGTGCAGGTAGGCTTCCGTGGCGCCGTGGCCCCGCTTGAGGCTGACGAGAATATCGGCGTCCCCGGTCCCGATGAGGCCGTTATTGCTGTAGCTCAGGCTGATGCCGGAGGTGGGAATGCCAATGTTGTCGAGAATCCCGGCAAGGTCGGCGTCCGAAATTTCGCTGCGAATGGACGCTTCGACCTGGTCCACCAGCTTCGCCGTCTCCTCGATCCGCGTGCCGCTGCGCGCCCGCAAGTGGAGCCGGAACTGGCCGGCGTCCACGTTCGGGAAGAAATCCTGCCCGAGCTGCGGCGCCAGCAGCCACGAGCCGCCGCAGAAGAGCAGAAACAACGCCGCGAACGCCCCGCGCCGTTGAAGGACCGCGCCGAGCAGCTCGCGGTAAGCGGCGCCGAAGCGCGCGAAGCTCCGTTCGAAGCGCTTATGAATCGCCACCAACCCTCGCTTCCAACCGGCGACCGGTTCGCTCTCGTGGTCGTCCCCGTGGAGTCGAACATTCCGATAAAACCACATCACCAGCGTCGGGATGAGCGTGCGCGAAAGCAGATAGCTGGCGAGCATCGCGAACACGACCGCCTCGGCCAGCGGCACGAAGAGATAACGGGCCACGCCGGTGAGGAAGAACATCGGGACAAACACAATGCAGATGCAAAGCGTGCTCACAAAGGCGGGCAAAGCGATTTCCTGCGCGCCGTCGAGGATCGCCTGGGTCAAAGGCTTCGCGGTTGCCATCTGGCGATGGATGTTCTCGATCGCAACTGTGGCGTCGTCCACGAGGATGCCGACGGCCAGCGCCAGGCCGCCGAGGGTCATCAGGTTGATCGTTTCGCCCAGCGCGCTGAGGGCCGCCAGCGAACTAAGCACCGAGAGTGGAATCGAGAGGGCGATGATGAACGTGCTCCGCCACGAGCCGAGGAACAACAGAATCATCAAAGCGGTGAGCGCCGCGGCGATGACCCCTTCCTTTACCACGCCGTCGATGGCGGCGCGCACGAAGAGCGATTGGTCGGCGAATTCTTTGACTTCCAGTTCCGCCGGCAGGCCTCTGAGGATGCGCGGCATCGCCGCCTTGACCCGGCTCACCACGTCGAGCGTCGAGGCCGAGCCGCTCTTGAGGATGGTCAGCAGCGAACCCCGCACTCCGTCCTGCCGAACCACGTTGACCTGCGGTTGGTAACCGTCCCGCACTTGTGCCACGTCGCGCACGTACAGGGTCGCGCCATTCACCGTCTTGATCGGCAGGTCGTTGAGTTCGTCCAGCACCTTCGGGCTGGTGTTGAGTTCCACGTCGTATTCCGTGGCGCCGATTTTCGCCGTGCCGCTTGGCAGGATCAGGTTCTGCGCGTTGATGGCGTTGACAACCTCCCGCGGCGCCAGGTTCTTCGACTTGAGCGCCGCCAGGTCCAGGTCCACCGAAACCAGGCGCGTCTTGCCCCCGTAAGGCCACGGCACCGCCGCGCCCCGCACCGTCGAGAGACCGACCCGAATCTGGTTTTGGCTCAAGTCGTAAAGCTCCTGTTCCGCCAGCTTCTTGCTGCTCACGGCGTATTGGAGGATCGGGACCGTGGAGGCGTTGTAGCGGATGATCAGGGGCGGTGTCTGCCCGGGCGGCATCTGGCGCAGGATCGTCTGCGCAATCGCGGTGACTTGCGCCACGCCGGCATCCACCGACGCGCCGGGCTGCAGGAAGACTTTGATGATGCCGACGCCATTGTAGGCGTTGGACTCGATGTGTTCGATGTCATTGACCGTCGCGCTGAGCGAGCGCTCGTGCAAGTAGATCAGGCGCTGCTCGATCTCGGTCGCGTTCAATCCGGCGTATTGCCAGACGACGCTGATGACCGGGATGTTGATCTCCGGGAAGATGTCCGTGGGCGTGCGCAACAGCACCAGCGGCGTGAGCAGGAGCAGCACGAGCGCGCCCACCACGAAGGTGTAGGGGCGGCGAAGGGCTAGGCGGACAATCCACATGGTTCGCTCCCGCCGCGGACGGTATGGTCAGTTTCGGACGTCGCGCTTCGGCGCTCCGCCGCATTCGCAGTCACAATGCCCAGTGTCACCTGGCCATTGATGCCGGGCGAGCGCCTTTTTGCCCAATACAAGTTTGCGCACGGATTGATACTTCATTACTATCAATCGCGTGGAACTGCGGCATTTGCGCTACTTTGTCGCCGTCGCCGAGCACCTGAACTTTCGGCAGGCGGCCGAACGGCTGCATCTCGCGCAACCGGCCTTGAGCGCGCAAATCAAGTCGCTCGAAGACGAGCTGGGCGTGCGCCTGTTCGAGCGCACCACCCGTTCGGTCAATTTCACCCACGCGGGGAGGGTGTTCCTGGAGGAAGCGCGCGCCGTGCTCTCCGCCGCCGCGCAAGCCGAACAACGGGCCAGGAAAGCGGAAGCCGGCCTGGTGGGCACCTTGCGCCTGGGGATCATTGCGCCTGCGGCCAATCCCTGGCTGGCGGGAATCCTTCGCACCTTCCAACAACGATTTCCAGGCGTCCAATTGTCGCTCTTCGACCTCACCAGCACCGAGCAATTGCGCCGCCTGCGCGCCAATGAATTGGATGCCGGACTGCTCCGTCCACCGGTGGGGTTCCCCGAGCTGGATTACCAAATCGTCGAAGAATCCGAACAGGTCCTCGGGCTGCCGGCGGGTCACCGGCTCGCCCGCAAGCGGCGCATCCAATGGAGCGATTTCCACAACGAGGCGCTGGTGCTCATCCATCCCAGCGCGCAACACGGCTACTACGACGCGTTCTTTGCCGCTTGCGCCAAGGCTGGCGCGAAGCCGTGCCCGGCCCAATACGCCCACGATATTCAGACGAAAATGTGGCTCATCTCCGCCGGCTTCGGCATGGCGCCCACGACGGCCACGATCATGACGGTCAAACGCCCCGGGCTGGTCTTTCGCCGACTCCCTGCGGGCCTGCCAAAGGTGCAGACGGTCCTCGTCTGGCCCCGCCACGACGACTCACCGGTTCTCGCCCATCTCCGCGCCTGCTTCAAACCGAAAAAATAGTGAAAATATTAGTTGCATTCCGAAATGGAGTAGGATAGAAGTGACCCGAAGTTTAATGAAAGCCTGTATGAACACAGCAATCACGATTTGGCCGACGACGTTAGTCGCGCAAGCGACACGTCATAACCGGTCGAGCCGGGGTTGCGCGTTTAACCTTGGCCCATCTATGGCGTCTCTGGGGCAGGAACCCAAAGCCAATTTGGATAGACTGGAGGTAAGCAGGTAACGAAACGGACTGGAAGCTTTCAAGACCCTGCTTGCCGGAAAGTGAGCAGGGTTTTTTATTTTCCCGGCAAGACTGAAAGGCAAACAACCGCAACGAAAGGCTAACTGACTGTGACTAAGAGCAACGCGACATCCAGATGATGTCTGCTGGCACGAAACTGATTTTGGCGAAAGCGAGCTTCGGCTTGCCACCGGCATCGTGTGCCCACGACCGCCCTGTGGCGCCGCCGGCGAGCCTATCCCGGATTTTACATTTGAAGGGCTTCGGAGGAGGTGTGCCCTTAAACACCGAAACGTCCACCGCGAAAGACCTGTGGCTACGGAGTGACCAACCGTAACGGTGTTTGTCCTTTGTTTGTAATGGCTCGGGCCTGATGACTCACGTCACCAGGCCCGTTTCCAAGGAGATGTTGTCCGTAGATTCCCTTTCTCCGTAGCACGGGGCATTGACTTGCACCCGTTGAATTCAAGTCGAGCGTGGCCTTCCCAGCCCGATCGGGGCGGCATATTTATAGATAGCGAGCGGCAAAAATCAAAGCTCCGTAGGAGCGGCATCGAGGCTGAAGATGCCGCCCCGACGGGGCTTTTGGCTGGGCGGGATCCGTCGGCTACAAAGAGGTCGCTCCTACGGAGCTGCGGCGTCGCTCCTCAGTCGGCGAGGCGCCGAGCGACACGGGCCGGTCGCCTGTGCTACCCATTTTCGAGAGACGCTCTGAGCGTTACCAGCGCCTCCCATCATTTTCGGATCCGTAGCTCAAGCGCAGCGCAACCCGTTGTCCGCGGGAAGGCTGAGAGTGAGTTTTAATAATCCAAGCAAGCGCCGCGTGAGGTTACGCGGCCTACAGTGAACACCGCGATTCTGGCCCCATTGTAGGCCCGGTCCCCTGACCGGGTGATCGAGGTGCGAGCCCTGCCGCGCTGACCATTTTTCAGAATTGCAAGCAGTCCAGGAGATTTTCGTCGCCAGGGAATTCAACCGCCACGGGTTGGGAACAGGACCGTTCCTGGTGCTCGTTCACAGCGGCTCGCGCAGATTGGGTGAAACAATTCTGCGCGCCCGCGTGGACGAGCATCAGGCGGCTGCAGGAGCGGGTGTCCGGAAAATGGGTCGCCCGGGCGACCGGCCCCTTGCAGGTCGGCGACTCGCCGACCGGAAGAGTGAGGCCGCAGCTCCGCAGGACTTGAATCCGCCTTCACGCCGGATTCAAGTCCTACGGAGCTTTGGTTTTTGGCGGTGCGCTTTCTACAAATATGCCGCCCCGATAGGGGCTGGAAAAGGTCACGCTTCGCTTAAATTCAATGGCTGCAAGCCTGTGACCTGTGCTAGTCAAAAGGCGAATTTCCGGACACGCTCTAAAAACGACCGGGGTAAGCCGCCAAGCGCATTCGTGTTTCGAGCGTTGCTTCCCCCTCACCCCGGCCCTTATAGCCTTTCCAAAGTTATTCACCAGCGGCGAGGAGAGCCTTCGGAACCTCTCCCCGCAGCCGATGGTGAATAACTTTGCGTCGCGCATGGTGAAGCCCGTGAA
>Ga0137379_10001806_pt1 | contig 19716 bp, 11 predicted proteins | sample SagtaG_18_FD_104812 | JGI IMG/M metagenome (GOLD analysis project Ga0137379, IMG submission 104812) | Vadose zone soil microbial communities from Sagehorn Ranch, Mendocino, California, USA - Sage2_L_80_16 metaG | ecosystem: Environmental > Terrestrial > Soil > Vadose zone | place: USA...
CAATCGGGCCAACTTCGGGCAGCCAAGTATCGGAGTCTACGCCGGTACCAACATCAGCCCCTCGGCGGGGGTCATCACCAGCACGGCCACGACTTCGCGCCAGCTCCAGTTTGCGCTAAAACTTAGCTTCTAAAGCGTGGGGGCGGGTCAGGGGACTCGCCCCTTAAATTGTCCTTAGAACTTCGAAAAAGAACTTCGAAAACTAAGCTAATGCTTCCTATCGTCGGGGACCTTGCAGCCCGCGGCAGGTTGACATAATGAAGAGCATTTTAGCCGAGCGCCGCGGCGAACGATGTCGAGGCCGGAGACGAAATGTGGACAGCCGGGGCGGTTGACTAAAAATCTGTTGGGCTAAAGCTAAACCGCGAGACGAGCGGCAGCAGCTCTCTTCATCGCGGAGACAACGACCTTTATTGAACCCCATGGAAAATCGTCTTTCGGAGGGTTCTTTTCAATCTCAGGCTAATAATTCCGACGGCTTATATTTATGCAAGGGGTCTCTCCCGAACTTCGACAACAGAGTCTCCCTTTGCGCCACCGCTTGTTCGGTTTCTCTTGAGAATCCGAACAACTGTTCTCTCGCCGGCAAGCCCTTTGAATGGCATAGATAAAGCGTGTGAAAAGGTTGGGGATTTCGTGGCCGGGCGTGGTCCGATTAGTGTCGGCTTCGCGTTCCTGCGCTTCACTCTACGAGATGCCGGTTTCACGGCCACTTGACCTTCCGCCCGAGTTTCTCGGCTCCCAGCTTCAAATAAATGAGCGACTTGTGGAGGTTCTGATAGAATCCGCCATGTTCGTCACATCATGATCGGAACCAAGCTCGCACACTTCCAAATTACGGCCCATCTAGGCAGCGGGGGCATGGGAGAGGTGTATCAAGCCACCGACGCAAAACTGGGACGCAGCGTTGCGATCAAGCTCCTTCCTGAAGCATTCGCGCGCGATACCGAACGTGTGGCTCGATTCGAGCGCGAAGCACGCGTGCTGGCGTCGTTAAATCATCCCAACATCGCGGCGATATACGGACTCGAACAATCCGGCGAGCGGAAGTTTCTGGTGATGGAACTCGTCGGCGGAGAAACCTTGGCCGAACACATCAAGCGCGGTCCGATTCCTGTGAACGAAGCGCTCGGTATCGCAAAGCAGATTGCCGAGGCGCTGGAAGCGGCGCACGACAGTGAGAAAGGGATCATTCACCGCGATCTGAAACCGGCGAATGTGAAGATCACGCCCGATGGCAAAGTAAAGGTGCTCGATTTCGGATTGGCGAAGGCCTATGAGCCGCAATCCGCAAATACCAATCTCTCGAATTCACCAACGTTGAGTATGGCGGCGACGAACGCCGGAGTGATCCTAGGGACAGCGGCGTACATGAGTCCGGAGCAGGCCGCCGGGACCCCGGTTGATCGCCGCGCCGATATCTGGTCCTACGGAGTCGTGCTGTGGGAAATGCTAAGCGGCCAACGTCTGTTCGGCGGCGATACGATCGCGCACACGCTAGCCGACGTGTTGCGGGGTTCGATCGATTTCGATAAGTTGACGGCGCCCGCGCCCATCAAGAACCTGCTCCGCCGGTGCCTGGATCGCGACGCAAAGACACGCCTGCGCGATATCGGCGAGGCACGAGTGGCTATCGCGAAGTATCTTTCAGAACCGGAGAGCGGGACCGAAGGCCCGCGCCGGCCGAGGCCCGCCCGCCAGTGGGTCGCCTGGGCGGTGACGGCGGCCCTCGCCGCGCTCGCCCTCGTCGGGTGGTTGCGGCCGCAGCCGGAGGCGACCGGCGCAACGGCGGCGGATTTGGCGTTTACGATCGTGCCCCCGGCAGGAGGCCTCGCGCCTGTAGGCGACCTGCATGCAACCCCCGAGATCTCGCCCGACGGCTCTGCGGTGATCTTCTATGGAAACGGCGTGCAATTACGCCAGTTGAATAAACTCACGCCAGAACCCGTGCGCACAGGCAGTTTCAGAAATCCAGGATTTTGGTCCCCCGACTCGCGGTCGTTCGTGTTTACCGACGGGACCAACCTGAAGAAGATGCGCGTGCCGGACGGCGCGTCGGAAATTGTTGCGAACGATGTTGCCACTATGGTGGGCGGGAGCTGGAGCGACAAGGGCACTCTTCTCTTTGCCGCGGTCAAGACCGGCCCAAATCTGTACGCAGTTCCGGCGGCCGGCGGAGTAGCCAAACGAATCGAAGTGACAGGACTGCCTGAGGGCCGCTACGTTTATTGGCCGGAGTTCCTGCCGGGCAGCGAGGACTTTCTGTTCCTTTCAGAGTTGTTAGCACGAGGGATCGAGGAGTCTGAAATCTACTTGGCCACGCTGCGCGACGGACGTGCCGCCGATCCGGTTCTACTGATGCGGAACGCCACTGCTGCCCGCTATACGTCGGCGGGGGGAGGACGCCTCCTGTTTGTTCGGAATGACAACCTCTATGCGCAAACGTTGAACCGCACGGCCAGGAAACTGGAGGGCGAACCCAAGTTAGTCCAGCAGAGTGTGGCGTCCTCGCCCGCGTTCCATCGCGCGCACTTTTCTGTTTCCCGTACCAGCGTGATGGCGTGGCGTCCCGGAACGGCCGGCCTGTCGCAGGTGACCATCTTTGACCGGCAGGGTAAGGAGATCGGCACGGCGGGTTCTCCCGCCGTCGTCCAGACACTCAAGCTCGCGCCCAACGAGACCCGCTTGCTGCTTGGGTTTAACGCTACCGCGTGGCTGCTGGAACCCGGCCGGCCTGGGCAGCTACAGTTGGAGCAGGGGTCTCGGGAGACGCTCTTCTCGCCGGACGGGTCTAAGTTCCTCGATGCAATCCCCCCCGGCGGGGAAGTTTTGCGCGTTGTGGAACGTCCTGTGACCGGGGAAGGAACGTTTCGCGAGCTGGCGAAGCCGCCTGGAATGGGGCGTCTGGAAGACATCTCTCCAGACAGCAAGACGCTGCTGCTCAGCCGTGGCGCCCTGGATACGGCGGTGTTCTCGTTTCGGCTCGACGGCGGGCAGCAAGCCGCCAAATCCTTGGTCCAGACAGGCGAGACGATCTCGCACGCCCGCTTCTCGCCAGACGGGCGCTGGATTGTGTACACCGCCTCCGCCTCGGGGGATGCAGGAATCTACAGCGGCGGAGGAACCTACGTTCAGCCGTACCCGGGGCCGGGATTACGGAAGCAGGTGACCAGCCGCGGCAATTATCCAGTGTGGCGCAAGGATGGACGGGAGATCGTTTACCTGGATGAATACCAGGGCCGGAACTACATCTGGTCGGTTCCGGTAGCCGCTCCGGGAGGAGAGTTCCGCGCAGGTACTCCGTCGCCCCTGTTCCCTGCTCGTCTTCCCGCGACCACGTTCGGGGATCTGAACTTCCTCGCCGTGTCGCGCGACGGCTCACGCTTCTATATCCCGCAGGCGGTGGAGCAGCCGAATTCCGGTGTGATCCACGTTAAGATTGGGCCGGTCAAACAATGATGCCGGAAATCGGAAGTCGGCAACACGGACATGTGACCTTGCTGCGGCGGGTTGTCTGAGTAAGGGAAGGATAGATCTGATGAACTCTAGCCAATTTTCTTCTTCATCATGAACCGCGTGTGGCCTCTGGGGTAGTCTTCGAGGGCGGCAAAGACTTCGTAGCCGAGTTTCTCGTAGAATCCCTTCGCTTGGAAATCCAAGGTAGTTAAATGCGTATGATGGCATCCCATCTCTTGTGCCTCGCGTTCGGCTTCCTGCATAAGCCGCGTGCCTATTCCGTTCATTTGATAGCTGTCGTTGACCCACACCCAGCCGATAAACATCCAATCCCATTTGGTTTCGCCTAGAAGACCAGCGACGATTTGTCCCTCGTCGTTGCGAACGATGATCGCAAGTTGTCTCGGCTTATCGGTTCCAATAAAAGCCGCGTTAAAGTTCCTCAATCCTTCCATCACGGCTTGCGACGAATCGTTGTCCCATTCGTGTTCGACGGTGTAATTCAGCATTTGGCATCCATACTCCATGTCACTTGGACCGACAACACCTTTGTTGTTGACGGTAAGTCGGTATCCCGGAGATGTGACATGGCGGATCGGGATGCAAAGTGAAGGGTAGCCGGTTTTCCGGGCTTGTGAAATCGACAGGTATAACTCACGCAGCTCAGGATCCAAGCGTTACTTGAATCGTTCTGTCTGAGTTTTCATCCTCGTGAATGGCCCGCAGGGCCACGAGACTTTCCCATGTGTCTTAAAAGGCTAGCTTGAGCCCGAACTGAATCTGGCGGGACGTTGTGGAGGTGCTCGTGATGATCCCTGCCGAGGGGCTGACGGCCCCGCCAGAAAAAACGATCGGGTTAGGAAGACCCAGATTCGCCCGGTTTAAGAGATTAAAGAATTCAGCGCGCAGTTCCAGCTTGGCCCTCTCAGACAGGGAAGTGGCCTTAAACAGCGAAAGGTCCACGGTCGCTAAGCCGGGTCCCCGCAATATTCCCCGCCCGGCGTTGCCGAAGGTTCCTGGAATCGGCAACAAGTAAGCGCCCGGATCAAACCAATGCTCGACTTTGCCAAGGATTTTTGGACTGCTGAAAGAGGGGTTCGAATTGGGGCGGTCCGGCAAGCGGGTGTCTCCGTTGCCAGACTGGCTGGAACCGATTTGCGGTGTGATGGGAAAGCCGCTCAACAACGTAACGATGGCGTTCAACTGCCAGCCGCTCGCAAGCTTGCCGGCTGCCCCGCTCGCGTTGCCCAGCCACGGCTTTCCTTTCCCGAAGGGCAATTCATAGGTGAAATTCCCGGTTGCCTGACTAGTTGGGTTCAAGGCGGAGGGGCCCCAGTCCCTGCGCACGTCGTAGGGATCTAACACCGAGGCGGCCTCATTGAGGGACGTAGCGGCCGTTATCCCGGAAGCAATGTCCAGATTCTTGGCCCACGTATAGCTAGCCCGGAATTGCAGTCCTTGGCTCATGCGCTTTGTTACGTCCACCTGCAAAGCGTTGTAGCTGGAATTGCCCTCGGAAAGCCAGAAATACCCAACAGAGGACAGATAGGGATTGGGCCGGGTGGCAGGCGCTCCTCCCGGCAGAGCAGGAATGTACTGTGTCCCTTGAGGAACTCTCACATCGAAAACCGACACGCCCGGAGGCGCTCCCTTCTGCGCCGCTGTCAGTACTCCCCCCGCTGAACAACCGCTGGGATCGGAGCAAATCAGCGGCCGGATGGCATTGGTGTCCACGGTGACCAAGTGATGGAATCCACGAGACCCTACGTAGGCGAGCCGCAAGCTCGTACCGGGCGTGATCTGCTGTTCGACAGTGAGATTCCACTCCTCCACGGTTGGAGTCTTCATCGCGGCTTCCACTCCCCAGGGCGCATAAGTCGTGCAAGGTGGCGTCACGCCCGTCCCGCAGGCAGGAGGAGGCGTAGTACCAGGGCGGATGGGGACAAACGTGGGCAGCGAAACATTGAGAAAAGACACTGCGCCGTTGTAAGGAGGGAGATTACTCAGGGGATATTCCAAGTTATCCTGAAGATCATAGTAGGTCCCAAGTCCCGCCCGGATCGAGGTCTGCCCTTTCCCGAAAGGGTCCCACGCCAATCCCAGCCGAGGGCTGAGCAGGAATCGTGCGTTGTTTTTCGTGAGCGCGGACCCTCCGATTGTGGGGCTGGTCAAGAGGACTCCGTCCGGTCCCGCAATCCAATTCCCGGCCCTGCCAAACCGCTCGTTGAAGCCATTGGTGAATTCGTGCCGCAGGCCAAGACGCAGGTTCAGATTGGCACGCAGACGGATGGAATCCTCCAGATACCAGGCGCCCTCGAACGAGCGGAAGCCCAGAGGCGTTGTGATCGGCGGAACGGTGAAATTGGAAACGGTCCCTTGCAAAAACGTGACGAGGCTGCTGAACACGGCTCGTCCATTCTTCGTGCTAGCCATGCTATCGTTGATTCGAAGCCGCTGAAACCAGATGCCGGCGCCGATCTGATGTCTGCCATGAATGATTTGGAATCCGTTGTCGTAGGTGATCAGGTTTCTGGCGTTATGGACGTCGGGATTGTTGTTGGATCCCGCCGAAGTGATCGCTGAGACGGAGGCGGCATTCGACCCTCCGATGGTAATTTGTCCGGGATTCTTCCCGGTAACGAAGGACAATTGGGGATCGAAAGATTTTTCGAAAGGAGCGGAATCATAGTTGAATTCGGAGCGGGAAAATCCGACGCGGAACGTATGGACCATTTGCGAAGAGAACAGGTGAGTTTCCTGCAGGCTGGCGACTTCGCTGCGCGTCACCGCGAACACCGCGAAGAAAGGGTCCGTTTGCGGAGTCACCTTATTTCCATCGTCAATGGTGAAGGTTCCGGAAAAAGAGTCCCGATCCGAAAACGTGTGATCGAACCGGGTTGTGCCAAAATCTTCCCGAATGGATTCCTTGGGATTGTTGTAGGAAATTGCGACTCCCCCGCCCCGATTTTCCCCGTTGGGTTTCGGCCAGAAACTCATGTACGGCAGCATTCGCCGGTCCAGATTGGACACTGGGGTCGGCGTCCCGACGCCGTTGCCGGACGAGCATGCAGGCACTCCGGCAGCAACGCAAGGCAACAAACCCAACCGCGCATTCTCATCCGGTACCACTGTTACGTCGCTGATTCCCAACCGCTGCCGAAACCCTTCGTAATTGCCGAAGAGGAAGGTCTTGTCCTTCCGAATCGGGCCTCCCAGGGCGCCGCCAAACTGGTTCCGCTGGAACGGAGGGATGCGTGGGTCAGTCGCTAGGAGCTTCCGGTCGAAAAAGTTTCTGGCATCCAGCGCGCTGTTGCGCAAGAATTCGAACGCTGTGCCATGGAGCAGGTTGGTGCCGGACTGCGTGACGATATTGACTTGCGCCCCGGCCCGTTTCCCATATTGGGCCGAGTAGGTGTCGCTGACCAGATTGAATTCCCGCACCGCATCAATGCCCAGCAGTTGCCCGCTGACGCCGCCCGGCGTATTGGACTGAACGCTCGCCCCCGTGTACTCGATTCCGTTCAACAGAAACACGTTCTCGAGCGGCCGCCGGCCAGCCACGGAGAAAGAGTTTCCTTCTCCGGCGGTTGGCGCGTTCGCGGTTTTCATCGGAGTATAGTTGATCGAGCCTGCGTTCAAGGTGATCAGGTTATCGAAACTGCGGCCATTCAACGGCAAATCCTTCACCTCCCGCTCATTGACCAGCCCGGAGACCGAAGTCGTGGTGGTATTGACCAGCGGCGCTTCTCCGGTGACGGTGACCGATTCGGCTACTTGGCCCACTTCGAGGCTGAAGTTCATCACCGCTTCTTGCCCCACCGCCAGATTGATTCCCCGGCGGACCACCGCCCTGAAGCCTCCCGTTTCGGCCCGGATCTCGTATTGCCCGACGGGCAAAGACAGCACCCGATAACCGCCGCTCTCATCGGTCCTCACCGCCCGCGTCGCTCCCGTCTCCACGTTGGTGGCTGTGACAGTGGCGCCCGGGATCGCAGCTCCCGAGGAGTCCTCGACTCTGCCGGAAATCGAGGCTGTCACCTGCGCCCACGCCGTCCCCGCGCTCGTAACCGCTAGCGAGGCGCCCAGAAAAACGCCCAGAAGGCCTGCCGCCGAACCAACCTGTCCTTGAATGAGATGGTTCTTCATAACGACCTCCGCATGGTGTTTGATCTTGCCGAGAGACGCGCCCCTATTTATCCGGGATGCCTATTCATGAACGGAATTTTCAATTCAAAGTTTGTGGCGTCTCATTCTATTCCCGGCACCCTTCCGGGGCAAGCTCACCGAACGAGTCTGTCGTTAGACCGGCTCGCCGTTGACTCTCCTGCGCCGGGATTTAAGCACCCACTTCCACATGGCCATATAGAAAAGTTGAAGTTGCGTCCATGTGAATGCTTGTCACTTGGACGTAAAACTTCAGCGCCATTTGCATGATTCTCGGATCCGCTGCATTCAGGCTCCGGTCAAAGGTCGGATCGCTTCAGCTCACCAACTCAGTTTCAGGCCCACACGGAAGGTTCGCTCGTCGAGGCCGTCGCGTCCGGTATTGCGGATGCCCAAGGCTTCCATGAAGCCGCCGGTATTGATGTTGTTGATCGGATTCGAGTGGTGCGGCGTATTGGCGACATTGAACGATTCGACGCGAAACTTCAGCTCGGACTGTTCACCCAATCGCCACTTGCGGTCTAATCCCATATCCAGATTGACCACGCCCGGCCCCCTCAGGGTGTTGGCGCCGCAGGTGCCGAAGCGTCCCGCGGCCGGCACGCGGAAGTCCGACCGGTCGTACCATTGATAAATATCGCCGCGCTTGTGCGGCGCGGAAAGACAGTCGGCCCGTTGGGTGGAGGCCGAGGAATTCAGTGTGGTGTTGTCGGCAACGACCGTAAACGGCGATCCCGTGAAAGCGCTGAACAGAGTATTGATCTGCCAGCCGCCAGCGAGCTGAGAAAGCAGACCGCTTTGGGCCCACGGCTTACCCTTTCCAAAGGGAAGCTCCACGATGCCAGTGGCCTGGAAGTTATGACGGATGTCGCGGTTCAGGTCGCCGTAATTCAACCGATAATAGGTGGGAAGGCCCACTGTAGCGGTGATGCCCGCTATAGTGCCCGCTCCCGGCACGGCTCCGGAAGTCTCGGCGCTATAGCCACGGCCGTGAGCCCAGGTATAACCGATGACAACCTGGTAACCCGCAGAGAACCGGTGCTCCAGGCGCGTCTGCAAGGAGTCGTATTTGGAGCTCCCGAGGGTGCCGTAGAAACGCGTGGCAGCAGTGCGGCCGAACTTGCGATTCAGAACCTGGCCCGCGGTGCCTGTGCCGATGGGAGACCAGTTCGCATCGAGCTGGTGCAGTTGATCCGTGGTGCGTGTGGCCACGTAGCCGGCGGAGCCGACCCAACCGCCAAACCTCTTTTCCGCGGTCAGGTTCCAGGACTGAATGTAACCCCGCACGAGGTTGTTGTTGTCGAACGTGATGATGCTCAGATTGCTAGGCACCGGCAAAATGCCGGGCTTCAGGTCCGGCTGCACGATCTCCGGAAACCCCTGGCGTAGGGTGGTCGCCCACGAGAAGCCATTGGGCCGGTTCAGGGCGATTTGAATCAAATCCGGATAGTTGAGACGCAGGAAACTAGAAAGGTTAATAGGGTCCCAAGTCATGCCATAGCCGGCCCGGATCACCATCGAGTCACTGATGCGATAGGCCAGACCGGCTCTCGGAGCTAGACCGCCCTTTCCTTTGTTAATGCCACAATCGATCGGATTCGATCCCAGGCCGCAGAGCAGCATCACATTTCTGTCGAAGTCGTAGACCTCCAGGCCCCGTCCCACCCGCCGCGGGAAGGGGAACAGTTCGACACGCACACCGTAGTTAAACGTCAGTTTAGGCATGATCTGCCAGCGATCGCGGGCGTAGAGGCTGTAGGCCTTCATGCGCGTCTGGATGTCATCGGGGAACAGGCGGAGCTTACCTGCGTTGCTCGGCAGGCCCAGCAGAAACGCTGCGAAGGTGTTGAAGTCGTTGCCTGGCGGCCCCCCGTTGAGCTGTGTCGCTCCGGGAGAGAACTGGAATCCGCCCTGCGAAGCAATGTAGGGCAGATTGCCCTGCGGCTGGCTCTCATTGATGTGCTGACGGTTCAGGTTGAAGCCGAAACGAAAATTGTGAGTGCTGCGGGTCCAGCTCAAGTTGGCCGAGTAGTCGTACGTGGGATCACGGTAGCCGTGGGGCTCGAAGTTATTCGCTGCGCCGAGTTGCGAAAAGCCGTCGATCAAAATGAGCGGCCAGCCGAGTTCCGTCTTCCGGTTGGTCTGAAGGCCCGGGACCTTCATGACTGTCCAGCCGAGATTCTCATCTCCCCGCGGCGGTACATCGTTGAAGTCCTCCCGGAAGTAACCGTAGCTGGCATCGATGACGAGGTTCGGGCTGGGCACATAAGTCGCCGAAATCGTCGCTTGGAATAGGTGCCCCTGCACGAAACCGGACCCGGTATTCGCGCGGCTGATGGGCAGGCCGCCGAGAGGACCGATGATGCCGTCGGTGTTCGCGTTATGATCCACGAAACCGAAGAGCACAAACGTACTCAGCTTGGAGCTGGGGTTGTAGTTGAGCTTCGCATCGTACTGGCGGCGCCACTGGTAGTTGGGCGCCGAAGTTATATAGTTCCGCGCCAAGCCGAATGCTCCGCTACCTTGCGTGTTGGGGGCCCAGCCGGGAAGACTCAGAATGGCCTGAATGCCGGGATCGATACGGTCCCTTGGAATGATATTGTTCGGAAACGGCCTCCGCCCCGTCCCGTCCGGGTTGCCGGTCGCTGGATCGTAGATCGGCGTCGGAGAGACGGACAGGTCGCCCGCTTTCATTGCCAAAGTGGGGACTTGCACTTTCTGTGTGACGTTCTCCGAGTAGTGAGTACCCTCGTAGCTTAAGAAGTAGAACAGCCTGTCTTGTTTGATCGGCCCACCGATGGTGCCACCATATTGGTTGTAGATGTATTTCGGCTTGGGCTGGCTTCGATCAGCGGCCCACTGGTACGCCTTCAGGTGCTGATCGGTGTGGAACCCAAACAAAGAACCGTGGACAGCATTGGAGCCGCTCTTGATCTGCAAGGCGATCGCCGCGCCGCCGGCCAGACCTTGTTCCGCGTCGAAGGAGTTGGTGATGACGCTGACTTCCTGGACGGCCTCGAGAGCCGGAACATAAGTGAAGGTGGCATCAATGACTCCGCGGCTGTTCGTCCCATCGATAGAAAAGTTATTGATGTTGGTCGGCGTGCCATTGACGGAGAAGTTGACCGAGCGTGTAGGGTTTGCGGCAAAGGAGTTCGCATTCTGCGCTTCCGACACGCCGGGAAGCGTCGGCATCAGCAGCTGGTAGTTGCGGCCGATCGGCACCGGGACGTTAATTAGAGTGTTCCCGGTGACCTCAGAGCGGATCTCGGCGCGGTCGGTTTGCAGGGCGGCCGCCGTAGCTACGACGGTCACGTTCTCAGTAACGGTTCCGACCGTCAGCGTCACGTCCACACGGCGAATCGTATTCGGCAATACCGCGATATCGGTCTGGGTGTAACTCTGGAATCCCGCCAAGCTGACTGTGATCATGTAGGTTCCGGGCGGCAACCCGGGTAGGCTGTAGCCGCCCACCTCGTTCGTCTTCGTTTCCCGCGTGAAATTGGTTTGCTGATCTTTGGCGGTCACGAGGGCGCCGGCAACGGCCGCCTGGCTCGAATCCATCACGTTGCCATCGATGGTGCCCTGAAGCAATTGCGCTCCGGCCCCACCGGGCGCAACTAGCGTCAGAGCGGCTAAACAACTAAGGACAAGAAACCAGTGTCGGAACACACTGAACCCCAAAGGAGCGAGTAATTTGGGACGCATGCCGGAAGCTTACGAGCGCCGTATAGGCATGTCAATTTTTTCCGTTGGCACGCGATGCTTTCCAGTCGACGTAGATTTGTCCGGTAACAAAGAAGGAGTCGTAGCAGATCCCGTGAAGAAGGATGCCGGCGTACAGCATCCGGACCAGCGGTCCATCATTTCCCGCGGCAAAAAACAAGTATCGCGACGCCCAGGCCGCCATACCATTCCGCACGTAAACAGGTCCCGTCGGAACTTGTCCCGCAGTCTTCTAACAAACCGCGGTTTTGATCTCGTCTGTGTACTTTGCTCGTTGGCCCACTTCAGAACAAGTACTTGATCCCGAACTGCATCTGCCGCGGAATCGAGTTCCCCGTGCTCGAAATGCTGCCGAAGCCCGAGCTCCCGAAATTATTGTCGGGCAGATAGAAGCTCGCCGTGTTGGTGACGTTATAGCATTCGGCGCGCAGCTGCAGCTTGCGGTTCTCGCTCACCGGGAGATCCTTGAAGATCGATAAGTCGAGCCGGCGTTGAGCGGGCCCGTGCAGCAGCGAGTATCCGATGTTCCCAGGGGTGAACTGCGGCGCGGGGGCAAACGCGTCGGTGTTGAACCACCGCTGGATCGTCCGCTGACTCTTCGGCAAAACGGGGTTACCAATCAGCATCGGCCGGTCCGGCCCGACGCCGCCAGTTGCGGCGCCCGTGTTGGTGCGCGAAGCGGCATTCACGATCGTGAACGCCACGCCGGACTGCCAGAACGCGGATACGTTCAACTGCCAATTCGACAGGAACCCGTGTGCAATCCCTGCGAGATTTTTCCCCCACGGTAGCGCGTAATTCGACGTCAGCACCCAATGGAGCCGGTCGCCTTCGTGATTGACGCGGCAACTTGCGACGTGCGGTTGTAGGTCTGCAGCGGCACCCACTGCGTCTCCCCAACCGCCGCGATCGTCGTGGGGCGCATCTCCATCAGCGGGACACCGCTCGTAAGCGGCGTTCCATCGTACGCATTCTTGATCCCGAGGAAATCACCGAGATTCGATTTGTAGTTCGGGCCGAGCGACAGGATGTCGGGCTGGTTGTAGTGATGACGACGGGAACGCCTTGCGTCTGACGATATCCCTCGTAGTCGGCGAAGAAGAACGTCTTGTTTGTCTTGATCGGTCCGCCGAGGCTGCCGCCAAACTGCTGCTGGCGCATAATTGGCTTTGTCGTCGCAAAGAACAGCCGAGAGTCGAATCGGTCGTTTCGCGCGAATTCGAACGCGGTTCCGTGGAACTGATTGCTCCCCGATTTGGTGATGATGTTGATGATGCCGCCGAGCGTCCGTCCCGTCTCGGCAGTGTACACATTCGTTTGAACCTTCACCTCGGCAATCGCGTCGATCGACGGCTTGATGCCCACGGTGCCGATGGTGCGCTCGTTGTTGTCCATACCGTCGACAAGCTGGTTGTTCAACACGTCGTTGACGCCGTTGATCGAGACCGACGATGTCTGCCGCCGCTCATCGGGGCGCGTGCCGTTGGCAAGCGAGCTCAACGCACCCTCACTCGCACCCGGGATCATCTGCACCATCCGGATGATGTTGCGTCCTGGAATCGGCGCATCCTGAACCGTTTTCTCATTGATCAGCGCACCGACTGTCGACGTGTCGGTCTCCAATAAGGGCGCATGGCCTGTGACGACCACCGTCTCCTGCACGGTGCCGACCTGCATGCGCGCGTCGAGGCGTGCCCGATCGCCGGTCGCGAGCTCGACACGCGAGCTCACGGTCTGAAAACCCGCTAGCTCAATCTTCACCGTATAGGTGCCGATCGGGAGCAGTGTGAACGTGTAGTCTCCGGTCTCGCTCGTGATCGTCGTGCGCGCGATTTTTGTCGCTTCGTTGTGCGCCGTGACCGTGACGCCGGGCAGCACGCCTCCGCTCGTGTCAGTGACGCGGCCGACAATATCGCCGGTGCCCTGAGCGAACGCGAGTGTGGCAGAGAAGAAAAGCAGGAGAACAGCGCCGAAGCTGGAACGAACAGGGTACATGATCACCTCCGGTCGCTGGGGCGTCATCCTAGTGAACCCCTGCGCGAAGACAAGCGCGAGTCGCGCGTTTGTTACAGTCAGTTACATATGGTCACGATTCAAATTCATGGAAGTGCAAACACAAACAGCGTCAGGCCTGCCATTGCCGCCACATACTGTTTTCCGTTCACGGCATAAGTGATTGGGTTGTTCAGCATCTGCGCGCCGAGATTCGTCCTCCACAGAAGCGTGCCGTTGCGGGCGTCGAGCGCCTGCAAATAGCCTTCGCGGCCGCCCGTAAAGAGCAAATCGCTGGCGGTGGTCACGATGCCAGTGTCCGTCACGTCGTACATCACGAACCGCCATTTCGGCTCACCGGTATTCGGATCGATCGCGAGGACGGCACCGTGCCCGGCCGCATCCGTCCAGTTGTTGATTGGACCGCGACGCAGATTGGGAACGCCCGGCGCGCCAGGAATGCCGCGCGTCGAGTGCAACGACATCGTTTGGCCGCTGCGTCAGGTACATGATCCCGTCGAGCACAAGGGGCGTGGCCTCCCAGCTTCCTGTGTTCGGGGACTGATATGCCCAGGCGAACGTGAGGTTCTTCACGTTGAGCGGTGTGATCTGGGTCAGACTGCTGTGGCGATTGCTCGAGTAGTCGCCTCCGTACATCAGCCAGTTCTGCGGCTCTTTCGCGGCGTTGAGCAGCCGCTCCGGCGGCACCGGGCTCTGCGCCAACGACCGCAGCGAAAAGAGGAGAACGGCGGAAAGGATGAGGATCGAGCGCGGCCGCGACATGTCACATTCCTTTCAGCGTGAGGAGATACGTCACGACATCCGCGAGCTCGTCTGGAGTGAGCTCCTCTTTGTACGACGGCATGTTCGACTTGGTGGATACGACAAACTCACGAAGATCCGATTTGTTCAACGAGATCAGCCGGCCTTCCTGGTCCACAATCTGGACGGTGTACGTGTCCTCGTTGAGGCGTCTCCCGTCGATCGTCTTTCCATCCTTCGTCACGATGTGCACAGGCCGATTAATCGGCCACATCTGACTGCTCGGATCGACGAGCGACCGCTCGAGCGACCCGGCGCTGCGGGTCGCGCCGATGTCGCTCAGGTTCGGCGCCTTGCGGCCGCCTTTGCAATTCGGGGTCAAATATTTGTTCTGATGTGGAGTTAACGCTCTCCTAGTTCGGCAGCTTGTAAGCGATGAACTCGGCTGGGAAATTTGCACCGCCGATGGCAAGAACAACGTACTGCTTGCCACCAACCATGTACGTCATTGGCGTGCCGGTCTCTCCCTGAGGCATATAAACGGCGCCGACTCCCTTGCCCGTCGCCTTGTCGTAAGCGCGCAGCATCGCGCCCACTTTGCCGGACGGAGTGGTGAAGACGCCGGTCTCGCCTGAAATCAGCAGAGTCTTGGTGACCAACACCCCGAAAATTCCCGCACGCCCGGTCCGTGGAATCTCGATTCCTTGAAGTGCGGGATGATTGCGAATGTTGTCCGGAGTTTCCCCATGCGCGATCTGCCACAGGATTTCACCCTTGTTCAAGTCGATAGCGCTGATACTTCCATAAGGTGGTTTGGCAAGCGGAAGTCCCTGGACGGTGAGAGGAGGCGGACCTTCGGCCGCTGCGGCACCGCCACCGGCGGCAGGGGCCGCCGCCGCGTTGGGATTCCTGGCCACTCCATTGATGTAATTCATATCGGAGCGTTGGCTCCCCGGTATAAGCCCGATACTGCCCATCTGGCGCCGCGAAGGGATGTATGCGATGTGTGTCTCGGGATCATATGAGCCTCCGGCCCACTCCGAGCCGCCACCGCCGACCGCCATTGCCAGCGTTCCAAGCGGTCCTTCCCACTTGCTCACCACGGGTGGTGTAAATACCGGACCCATCTTGTATCGCGAAGCTAATTGCACGGCCTGTGCTCGCAATTCCGGCGTGAAATCGATCAAGTCATCGATTGAAGAGCCCTGGCGATCGTATGCCGGAGGCTTGGTTGGAAATGGTTGTGTCGGACTGGTCTTCTCAGCCGGCACGGTCGATTGCTCCACGGGCCGCTCGACGATGGGCCAGATGGGCTGACCATTTACTCTATTAAAGACATACAGGAACGCTTGCTTCGTCGGCTGTGCGAGCGCTTTAACCGTCTGGCCATTGATCGTAATGTCGACCAACATGGGAGCGCAGGGAATATCCATGTCCCAAATGCCATGGTGCACCAACTGGTAATGCCACTTGCGAGCTCCGGTCTTGAGATCGACGGCAACAACACTCTCACCGAATAGTCCGTTGCCGGGACGATGGCCGCCATAGTAGTCGCCGGTCGGCAGTTCGACCGGGAGGTAGGCCATTCCAAGTTCCTCATCGACGCTGATCTGGCCCCACACACCGGTGTTGCCGGTGTAAGAAGCCGAATCACCCTCCCAGGTCTCCGCACCGTACTCATTCGAGAGCGGGATGGTATGGAAGATCCACAGGCGCTTGCCGGTCCGGACATCGAATCCTCGGATGTAGCCCTTCACATTTGTTTTGCTCGCGGGAACGCCGCCAGGTTTGTGCGCCGCGCCGACGATGACGGTGTCGCCAGCGACGACGGGCGTTGCATGAAGTCCGATGTTCGGGCTCATCAAATCGATTTCCTGATCATCCTCTTGCTTCAGATCGACGGAACCGTTCCTGCCGAAGCCCGCCACCGGACCGCCGGTCTTGGCATCTAGAGCGATAAGACGGTAGCCGGGGGTGACGTAGAGGATTCGCTCTTCCCGGCCGTCACTCCAATACGCCAATCCACGGCCCGAGAGTTGGCGCGGTGCCGCGGCACCGCGTGGCCCTTCGCGCTCGGAATGCGTCCACATCAGCTCACCAGTGGCGGCATCAAGCGCCACCACGGCGCGCCGCGTGCCGACCGTCGAGTACATGATGCCGTTGACCATCAGGGGCGTCGACTCCAGGTTATATTCCGGTTGCGAGCCCAGGTTATCTGTCTTGAATCGCCATGCGATTTCCAGCTTATTGAAGTTCGCGGCGGTGATTTGATCGAGTGGGGAATAGTGGGTATTCCCCAGATCGCCGCCGTATGTTTTCCACTCGCCGTTCTTGGCCCCTGTTTGCGCGGCTAATGAACTCGCGCACAAAAGCAAACACAACATCGTTCGCTTCATTGTTGTCCTCCCGTCATCCTGAATGCGTCTCAGGAAACGAACGTCCGCTTCAAATGTGAGTTACGCCCGCTTGCGAGGTTTGTCAAGCAATCCATCAAACAGCAATCTGTCGACGGCGTCGAGCGTAAATTACACTCTCCCTCTGGTCCATCAAAAATCGAACTGCACACCGAGCCTCCTGCTCCCGCTTTTTCAAGGATTCAGCCCGCGGAATCGCAGGATGCAGATGCCCTCTTGCGCCGGTTCGCTGCGATGAAGTGTAATGGCGGCCGTGCCTATCATTCTTTTGCTGCTGCTTGCCGGTAGTGGGTGTGCGGCTTTGATATACGAAATCGTCTGGTTGCAATTGCTGCAACTGGTGATCGGTTCGTCGGCTGTGTCGTTGGGACTGCTGCTGGCTGCGTACATGGGCGGGTTGTGTCTCGGTAGCGCCGCTCTACCGCGGCTGGTCTCTCCGCATCGGCATCCTCTACGGGTATACGCATGTTTGGAACTGGGAGTGGGCGCGCTCGGGATCGTCATCCTCTTTGGATTGCCGCTCATCAGGCAGGTCTATCTCGCCGGCGCAATGTCGGGAATGGCTGGCCTCATCGCGCGCGGCATTGTCTCGGCAGCGTGTCTGGTTCCGCCGACGCTGCTGATGGGCGCATCATTTCCGGCGATTGCCCGTTCGCTGGAAAGAACGCCGAAGCCGATTCCATGGCTGGGAGCTCTCTACAGCGCCAATATTGCCGGTGCAATCGTTGGTTGTGTCATTGCCGGCTTCTACCTCCTCCGTGTTTACGACATGGCCACCACTACGTACGCCGCAGCGGGTATCAACGCCGCTGTGGCGCTGGGCGCGCTCGCGTCAGCCGCCGTCGTGCGCAGGCGTGAAGCCCATGCCGAACGTTACAAACCGGTTTACGTGCGGCGCGCCCCGGGCGCGGTTCTCGTCTATCTGGTGATCGCTCTTTCAGGATTGACGGCACTTGGCGCCGAAGTTGTCTGGACGCGATTGTTGTCTCTACTCCTCGGCGCGACGGTCTATACGTTCTCCATCATCCTTGCTGTCTTTCTGATGGGACTGTGGATAGGCAGCGGCGCCGGTTCATTGTTAGTGCGGCACATCGGCCAACCCCGGTTGGCGCTGGGTGGCTGCCAGTTCCTTCTCGCTCTGTCGATCGCGGGAACCGCATACATCGTGACGCACGTGCTGCCATTCTGGCCTGTCGACCCGTGGCTGTCGCTCAATCCATGGTTCAACTTCGATCTCGACGTCTTCCGCACGATTCGGACGATTTTCCTGCCGACACTGCTGTGGGGCGCGAGCTTTCCATTGGCAATGGCCAGCGCGGCCGCGGAAGGAGAAGATCCGGCGCGGCTCTCCGGAGAGATATATGCGGCCAACACCGCCGGTTCCATTGGCGGTGCGCTGGCGTTTAGTCTGATATTGATCCCCGCTATAGGCACAAAAGCCTGCCAACAATTGTTGATCGGCCTCGCGGCATCGGCCGCAATCGTTGCGATCGCGTCCCACGCCTGGATGATGCGGACGCATTTACAAGCGACTCGGCTGCGCTCGGCGATAGCATTGGCGGCAGCGTTGGCAGGCGGAGTCGTGGTGTCATTCGGGTTGATTTCGACTGTCTCCGATGTTCCCTGGCAGGTCATTGCATACGGCCGGCGCGTCGCACCGATTTTGCGCGGTCTCGATTTGTCGGCAGAAGCCAAGCCCCTTTTTGTAGGCGAAGGGATGAATTCGTCCGTGGTGATTACCGACCGCGCTGGCCAGCGATTCTTCTATGTCAGCGGCAAGTCGGAGGCTTCGTCGGCACTGCTCGACATGCGCCTGCAACGCATGATGGGACACCTGCCGGCATTAATTCATCGGCAGCCACGCTCGGTCCTCGTCGTGGGATTCGGCGCGGGTGTCACCGCAGGATCGTTCGTGCAATATCCGGATGTGGAAAGCATCGTCGTTTGCGAACTGGAGCCGATGATTCCTCCGGCCTCCGATGAGTTTTTCAGCACGCAGAATTATCACGTGCTACGCGACCACCGCACCCGAATGATCTACGACGACGCCCGTCACTTCATCTTGACCACGCCAGAGAAGTTCGATGTCATCACAACGGATCCCATCCATCCTTGGGTGAAAGGCACGTCCGCGCTCTATTCAAAGGAATATTTCGAGCTTGTTCGCAGCCATTTGAATCCGGGTGGGGTCGCCGCGCAATGGTTGCCGCTGTACGAGAGCGACGAAGAAACCGTCAAGACACAGTTGGCCACGTTCTTCGATGTCTTTCCTGACGGCACCGTTTGGAGCAATTACCTGAACGGCGATGGCTACGATCTCGTGTTGCTCGGCCGCCTGGAGACATCTCCGATTAATATTGACGAGATACAGAAGCGCCTGGACGACACCAAGTATTCTGGTGTGTTGAGTTCGCTTACCGAAGCCGAATTCGATTCCGCTTTCGATCTGATCGGATCGTACGCGGGCCGCGCCTCCGATCTCGCGCCAACGTTATCTGGCGCTGAGATCAATCGGGATTTAAACATGCGCTTGCAATACGTCGCCGGATGGGGATTGAACTCGGTGTCCTCTGCACAGATTTACCGTGAGCTTCTGTCGTATCGAAAGTTTCCAGAAGACTTGCTGACCGGCACCGGCGAGCGTATGGATGCGCTGCGTGAGGTGCTCGGGCGCCGGCATCGCACGTTTTGAGGGAACATGGTCAAGCTTCTCTACAGCTTGTTTCTGTCTGCGCAAATAATATGCACGTTGGGCAGCACCCCCTCATCCTATAACGCTTACCTCGATCAACGCCCGACGGGCGACGCAATGGAACTGGCTGGAACAGTAAATGCCGCGCTGGTTTCGATGTGCCGCCCCAATTGCCCCGCGCTTGCCATGTTCCGTAACTCGACTGCGGCGAATGTGATGCTGGTTACGGACGCCGGGCGCACGAAGATTTTGTACAAACCGGAGTTCTTTACGTCCGTTTACGAAAGCTACGGGGACGGCGGAATCCTTGCAATTCTTGCTCACGAAGTGGGTCATGCGATTGATGCAGTAGCGCCGCCACGCTGGATGAAGAGCGGATGGGCACCCGAGTTACGCGCCGACGCGTGGGCCGGCTGTGCATTCGCGAAGATGAATCTCAGCGGGAGCGCTTTGAAGTCCAGTCTGATGACGCTTTCGAAATATCCTTCGCCTTCGCACCCCAATTGGGCG
>Ga0137379_10001807_pt1 | contig 19713 bp, 39 predicted proteins | sample SagtaG_18_FD_104812 | JGI IMG/M metagenome (GOLD analysis project Ga0137379, IMG submission 104812) | Vadose zone soil microbial communities from Sagehorn Ranch, Mendocino, California, USA - Sage2_L_80_16 metaG | ecosystem: Environmental > Terrestrial > Soil > Vadose zone | place: USA...
CGTCGCATCCGGGACCACCACGACCAGCGTCAGGGGACAGCCGTACCTGGTGTCCTGCGAGCTGACCCCGTCCGGGTCCAGCGTGGCGTTCGCGCTGCGGATCATCAAGCCGGGCGGCGCGGGGATCACCGAGTCGCTGACCGGGTCGGTGCCGGGGTCGGTCGGCGCGGTGTCCGCCGTCAAGTTCTCCCGGGCGAACGTGCTGATGGACACCGCCGTCGGCCACCTGTCCGTGACGTACGGGGCGGTGCCGCTGATGGTCCCGGCGGCGTACGCGCTGGGCGGCTACGCCGGGGAGCTGGCCCTGGACCGGTTCACCCGGATCTGCGCCGAGATGGGCATCGCCGCGGAGACCATCGGCACCGCCGCCACGTCGGCGGCGATGGGCCCCCAGGTCGACGACACGCTGACCAACGTCCTGCAGAGCATCGAAGATACGGACATGGGGCTGCTGTTCGAGTCCCGGACCCAGTTCGGGCTCGGCTACCGCACCCTGGCCAGCATGGCGAACCAGGCGGCCGCGGCGACGATCAGCTACAACGCCGGGGTCCTCGACCCCAGCCTCGCCCCCGTCTACGACGACTCCCTGACCCGCAACAACGTCACCGTCACCAACCAGTCCACCGGGTACACCCAGCAGGCCATCCTCACCGCCGGGCCGATGAGCATCCTGAACCCCCCGAATGGCATAGGGAACGGGTACGCCTACCCCCGGACCGTGAACGCCGCCGCCGACTCCCAGATCCCCGGGATAGCGAACTGGCTCCTCAACGTCGGGTCCGTGGACGAGGTGCGGTTCCCCGTCATCACCCTGAAGATGGTCAGGGCGTCCGCCGCGCCGCTGTTCGCCGCGATCCCCGGCCTGCGGCCCGGCGACTACCTCCAGATCACGAACCCGCCGTCGTTCCTGACCGCGTCCACGGTCAGGCAGCTGGCCGTCGGGTACACCGAGACGATCGGCGGCAGCCCGAAAGAGTGGACGTTCGCGTTCAACACCGTCCCCGAGAGCCCGTACGAGACCGGGTTCTCCGCCGGGACGGTGCAGACGGCGCAGCTGCCCGGGTCCGGGGCGGTCACCTCGACCGCGCCCGGCGCGGGCGGCCTGGGCGGGCTCCTGCAGAACGGCAGCATCACCCCGGCGATGCTGAACGCGGGCATCACCGTCAAGACCCTCGGCGGGAACCGGATCACCATCTCCGCCAGCGCCCCCGCGAACCCGGACGCGGACGACATCTGGATCGCGTCGGCGACCGGGCTCATCTCCCAGTGGAACGGCTCCGCCTGGGCGCCGTTCAAGTTCGACGGCAGCGCGACGATCGTCGCGAACACCATCGGCGCGGCGCAGCTGGCAGCCGGGATCGTCTACGCCGGGATCGTGGACGCCACCACGATCACGGGCGCGACGTTCATCGCGACCGGGTCATCGGGGGAGGTGCTGGTCTACTCGGGCACCCCGGCGTCCGGGAACCTGGTCTTCTCCATCTCCCCGGCGGCGGGCACCGACGCAAACGGCAACGCCTACCTGTCCGGCGCCGTCAGCTACGACAATCCCGGCGGCAGCCAGTGGATCGCCGCGTCGGTGGACGGCGGCACCGCCAACGTCTACACGGCGACGTCATCCGCGGGGCCGTGGACGCAGATCGGCTCGGTCGGCTCGCTGGCCAATGACGGGAACATTCATTTTTCCGCGCACGGCGGGGCGTTCCTGGTTGCCGACACCTCGTGGTACAAGCAGGATCCCTCGGGCAGCGGCCGTGAAGCCTGGCATGACATGCGCCCGCTGTCGAACAGCTTCACGGGAACGGTCAGCGGCGAGTACCCGCCGCAGTACCGGCTGACCATTGACGGGTGCGTCGAGATTTTCGGGTCCGTGCAGCTGCCAGGCGCAGGGTCCTATAACGGAATCACGTTCTTTACCCTTCCCGCTGGTTACCGGCCGGTGTCCCATGCGGTGTCCTTCCCGGTGGGGCAGACCGGCGGCACTATGTCCGGAGACTCGAACGCAGGCATTCCGCGCGTGTTCATAGACACGACGGGGGCGATACAGTACCAGGGAATCTCGCCGGGCATTAACAGCTCGGTCGTCAGGATGATGGGCAAGTTCCCGCTTGACGTGACCGGCCTTATCACCTCATAGGAAAGGGAAGCGGGCATGGCGGTATTCAACGCATCCGGGCAGTCCGCGGCGGCCATCATCAACAACGTCACGGGCCGGCTGATCGCGCACCACAGGGCCCTGGCCGACCTGGCCGGCCTGTACGCGTGGACGTCGGGGCTGTCCGCGGCCGACCTGACGGCCGCGCCCCTCAGCATGGCCTCCGCCGACGCGAACGCGATCCTGGCCGCCGTCGCCGACGCGCACGCCGAATACCTGATCCACACCACCGGGCAGGCCCCCGGCAGCTACCCGCAGGTCACCGGGACGCCGTACAACTACTCGGCCAGCCAGACGACTGTCATCGGCCCCGCCACGGGGTGAGCCGGGCAGGCCGGCACGTGACGCTGGCGGTCCCGGCGGCCCTGTGACCCGGGGCCGCCAGCCCCTGAGCGGGGGCGCGAGCGGAAAGGGCGCGGGGGCGGGTGGATCCGACAGTCCAGTTCCTCCTCAACCAGGCGCCGACCGCCGCGCTCGCCCTGATCGGCCTGGTCATGTTCGCCACCGGGAAGCTCCACTCCTCCGCCGAGCTGGACCGCGCCGTCGCGGACCTGGACACCGAGCGGAAGGCCCACAACGAGACCCGTGCCGCCCTGGCCATCGCCAGCGCCCGCGCCGACGCCGGAGTCCGCGCCGCGGAGCTGGTCGCCTCCGCTGTCGAAGGAGCGCGCCGTGTTCCGCAGGCACCGCAACCGCAAAGGCGGCGAGATGAGCGCTGAGGCATCCCTGGCGCGGGCTGAGGCCGACCGCGCCGCCCAGGAACGCAAGCGCGCCGCCGAGCAGCAGGTGAAGGCGAAGCTCGACCGGCTGGCGGACGCGGACGAGGACGAGCTGGCCGGGCTGTTCCGGCAGGCGTTCACCGCGGGCAGCAGGTAGCGACCACACCAGGGGGACGGGGATGAACGCGGGGATCTTCCTCGCCGACGCCGGGAACATCGGGCTCGTCGCCTGCGCGGCGATCGACACCACGGCGGCCGTCTCCTACGCGATCCGGGCCCGCGGCGGGGCGCACGGCGCGTGGTGGCGGACACCGGTCGGCCTGCACCTGATGTGCTTCATGATCGCGTTCGCGGTCGTGCTCGACGAGTCCGCGGTGTTCCTGGTCACCTCGGGGCAGGTGCTGGCCAGGGTCGCGCCGCTGCGGCCGGACTGGTTCGCGTGGCTGCGGGTCGCCTCGTTCTGCACGCTGATCCCGGCCGTGCTGGCGTGGCGGCTGTGGCTGATCCTGCGGCCGCCCGGCCGCGGCTAAGGCTTCCACTCCGGCCGGTAGTCCGGGTGGCCGTCATAGGTGGCGGCTAGAGCGCGGACGGTCCGGCACGGCCAGTTGTCCGGCGTGCCGGGCGACTCGCATTCAGCGCACTCATGAGTGGCGCGCTCGATCCCGTCTCCGTCGACGTAATCGCCCCACTCGGGCCGGTGCCACTCCAGGATCGCCCGCTTGGCCGTGATCTCGCGGCGCATCCGGGCCGTCACCACCGGGCGCTCATCCTGCTCCAGCCGGGCCCGCAGGAACGCGATCAGGTCATCCACCCCGTCATCGTCTCATGCGAGGAGTCCCGTTGGCAGGCCCGGTAGAGACGAAAGTGCAGGCGTCCACCGCAGTTGCCGCCGTGTCCGGCCTCGCCCTGTGGGCACTGGGGCATTACGTCTTCAAGACAGGCGTCCCCGACGTGGTCGCCTCGTGGATTTACGTCATCGTGCCGTCGGTGCTCACCTTCGGCGCGGGCTACGCGGCCAAGCACACCCCCCGGCCGGAGCCGCCGACGACGGTCCTGCCGCCGGACGTGGCCGTGACCCGGCCGGAGAAGACCCTGGTACCTCCCGCCGCCCCGGAGTGACCCGCCGCGGCGGGAGCCGGGCGCGATCATGGGTCGTATGGAACTGAAAGTCCCGCTCGGGAGCGGACTGAAAGCCTGCGGGTGCCGGGGCTGCGGCGAGGTGTTCACGTCTCCGGCTGGTTTCGGCAGGCATCAGCGCGCTTTCCGGTGCCTGCCTCCGGCCGACGTCGGCCTCGTCCAGCGTCCGGACGGCAAGTGGTCGTTCCCGGGCAGGACAGCTGAGGAACCGCCATGGGGTACTGCTGGACCTGCGGCTGGCACACCGACGCGATGACCGCGCCCGCCGACCTGGACCCGGACACCAAGATGTGCCGGTGGTGCCGGGACAACTGGCGGCCCGGCGGCGGACGGCCCGGCGACCTCGGATGCCACGGCACCGGGTGCCCGTACCCGGGATCGAACCGGGGCCGCTTACTCAGCACCCCTGCCACTCACGCGCCTGCAGAACGGCGAGGGCCAGGGCCTGCGTGCCTTTCGGAATGCTTCCACTACACCATGCGGGCCGCTTGCCCATCGTAAGCCTTGACGGGGGGGCTGGACTAGGCGTGAGCTTCACGTTCGGGCCGGAATGGGCGCGGGACACCGGCTGCTGCGCCAAGCCCGCCGGCTGCACCAACATGAGCCCGGCCTGCCTGATGCGGGGCCACCCGTGGAAACGGAGACACGCGCAGGCGACTCCGGCCGCCGGAAGGACGGACATGATCGCCGAGATGGACGTTCTCGAGCTCGGGATGCGGGCCGCCGCATGGCTCGCAGCGGCAGCCGGCCAGCCCGGCTTCATGCTGGCCGGACACATCCTGCGCGCCCGGCCGCCCCGGCGCCGGATCAGGACAGGAGACCTATGACGATCGCCACTGTCACCGTCTGCGACGCCACCCACGCCAACATCGCCCACCTGCCGCACGGCCAGGCCGCCGGGTACGCGACCGGCTCCGGCGACGTCCCGTGGGGCGCCGCGGACTGGGCGGCGCACCCCGGCGCGGTCCGCATCGACCAGTCCCCCGTCAATACCCCGCTGAACGAGCTGTGCGACGTCCTGGACGTGGAGCGGGGCGCGGCCGCCCTCGCGGACTGCGCGCCGTGGTGCGAGGCCGCAGCGGCGAACGTAGCGGCCGGGAAACGGCCCGGGCAGCGGCACCCCGCCATCTACATGAGCCTGTCCGCCGTCACGCCCGTCGTCAACGCGCTGATCGCCGGCGGCATCACCGAGGGGCCCGGGCTGTGGATCGCCCACTGGGGCATCACCGCCGAGCAGGCCCGCACCGTCGTCCAGATCGCGGGCGGCCCGTTCCCCGTCATCGGCGTGCAGTACCGCAACGCCGGGCTGTATGACGTGTCGGTGTTCAGCAGGCCGTGGCTCGCCGCGGTCTCCGGGGACCCGGTCGTGCGGCCGGCCGGGTTCCACGGCGAGTACGTGAGCGCGGGCATGTTCTCCCTCGCGCAGCTCGCCGCCAAGCTGGGCGTCCCGCCCGCCGCGCTGCTGCGCATGACAGCGGTCCGGTTCGGGACCTTCGGCAACGATCTAGCGGGCTACCTGAACGCGGTCCACTCCGGCGCCCAGCCCGCCAGCACGCCGCTGCCCAAGGGCATCAAGCTCTGGGTCGACTGACCCTCGACAGCCCGGACAGCAAACGCCCGGCCCGCCTCCTCTCGGGGGCGGGCCGGGCGTTCTTTTCGTGTTCCGGGCGGCGGCTTATCTGCCTTCAGGCGAAGTCAGGCCGTGAGCAGGCAGCTGTTTTCAAACCGGCCCGTCCCCAGGCCAGCGCCGCCGCCCGGGAGTCATGACAGCGCCGGGTAACGGTAGCCCGGCTGAAGGCGCGGGCAGTCCGGCTTGTGGCTCACCGCATTGTCATCGTGGGTAGGTGCGCGCCCGCAGTCGGGACACCGGACGTGCTCGTGCTCCTGGTGCTCCAGGAGATCCCGGCCGCTGCTGACATAGCCACACCCGGCCGCGCACTGTTCGGTGTCGTCGCGTGTTTTGCTGTCATCCATCATGCTGCTCCTTCTCGTGTTTCCGTGTTCCGGGCGGGGCCGCCCGGCTGGACCGCCTGATGGCCGTTCCATCGGAACGGGACGCTGTTCGTTATGCCGATGTAGAGAAGCACGCCTGCCTCGCCGCGGATGCGGTAGAGGGCGACACGCTCGCGGTCGTCAGTCACGACGCCTCAGCTTCCGGGGCGCGGACCATGCCCGGGTCGAGGCCCAGCGCGCGGAACAGGTCCGGGCGGGTGACGACCCGCACCGTACCGCGCTGCCTCACCGGGCAGCCGGTGACGGCCTCGAACTCCCCGGCCGCAGCCAGCCGGTACGCCTCAGTGTGACCGACACCCAGCGCCCGGAACGCGGTTTTGAAGTCGATGATCACCGGCAGGGTCAGAAGCTCTTCCATGGTCATCTCGCTGCGCTTCTCCATCACCCGTCCCTTGCCGTCATCGGGAGCTGGATGCCCGCCGTCTCCGTTCATCTCATCATGCCGTTGACGTTATGTGCCGTCAAGTTACTTCACATACCGTCACGGTCCTTGTTACGATCGGCGGTATGCCAACCAAAGGCCCCCTGAACTACACGACCACGATCGAGGCCACCAAGTCAGCCTCCGAGTGCATAGCCCGGCTGGCCCAGCACGGCGCGTCGGCCATCGGGATCACCTACGAGCTGACCAAGCCGACCGGCCTGTCGTTCGTGATCGACACTCCCTACGGGCCGCGCACCTACGCCCTGCCGGTCAACGCCCGCGGCACCCACAAGGCGCTCCAGGAGGCATACCGGCGCGGGCACGTGCCCCGCCGGTACACCGACCTGGACCAGGCCGGGCGGGTCGCCTGGCGCGTCCTCAAGGACTGGCTGGAAGCCCAGCTCGCCCTGATCGAGGCTGGCGTCGCGGACATGGCGCAGGTGATGCTGCCCTACATGCGCGGCGGCGACGGCCTGACGGTGTGGCAGCGGTACCTAGAGCGCGAGCAGGCCGCGATCGAGGCCGGGGGAACGTAACCATGAGAGGAACGGTGTACCGGCAGTGCTGGTGCCGCGACGAGGAGACCGGCCGCAAGCTCCACGGCAAGTGCCCGCTGCTGGGCCGCAAGGGGCACGGGAACTGGTACGCCCGGTACGAGGCACCGAAGGCGCCCGGCGAGCGCCGCCGCCAGCCCGTGCTCGGCCCGTACGGCACCAAGAAGCAGGCCGAGGAGGAACTGGCCGACGCGCTGGCCCGGATCGGCGGCGGCGGCGCGGCTCCCGACCGCTCCGTGCGGCTCGCCGCCTATCTCGACGGCTACCTGGCCGGGAAGGTCAACCTGAAAGCCCGCACGCTGGCCACCGACCGCGAGGCGTTCGAGTTGTACTGGAAGCCCGCGCTCGGCCACATGCGGCTGGTCGACGTCCGCGCCCGGCATGTCGCTGAGGTGATCGGCGAGATGATGCGGATCGGTCAGGTCAGCGGCCACCGGCCGGAGACGCTGCGGCGGATGCTCGCCGCCCGCGCGGACAAGCCGCCCCGTCCGCTGTCCCCGGCCCGGGTGGCGCGGATGTTCGCCCCGTTCCGGGCGGCATGCAACAAGGCCGTTCCCCAGATGATCGCGGTGTCGCCGTGCGCCGGGGTGGAGTTGCCTGCCGCGCGGAAGCCGAAGCTGCTGGCCTGGACTGAGCCGCGCGAGGAGGCGTTCTGGGCCGACCTCGGCAGGCGCATGCGCGGCCGCGCGCTCACGACAGTGGAGAAGCAGGCACTGTGGGCTGCCAGAGAACTGCGCCCGTCACCGGTCATGGTGTGGATGCCCGGCCATACCGGGCGGTTCCTCGACGCGATTGAGGGCGAGCGACTGTATGCGCTATTCTGCCTGACGATGTTCTGCGGGCTGCGCCGCGATGAGGTGATCGGGCTGGCATGGGCCGAGGCCGACCTGGATCACCGCTCGGTGCTGGTGCGGGAGACCGGCGGCGGGGACGGCCCTAAAAGCGAGTCCGGGTTCCGGGTGGTGCCGCTGCCGGACGTGGTAGTCGCCGCGCTGCGGGCGTGGCGGAAGGTCCAGCTGGCGGAGCGGCTGGCGTGGGGCGAGGCGTGGGCCGACACCGGCCGGGTGTTCACCCGTCAGGACGGGACCGCGGTACCCGGCCAGTGGGTCTCCGTCCGGTTCGAGACGCTCGCCTACCGGGCCGGGCTGCCGCCCGTCAGGTTCCATGATCTGCGGCACGGCGCGGCGTCTCAGCTGAAGGCATCCGGGGCGGACACCAAGCTCATCTCCGCGATCCTGGGCCATTCCCGGACGTCGTTCACTGACGCGACCTATGTGACCGTCTTCCCGGACGTCGCGGCGGCGGCCATGGACCAGGCGGCGGCCGTCGTCGGCCGCGCGGATGCCCGCACATTGCCCGCACGGAACGGACGTTAATGACGCGGGACGGGACGGCACGGGACGTGACTCCCATGCTGACTGACGGGCCAGGATGTAACCCGACGGAACGGGACATGACAGAGCTGGCCGCACTGCTAATGCGGTTGGGTGGTGACACCCTCCGGGGTTCAAATCCCCGATCCTCCGCCACTGACCTGGGATAACCCGCCGGCCGCCTCGCGAGGGGCGGCCGGTTCCGTGGTTCCGCACTCGCCAGCCCGCACAATGCCCGCACGGCCGGACAATCGTAAGGGGTTCGGCGTCAGACAGGACGACGGCTCTGTCTATAGGAGAATGACCTCATGCATGATCCGCTAGTCGTGGCGTTCGAGATCAGGCGCCCCTGGCCGACCCGGCGGGACTCCCGGGGCTGGCGCTACTGGCCGCCGGTCGTCACGGTCTGGCATCGCGAGCCGGGCGGCGCCGACGCCAACACGGTGTGCAAATACAGCGGGCACTGGCGGTGGCACGTCCATCACTGGAAGATCCAGATCCGCCCGGCGCAGGCACTTCGCCGGTCACTGCTGACCCGCTGCGCCTGGTGCGGCGGCCGGTCCCGTAAGGGCGACATGGTGAACTTCAGCCATCAGTGGGACGGCACTCGCGGCCGGTGGTGGCGCGGCGAGCCGGGCCTGTTCCATGAAGACTGCTCGTCCGTCGAGCACGCGCACAGCCTGTGCTTCTGCGCGGTTCCCGTGCTGGCTCACGGGGATTACGGTCGCTGCGAGGCGTGTGGCGGCTTCCGGGCATGGAATCAGATACCGGACGAGGCCGACCGGCTACTCGCGGCGCTTCCGGAGGGCGGCCGCATCACGCCGGAGGCGCGGCCGGCGATCGAGGCGGCGTGGGCCGGGCGTCGTGCCCGGCGCGCGGAGGTCCAGCCTTCTGATCCGTAGTCCTGGGCGGCGGCGGACAGGCACGGACTGGCGTGCGGTAAAACCAGGTCACGGGCACGGGAGTCCGCCGCTGTCCGCTGGTGTCCGTGATCCCCGGTTGCTGTCAGCGTTGCGGTCAAGGCATTCCGCCTGGGTCCCATGGCGTCGGCCCGCTCTTGCGCACCTCGGCGAGCAGCTCGCGGAACCGCTCCGGATACTCCTCGGCGAGCCGCTCCAGCGCGGCGTGGCGCGTCCTGGTCCACCACCTGTCGTTCGCGGGTCCTTTCCTGGCGCGGAAGTCACGCATGTACTCGCGCTTAGCTTTCCGGCATGCATCACATGCGGGCTCCTTGAGCCGCGCGTGCTGCATGGCGCCCGCGTAGGTGCCGCAGCGCTCATCTGTGCTGGCACTCACGTCCGTCCCTCCGCCTCGTCGAGCAGCGCGCCGACGGTCGTGCCAGCCCGACCGCCTGCGCCAGCCCCACACTGCGGCCCTGCTCCGCCCGCATCACCGTCGTCACCGACACCCCCGCCTCCCCCGCCGCACGGCGCAGCGACCACTCCCGGGCCGCCCGCAGCCGGTACAGGGCCGCGCCGAACCCGGCGAGCGCCTCCGGGCGGGCCGTCACGCCACGACCTCCGGGCACAGCGGGCAGTCATGGCCGGCCTCGGCGCAGGGCAGGCACAGCCACGCGGCATCGGCGGGCTGAGCCTGGCCGTGCCGGGCGCAGAAGCGCTTCTCCCCGACATGCTCGTGAACGCACGCCGCGCGCAGCGTCACCGTCGCGGGCTCCGGGCAGCCCTCCGCCCCGGCGAGGGACGCCTCGATGCTGACCGCGCCGCCGAGGTACAGGCCGATCTTCGCCTCGCACGTTCCCGGGGTCGTCACGGGCCCTCCTCCAGCTCGCACCCGAACTCGTTCCCGCAGCAGAAGTGCGGCACCCGGACCGTGCGGGTGACCGTGCAGAACCCCCAGTTGTGCCCCTGGTGCGAGTTCCCCGTGTGGTGGCCGCAGCGCGGGCAGACGACGCAGCGGCACGCGGTGGTCCCGTCCGGCATCTGGAGGACGCTCGCGGTCGCGCTGTCGCACGCCGAGCCGGGCACGGGCGCCAGGCCGATCACGTCGCCGAGCACGAAGCCCCGGCCGGCCAGTCCCGCCCGCAGCGCGTCGTCGGACGGCGGCGGCATGCCGTCAGGCGACACGGGGCACCTCCGCGGCCCGGCCGCGCTGCACCCGCTTGCGCCACCGCTCGTACTCACGCTCCAGCAGCGCCAGCCGGGCCGGGACCGGCCAGCCCATCCGCCGGCACACCTCCGCCTTCGCGTGCGCCATGCGGAGCCTCGCGGCACGCTCCGCGTCCGGATCCGGCGCGAGCCGGCCGAGGCGCGTCACCATGACCTCGCCAGGAGGCCCCGGCGCTCAGGCCGGGGAGGAATGGCGGTACGGCGCGGTACGCTGGTCTCGCACCGCAAGGTGCCTACCGCCGGGCTGGCGGGACGTGATGCCTGCGGAGGGGACGTAAGACGGGTCAGGGCAACCTGAGCGCAGACCCCGGTGAAACAGGAACCTCCTGGAAGGTAGCTAGACACTTCCTCCGCGGGGAGACAGCCAGAAAACGCAGGGCCGCCTATGCCGCGAAAACCAAGCGGGGGCGGCCCTGCCTGCTGTCCTGTAAACTCGGTCATGTCTAGCTGCCTTCCGTGCGTGAGCAGGGGAATCCCCGTCCTTCAGGGCAGGGAGATGTCAAGACAGCTCCAGGAACAGGTCCGTCACCGGCCGCGACACCGGCTCCGGCGCCCGCGGGTACTCGGCCAGCAGCCCCTTGAGCTGCTCCTTGTCACGCTTGAGATCGCACTCGCGGCCGTGCCCGATCGCGGCGAGCCCGAAGTCCTCGGCGGGCCGGCCGTTCAGCAGGGTGTCACCCATGGTCATGTCCTTCGCAGTCGCCAGGCTGCCAGTAACGCTCGACAGCCGAGCGGGGCCACCGGGCCAGGATGTGACCCTGGCCGTCGCATGCCGCGTGGCTCCCCTGGTGGCCGGCGTCTTGCGTGCACACGAGCTCGCCCGGCTTCTTCGCGATGACCAGGTTCGCCCGGCCGTGAGCGTACACGGTCAGCGGGTCGCCGCGATTGCTCATCGCGCCGCAGAAGCTGGTGTTCTCACCCATCACGCGCCTCCCCGGCGTCGTTTCCCGAGCCATTCCAGCGCCGCGCCGCAGCCCGCGACCACCACGGCCGTGACCCCCAGCCACGCCACCGTCCAGGACCCTTGCGGGCCGTACGCCGGGAAGAGCATCGCGGCGACGGAGACCAGGACCAGGGCGGCGCCGAGGAGCCCGTAGAGGGCGGCGCGGGCGGCAGCGGCCAGGACGGCGGTCACGCGCCTGCGCCGATCTCGTACAGGTGCCAGACGAGACCGTCGGCCGTCCTGGCGCAGGTGCCCATCCAGCGGGCGTCATCCGGCAGCGGGCGGCCGGTCCCGAACACCTGGAATGCGCGGTCGGCCTGGTAGGCGCCCTCGGTGTGCTCAGCCCAGAACTCGACGCCGGACGGCCCGATGGCCGCGACCGCGACCGGGCTGTGCGACAGCGGGATGACGTGCGGCTGGCCGTCGACGGAGACGACGTAGCGGAACATGCGGCGGACGGCGGTCACGGCGTCACCTGCCCCGCCGCGCGGATCACGTCATGCGCCCACGCCCCGGAGATGCGCCCGTTCCACTTGCAGGCCGGGCACCAGAACGCGTCCAGCCCGATTTCCAGGTCCGCGATGGCCGGGCACCCCGGATGGGCGACGCCGGTCTTCGCCTCGCCGGGCTGCGGGTACACCTGCCCGCCGGGGGGGATGACCAGCTCGCATTCGGAGTTGCTCACCGGGTCGGTGAACGCGGCCCGCACCTCGCCCGCCGCGATCACGCGGCACCTCCTTCGGGTTCGCGGCAGGCCAGCCGCGCGTCCAGCGCCTGCCGGGCGGCCAGGTAGTCGCCCGTCGGCTCGGCGCCGTGACCGCGGGGCCGCTGCCACGCGGGCATCACGCGGGCCTCGGTGGGCCGCCAGCCGCGGGCCCGCAGCGCGGTGATGAACTCCAGGGCGAACACCTCGTCGTCGGTGCCCGGGTCGCGGTCGCGCAGCCGGCGGGTGAGGGCTTCGACGGCGGAGCGGGTCTCGTGGTCGGTCATGACTGCTCCAGGAAGCGGGTTCTCGGGTCGGGGTCGTTCTCGATGACCTTGCGGACATAGGCGGCCGGGTTGCCGGCCTGGTGGCCGTTCAGGATGTGATCGCGGATCTTCGCGGCCCAGGCGGCGTCGATGACGCGGCTGGTGGTGGCGTAGATCGCCTGGATGATCGTTGTGAGAATCTCGTCAATCTCCGGGCCGTCGCGCGCGTTACGGCGGGACGATTGATCACCTGCATCAACCACTGATAGTGGTTGTGGAGATGGACTGGGGTTCAAGCCCCCGGGAGGCAACCGCGAAGCAACTTGCTTCGTTTTTGCTTCAGGTTTGCTTCTGGCTTTTCCGCTGGCCACACCGCCTTTCCGGCCGTTTTCCGCGCGGACCTTGCGTAGTTCGCGTATCTCCGCCGCTGTGCGTTTGTTTCCCCATTCAAGCCAGTCGTGGAAGACGTAGCCCTGACGCGTGCGACGCCACAGCCCTGCCGCGACTAGCTCGGCCGCGAGCTCTGGGGTGCCGCCGAGCGACGCGAGAACATGGACTGGCACGACCCCATCGGTGAGATGGGCGCTGGACCATGATCCGGCAGTTGCCCACAGGCCCCTTGCTGCGAGCGACGTGGCTAGCGCTTTGGGGTGGGAGTGGAACGAGTCATCCACGGGGAACCAGGGCATTCATCAGTCCCGTCCTGAGTCGTCGGACAGGTCAGGTGCAAGCAGGTCTCCCTGCCGCATGCGCGGTGGAGACGGGTACTCGTCCGGCATTTGCATGCCGGGCAGCTGCGGGTCGGTCCGGCCGAGAAGATTGGGCTTGCAGTGGATCCTGCATCCGGCCTCGCGTGCCTGGGCGACGATCCGGGCGACCCACTCGAATGGCGGGGCGAACGCCGGGACGACGTTGCCCGGCTGGCGTGTCTCGGTCTGCGCGCCGATGACCACCCAGTCGAACATCGACAGATCGGTGAACTCCAGCGGCTCCCGCAGCGGTTCCAGCGACAGCCACTTGACCGCTACGCCGCCGATCTCGCGGAAGGCATTCTCCGCGATCCTGACGCGCTTCTGCTCGTCGACGGATGTGCCGACCCACGCTGCGGGCGGCATATCTAGGCCGACGTACCGGGCCGGGAACTTAGTCAGGAGCAGGTATTCCCATCGCGGGCTGGCGAGCATGGATTCGTGAACCTGCTGAATCCACTCATCCGGCACCCACCGGCCGTAGAGATCGGCCATGGAGCAGACGAACACGCGATACCAGGCGTCCTCGTCGGTGTGCGCGGCCGGGATGGTGGTGTTCCGCGGGGCGTCGAGGCGCTCATGATGGAATAGCGGCGTGAACCCGGCCGGGTAGTAAGGCTTGAGCCGATCGCTTGTCGCTATCTCGCGGGCGTAGCAGTAGTCGCAGCCGTGGAGGCAGCCGGTGACGGGATTCCATGACCATTCGGCCCAGGAGATACCCTCCCCCGGCGTCTGGTTGAAGGTCGCCTTGCCCTTCGGCTGCGGGTAAGGGAACTCTCGGCCATCATGAGTGCGCAGGAGCAATAGCGCAGGTCCAGGCTTGGTCTGCTCCGGTTTTGGCTGGTTCCGTACACGCTGGCGAGCCTGCTTATAGGCAGCATCAAGAGAGACTCGGTTAGCCATCACGGCGTCGTATAGATCGGGCGCGTCGCGCTTGATTGCTGCCATTCGCTTAACGGAGTCAGCGCTTGCGCCGGTTGCTTTAGCTGCGCGCGCCGCCGCAGTCTGCGATTGCTTCGGAGCGGCCGGACCTGGCGACTCTCCGTGATGCGACTCGGCGGGATCCCGCTTAGTCGCACTACGGGGAGTAGTGTGCTGATTGCTTGGCGCTCTAAGTTTCCTAGCCGCTTCTTCTTCCTTAACGGCTTTCGCATAGAAGTCTGCATATTCCTGCGCCAGCCCTCCGCGCTGGCCAGCGTTCAGCTGACGGCGCTCAACGTTGGCATTCCTGATCAGGTCAAGGATCTCAATCTCAGTGATGTCCGGCGGGAGCGTGCGCGTCGCCGGCTCCCGGCCGGCCTTGACGCACGCCCTGTACCGGTTCCGGCCGTCGATCAGCGTGTGCCTGTCATGGCCGAGAATGATGGGCTGCTGGTTCCCGTGCTGGCGGATGCTCTCGACCAACTCATCAAACTCCTCGCCTTCCACCAGCGGGAACCGGTCCGCGAACGGGTGCACCTCGTAGGGCCCGAGCATTGCCATGTCAGGCCGCCTTCCCGTGGATCTCGCAGTGGCACTGGTGGCAGATGGCGATCATGTTCTCCGGGACGTCGAACGTTCCCCACGGGGGATAGCGCAGGTGGTGCGGTTCGGTCGGCGGACGCTGGCCGCACCGCTCGCACTTGCCGCCGGCGCGCTCGAAGACCTGCGCCCGGATCGCCAGGAAACGCGGGTGACGTAGATACTCCTTATAGCCGCGGTACGGCTTGTCTTCAGGCCGGGGCAACTGGTAGTACGCCATCACCCTCCCTCCATAGTGGCGTGTTGGCCTTCGCGTGCTGCTCGTCGATAGTCAGGTCAAGCTGGTCGAGGATGCGCCTGCCCTCATCGGAGTCGAGATGGCAGAAGCCACGCTGTTTCCAGTCCGGCAACTCTCCCCAGTTCGACCAGAGGATGAAGGTGAACTGCCAGCCGGTGCGCCGCTCGGGTATACGGATCAGGCCGTGCTTCTTCCTCACGGCGCTGACGTGATCCGAGAGGACGGGCTTATCTGAATGGCCGTTGCGCCGGAGGTCACCACGCCGACGGCGTTTGTACTGCGTGGCTGACACGTATGACAGCAGGTCAACCCGGGGCATGAACTCGGCGGCGCGGTTAAGCAGTTCCACCGGGATCTCGTCCTTGATCGGGTCGGCGTACACCAGGCCATGGCGGCGAGGTTGCGGGCCGATCTCGGCTAGCCAGCGCGGGAAGCCTTCCTGGCATGGCTCAATACGGATTTGCGCGCTCTCGGGGTCGGGCGTGTCGAGCAGCGAGACAGGAACCCAGAGGGCTTCGGCCAGCCGCGCGGCCACTGCGGGATCTTTCTCGAAGTGGACCGCCTTATGCGCGACGCCGTGCCGGGTGAGGATCTCCTGCGCGATCAGCGGGCTACCGAGAAACTGGCGCCCCTTGAACTCCAGGTGTCCCGGCCCGGCGTAGAGGTCGTGGTACAGGTACGGGCCGTCCCCGAGACGGCGGCTGATGATGCCCTTGCAGATGGGCACGTGCATTTCAAGGATGCCGCGGAAGTCGCGTTCCTTCTGTTCTGTCTCGTCACTGATCCATCGATCGGTTGTCACGTCCTGGCGGCCCGATCCGGTCGGGCAGCGTCGCGCCTTGGCGCCAGGTGATGCGGGCGGCCAGCCTGCGGGCCGCCTCCCGCCAGCCGCCGCCGGGCCGCCGGTCCCGCGGCGTGACCGGCGCGTCAGCCCACGTCGTCATGCGCACCCCCGCAGTACCCGGCCGGGGCCGCGCTGAGCTCAGCCCTGGCCCCGGCCGGCAGCTTGTGACCCGCCCCGGCTGCGGGAGCGATGGGGGTCGCGGGAGTGCAGCCGGGGCGGGAGTCTGAGGGAGGCTGGCCGGTCACGTCCGGCTCCTCTCGGGCCGCGCGGCCTTCCCCTTCAGCCCGCGGACGATGGTGATGAGCTCCTCGCGCTCCCACTGCTCGAGCAGGTTGCGGATGGGCGGGCGCCCGCGGCAGCGCCAGGCCCACCGCGCGCGCAGGACGGCGCCGCGGATGCGGCCCCGCGCGGCCCAGGCGGCGCAGCCGGCCAGGGCCAGGACGGGGACGGCCCACGCGGCGGCGGTCACGGCGCACCCGCCGGGCCGGCGGCGAAGACGGAGGTCCCCGTCAGCCGCTCGCCGTCCCTGGCCGCCGCCCAGCACGCGGAGACGTACAGCTGGGCGAACTCCTCGGCCAGGGCGGGGCTGAGCTCCACCGCGCCGCTGGTGCGCGTATGCAGGGTCCTCAGCGTCACCGTTCCGTAGTCGGTGCCGGCGACGATCACGCGGCCCGCGTCGTCGGCGATCCTGCCGATCTCGCGGACATACGGGTCATTGCTCATCGCCGACTCCGATCACGATCTCGGCGTCGCTGTTCTTCCAGGCCCAGTTCTTGATCCAGTTCAGGGCGGACATGGACCAGCGGTCGACGATGGCCGTGTTGACCGTCCGCCAGTTGACCCGATCCTGGTCGCCGCTGGCCAGGATGAGCCGGTAGGTCTTGGCCACGTCGAGGCGTTTCATCGCCGGGTTGGCGATCTCCTCGAGCAGGTAGCCTTCGGGGTCGGCGAGCACTATCCGCGTGCCGTCACGCATCGCCGTCACCCGCCTTCTCCGCCGTGGCCAGCAGTTCGATCAGGAACTCGCGCGGCTGCTCGTCGTGCCGTTCGGCAACCTCCCGCCAGCTGGCCAGGGTGTCGAGCACGGCCTTGGCCTCGTTCCTGGACATGTTCCTGGTGGATTCCAGGGGGTGGCCGGCGATGTGCGCGCAGACGGCGCGGGCCTGGCCCTTCTCGTCCTTGCCGAACTTGTACACGGTTGACAGGACGGTCCATATGGCACCGATCTGCGGGGTGGTGGCAGTGCCGGCCGTGTCGTAGTCCGTCTCGCCGGGCTCCTCATCCGGCACGGGTTCAATGGCGGGCTCTGGGCCAGAGGTGTCCTCGTCCATTGCGGCGGCCTGGCGGGCGAGGTCCCCGACGTCAACCGGCGTGGCGGTCTCGAACAGTTTGAGGCGCTGCTGTACCCGGTTCTGCACGTGGTTGGCCTGCCGGGGAGTGCACAGGCCGTCGCGGGCGGCCCTGGCGGCATCGGCATACAGCTTGCGGCCGACGGCCTCGGCGGCGAAGTTGTCCGCCGAGGCGAGGGCCTGCCGGTACCAGGAGCGGTCGCCGTCGCCTTTCGCCGGCCGATCCTGCGGTCGCGCAGCCTGCCCGCTGCCGCCGGGGCTATCCTGGCGCGCGGCCGCACTCGCGGGCCGCGCCGGGGTGGCGTTCTCCCATGCGTCGCCTGCGGACTGGCGGCTGCCGTGGTCCTGCTGGGCGCGCTGCCCGTCGTCGTCGTCCTCCAGGACGATGTTGGTCGCGGCGGTGAAGCAGTACCGGCGGCCGTAGGTGATCGCGGAGCCAAGCGCCTGCGGTTTCTGGCTGACGGGGCCGAGCGGCCATTCGCCGGCTTTTTCCTCGCCGGATTCGTGGAGCAGGGACCAGAGCAGGATCATCTCGCGGCGGTCGGCCGGGTTGATGGTCGGGCCGCAGTGGAACGCCAGGCCGTGCTTGGCCAGCAGCGGCCCGACATCGGCGACGACATCGCCGAGGTCGGCGTAGTCGTACGTGTACAAGACGCGGTTTCCCTGCTGGTCCTTGACCTCGGCTGTCTTGGTTTTCTTGATCTGGGGGAGTTCGCCCTGGAGCTGGGATAGCGCCTTGTTCAGGTTCGGGGTGGCGGTTCCGGCCCTGTGCGCGGCGGTCGCCTCTGCCTCTGTCGTGGTCACCGGAAGTCCTCCCCTGCCTGCGCGAAGGCGCAGTCGTGCTCGCTGATGAAGTCCTGCAGGTCTTGCGGGGTGCCGCAGAAGTCGAAGTACAGGCCGCAGTCGCCGGGGCACCTGACGACGCCCTCGACGGTCCACCCGGCCAGGTACTCGCCCATCAGTTCATCTCCGATATCAGCTTGACCGCGAGGTCGCACCATGCGGTGCTGCCGGCCGCGACCTGCATGTAGGCGTCCTCGAACCCGTCGGCGAGTTCGGCGGCCTCAGCATGGTCGGGGCAGAGTTCCGCGCCGCAGTCGGCGCAGTCGCCGGCGATGCGCTCGCGGAGGTCGAGGGCGCTGTAGGCGAGGCCGCCGAGGATTTTGACCCGCAGCGGGTCCGGGGAGGCGGGCCCGGCTTCCCAGGGCGTCATCATGTCGGGCCAGCTCACCGGAGCGCCTCCAGCCAGACGTTGCGATTACGGTCGAACGGGGTGAAGGCCTCGGCGACCGCTGCGGTGCTCGCGAGCGTGGCGTGCACCTGGGCCTGCCGCTGGTGCCACGCGGACTTGCTGTCCTCGTAGCCGTCTGTCTCGATCGCGGCGGCGGAGGCGAGGTGCTCCTCCGCCTTGGCGTAGTGCTCCGGGCCGGTCATCGCGTCACCGCCTTGCGGCGCAGCTTGAAGAACAGGCAGGCGCACACCTCGCACGCCCCGCGGTGCGCCCAGTGGAACGTCCGGTCATGACCGCATGTGCACGTCATGGCGTCGCCGCCTGTCCCCGGGCGGCTGCGGCGATCTTCCGGCTCTCGTTGATCAGGTCGTGCGCCACCGGCAACGGCGCCATCGTCCTGCCGGCGAGCCTGACGTCGGCCTGTTCGGCGGCGGCCTCGTTCCGGGCGGCGAGGTCGCGGAGCAGGGCGACGGTTTCCCGGGCCAGCGTCACGGCGGCCTCGTCCCGGGCCAGCGCCTCGGTTGCCTCGTCTGCGATGGTCATGACGCACCGTCCGCAGCGATCCGGATCGCGGTGACGATCTGCTGGGCGAGGTGCCTGAGCTGGGGGTCGGTCGGCAGGATCGCGCGGCCGTTGTCGTGGAACGCCAGCATCGGCCAGCGCGCGGGCGCGATGCCGAGCGGGCCGTCGACGTACGGGGCGATGACGTTCAGCACCGCCTCGACCTGGCCCTCGGCGTCGCCCGTCACGACGTGCCCCTGCGCAGCAGGGTGACGGCGTCGTCGCGGATCTGCCGGAGCGGCGACCAGGAGAGCAGTTGCTGGCCGTCGCGGCGGCCCTGCTCAGAGGCGTCGATCCGGTCCGCGTCGCCGCCGGCTTCGAGGATGGCGACTTTGAGCCGGAGGTAGTTGAGGGTGTCGAGGACGCGGCCGGTGACGGGCGGCGGCTGGGGGCCGGCCGCGGGCTGGTAGCGGGGCTGGTCGCGCAGGGCCGACAGGGGGATGGTCGTGCCGTGCCACGGCGCGGGCGGGATGGCTTCCATCGCTTCGGTGATGTCGCGGTCGGCATCGGGGAAGTCGCCGGCTAGGGCGAGGCGGGCGCGGCCTCGCGGGCGGCTGCGGCGGGACGGGAGTTTCACGACGCCCCCCCGTGGCCGAGGTTGTCCCAGCCCAGTCCGGTGATGCCTTCGGCGGCCTGCTGTCTGCGGGCCCGGGCGCCAGCACCCTCGAGGTACTCCACCCATGACGCGGCCATGGCGGCGACCTGGATGAGTTCCCTGACGAGCTCGTCGCGGGGGCAGACGAGGGGACCGCTTGCGTCATAGGTCAGCTCGTGGGCGACCTCGCCGACTTCCTCGACGAGGATGGC
>Ga0137379_10001813_pt1 | contig 19703 bp, 15 predicted proteins | sample SagtaG_18_FD_104812 | JGI IMG/M metagenome (GOLD analysis project Ga0137379, IMG submission 104812) | Vadose zone soil microbial communities from Sagehorn Ranch, Mendocino, California, USA - Sage2_L_80_16 metaG | ecosystem: Environmental > Terrestrial > Soil > Vadose zone | place: USA...
AGAGGTTTGAGCGGATTTCACTACGACACAAATCGATCGTCGGAGCTGTCGGCACGGATGCGCCCATTTCGCTGGCCTACCTTGGTCGGGACCTTGTTGTGTCTCATCGGGTGTCTTGGAGACCCGGTGGGGCCAGGGGGCGTGCTCGTCGTTCGACGGTTGAGCCCGGTTGATTCCGTTCTCGTGGGCGCGCCGGGCCGCCCGCTGCCGACTCCGATCAAATTTCAAGCGGTAGACGGATCTGGCCGACCCGTGCCTGCGGCGTCGGTGCAGTGGACTGTCGTCGGTACCAATGGTCACGTGGAGCAGTCCTCGAGCGTGACGGATGTCAGGGGTCAGCTCAGTGCCGTGTGGGTGCTCGGGACCCGGGCCTCGGATGCGCAGGGCCTCTCGGTTCGCGTGGCCACCGGGAACCGTGAGGCGGTGGCGACGCTGACGGCGACCGCAAAGCCGGTCGAGGTCAGCTCGGTCGCGTTTCGGCAAGACACGACGACGGTCAAGCTGGGTGTGGCGGCGGTAGTCCAGGTTCAAGCGACCGATCCGTTTGGGAACACCTTCGTTCCGAGGGGGATGCGGTTCGTTTCCCTGGACACGACACTGTGCACGGTGGATTCGGTCGGCTCCGTCCAGGCGCGCAAGCGAGGGTTTGGCAGGGTTGTGGTGCACGCCGGCTCGGCTGCCGACACGGCATGGGTCCACCCGACACAGGTTGTCCAATCCATCGTCGCGCCCGACACCCTCAGGTTCCACTCGCTGGGTCAGGTCGTGCAGTTGAGCGTCCAGCTATTGGATGATCTGGGACGGCCGGTAGGAGATTCGCTGCCCGTGGACAGCGTGGTGGTCGACACAGTGGTGAAGGTCCAGCGGGGAAGCACGTACGTTGTGCGCAGCCTGACGAATGGCACTACGCCCGTGATTCTCCGTGCCGGCGCGGTGGCGCAGACGGTGCAGGTGGTGGTCGATCAGCGCGTGGCAAACGTCAAACTCTCCGCGAGCCGGACGACATTTGACGCATTGAGCGATACGACCCAACTCACCGCGCTCGTTTTTGATAGCCTAGGCGCGGCTCTCACGAATCAAGCCCTGGCCTATTTCGCGGCTGACACATCTGTCGCGAAGGTCGCTCCGAGCGGCCTTGCTACCACTCGAGGCAACGGGTCGACCCGGCTGTACGCACGGGCATCGAACGGAGTTGCGGACAGCGTCGCCATTGCCGTTGCGCAGCAAGTCGCGCGGGTGGTAGTAAAGCGAGATTCGATTCTCTTTGATGCCCTTCAAGCGATTGTGTCGTTGCAAGCGAGCCCTGTTGATCGCCTCGGTTCCCGAGTGACCTCCGCTGTTCTCACCTACGCGAGCGGTGCCTCGTCGGTCGCCACCGTGGACACCAGCGGGAATGTCCGCGCGATTGCCAATGGGGAGACTGTCATTACCGCGACGTACGGTGGCGATTCGGGACTCGTCGCGGTACACGTGGCCCAAAGACCAGTACGCGTAATCGCGTCGAGTGACAGTGTGCGCTTTGTGGCTCTTGGAGAGACTCAGGTGATTGAGGCGGTCGCAGTCGACTCGTTAGGTTCTCCGGTGACCAGTGCAATCCGAGGGCTCGGGGTAGGCGACACGTCGGTAGTCCAGCAACTGGACAGCGTCACGATACGATCTCGTGCCAACGGCGTGACCATTGCGGCATTCACCGTCGGGGGTCTTGCGGGCCAACGAGCGATTGTGGTGAGTCAGGTGCCTGCGAGCATCCGCGCCGCCGTGACCTACAGCAAGCCGATCCTGAGCCTCCCTGTAGGTTCTCTGATCCCACTCAGTTGTGCGGTATTCGACCGAAACGCCTACGCGCTGGCGAGCGGGCCAGCGGTCGGTCCGTCGAGCACCGGAACAGCGACGGGAGCCGACTGCGCAAGCTTACGTGTGCAACATTCCGGATTCGACACGCTTCACCTGACGGCAGGAAGCGTCGCGGTCGCATTGCCCATCGTAGTGGCGGCAGCGCCTATAGCCTCCTCCGCGGTGGGAGATTTCCTGTTCGTCGACAGCCTCCCCAGCGGAACCTTCCCGTGGGCGCCGTCCACCCGGATCAACTCGCGAGGGCAGATGGAGGTGTACGCGGGGTTCGCTCCCGACTCGAGCCCATACCAGAGTAGCATGCGCCGCTGGATTTCGGACGATTCGGTACACTTCCGCTACGACGGCGTTGCTATTCCACACGACGCTGATCCTTGCGCACTGAATGGAGCAGGCGTCGAGAACATGGTCGTGATACCGCGCTCCGACGGCCCCGGTTGGCGAATGTTCTATGCTTCCGGTAGCAAGAATTGCTACGGGTGGCAGGTATTCTCCGCAGTGTCGACCGACGAGATGACTTGGGTTAAGGAGCCAGGCGTGCGGTTGAGCAATGGCGGACCGTTGCCGCCCAATCCCCCTGTGACGCCGCCTTGGCCCGCGGGCGAGGGTATGTGGGTTGAACAGCTCCCGACGGGCGGATGGCGAATGATCGCAAGCACGTACGAGCACATCCTGCCCACGCAGGACGTGTGGCAAGTCACGGAATGGTTGTCGGGCGACCAACTCACATGGAACTATGTGGGGCCCATCCTCACGACGCGCGACTTGCCATTCCCATGGCACGGGTCAGTCTACTCTCCAACGATTCGCGAGTTCGTGCCCGGTTTGTGGCGGATGGTATTCACTGCGGATAACCGTGGGTCCGGTCAGCCCTTCAGCAGCACGCTGTGGAGCGCCGTGAGCGCTGACAAGCTACACTGGCAGGTCGAAGGACAGTTGTTGGGTGGACCCAGAACTGATTTGTTCTACTCCTCCCTGGCCGGTAACCGGCTCGTCTTCCTGCGACGAGACGCTGGACTCAATCCGCAACTGGCGATCGCGACCCTAACGATGCCTTGAGAAACACTGGGGAGCCTCCTTTCCTTTGGCCGTCCGGTTCCAACCCGTATATTGGTACATGTGCTCATTGGTTTCGGCCCGGTCCAATTGCTAAGGGCCGAGGCATCTGTGGGTTGGGACCCTCCTCGCTGACGGGTGCCGACCCGAATTTGTGTGCCTATGCTTCCCAGACCGAAAGTGGCAATGTGGCCTGACCATCTCGTCTCATTGCGTATCAATCGACGACTGGACTACCGTCCGCACACCCGGGCCGAGCTTCGAGAAGAGGTTCGGGGACTCCTGGTCCAGCTGGGCGGTGGCAACGCCAATCCTCTCATGGGCGTGGTCAAACCAGGAGACCTCGTTTTGCTCAAGCCGAACCTGGTGTTAGATCGCGTATCGGATCCGCTCGCCGCCCTCACAAATTCGGCGGTCGTAGAGGTGGTCTGCGACTTCGCACTCGAGGCGCTCGGTACCAGGGGTCGCGTGGTCATAGCTGACGTGCCGCTCCAGAGTGCGCAATTCGAGGCGGTCGTCGCGCTTACCGGCCTAGATCAAGTCATGGAGCGGTACGCCCGGAGCGGAGCTCCGGTTCAGCTACTGGACCTGCGACAAGAGTACCTGCACATCGTCCGGGGGATGCATCGGGGCCTGCATCCCTTGGCGGGGGACCCCCTCGGCTATACGGTCGTAAACCTCGGCGCGGCAAGCGAGTTGGAACCGCTTGCCGCCTACCGATCCCGATTCGCTGTTGGAGACTACGACCGGGAGTCGACGCGGCGATACCACATGTCCTCTTCGCAGAACGAGTACCTGATTCCGAACACGATCCTTGCTGCGGACGTACTCATCAACCTCCCCAAGCTTAAGACTCACAAGAAGACGGGAATCACTTGTGCCTTGAAGAATCTCGTCGGCACGTGCGGCCACAAGAGCTACCTACCGCACTATCGCGAGGGGATACCGCGGAACGGCGGTGATGAATTCGCAGTCGACCATACCATCAAGGCGCTTCAACGCGATACCGTCGATCGTTTGAAGTCCTCCCATGCCGCAGTCTACAAGACAGTGCGCGCAATCGGTCGCATGGTATTGCGCCTCGCGCTCCTTGGAGAGCCAAGGGATCTTAGTAAGGTGCTCGCGGGGAGTTGGTATGGGAACGATACGCTGTGGCGGACGATCCTCGACCTCAACAAGATCGCGAGGTACGCTGACAAGGCAGGTCGAATGCGACCAGAACCTCAGCGTCGCTACGCGTGCATCGTTGATGGTATTCTATCGGGAGAGGGGGATGGCCCCCTGCAACCCAACCTTCGTCACGACGGCATTCTCATGGCCGGGACCAATCCCGTTCTCATCGATCTAGTCGCATGTTTGCTAGTGGGTCTGGATCCCGCGGCAGTTCGGCAAGTAACCAGAGCTTTCGATATCAGCCACTACCCGCTCGTGAGGGGGTCATACGCGTCGTGGCTGAGCCAGCTCGGCGCCAACGTTCGCAGCAATGTGTGGCCCTTGCCAAACCTGCACTACCGTCTTCCGCCCGCGTGGGAGGGCTATGTGCCGCGACTAGGAGAGATCAGATTCGGCAACGCTCCAGGGGAACTCCAGGCGTCAGAGTGATGCACCGCATCGAACTCATCGATTGGCTATCCCGCAAGCGCGCTTGGCCACACTATCTGCGGTACCTGGAAACGCAGTGGTACACGGCTGCCGAGATAGAACGGATGCAGGTGCACAAGCTTCGCGCGTTGTTGCGACACTGCTTGTCGCAAGTCCCGTTCTACCGGGATGTAATCAAGGGTGCTGGGATTGATGTGGAAGGCTTCTCCGATCTGCGCGTGCTAGAGCAGTTCCCGATCATTGACAAGGCGACTGTCAAGGGCAACGCGATGGCCTTCGCGGCTGTAACGACCACCGGGCTTGGCCCGATGCGCTCTGTACACACCGGCGGCACAACGGGCGAACCGCTCCACTTCCTCAAGGACGCGGGCCTGCGGAGCTCCAGCCATGCCGTCATGTACCGGTTCCACGAGTGGATGGGCGTCTCCGTGACTGACCCGAAGATTGTCGTGTGGGGCGCACCCATCGTGAACCCAGCCGTCGCCAAGAAGATCCGCGATGTGGGGCTGCGGTTGCTCACGAACACTCGCCACATCGACCCCTTCACGATCAATCCCGGTGAGCGCATGAGATTGCAGCGAGTGTTCGAGCGGCACCGACCGGTGCTGATTCACGGTTACTGTCAAGCCATCTTCGAACTTGCGCGCTGGTTCGAAGAGTGGGGACTCCGATTCCCACTGCGTGCGATAAGCACCACCGTCGAGCCGCTGTTTCCGGAGTACCGGGTGACTCTACGCAATGTCTTCCAGTGTGAGGCCTTCGACCAGTACGGGTGCGGCGAGGTGGAGATGTTGGCGGGCGAGTGTTCGGCTCATGAGGGGCTCCACGTCTTCCCGGAGCGAGCCATACCAGAAGTTGATGCCCAGGGCGGCATCGTTCTCACCGACCTCGATAACCGAGCCTTTCCATTCATCCGCTATCGAAACGGCGATGTGGTAGAACTCCTGGGCCGCCCATGCTCGTGCGGCCGGGCGGGGCTAATGCTGCGCCGGATTCTCGGCCGCAGTGGAGATATCGTGACCGGCGTAAACGGCAACCGGGTGCACCCCGAGTTCTTCACACATCTTATCAACGAACTTGGCGTGTCCTATCGGTCTGGGCTACGCAAGTACCAGGTCGTGCAGGCGCGGCCCGACCACCTGGAATGGCGCCTCGTGTCGACTGCCCTTTCCGCGGACGACCGGAGTCGACTGATAAAGGGGGTCCAGGCGTATCTGGGACCACTCAACGTGGAGGTGATCCAAGTACACGATATCCCGACCGCCCCGTCGGGAAAGTTCCAGTATGTGGTCTCAAAGCTGTAAGGTTGCCCCTTTGTCCGTTGCTCCGCCTGCGTCTCCTCGAGTCCTCGTGGTCACGAACATGTACCCCACTCCAGAGGACCCGACGTACGGAGCGTTCGTCGCGAGTCAGGTCGGTTCCCTTCAAGCCCTGGGCGTGTCGGTCGAAGTCGTGTTCATCAATGGGAAGCGTAGCGGTTGGGAGTATGCGGACGCACCTCTCAGCGTTCGTAAGCGCCTGCGTCAGAAGTCCTTCGACGTTGTGCACGCGCACTACGGACTAACCGCGTTCGTCACTTCCGTCGTACCCACACCGCTGGTCGTTTCATTCTGCGGTGACGACTTGCTCGGGACGCCTGACGGCCACGGAGGGATCACAGTCAAGAGTCGAATGGTTCGATGGCTATCTCTCATTGCCGCGCGTCGGGCTGACGCGATTATCTGCAAGTCAGAAGAGCTGCGACAAGTCCTTCCACGTGTCCAAGATCGTGTGCGCGCGCAGGTCATCCCTAACGGGGTCGATGTGCGGCTCTTCCGTCCCGGCGACCGGACGCAAGCTCGGCGGCGGCTCCGTCTCGCTTCCGGGGAGCGTGTCGTGCTATTCCCCAGCACACCCACGGAGCGTCGCAAGCGGCTCGACTTAGCTGAGGCAGCAGTTCGCGAGCTCGAGAAACGCGGCGTTCGCGTCCGGCTCCTGGTGCTCCACGGTGTTTTGCCCAGTGACATGCCAGACCACTACTGGGCTGCGGACTGCCTTCTGCTCACATCTGACTGGGAAGGGTCACCCAATGTGGTGAAGGAGGCTCTGTGCTGCGACCTACCAGTTGTCAGCGTCGATGCCGGAGATGTGCGACGCTGGATCGCGCTCACACCCGGGTGTCACATCGTTGAGCGCAGTCCTACCGCGTTGGCTCGTGCGCTCGAGGAGGTCTTGGGCGGCCCTGGCCGAGTTGACGGTCAGCACGTGAGGGAGATAATTGGTGCTGATCGCGTGGCCCGGAGTATTCTTGCGGTGTACTGTGAAGCACTCAAGCGGAGACACAGGTGACGTGCGGACAGTAATCGCCGATGTTCGAACGTTGGCCTACCCGTTGACCGGGATCGGTCGGTACGTCTACGAACTCCTGACTCGCTTGATCTCGCGCTCAAATGCTGAATGGCTCTGCCTCAGCCCCCGCCCGATTCCCCCGTCTATGAAGAGCAAATTCCCAACCCACGTTCGATGGGTCGAGGGCGTCGAGGGGCAGCGTGCTGAGTGGTGGACACAGCGCCAAGCGGCGCGCGCGGTTCGAGCGCATCCCGGTGCCCTGTTTCTAGGTCTCTGCAATTCCCTGCCGCTGTTCACACCTGCCTCGTGTGAATGTGCAATGGTGGTCTATGACCTGTGCTTCTTCATAGTACCGCGGCTAACCCATCCCAAGGATCTACTCAAGGGTTTCCTCATTACCCTGCCGGCGATGAGACGAGCGGACAGGATCCTGGCGATTTCGCCAGAAGTGCGGGACGAGCTCCATCGCTACGTACCGCGCACCCGGGGGAGAACAGCGGTGCTGCCGCCTGGAGGCACACGCTTCGATGGTCCTTCCCGCTTACCGTTTCCAGATCGGCGCGGCTTTCTGGCCGTGGGAGCTCATCGACGCAAGAATACTGATCTGCTTCTCACCGCCTATGCTCTTCTTCCCGAGGCTCTGCGGGCGTCACATCCCCTGAACGTGTTGGCGCGCGAGATTCCCCCCGCTCTTGAGCGGAAGGTAAAGCGTTTGGGAATTGGCGACGACGTGCGCGTCGTGCCTGACGCGGGTGACGAGGAGCTAGGACACTTCTATAGCTCCGCGGTGGCGCTTGTATTCCCGTCTGCCTATGAAGGGCTCGGGCTTCCCGTTACAGAGGCGATGCTCGTGGGCCTTCCGTCGATTGTAATGCGACGTTCTCCCATGGCACGCCTAGTCGGAGGGGGCGGCATCCTTCTGGGCGCGCCGGAGCCCGGTGAGCTTTCTGCAGCAATGTGGGAGCTGACAAAGGATGAGCAGTCGTGGGAGATGCGGTCCGCTGCTGCCCTGGCTGCTTCTGGCGATATCAGTTGGGATCGCGTCGCTGACGGCGCGGCAGAGGCACTGGGCTTGCGCTAGGCGGAGGGAACTCTTTCCACGCCGTCGCGAGCAGAGACGGCGAGATGTCATGGAGGCCCAGAGTAGACAGCCACCGTAGGACCCCTGCCACCCGCTGCCGCCATGGCATGCCCTGACGCCATCCTTGCACCGCGGTTTTCCCGAAGCCCGCGCGGAGCGCGAGTGCAACGAGCAGCTGCCGAGGGTACGGGCGGACGTGCGTCGGATCAAGCCAGAATCCCTCCCCCGCTACGTAGAGATTGTGAGGGTTGGGTGTAAGGACTAGGAAACGCCCGCCGAGTCGCAGGATTCGGAATACTTGTTCGAACAGGCGCTGGGCGTCGGTGGCGGCGAGATGCTCCACTAAGTGACCGGCAAATGCGCCACCGATTGAGTTGTCCGGGACTGTCGCCAAGTAATCGAAGACATCGGCGTGGACCGCGGCGAGCCCTCGATCCTGGCACCGCCGGATTGCAGCGAGTGACGCGTCGACCCCACGCGCGTCGACGTTTAGCTTACTCAACGACTCAAGCAGAGTGCCAGCCCCACAACCGATGTCGAGCACCGGACCGCAGTCGACGAGGGCGCGCGCGATACCACGGTATTCGGCGACCACCCGATCGTGATCATGCGCTATCACGGAGCGCATCACGTCGTCAAGACGCTCAGCGGTCATGGATAGCCTTCAGGAAGGCAGTAGCACCGCCAACCAGACTCAAGGCCGCGATGCGCCAGGACCACGTTCCGAAGCCTACTCTCGCGGCGCGGCTTTGGAGTACTGTGTTTCCACACTCTGTGAGCACGACAGCCATGGCCACGCCGACCGGGCCCCATGTGGGCACCAGGATTACAAGAGCAACGACGTTAGTTGCGAGGTTGATTAGCGCGATCTCCAGCACTCGTCGATATTCCCCGCGTCCGTAGAGATGCGCGGTCAGCAGGCTGTTCACGAACATTGGCGGAAGGGCGAACGCGAGGACTCTTGTCGTAGCAACAGCGGGCATATACGAACGTCCGAAGGCCAGCGGAAATCCAGTGGCCGCTACGGCTGCCGCGACTCCGACAGCGAGAATCGCAAGGCCCATCCGTTGCAGGAGATCGGCTAGCAGATTTCTCGACTCCGCGGTTCCACCTGTCGCTTCGGCTTGGGCGGTCACAGCATATACCGATCCTGCCACGGCACTGCTCGCGAGCAGAAACACTTCGACCACCCGGTACGAGACGCCGTATTGGGCCACCCCCGCTGGTCCCCAGCGATGGGCAAGCAAAGCAATCCCCAGGCGGGCGTAGGTGGTCGCGAGGATCGCCACAGCACCAATGGGAAGAGCCTCGCGGAGGGCGACCCAAGGGGCAGGCGGAGGAGTCGGCACTTGAGGACGCTCCACGGTTCGGCGCAGGTAGACCGCCGCGACTGCGCCGCCGGCTGTGTCGCCTATTCCTATCGCAAGCGCGACAAGGACGGGGTTAGCCGTTTTAGACGCAACGACCACTACTATGGCTAAGAAGATCAGCCCTGCGATGACCTGGTACGGAACGAAGGTATGTGCCTCGAGACGGCCTGTGACCACGGCCTGAGCAGTGCCAGACAGGCCCAATCCGAAGACCCCCGCGCTGACCGCGAGGAACACTTCGGCACCCCTCCATCCCGTTGCGACCGCCGCACCGCAGATTCCGAGAGCGAGTAAGACGACGTAGATTGCAAATTTAATGACTAGCGTTCGGCGCGCCTCCACCCACGTCCGATCTGGCGATCCCGCGACTTGGCGGATTAACCTTGTGTCGAGGCCCCCTTCGCCCATGACCCGCAGCATCTCGTAACCGGCGAGCGCGGTGGCAACTTCTCCGAAGAGAGCGGGCCCGAGGAATCGCGCTGAGACCAAGAGGCCAGCCGCGCGACTCAGTCGGCCTACAATCGTGCCGGTGAGTTGGGCGCCCGAGTTCCACCAGAGTCTGGCTCTCCTATCGAGCCGGGCTGAGTGTGCGTCTTCCACTTGAAACCCGAGGGGGTCCACGGCGTTGGCGGCGGCAGCAATCTGACGATGAAACCTCCAATAGTCGAGAGGTCCATCGAGAACGGAGCCACAGTTGGGGGCAACCACTCACCCGCATCAGCCACGGCCGTCGGGAGTCACTGAAGGCTGGGCAACCGCGGGTTGGCTGGCTGTTGTGTGCCTAGCTGTCACGTGCGCAACTGCGGCACCGCAGCTCGCATGGCTTATCGCGGCTGGCTTAGCCTGGGTAGCGGTCGGGATTGCGGCTGAGTCTGCGCTTGCGATCGCCGTCTTCCTCGTCTTGGTGGTCCGCCCAAGCCTCGATGCGTTCTCAGGACGTACGTTGGGTACGGGTGCATTCTACGTCAACCCGGCAGTCGTTGTCGGGGCCGGAGTAGCTCTAGCCGCCGTTCGCCTCGCGATCAGTCGCGGACGCCGCGGCCTACCGGTCTGGCCGAGTTCGAGGTTGCGCACCGCGCACGTTTGGCTGGCAGGGGCGTATGTAGTGGCGGCTCTCTCGGGCGCGCTCCTATATGGTGGCGCCGGTCTCTCACTTGGTTTGAGAGAGCTCACCCGACTTTCTGGCGTCGTCGGTGCATTCCTCTTAGTTGCTTGGTGGGTCACAGACGACCCGCGCCGAGTGACAAGAGGGTGGACGTTTGTAGCCTTTGGCGTAGTGCCCCCAGTCGCGACTGCGTGCTGGCAACTCGCCACCGGAACAGGGTATTCGGAGACTGAGGGGTTGAACCGGCTGCAGGGCACCTTCGCGCACCCCAATACACTTGCCCTGTTCTTGACGCCCCTCTGCGTGGTTGCCGTCGCCGCGGCGCTCTTGAACTCTGCTGGGCGGCGATTCTGGCTCGGGCTGAGCGTGGCGATTGCCATCTTGGTTGCGTTGACGTCCAGCCGAACCGGCCTCTTGTGCTTGGTAATCGGCTCAGCCCTCGTTCCGTTCCTCGGCTTATGGCACAGTGGCGGTCGTGAGCTCCGACGCGCGCTGGCGACCTTGGCGCTAATGCTCGGTGCGGCCTGGCTTGCCGTCGGGGGTGCGGTACGGCTTCGCTTCGGGAATCTATCGACTGCCGCGCTTGCGTCTCAGGCAATTGAAAACGCGAGTCCGGAGAACTCCCTTGAATGGCGGGTTGTGAACTGGACCACACTAGTACGGATGGGTTTGCAGCATCCGTGGCTTGGGCACGGCGCAGGGATGACGGAGGTGCTAAATCCGATCGTGAACCAAAACACGGGGATCCCGTTCAACGCACACGACGATTTCGTTCGCTTCTTCTTCGAGGCTGGTGTCATTGGCCTGGCATGCTATTGTCTGTACGGGGTCTGGTTAACGGTCTGGCTTGTCGGACGGCTGCGCCAACCTCGTGTTGAGGCGCGGCCAGTGGTTGCGGGGGTCGCGGCCACATTCGTTGCAATGTTCTTCCTGACGGCAGGGACGCCTGAGCTCTCGCTCCAGACTGCCGTTCAATATCTGCTGTATGGGCTCATCGCCCTCTCGCTGCCCACGTTGCCACGCGAGGCGCCACACGGCCCCGCGCAAGGCGCGGCGCACGACCGGTCCACGTCCTTGCAAGGACAGAAAGACGCCTCCTCATGAGTTGGATTTCGCGCGGGAGGCGCCAGCCTGAGCGATCATCAGTCTGACAAAGGCAGTGGCCAACCCCAGTCCGAACCCGACCATCACCGCGAGCGACCGCTTAGGCCAACTTCTTCGCACAGGAACCACCGGGGGGTCGATCACGGCGATGACGGGTGTATTCCGCACCTGCTGGACGGCTGCCTGTTCTTCCTGGAGCCGCAACTGCACGAACAGCTGCTGAGCCATCTCCACATCCCGCTTGAGCTTAGCCTCCTCCATAACGAGCAAGGGCGCGCTTGAGATCACCCGATTGCGTTGGTAAAACGCGGCCAAGTCTGCTTGTGTGGAATCGAGCTCCTTCCGTGCCTGGTCGGCACGCTCCGCGATAAACTGACGCTCGGCAGCTGCGCGCGCTTGCCTAAGATCGATGTTGGCTGTGTTGAGGGCGGCGAGGGTCGTCTCCGCTAGCGCACCGGCAAGGACGGGAGAAGGCGCAGTCACGGTGAAGCGAACCACGCCCGTCCGGATGTTAACGTCCACCTTTAACGCACGGCGCAGCCGTTCCACGGTTAGGTAATCGCGGACTCTCTCTGGTCGGCTCTCGAATCCGTAAATCGTTGGCATCCCGGCCAGGGAGCCTTGCCACGGGAACGTTGCTCTCGCCACGCGCCGTAACACGGCATCCGTTGTGAGAAGGTCCCCCAGAAATTGGGCGGTGTTCGACGACCCGAACGGAAGCGCGCTTAGTTGGGACGCGAGGCCACTCAGCGCCCCGGTGAACTGGGGAGACTGCCCGGTCTCCGCTTGAAAGGCAGCGCTGGACTGGTACGCGGACGGGAGGAGAACTGCCGTGGTCAAACCTACGCTGGCGCCCACCAGCCCAAATAGCGTTAGCATGCGCCAGTGACCTCTGGCCGTCATGAAGAGCTGGTGGCCGGACAGATACCACTGGGTCGGGAAGGTTTCTGCGGTTGGCATAGAAGATCTTACCCGTGCACGGTCGCTATCACTGCCGTCATAATGCTCGCTAATATTTCTGGGCGCTTTCGGGATTCTTAGCAACGCGCTCGATCTCGTGGAACGGTTCAGGCCAGTAGACGAAGCACCTCTCCTCTGATCCCGAGTGCACCTGCTTCAGTGATGAGTTGCGAGGCGCACTCATATGCCTGCCGTCGGCCTCGAAACTGTCTCGGCGTCCCAGTATCATCGGGCTCACCCGGTCGCCGAGTTGCGCGCGAGTTCATCCAAGTCTGCTGATATTCGTTCCGCTGTCTTCCCGTCCCACAGGTCAGGAATCCGATGGCGACGTGTGTCCGACGAGGCGAGCGCTTCGAAGAAACGATCTGGGTCTGGGTCCACGAGCTGGTTTGTTCCCTCAAGGACTGTGATAGGTCGCTCGGTATTCTGTCGCAAGGTGAGGCAGGGCACGCCAAGAGCGGTCGTCTCTTCCTGGACACCACCGGAATCTGTCACGACCGCGCGTGCGCTCAGCATGAGCGCCACGAAAGTCTCGTACGACAGCGGCGGCGTGACTCGAGTTGCTCCTAGAGATCCAATAAGTCCTAGCTCCTCAAGGCGTCGCATTGTGCGGGGATGAGTGGGGAAGAGGACTGATTCTCGCTCTGCGGCGCGACTGAGGATCTCGCATATGCTACGGAGGATTGCGGGATTATCGACATTGCTCGGTCGATGCAGCGTAACAAGGATGTAGCGGCGAGGTTCGAGCCCAAACGCGACGAGCGGGCGTCGTTGATCTATGCGCGGTAGGTGCGCGAGCAAGGTGTCAACCATGATGTTGCCCACGAGTCGAACACGGTCGGAAGGGATCCCCTCACGGGCGAGGTTCTCGCATGCGTCGCGACTCGGAGCGTACAGTCTATCGGACAGCCTGTCCGTGAGCACCCGATTTATTTCCTCAGGCATCGTCCAGTCGAACGATCGAAGCCCGGCTTCGACGTGAGCAACCCGGACCCCGAGCTTGGCGGCAACCAACGCGCACGCGACCGTCGAATTCACGTCCCCGAAGACGACAACCCATTGAGGTCCCAACCGACGAAGCACTGGCTCGAATCGAATCATTATGGTGCCCGTCTGTTCGGCGTGACTCCCGGCCCCAACCTCAAGATTGACGTCGGGGATCGGGACATCTAGCTCGCGAAAAAACGAGCCTGAGAGGTCGTCGTCGTAATGTTGCCCTGTGTGCACGATCATGGTTCGCAGATGAGGCCGCTTGGTTAGTGCATGATGTAGAGCAGCAAGCTTAACGAAATTCGGTCTGGCTCCCGCAACTAAGATCGCCTGACAGGTGCTCACGGTGGCCCGTTTCCGGTGTTGCGTGGTCATCCAGCTTGACTGCAATCACACAAGTGCACAATGACTATGACCAGAAGCCGCCAACCAGGTGCGGCCCCTGTCCAGGTCATTCCTCTGCACAGGCGGCCTGGATCACTGACGCGAAATCCACCTACGTGAGGCTTCCGATGGGCCGACTATGAAGTCTGCGCACGTTCTAGCTGCGGGCACGCTGCGCCGCGCCCAACTGTGGTGCCAGTCCTGTCACGAAGGGAAGAAAGTCCGAAGATGCCACCTAACTGGCTGGGGGTCAAGGTCTTAAAGGGGTGAGGAGGAGCCGCGCGCGATTGCATGGCTTCGCCGTCTGGGAACCCGGGCATCCAGTATCCTCACTCGTTGAGGGCCACCAAACTCCCCCACTCTAGCCAGCCGCCCGCCTCACCGACGCCCCAGGTCGCTGTCGGCACTGGGTAGACGTAGCTTCCCTGCATCCCTTGACCCACGACATGGGCACGAGCCGCGCTTCTGACTGAGGAAGGCCCGATCACGACTCCAGACGATGCAACGCCGCGCGATCGTAGTGCCATCACCTACGCCGTTTGTCAACGCCGATTTGAATTGCATAGATTCTGTGTAATCTGAAGTCGGCGATGACACCGTTAGCCGGACGACCCGATGGTGCGACCGGTTCCGTATGAGCGGTGCGAAACGTTGCCGAAGACGACTGCTGGTCGGATGCCTCGGCCACTGCCCCCCCGGGTGCAGTTCCCCGCGTGATTCCCCGAACCAGCACGCGCAACATGGCACTGGCGATTATGCCCCGCTCCGCGATCATTATACTGATATTGTGTTGTAGTGCCTGCCTCGATCCCACGGGAGTGACCGAACACCCGCCAAGTAAGTCTCTATTGGTTCTTGAAGAGAATCGCAAAGTCGGGTCTCCACATTGGGACTCTGGTCTACACTCGGGGGCAGATACCGTGATCAGCGGTTACGTCTTGCCCCTGAGTGTGCGGGAGGGTGACACCCTCAATCTCTTTGTGAACGCACGTGCACAGTCCGTGTTCATCGAGATCTACCGCTTGGGTTGGTACAACGGAGACGGCGCGCGCCTACTCGCAAGACGCACGGCTAAGGTCGTGTCAAGGCAGCCCGCGTGTTCGGCGCCGCGCCCAGGGCCCATGGTGTGTGGGTGGACGCCGACACTTCGCCTTGTTGTGCCGTCGGGGTGGGTTCCGGGCGTTTATCTCGCGACGTTTCAAGATTCCGTCGGCTATCGTCGCTCTTTTCCCTTTGTCGTTCGGTCAGACAGTCCAGCCAGGTTTGTTGTGGTCCTACCGTTCGCTACGTACCAAGCTTACAACGATTGGGGCGGCACCAGCTTGTATGGGGGACCTGGGTCGACTGCCAGAGAGTCGTATGCCAACCGCGCCGTGAAGGTGTCCTTCGCACGGCCGTTCGGTGCCGCCGTTGTCCAGGATCACTTTCTAGGCGTAGACTATCTCCTTGTGCGATGGCTCGAGGAGAACGCGTACGACGTCAACTACATAACTGACTATGATTTCCATCGGGGCGTGGGTGCAGACGCACGAGCAGCGGCGTGGCTGTTCGCGGGGCACTCCGAGTACTGGAGCTGGTCCATGTGGAGGCGCGCGAACGCGGCCCGCGCTCAGGGAATTAACCTGGGCTTTCTTGGTGGTAACGACATCTACTGGCTTGTGAGGTTTGAGGAGGAACAGTCGAATGGCTTCGAAGTTCCTGTGGTCGTTTGCTATCGTGATACATCTCGAGATCCCTTCGGCAACGCCCCAACTCTTTCTACAGTCCGTTTCCGATCGCCGCCGAACAATACTCCAGAGAATAGTTTGGTCGGGGTGATGACAGTACCTGCGACACTAGTCCTGAATGGACCAGTGGACTTGGTGGTGGCGAATGGGGAAGATCCGTTGATGGCCAATACCGGCTTGGTCACCGGGCAACACATTCCTCGGGTAGTGGGTTGGGAGGGCGATCGCATCATCGACAACGGCCAGACTCCGATAGGTATTCGCGTGCTCTTCGAAAGCCCCTATACTCCTGTTGGAGGTTCTGGCGCGACTGGGCTCATACAAGCCACCGCCTATGTCTGGCCGGCATCAGGAGCTATAGTCTACGCGAGCGGCGAACCCGGCTTCGCCTGGGGTCTGTCAACATACGCACAGTACACAGCCCGCCGACCAATCCAAATATTCTTACAAGACGTCCTTGCTGCGTTTGTCCGGGCGCGGACGAACCCTTAGCGCGCGCGACAAGCGGCGCCGCCTTGTTTTGCGAGTTGCAGCTGGCTGCGTCCGGCGAGCCCGACGGTTGCGCGCTCAACCTGTCCCTGGGCTTCGCGCTCTAGTGCCTCGTCACAACCACCACAATCGCCACCGTGCTCGCCAGGATCTGCGCGATTGCGCCGAACAACGCCACGTAGTTAGTCCTGTCCGTCGAATCTCTCGCCGGCACGAACACCTCGGACCCCGGCCCTGGCTTCGGGTCCGACGCTCCGAAGATCGAGCGCCGCCGCGTGCGCACCTCGCCGTTGGCGTACCGCACGCTCACCTTGCTCTTCTCGGCCCGATAGCTGAATCCACCCGCGCCCTCGAGGTAGTACTCCAGGTTTTCCCCCTTCTTCCACAGCACACTGCCCGGGGAGTTCACGGCGCCAGTCACCCTCACCGCCGGCTGATACTCCGGGACCTCGATCGAGTCCCCCGGCTGCAAAATGATGTTCGACGAGGAGATCGTGTCGCTGAGCGCGCGCGGCAGATCGACGTTGATCCGACCCACGTTGTCCACCGCCCGAAAGAACCGGATGCCTTCGGCATACGCCTGCCGCGTCAGCCCACCGCTCCGCCCGATCACGTCTGCCAAACGATCTGTCTTGGTGCGCAGCGAGTAGGTCCCGGGGAAGCGCACCTGGCCGGTCACGATCACGGTGCGCTGAAGGTCGAACTCCGGCTGCCGCAGAATCAGCACGTTGTCGTACGGCTTGAGCGGCACCTCGGGCGCGCCCTTGGCGGGGAAGGGAACCCCCGGCGGACCGACGTACCGACCCAGCGAATCGCGCTCGAACAGGTACGTCGAGTCCAGCGGCACCCGCTCCGTGGCCGCGAGCTGCCCCCCCGTGCGATCCGCCGGTAGCCGCGCCACCTCGGCTTCCTGCAGGTCGGCTCCCACCATCGGCCCGCGCGCCAACAGCACCAGGTCGCGCAGCGTCATCCCCTCGCGCCACGGATACGCCCCGGGCTTGTTCACCCGCCCCACGATGGTGACGTAATACTGCCCGGCCAGAGGCCTCACGGCGTCGACCACGACCGAATCTCCATCCTCCAACGCCAGGCTCGGCATGCTCACCGGAAGCGGGGGATCACCGGGGGGCTCCTTTCCCCTTTCCCCTTTCCCCAAGGGGAGTGCGGTGAGGGAAATATCGATCACGGCTCTCGGTGGAGTACCGGGTCCCCGCTCGGCCGCCGCCAGCAGCCGATAGACGGACACCCGCTGCAGCGCCGCGTCGGGACGGAACCCCCCCGCTGCCTGAATCAGATCAGCCAGACTCTGCCCGCGCTTGAGCTCATAGACGGCCGGCCGCACCACCGCGCCCGCCAGATCCACCCGCGTGCCGTGCACCGGCACGAAGATCACGTCGCCCGTCTCGAGCCGGATATCGTTGCGCGTCTCGCCCCGCAGCAGGTAGTCGTACAGATCGAGCGTCGCCACCGTCTTGCCGGCGCGCTCGACCACCACGTCGCGCATGTTGGCCCGCTCGGTCACCCCGCCTGCCGCGTACAGCGCCGTCAGCGCGGTGCCGAGCGAGCTGATCTGGTACGCCCCGGGCTGCGTCACCTCGCCCACCACGTAGACCTGATTGGCCCGCACGTTCGCGACCGAGATGTCGAACCGGGTCGAGGCGTTGGCGCCGCGCCGCACGCCCGAGTACACCCGGCCCAGTCTCGCAAACAGCACATCGCGCAATTGATCGAGCGTGAGATTCGAGACGAACACTTGACCCAGCTGCGGGATCAAGATGAACCCCTCGCGCGTCACCGGCAGCGTGTACGCCAGCTCCACGTCGCCCGTGAGGATCAATACCAGCTGGTCGCCCGCGCCCAGCTTGTAGTCGGGCGGCACCGGCCCGGAGAGCAGCGGCAGGAACTGCGTGGTCGAGCGCCGGAACACGTCCACCCCGAACACCCGGCTCGCGGGACCCGCCCCCCGCGTCCGGATGAACCCGCTGTCCACCGGCAGGTAGCTCTGCTCCACCGGCGGCAATCCCAGGGCCTGGATGGCGGACAGCTCCAACGCTCCAGCCGGCAACGCCGCACCCGACAACGCCCCACCCGACAACGCCCCACCCGACGACGCCCCACCCAGGTACGCGTCGAGCAGGTTCGGCGCATAGCCGCTCGCCGACAGCCGCGCCCGCACCTGCTCGGCCGTGAGCCCCGACTGCTGCAGCCGCTGGCGGATCATGTCCGGCAGCCCGGGGTTCTGCTGCACGGCCTGCTGCAGGGCGGATTGGGCCTGCGCTGGCGAGGGGACCTGGGCGAAGGCGGGCGTAGCGGCGCCGAGCAGCACGCCCAGCATGAGCGAGAGCGGGGCGCGGGGAGCAGTACTTCCCCGTGACTGAATTGGACCACTGACCCCGGGCGCCAGCCCGGGGATGCCGCCAGCTGTCGTCATCCGTGCTGCTTCCCCCAAGGGCTCGGGAACCGAACAGGGCCCAAAACATGGGGGCTAAGTTGCGGCCCGTCAAGGTGTTCGCGTCCTCACCCCCTGTCCCCCCTCCATAGTCCTCACCCCCTGTCCCCCTCTCCACAAATGTGGAGAGGGGGAACTACGAACTCCCCTTTCGTTCCCCCTCTCCGCATGGCGGCGTTGTCATCCTGAGCGAGCGCGCGGCACGCGCGCGAGCGAAGGACCTGCTTGCGGTCGGCCCTCACGAAAGGCAGGTCCTTCGCATCTGCGGGAAAGCAGGTCCTTCGCGCCTGCGGCGCTCAGGATGACATGCGCGCTCGGCGAGGACGCGCGTTTCTTTGCGCCCCAATGATGCCGGTAGAGAGCCGCGCCCCTCCCAAATTGACCCGCGCATTTCGCCGAGTCCATATTGTGCACATGGCCGTTCGCCTGCTCCCGGGTCCCTTCACGGTGGACTCCTACCACCGGCTGGCCGAGCTGGGCATCCTGGACGAAGACGACCGCGTGGAGCTGCTCGACGGGCAGATCGTCGCGATGACGCCCATCGGCGGCGCGCACGCGGCGTGTGTGATTCGTCTCAACAACCTGCTGGCCCGCCGCTCCCGCACTGACACTGCCGTGAGCACGCAGAACCCCGTCGTGCTGTCCGAGCGGTGGGAACCGCAGCCGGACATTGCCGTGTTGCGACGGCCCGGAGGCCTGGGGGGCGCGTGGCTTCCCGGGCCACAGGACGTCCTGCTGGTGATCGAAGTCGCCGACACGTCCCTCGAGCGCGACCGCGACGTGAAGATCCCACGCTACGCCGCTGCCGGAATCCCGGAGGCCTGGTTGGTCGATCTGGCCGGCGACGCCATCAGCGTTTGCCGGCGGCCGGGACCGGACGGGTACGCCGAGATCGTTACGGTCACGCGAGCCGACACGCTGCGACCGCTGCTCTTGCCCGGGGTCGCTATCGCGGTGGACGAAATCCTCGGGTGAGGACCGAGACGCGCCCGAGGTCCTTCGCGCCTGCGGCGCTCAGGATGACATGCGCGCTCGCTTTCGTTGGTGTCCTCACCCCCTTTCCCCCTCTCCACAGTCCTCACCCTGAAGTTGACCCGATTTGATGGACACCGACCAGAGCCTCCATTTTGGAGGCAGGAGGTGTCCGATGGCCACGAAGCGGCGGCAGTTTAGTCGGGAGTTCAAAGAGGAGGCCGTGCGGCTCTGG
>Ga0137379_10001814_pt1 | contig 19699 bp, 18 predicted proteins | sample SagtaG_18_FD_104812 | JGI IMG/M metagenome (GOLD analysis project Ga0137379, IMG submission 104812) | Vadose zone soil microbial communities from Sagehorn Ranch, Mendocino, California, USA - Sage2_L_80_16 metaG | ecosystem: Environmental > Terrestrial > Soil > Vadose zone | place: USA...
ATAGGCTTTGCTGACTGGTCCCAGGCGAAAGTAGTTGGCCCACCCAATCATCTTCCGATTAAGCGTCACAACTACCGTTTTCCGGTCCAGTTGGGTTTTACTCCGGCGGGTTTCCTCGCTAATCGCTTCACAGATGCGTTGCACCCGTTTCTTCGAAGGAGTCGTGCCCAGATAGGCCCGGCCCGTTTTCGGCGAGTAACATCGACCGAAGGTATAGCCAAGAAAGTCGAACTTCTCTTCCGGCAGCTTACAGACCCGCGTCTTCTTTTCGTTCACCGTCAACTTCAGCTTCGTCATCATGTTCCGCATCGTGTCTAAAGCCTCTTCGGCCTTGCTACGGCAGCAGATCACGAGGTCATCAGCGTAGTTAACGATATACGCTTGCAGACGCTTTTCGTGTCCCAGCTTCTTCCAGCCGAGCACGAACCGGCGCATGTACAGATTACTCAGCAATGGGCTGATCGGAGAACCTTGTGGGCTCCCTCGACCTTCGTCCCGATTGCGTGTGCTTCGATGCTTATTTCCACGCTCATCCGTTTCTTCGACGGGAGCTTCCAGCCACATCTTGATCAGATGAAGCATTGCCCCATCGACGATTCGGCGAGCTACCGACTTCAAAAGCTCGGAATGTGGAAGAGTATCAAAGTAGCTGCTGAGATCCGCGTCGACAATTTCTTCATGGCCAGTGTTGATCAGCTTGTGGACGTGTCTCACCGCGTCCAGTGCGCTGCGGTCTTGCCGATAGGCGTACTGTTCTGGCTGCAGATCGGCCTCGAAGATAGGTTCGAGCACCAAAACTGCCGCCATTTCCGCTGCCCGATCCCGGATAGCGGGTACCCCTAACGGCCGCTGTTTCCCATCCGGTTTGGGTATGTATATCCGCCGCACGGGCAGTGGTTGATAGGTTCTGCTTTTCAGCTCTTGCGCCAGTTCGTCCAGCCATCGCTCCACTCCGTATGCCTCGATGTCCTCGAACGTTTGGCCGTCGACCCCTGCTGCTCCGCCGTTGGCTTTGCAGCATTCATAGGCGAATGCCAAGACATCTTTCCGGTACACCTTGTCGTACAGTGCGTAGAAACGAAAGTCGGGCGATTCCTTCGCTTTGTCGTGCAACGCCGTCTGCAACTTCTGAACGCTTACTGGGGTTGTTAGACTCATCGTCAATCCCTCTGCCTTCGTCGCTTCTTGCGTTTCCTTTCAACTGAGGCCCCTTTCCTCTGCCGGCATTACTCGGCTTCTTCGGTCGTACGAGCCTCTCCGCCACCCCATACGGCCCAGCCTGTCTCTCGCGAGCTGCCAGTTGATCCGTATTGCAACCACCGCTGGGGCTTCCCGTGTTGCCTCTGGTCCCCTTTGCCTGCATGCCGTCGCTAATACCCCGGCAGGTCTGATGGAACTTGTTCGCTCGTACTGTCCCATCCACTTCGGCCTTCCCTCGAGTGTCGGCGGGTCGGCTCCTGCTTTGTACGTTTCGAGGCCTGCTCAGCGTTTACTCACGTTACGGCCTACATGCTCGCCAAGTCACCAAAAGTGACCCTCTACACCGGAGGCTCCGACGGCTTTGTTACCTCTACCGCCGCTCCGATTGCTACCGAGTGGAACGAACCAGTTCTCGGGCGGGAGTTTCACCCGCTGTGGACCAGCGCTTTTCACGGCGCACAACACGAATGTACTACACATACTCATTTGTAGTACGCTGCCAATATGCGCTCTTCAATTCAAGCAAGACTTGATGACCTTTCGCGAAAGAGGCTTGCCCTCCTGGTCCGGGAACTCGGCTGGAGCCCTTCCCGGGTCGTTCGGGAAGGATTGCGCGTTCTGGAGGCCAGCCATTTACGCAGGAAGAAGCAAGGAGTCATCGGGCTCGGAAAGTTCCGATCAGGTGTGTCCGATCTAGGTTCGAATAAGAAGCATCTTCGGGATTTCGGACGGTGAAGCCGGTATTACTCGACACTGGCGTGATTGTTGCGTTGCTCGATCGGAGTGAGAAGTTCCACCAGTCGTGTGCCGATGTAGTTCGTGATCTGGAACCGCCGCTCGTCACTTGCGAAGCAGTGATTGCGGAAAGTTGCCATCTGCTGCGGAATCTTCCCGGCGCTCCGGAAGCAGTGGTCGAAAACGTGGTCGCTGGGATTTTTCAAATCCCCTTCCAACTTTCACGAGACGCGGACGGCGCGAAACGGCGGTTACGAAAATACTGCGACCGCAAGATCGATCTAGCTGACGCGTGCCTGATTCGCTTGGCGGACGAATTTGAAACCGCCGATATTCTGACCCTCGACGAGGATTTTGAGATCTATCGCTGGGGACGGAACAAGCCCTTCCAAATCCTCCTGAATATCAGGTAACCGAAGTCCGCTCAGCTTGCACTCACACAAGGATGGTTGTTGAGATCTCTCGACTACTCCTTCGTGTTTCCCGTTTGGAGAAAAAACTCAGATGCTCGCAGCGACGGCGGCGACTTCCCTCGCCCGCGACTCCTTCCACAACTCGATGTACGGCTTCAGATCGTCCATCATTCTTGCGAACTGGAGCATGTCGAGGGATTGCGCGCCATCGCTGATTGCTTTTTCGGGGGCGGGGTGTGCTTCGACGATCAGGCCATCGGCACCGATGGCGACACCGGCGCGAGCTAACGCCGGTACCAGGCTGCGCTTTCCCGTTGCGTGGCTTGGATCCAAAATCACCGGCAGGTGCGTCAATTCGTTGAGTGCAGGGATCGCCGCAATGTCGCAGGTGTTGCGCGTGACCGTCTCGAATGTGCGAATGCCTCGTTCGCACAACATCACGTCAGGATTTCCATGCGCCACGATGTATTCCGCGCTCATCAGCAGCTCCTTCACGGTGCTGCTCAATCCGCGCTTCAGCAGAATCGGCCGGCCGCATTTTCCGAGCGCTTTCAACAGCATGAAATTCTGCATGTTGCGCGCGCCGATTTGCAGCACGTCTGCATAGTTCGCCACGAGATCGACGTCGCGGTCGCTCATCACTTCTGTCACGATTCCCAGCCCTGTCGCTTTCTTTGCCTTCTGCAGCAGTTTCAGTCCTTCTTCTTCCATCCCCTGGAAATCGTATGGCGACGTGCGCGGCTTGAATGCGCCGCCGCGCAGCAGCTTCGCGCCCGCTTTCGCGACACCTTCCGCGGAACGCAAAATCTGTTCTTCTGATTCGACCGAACACGGTCCTGCAATCACGACAAACTCATCGCCGCCAATCACCGTTCCGTTTACGCGAATCTGCGTTTTCTCTTTGCGGAATTCCTTGCTAACGAATTTGTACGGCGCGCTGATGCGCATTACGTTCTCGACTTGGGGCATCGCTTCGATGGATTCCATGCACGCCGTCACGTCGCCAACTCCGACCACGCCGATTACCACGCGCTCTTCGCCCTCAATCGAATGCACTTTGTATCCGAAGTGATTCACCTGGTTCGTCACCGCATCAATCTCCTCGCGCGTTGCGTGCCTTTTCATCGAGATGATCATCGCCATTCCCTTTCGCGGGCCGCGGCCCAATAGAAATAGTTTTCGTTCATAAAACTTCTCCGGAAATCCTGACAATCTCTAACGAAAATAAATTGCCCGAAAATAAAAAAGGCCCACTCTGTGCGAGTGGGCCGAATCTTTTCGATTCTAAATTGCGCTTACAGAGACGCCCCCCGCCACACAAATAGGTGGTCCGTAAATCGATACCAAAACCAATAAGGGATCTGACTCATGTTGGCAGTGTACGCAGAATGTCGTTGGAAATCAATGCCCTGGCGCTGCGTGGTTCCGGCGCGGATTTTAGGGATAGAGGAGGACGGTGAGGCGGAAACGAGCGAACGGCGTCACCGTAGGGACTTCACAGGCGCCGACAGCGGCGTGGCGGAAACGTCCGCTAGCGATCATTCTGCCCAGGTCATTCGGAAGGTGGCTCAGATCCGAGGTCTCGAATCGCGCGATGGCGGCGGGTTGCGTACCAAAGGGCAGGCGGTTCTGCTCGCAGCCCCTGCGCGCATCGTCCAGGCTAGCGGTAATTGTGACGCCGTTTGCGTAGAGCAGGCGCGCTACTTGCTGTTCCTGTTCCTCGCGCGTCATCGATGCGACTACGGCCGCGAAATCCTGCGTGGCGTAATACTCTTCGCCGCGGCGTTCAATGGCGATGCCGATGGAGTCCACCTGCGAGTCGAGGATATTCGCGCGATGCGGCGCAGAGTTCATCCAGGCAATGTGAAGTGTGGAAACGTCGGGAGCCTGTGCGACATTCTCCGCAACCAGGCTGAAGCGCGCACCTGCCAGACGCAGGCGAGTCTGGAGATCAGCTTCACCGTCGAAGCGGTGAGAGAGGGTGTCATGTTCGGCGAGCAGAGTGGTGTGGAGACGGGCGGCGTTCGCGAGCGCGGTGTCCCACTGCAATTGACGCAGGCCGAGCGATGCGCGTTCGCGGTTCACCGCATCGTAGAGCATCTGTTCGGCGGAGTTGGAGGGGCGTCCACCAGCAGGGGCACCGGGCGCGGCGTAAGAAGTAGAGACGATGCAGAGAACGAGGATCGCCGCGAGCGCGATGCTCACGAGAACCCGAAGAACGCGATGATGTAAGGTGCCGTTCACGCCATTCATTACAACGGAGTGAATCGCGGCTGGAAATGGAACGCGGGAGCAGGTACGGGCGGGAAGGCCCCTGTCCAAAAGTACAGGCTGGGCGAGATCGCTGCGCTTTTTTTGCGCGGCGACGCGGCTTTTCTATTCGTGAAGGTTCAGTTGTGATGTTTAGCCGCGAACGCGAACTGCGCTAAAGCTGAGAATTACGTGACCACCGGAAATTTTCCGGCCAAAACTACGCATGGGCTGGAATCGCGAGAACAGCAACATCTGGTCAAGCTGATGCTGCATTTCCTGGGTGTGCGGTCCAGAAAGAATCTGGTAGCCAATCATCTGCCCTTGCGCGTCCACGGTAACATCGAGCATAAGACCGTGCGGAAGGGCGAGCTCACTATCGTGATTTTCCGGGGCCCAATTGCCGGGAGAGTCAGAGAGAGTGACGAGTTCGGCGGGCTGCATCAAATTCAGCGGAACGTCGTTCGGAACGGCCTGAACGGTGATGCCCGGCGCCATCAACTGGAGCACGAAGACGAATACAAAAATGGCGGACACGAAGCCACCGGTTGCGGGAAGCGTAAGCGGACGAAAAACGTTGTCGAGAAGAATTTCCGCGCGATCGCGGACGCGCTGCCAGCGGCTGGGCCAATCCTGCGTTTGCTGAGCTTGCGCCGCAGCGACTTTGATGCGAACCGCGAGATCAGACGGAGGAAGCACACGAGGAGAACGGGAAAGCAAAACGGCAAGCTTGCGATAACGCTGCAGCTCTTCACGGCAATACGCACAGGCCTCAAGATGTTCACGCATTTCACCGCGCTCGGTGGTACGAGACGCGCTCTCGACGACATCGTCGAGATACCCCGCCAGCTTGGATCGAACGGTGGTGCACTTCATGGCATATCCTCTTTTGCGGGCACCGAATCCGCGCCGGGAACATCAGGGTAAGGCGCGAAATTCATCCGCTCTTTTACAAAAGCTGGAGCGAACGTACCTGCCGAGAAACCTCTTTGTCCCCCAAGCGTTGGTCCTACACGCGCCGGCGTGGGTCTGTTTGCCGCCGAATGGGGCGCGTGCTGCTCGTGGAGAAGCGGGTCGAGCAGATCCTTTAGCGCGCGGCGACCACGCAAGATGCGCGACTTTACAGTGCCAACGCTGCACTCGAGAACTTCCGCGACTTCCTCGTAGCTCAGTCCCTCGAGATCGCGAAGGATGACAGCGCTGCGAAACACATCTGGAATCTGGCCAAGCGCGTCCTGTACCACAGACTGAATTTCACGCGACGCAAGCTGATCAAACGGAGTCGCATTCATATCTTCAATTTCGAACTTGCTCTGGCCTTCTTCCGGTTCCGCGTCGATCGAAATGTTTTTCTGCAGGTGGCGCTTGAACCAACGGCGGTGATTGAGGGCCTCGCGAATCGCTATGCGATAGAGCCAAGTTTTCAGCGAACTGCCGTGGCGGAAATTTCTTATCCCTTTGAAGGCCTTGAGAAACACTTCCTGCGTGCCGTCGGCCGCATCGGATGGGTCGCCCAGCATGCCCAAGATTAGATTGAACACAGGGGCATGGTAGTGGGTGACGAGCCAGTCGAAGGCGGCCTCCGAGCCGGCTTGGAGCTCGTTGACCAGTTCGGATTCGTCACGGCCCCAAGAGAGGGCGCTGGCCCAATCGGACACGCGGTGCCTTTCTGGCGAGGCGTCCCTTTTCGCTCAGGGTTGTAAAGCAAACCGCGAAATCGGGAACTGCCTGCCGGGCCTTTATAGCTCAGGTCTCCTAAGTACGGCTTGTTTTCTCCCTGAAACTCTGTCCGCTCATTTGGTTAGACACCAAAGAGAGTGGAGATGTTTCCAAAGCTGAGCTTGGCCCAGAGACAATCTTGCGCCTGAGAAGACCATAGTGCAATGGCCCGCTGGAGTTGGAACGGATCGTTTGGGTTTGCCTTGCGGCAGGAGGGTACCCCGTCTTTTTCGTAAGTATGGAGAATCAAGGACTTATGCCGAGCCAAACTCGTAAGGATCCTAAAGGGGTTCGCCACATCGTTGCCTTTTGCACATCGGAGGGTGTACCCAGGGTAGTTTTCGTAAGCGTGGCAAATACAGGACTTACGGGCGCAAGAGTGTGAGAAGAGTGAATGAAAGCATTGCGAATTGGCGGGACATAGTTGACGGCAGCAGGGGCGTTGCGCGACTTTCATCGAGCATGATAGGACGAGGAAGATGCCTTTGTTAATAGTTAACTACTCGCAACCTAGCTCGAATCGACGCCGGAACCATGGTGTTCGGAGTCAGTAGTCGTAGATATGTTCGAGATAGACATTCTCTGAATGGAGTTCTACGACAACCGATTGCAGCGAAGATACATCGCAGGCGAGCACAACGCGATTGAAACCGGGTCTGATGAGAACGGGACCGGAGAAGAGCGGGACAGCGTCGGACCGTAGAGAGCGCCAGGAGGCGGGCGCAATCACGGAGAATGAGATCTGAGTGTCGCCTGCAATTTCGACAAATTGCACGCCCTGACCGGTAAGGGTGGATGCAATGGTGGTGAACTCCTGATAGCGGGGAATGTCAACAATGAATGAGGACGGGCCGACCTGCCTGATCTTTTTGATTCGGGGCTGCTGTTGTAAAACGGAATCACTAGCGTGATCGACCCAAGCATAGGTGTCGGCAGGTTCGACGCCGTAGGTGGTATGTGAGGCTTTTTCGATCAGCCAGGAATAGACGGCTTCAAACACATAATCCAGAGTGAGGAAAGCCTTGCGCTCCCATTTACGAAAAATGTGGCGGCCCCAAAAAGGAGTTTCCGTCCAGAGGGCTTTCACTTGATGGGCAAAATGAAACTCATAGAAAGGGCGGACGTGTACGAAATCTGCGTATTCCCGGGCAACTTTGTAGGCGAACGCGTCTTCATCGACTGGTTGCTGACCGCTGGACCACTCGCTCAAACGACCAATGGATTTTTCGTATAAACCTTTGACGATGTATTCACCGGAGAAACTTGTGCCGATGACGACGAGCATGAGGTTTCCTCCGCCGTTGTAAGGGTACTTGCCGCGAACCAGTCGCGTGATGCAGCAGTACGAATTCCAGTATTGGCGAACGGCAGAAAAATAGGGAAAGCCACTTGGCAACGATTTCTCCTGAAAGTCAGCCTTTTCCTGATAGCTCCAGACGATGTACCACTCGGGATAGCCGAGAAAAGCGTCGTCTTCGGGGCGAGAGTAGCCATGGATGCCGGAGGTCAGCGCGGCACGTTCGCGAGGCTGCGGAGCTGGAGGACGGAGCTGGCCCTGAAGCGCGCAGCGCCAGCCGCGAAAAATTTGAAAACCAATGAGAAGAAACAGAAAAAGAACACACGCGAAGAACAGCTTGAGAAACCGGATAAAGGCGCGCTTCAAGCGGCAGCGGCTCCGGGCTGAGGTTTGTCGACTTTAAGAGCAATCCAGTAGGCCGCGATGAAGATCAGGATATGCGGCATGTTGACCAGAATGTTCTTAACCAGCGGCAACGAATGAAGATGGCCGAAGAAATAGGTAACGACGTCGATGCTGTACCAGATGCCGAGGAGCCAAAAATAGAAGCGAGCGGCCTTTGCGGAAATCAACGCTCCGAGGAGCGCGAGTGAGCCTGCGCCGAGGTGACCGAGATCAATGAGTTTGCTCATGTGGAACAGACCGAACATGAGGCCGTTTTGATCCATAACGCCGGGAACGTAATCGAGCGCATACACACCGAGAAAAAGCAGCGCAAAGCCGAAAGCGCACTTCTGGATGACAGAAAATTTCTTAGCCATAGGCCTCCGATGGGACCTCTCTCTTGTTGTACTGCGTCAATTGTTAGGCGATAGAAATCAGGCAGCAATATTCAACAAATGAAGTTGAGATTCAAGCTAAGATTTCGGAATTCCGCTCGCGAATTTCCGTTTGCAAGGAGGGCCCTATGCGGCGAAAACGATCGCTGCTGCTGTCGTTGATTCTAGTGGCTGCGCCGGTGATCTGGGTGGCCAAGAAAATGTTCGACTATTCGGCGGCACCAGAAAAGGACAAAGAAAGCGACTACGTCTTTCCCGCGAATCCGGACCAAGAAAAAACGATTGTCCTTGCGTCGAGAGTGCAGCCCGCAGGAATTGCGTTTGCGCAGCAGAGCGGATTTATCAACGACGCGAGTCACTTGAACCGGACGGCGGTGTACGGCATTGTGCGTCCGAAGAGCGAGGACCAAATTCGCAGCGCGCTGCAATTCGCGCGAGCGAACGATCTGAAGGTAACGTGCGCTGGACAGCAGCACAGCATGGGCGGACAAACGTTTACGCACGGAGGGTTAGTGCTGGATTTGAGGGATTTTAACCGGATCAACGTGGACAAGAAGCACCACATCGCGAATCTTCAGACCGGCGCGAGGTGGTGGCAACTGCAGCGCGAGTTGGACAAACAAGGTCTCTCGGTGAAGTCCATGCAGTCGATCAATATCTTCAGCGTGGGCGGAACGCTGAGCGTAAATGCCCACGGAATCGATCCGATGCCGGGCCCTATTGCGCCGACCGTAAGAAAAATGCGTGTGATGCTGGGCGATGGAAGCGTGGTGACGGCGAGCCCAACGGAGAACGAGGAGCTGTTCCGACACGTTTTGGGAGGGTATGGATTGTTCGGAGTGATCCTGGACGTGGATTTGGACGTGGTGGACAACGAAATGTACAAGCGCGAAGCGGTGTACATGGATTACCGCGATTTCCCGAAGTACTACCGAAAAAATATCGAAAATAATGAGATGGTCGGATTGGCATTCGGACGATTGTCGATGGCGCCGCGATCGTATCTTCGCGAGACCGCGGTGCACGTTTACACCAAGACGAAATATAACGGCGAGACGCCTGCACTGGAGCCAGCGCGATATAACGCATTGGGCCGCTTCATTATCAATTTTTCGAAGACAGGTGGAACGGGGCGTTGGCTGCGATGGGCGGTGGAGAGGCACGTAGAACCGCACTTACATTCGTGCATGTCGCGGAACGAGGCGATGAGCCAGGAGGACGGGTGTTTGGTGGCGCGTAACCAGGAGATGTATGACGACATGGCGTACTTGAAGAACCGGTTAAGGGACACGGACATTTTGCAGGAATACTTCGTCCCGTATCACCGCATGCCGGAGTTTGTGGACGGATTGCGTGAAGTTGTGCACCGCAACCAAGCAAATTTGCTGAATGTAACGATCCGAACAGTACACAAGGACACCGTAACGGCGTTGCCGTACGCAAAAGAAGATATGTTCGGATTTGTGCTGTACTTCAACGTGGGATTCAACGAGCACGACAACGAGATACTGCAAAAAACAACACGGGAGCTGATCGACGTAGCACATCAGACGGGCGGTACCTATTACCTGCCATACCAACTTTTTTATTCGAAGGAGCAATTGAAGGCTGCTTACCCGGAAATTGAGGAGTTCTTCGCGACTAAGAAGAAATATGACGCGGCAGAACTGTTTACCAACAAATTTTATGAAAAGTATGGGCTGTGAGCATAGTGAACTGAGAAGGAGGGAATGTGATTGCACGAATTTGGCATGGGTGGACGAAGGCAGAGGATGCGGATGGTTATGAGGCACATTTGAAGCCGGAGTTGTTGCCGGGAGTGAGCAAGATGCCGGGATTTGCGGGGAGCTATTTGTTGCGGAGAGTGGTGGGTGAGGAAGTGGAGTTTGTAACGATCCTGTTGTGGGATTCAATCGAAGGGATACGGGCATTAGCGGGGGCGGACTATGAGACGGCGGTAATCCCGGAGGAGCGGAAGAAATATTTGAAGCGGTTTGACGCGAAGGCGGCGCATTTTGAAGTGATGGCGGAGCAATAGAAGAAGGATTGCCACTCCGACCCGTTCGGGGTAAAACGACGACGCAGAGGCAGAGAGAAAAGAAAGAAAGGTCGGAAGTGAGGACGAGAAAAGTACTGGAGAAAAAATAATACGAAGGCAAGAGAAAGAGGCGGGCCGACAGGTTAGGGGGAGCGCGGGCAAGAATGGCCACGAAAGAAAGAGGGCACGATCCCGATAGGATCGGGACAGGTGTATCGTGCCCTACGGGAAGAGCTGGAGCACAGCTCAGGCTGGCGAAAGGAAATGTTTAGCTACCTACTGACGAGCCGTGGCTTGCCACGCACTGCCATTTGCCGCCGGACATCTTCACCCAAGTATCCGTAAAGCGTTCATGCATCTCGAACGGCTTTCCTGACGGATCGGTGCCCTTGGCGTTGAAGCCTCCCGTGGCGATGGCGGTATCGCCAAATACGGTTACTTTCAAATCGTCATAGTCGACGCTGTCGTATTTGGTCGCTTTGGCTGTTGCCAGCGTTGCGGTGCGGTCGGTTACTTTCCCATCTTTCGCAGTATTGATGAATTTTTCGGCCAGCAGCGGGGCGACGAGTTCAGGATTATTCGTCTTTTGTGACTGAAGCCATTGTTGTTCCAAGGCCGCTACAGACTTCTCTGTCCCGGTCTGGGCTTGCAACAACGACGCGCTCCCTAACGAAAGTAAAGCGATCAAACACACTGTCCAAATTCTCTTCATAGAGTTCTCCCCATTTTGTTGCGATTTTAAAACCTATGTACGAGGGACCTGTGGCCTGTGTGCAGGCCATCGACATCCGAGACCTGGCAAATTAGGACAAAGTAAACGAAATCACCGTAGGAAGGGAGGACAAGTTCTTTGTAGGAGGACGAAGAGCTCCGTACCTAGTCGCTCTGTCAGTTTGCAAGTCAGACAGTACGCGGTAGTTCATGCGAAGTCAATCGGTTGTATGGGCAATTGAGGCGGCGATTCTCACCGCAGCGGCAGAAATATTCGGCGCGGTTTGATGCGAAGGCGGCGCATTTTGAAGTGGTGGCGGAAAAACGACCGGCCTACGAGGTCGGCCGCTGCAAGGGAAAAAGAGGGTCTTCACAAGTAATGCCGTTGTGCAGAGAGGGTGCGAGGTGGCCGCGGCGCGACAAGCGGCGACATAGAGGTGCGCATCGCGAAAGTCGTTCCTTGTCGCTCGACGGCCAGGAACGGGTTCCATAGGCTCCCCGCAGGCCACTTTTTTCAAAGGTGAAAACTGCGAGGACAGCTCACATGAAAACGAAGGCTTCAGGAACCAGATCGTGCCCTACTGAAGAAACCTGGCTTAACTGGGGTACGAATGGCCCTGCAATCAAGGGCACGGCGTGCCGTGCCCTACTGAGGAAAGGCAGCCCGCAGAAAGGCCGTCTAATTTAGCGGGCGGCGGCGGGTCGGGATTTGTTGGCTGCGGCGATAGTCGCGGCAGTGGCAGCGGACTTATCAGATTGGGAAACGCCGTTCGATCCGTGAGGAAGAGCGGCGGAGCTGTTGGGTCCGGGGATTTCCATTTTTTTGCGGAGGGCGGATTCGAGTTTGTCGCGGACGTCTTTGTGTTCCTTGAGGAAAACGCGGGCGTTTTCGCGGCCCTGGCCCATGCGCTCGCCGGCGTAGCTGATCCAAGTGCCCGACTTTTCGAGGACGCCCTTATCGACGCCGAGGTCGATGAGATCGCCTTCGCGGGAAATGCCTTCGCCGTAGAGAATGTCGAATTCGGCTTCGCGGAAGGGCGCAGCGACTTTGTTCTTTACGATTTTGGCGCGAGTGCGGGAGCCGACGACGCGGTCGCCTTCTTTGATGGCTTGAATGCGGCGAATATCGACGCGCATGGAAGCATAGAACTTGAGAGCGCGGCCGCCGGTGGTGGTTTCCGGATTGCCAAACATGACGCCGATCTTTTCGCGAATCTGGTTAATGAAGATGAGGCAGGTCTTGGACTTGGAAACGATGGCAGTGAGTTTGCGAAGCGCTTGAGACATCAAGCGGGCCTGCAGACCCATGGAAGGGTCGCCCATGTCGCCTTCGAGTTCGGCCTTGGGGACGAGGGCAGCGACGGAGTCAATGACAATGATATCGACTGCGTTCGAACGGATGAGTTCCTGCGCAATTTCGAGAGCTTGTTCACCGTGATCGGGCTGCGAGACGAGCAGGTTGTCTACGTCAACGCCGAGCTTGCGGGCGTAGCTGGGATCGAGTGCGTGTTCGGCGTCGATGAAGGCGGCCTGGCCACCGAGTTTTTGGGCTTCGGCGATGATTTGGAGAGTGAGTGTGGTCTTACCGCCGGATTCCGGGCCGTAGATTTCGATCACGCGGCCGCGAGGGAACCCGCCGACTCCGAGAGCGGCGTCAATCGAGAGGCAGCCGCTGGGGATTACGTTGACCGGCACAAGAACATCCTTGCTGCCGAGCCGCATGATGGAGCCCTTGCCGTAAGACTTCTCGATGACGGAGATTGCTGTCTCGAGGTTCTTCATTTTTTCGTCGGACATTGCGCACCTCAATAGAGGAAATTAGGAAATTTTTTGTTGCAGAACCCTAAACGATCACTGCGCTGGGAAAGCGCGGAGGTCGCGTTGAAACCTTTCATGCCTTTTAAGCCGTAGCGAATGGAGCATATTGCCATTTGGTTTATCCGCTCGCTATGACTTTCTGCTCTTCCTAAGAACTTTGCGCCAAGCACATGAGGCTGAGATCCTTCGCACATCCCTGCCTGCGGTAGGCAGGCTCATCGGATGCGCTCAGGATGACAATCTCTGACCTAGGGCGAGCGTCACGGGCGTTGGCAACCGTGAGCTGCAATGTGTTCCTTCAAGCGGGCGATGGTCATGGCCACTTGGTCCCCCAGACGCCGTTCCTCGAGTCGCGTAAGTTGCCGCAGGCGAAGTAGATTGCGCATGCGGTCGCGAGCTTCTTGGAACTCGCTTTCGAGCCTAGCATGCTCTGGACAAGAGATGGCATAGGTCGAAGAGGAGCACATGAAAGCACCTGTTGAAAACGCCGAGGGAGAAAATAGCAGATAGGCGAACAAAAGGCAAACATTATTTTCGCTTATCATTCGCTCTACACAAGCGCCTTCCGCCAGGGAACCATGCTTTCGATCAGGAATAGGTGTAGAAGCCGCGGGAGGATTTGCGGCCTAACCAACCGGCGGCGACGTATTTTTTGAGGAGGGGGCAGGCGCGGTATTTGGGGTCGCCGAGGCCTTCTTGGAGGACCTGGAGGATATCTACGCAGACGTCTAGGCCGATAAAGTCGGCCAGTTCTAGCGGGCCCATGGGATGGTTCATGCCTAGCTTCATGACGGAGTCGACGGCTTCGGGAGTGGCGACGCCTTCCATGACACAGTAGGCGGCTTCGTTGATGAGCGGCATGAGGACGCGGTTGGAGACGAAGCCGGGGGCGTCGTTAACGGGTACGGGAGTCTTGCCGAGTTTTTTGGTGAGTTCCATGGTGAGATTGAATGCGTCGTCCGAAGTTTGTAGCGCGCGAATGACTTCGACTAGCGCCATGACGGGGACCGGATTCATGAAGTGCATGCCGACGAAGTGGCCGGGGCGCGAGGTGAGCGCGGCGAGAGTGGTCATGGAGATGGAGGAAGTGTTGCTGGCGAGGACGACTTCGGGACGGAGAATTTTATCGGCTTCGGTGAGGACGGACCGCTTAATTTCAATTTTCTCCGGAACCGCTTCCACGGCGAAGTCCGCGGCAGCGATGGCGGCCATGTCGATGACGGGCTTTAGTTTTGCGAGGACCGCAGGCTTTCCGGATTCGGCGAGCTTCCCTTTTTTGACTTCGCGGTCGAGATTTTTGGAAATGGTGTCAAGCGCGCGGTCGAGGTAGCGCTGGTCCACATCGCGCAGAATGACATCATATCCAGCGCGCGCAAAAACGTGCGCGATTCCGTTGCCCATAGTTCCAGCGCCGAGGACGGCAACCGTCTTGATCGAATCAAGCGACATTTTTTCTCTCCGCGAAAGCTCAATAAGAAAACCATTCCGGGTGGCAACAGGTCAAGCTGATGAGAATCACGAAGGGATTGAATTTCCACTTTGCGCGTTTATGAGGTTCTGCGGGTTTCGTGACGTGATATTGTTCTTGCGAAAATTCTAAATCACCCTGCGTTGCAAAGCTTAGACGGCGGCGTCTTCCTCAGAAAATCGCGCCCATCCCTGAATTGTCTTGGCCCGCTCGATCTCGGTTGCGCCGTTATCGATGAAACCAAAATTGCCCGATGATCTGGCGCTCAGACGCACCCTCCTAGGGATGGTCCCCATTGTAGCCGCGTTCTCATACCCCTACTTGATCTTCTGACCTTCGGACAATGCCTGGTTAATGCTCTTCAATGTCTGAAATCCGTCTGCGACCACGGTTGTCTTAATATTGTCCTTCGTCACCGCCACCGGTTTCAGCAGGATGGTCGGCACTTTTGTCTTGCCATTGTTGATTGTTCCATCCGCGTGTGGCGTTTCGCCCTTTGCCAGGCGGACTGCTTCCTCGGCCGCTCTTGCCGCTTCTCTTGTGACCGGCTTGTAAACGGTCATGGTCTGCGTGCCCTCGGCGATGCAGATCACCGCGGCCAAATCGGCATCTTGCCCGGAAACCGCCACCTTGCCGGCCAGATTGTGCTCGCGGAGGGCCTGAATCGCTCCTCCGGCCAAACCGTCATTGGAAGCGAGAACAGCAGCGATGTTGCTCTGAGAAGAATCAATCGCCTTCAGCGTAAAAAGGTAGGCTTCAGAAGGCAGCCAATCTCTGGTGTAGCCATCGGCGATCACCTTGATTTCGCCGCGATCAATTTGTGGCTGCAGAACTTTCAGCTGAGCGTCATGCAGAATTTTGGCGCCTCCATCGTTTGGAGAACCCGCGATCAATACATAGTTCCCTTTGGGTGAATGTTTGATTAGAAATTCGGCTTGCAGCCTGCCAATCTCTTCACGGTCAAAACTCACGTAGAGGTCGACATCGCTGTTCAGGACCAGGCGATCGTAGCTGATGATCTTAACGTGGGCCGCCTTTGCAGCGTCCACCATCCGGCTGGCTTTTGAGGTATCGCGAGGAAGCAAGACCAGCACTTTGATCCCGGCCGTGATCATGTCTTTCACTTGTTGGAACTGACGATCATCGTCTCCGCCGGCGTCGCTGGAAATCACCTCCACTCCTAACTGCCTCGCTTGCACCTCAAAGGAATTTAAGTCCGTCTGCCAACGCTCTCCCTTCGTGTCTTCGATGGAAAAACCTATTTTCAGTTTGTTTCCGTCGCGTGCCCGCGCAAATTGTCCACTAACGACCAAAGCGAACATGACGAACAGAACGGTATGCCTGCGTCGGGCTTTTCTCAAGATAGCTCCCTCCAGATTTATGCCGACCATAGCATAGCCAGTTGAAATTCAACGATACGCAGCAGGAGGCTGTGTTCTGCTATACATCGAGCAGCAAGGGCGTTGGTGTTGCCGAGTCAAAATCTAATGGTGAGCGGCGAGCGAGAGCCAGGCGGCGAGGGTGGCGAATTTTTCGTCCTGGGTCCAGGGGGATCCGAGAGGTTTGCCGAGACTGCTTACGAATTGGGTGAGGATTCCGGGTTTGCGGCAAAGCGTGACGGATGCGGTGGCCAGGAGTTCGCGTTCCTTGATGGTGGTGATGGCGAGGTCGGCTCGTGCGCAGGCGTGAAGCAAGGCTTCGCGGAAGAATTCACCGTCGGCGGTGTGAATGAGGGAATGCGACGCGAGGATCTTGGGGAGTTCGGGGAGTGGGCGACCGGAAGCAAGAAGAAGAGCGGCGCTCGTTAGCTTGTAACCCTGTTGGGCGGCTTCGGTTTGTGCGGCGCGGAGTGCTGTAAGGGCGAGCGCTCGGGCTTCACTGCACTGCTGTTGGAGAAAAGCGCTAGCTTCGACGAGATCCATTTTTTCTGCGGTGTGATAAGGCTGGCGGAAGGTATAGCTGAAGGTGGCGACAAGATGAGGGCGCTGACGCGCGAGGATGACCGGCTGTTTTTTTTCCATGGCCAGCGCGATAAGAGAGGTCCAGCCGGAGTGGACGCGAAAGCCGAGGGCCGCGGGCTTCATGGGGCCTCCAGAGAGAAAGATCAAGGTAAGGTCGAGAAGGTACGGGAAGTTGAGGATGTACCGGCGACGCGTCGCTCGTCAAGCGTAAGGGCACGTCAGAATCTAATCTGCCACAGAGACACAGAGTCACAGAGAAAAAAAAAGGAAAGAGGAACGGCTCAAAAAGGAAAAGAGTTAATACAGAACGGTAAACAGGCACAAAGATCGCGCGCGGTATTGGGCGAATGCGGATTTTCCGTTCCATGCCTACTCGGTGCTTCTGTGTCTCCGTGGCAAATCTTTGGGTTCACCGGGCGGCTTTACGTAGTTTGGTGGAGTTACCTATAATCGGCAGCGCGCTTGGCACGTGTGGTGGAATTTCGTGGCTAGCTTGTAAAACGACTCTAAGAGCAACTGGAGGAGAACCTTTGCCTGTCGGCACACCGTTTCATGAACGAACGCTTGCGTTGTGCGAGAGCCTGAACTACCGGGAGTGGTCGGGCTACTACACGGTGAGTGTGTATGAAATGCACCACGAGCATGAGTACAACGCGATACGGAACTCGGCCGCACTGATCGATATTTCTCCGCTGTTCAAATACCGAGTTACCGGGCGGGATGCGACGAAACTGGTGAACCGGGTGATTTGCCGCGACATTAATAAGGTGGCGGTGGACCAAGTGATTTACTGCTGCTGGTGCGACGGCGAAGGCAAGGTGGTCGACGATGGGACGATCACGCGGCTGGGTGAAAATGATTACCGGTGGACGGCGGCCGACCCGAGTTTGCGGTGGTTCCAGCAGAATGCCCTTGGGATGGACGTGAAGATCGAAGATATTTCGGAAAAGGTGGCGGCACTCGCGCTGCAGGGGCCGACTTCGGGAAAATTGCTGACCGTTGCGGCGGAAGCGAATATCGCGAATCTGAAGTATTTTCGGGTGACGCACGGAAAGATAGCGGGCGTACCGGTGGATATTTCGCGCACGGGGTACACGGGTGATCTTGGTTACGAGATTTGGGTGCCGTGGAATGATGCAGTAAAGGTGTGGGATGAGCTGGTAACGAAGGGCAAGCTGTTCGATATTCACCCGGCAGGTATGATCGCGCTGGACATCGCGCGGATCGAAGCGGGACTGATTTTGATTGAGGTGGACTATACGTCGAGCAAAAAGGCACTGATTGCTTCGCAGAAATATTCACCAGGAGAGATCGGGTTGGCGAAGCTAGTGGATTTGAAGAAAGAGAATTTCGTGGGGCGCGATGCGCTGTCGCTGGAAATCAAAAAAGGCGGACCAGCGAGGATGTTGGTGGGAATCGAGATTGGCTGGAACGAAGTGGAGGCGCTGTACGAAAAAATTGGGATGGCGCCGCAGGTACCGAGCATGGCATCGCGCGTGGCGGTGCCGGTATATCGCGGAGGTCGGCACGTGGGAAAAGCGACTTCGACGACGTGGTCGCCGACACTAAAGAAGATGATTGCATTGGCGATGGTCGGGCGCGAACACTCTGCGGCGGGGACTTTGCTGCAGATGGAAATGACGGTGGAGGCGGTGAGGCACACGGTGTCGGCGAAAGTGGTGACACTGCCGTTTTTTAATCCGCCTCGGAAGACGGCAGTGCCGGTGGTGTAGACATGACGATGCTCTGGCCTTTCTTTTGGCGGCAAGCGAAGGATTCCCTCCCACCTTCCATGCAAATTTAAAGTTGAGGTCCTTCGACGATCCCTGCCTGCAGCGGGCAGGCTTGTCGGATCGCCTCAGGATGACAATCTTGCTGGATTTGAGGCACTCCTAAATTACGGCTTGTGAGAGGTCGTGGCCTAGTTTGCAGACGCGAAGGATTTTTCGACGGCGAGGAGATTGTCAAGAGTGGCGCGGTCGAGGAATTTGCCGCGCAGGAGGACGCCGCGGATCTTGCGGGTGTTGCGGATGTCGTCAAGCGGGTCTGCGTCGAGCAATACTAGATCGGCGAACTTTCCTTCTTCGATTGTTCCCAAATCTTTTGTGGTCTGAAGGAATTCGGCAGGACTTTTTGTCGCTGACCGTAGCGCCTCCAGCGGAGTGAGACCCGCTTCGACCAACAATTGGAGTTCGTCGTGAAGGCTTGTGCCGGGAAAAACGTAGGGAGCGGGAGAATCGGTGCCGGCGAGAATGTGCGCACCGGCATTTTTCATTTGTGCGACAAAATCCTTGGATTTTCGTAAAAGTTGCACGTGTAGTCGGGAATCCTGCGGCGAAAGTGCGCGAATCTGCGCCGCGCGAGACTTCTTCCAGATGTCGAGAGTTCTAGGCGGAATCAATTTCGTACGAGCATCGGATGCATCGGTATTTTCGAGGGTTGGGAAGGCGTCGTTCTTCAACAGAATCAACGTGGGTGCCTGCCAGACGTCTTTTTCTTTGAATTTTGCGATGAGCGCGGCAGCTTTCTCTGGCGAATAGGAATCGAGGAGTTCGTGCTGCCACTGAACGATGCGGCCGTGGGATTGTTCGGAAGTTTCCTGTTTGAGCGGAATGTAGACCTGCTCACGCATGAGCTTTGGTTCATCGCGAGAGCAACCAAGGAGAACGTTAGTGAGATGTTCGATACTGTGCTGCCCGGCATCGGCGGCTTCGGCGGCAGTGATTCGGTCGGGAACGTGTCCGACGAAGGTGATGTGTTCTCGCTGGGCGGCTTTCGCGATCGCAAAGTAGGCTTCGCGACTGAGCAGGGATTGTACTTTGATGAAGTCCAGCCCGCGCAAGACGAGTTGGTGAACATCCTCGTTCGCTTGCACGCGATTGGTGGCGACAAGGGAAGGCTCGAATGACGGCGGAGAACCATCAAGATAAGGGCCCGGCGTCACTATGCGCGGTCCAAGACGCTTCCCTTCCTCGATTTCGCGGCGGAGCGGAATAAGGGATTCAAGATAAGCGCCCATGTCGCGAACGCTGGTGATGCCATTGGCGAGTAAAAGAGGAAGCATAAACTTGCGGCTGCCGTCTGGTTCACCGGCGGCGGTGAGGTGGACGTGCATGTCAACGAGTCCGGGGATAAGAAATTTTCCGAGGGCGTCGAAGATTTGCGCACCGCGCGGAATGGCAACGGAGTTCAAAGCGCCGATGGCTGCGATGCGCTCTTGTTTGATGATGATTGTTTGATCGGCGCGTGGAGGCGCACCGGTCATATCAATAATCGTGACGTGGGTGATGGCGAGAATGTCAGCGGGGCG
>Ga0137379_10001822_pt1 | contig 19671 bp, 17 predicted proteins | sample SagtaG_18_FD_104812 | JGI IMG/M metagenome (GOLD analysis project Ga0137379, IMG submission 104812) | Vadose zone soil microbial communities from Sagehorn Ranch, Mendocino, California, USA - Sage2_L_80_16 metaG | ecosystem: Environmental > Terrestrial > Soil > Vadose zone | place: USA...
ACTGCGATTCGGTCGCCCATTGTCATCGCCTCGACCTGGTCATGGGTCACATATATGAATGTCGCATGTAGTGCACGATGCTGTTTCTGTAGTTCAATCCGCGTCTGAACGCGAAGTTTCGCATCGAGATTAGACAGCGGCTCATCGAGTAGGAAGGCACGCGGATTACGAACGATGGCGCGCCCAAGGGCGACCCGCTGCCGCTGGCCGCCGGACAGCTGGCGCGGCTTGCGTTTCAGCAGAGAACCGAGTTCAAGGACCTCGGCGGCCCACTGCACGCGGCGCTCGATTTCGGCTTTCGCCGTGCTTCGCATGCGCAGGCCAAATGCCATGTTGTCTTGCACTGTCATGTGGGGGTACAGCGCGTACGACTGGAAGACCATAGCAATGTCGCGATCGCCTGGCGGGAGGTCATTTACCAACCTGTCCCCGACGAGGACCTCGCCTTCGCTGACATCTTCTAAACCTGCGAGCATTCGGAGTGCGGTTGATTTGCCGCAGCCCGAAGGACCGACAAGGACCATGAACTCAGTGTCGATGACGTCGAGTGTTAGGTCATTTACGGCAAGCGTGCCCCCAGGGAATCTCTTGGTCACATGCCTGAAGCTGACCGAGGCCATCGAACTCTATTTCGCCCCGTAGAGGTTGCGGGCATCTGTGAGCGGAAACCGTACTCGCAGAAATCTGCTTCGGCAAGGTGGGCGTGCATTGATTCGCTGCGCCCTCATGGCTTCGACAGAAAGTTGATAGCCGAGACAGCATAGAGTTCAGCAGCCTCCCTAATTCCCTGAATACTCACGTACTCATTTGGCCGGTGAGCCACCGAAATCAGGCCGGGGCCGAAGGCGGGAATCGTCGGAATGCCTCGGACACTTGAGAACCAAGATCCATCCGTTCCGGCCGGGTATCCGCTAAGCGGAGGTGTTCTACCAAGCACTTCAGAGGCAGCAGCCTGCACGGCTGTCACCAGGGGATGGGAATCGCTGATGGTGCATGAATCGATCCAGCTAACTTCCCGCGGTTGCCAGTCCACTTCGTAATCCGCGCCTGCACTCAGGGTGCGCTGCTTCTGGACGAAAGCCTCAACATCGGTTCGGAGTTGCTCCTTTGTCATGCCTGGAAGCAATCTGACGTCGCAGTCGCATTCGGCAACGCCAGGATTGACGCCCCAGAAGATTCCACCGCGGAGTTGAACTCCCAGGTTTACTGTCGGGCCGTCCTGGTATAGCGAGCTAGCGGAATGTGTCAATACAAGCTCACTTGACATCGCGGCGACAAGCTTCGCCAACGAGACGCTTGCGTTTCGAAGTCCGAGGACATTCGTCAGTCCGCTATGCCCTTGATCGCCTCTTGAGCGTAGCGTGAACAGGCAGACGCCGCGACTCGCGATGTGCAGCGAATCCCATTCTTCATGGATCCCGGCGGGCTCTCCGATGATCGCCGCGTCAGCAGACCAGTCGCCCTGCCGCACCAGATACGCCGACCCGAAGCTTGATCCGGCCTCCTCGTCAGCAACGAGGGCGAGCTGCAGTGCTCCGTGCAGGCGTTCAGCCATCGGTAGCACTGCTCCGGCCGCATAGAGCATGGCGGCAACGCCGCCCTTCATGTCGCTTGCACCAAGGCCATACAACCGACCCGACCGAACCTCCGGCCGAAACGGATCGGACGTCCACTCGTGTCGATTGCCGGCCGGCTTAGTATCGGTATGTCCAACTAGCATTAGGGTGGGCCCGGGTTGACCCCCAATAACTCGAAACAGCAGATTTGGCCGCTCTCCTGTGCGAGCGATTATCTGGGGCGCCTCCATACCGAGTTTCGCCGCCTCGTCAATTAGAAGTGCGACCACTGCCTGCTCGTTGCTTGATGGATTCTCACTGGAGACCGCAATGAGACGAGTGGCGAAATCGATTAGATCGTGGGCATGGCGCCCGAGCCAGAGATGAGCTGGACTAGAAAGATTCACCTCCGGGGATTAGGCGTCACCGAGTGGCATCGCCGCAGCAGCGCCCGTCGCAGCATCATCAACCTGCGCATTTAGCCTGCCTGATTCGAACGCGTGCCGCATTATCTCAATCGATTCGCGAACACCGTCGGCGAGGGGCGTCCAACTGATCGGCCCGATCAGGTCGGTGATCGCCTGTTCATCGAACTCTCGAGGATTGGCGACCTTCAGGTCGCTCACGCTGAGCTTTCCTACTGAGGAAGGGACCAGCCTTTCGATTAAGGAACGAATCTCCGACACGCTGCCTTGGGTTCCGCCCAAGTTGCATACAGGTGCCCCTTGAACTTTCGCCCTCGCTGCTCGGACGAATATCGAAGCCACGTCCTTGGCGTACTCGAACACACCACTCGCATCGAATGTGATTCGATATTCGCGGCCGACCGTAGCCGCCACCATCGCTTTACTTGGTGACGAGCTGAACCCGCGATCGCGCCCGGGTCCGTAAATGATCCCGCAGGGGCGCACGCCGATGGTAGCCAGCCCGTGATCCTGCCAGTAGATACGTGCAGTTCCCTCATTAGCGAGCTTGAACACGCCGTAAAGCCATGATGCTCCGTGGGGCAGCTCGCTGCCCTCGACCCGAGGAACTCGCATTTGGTCGTCCCCATAAACACTCCCCGAACTTGCGTAGACCAGTCCTTCCAATTGGCCGCGTAACCGAAGAGCCATTTCCAACACAACAGTCGTCCCGACCACGTTCACTAGAGCCCCCATAATCGGGTCGGCCTTCACGTATGGAGCTTGCAGCGCAGCCAAGTGGATCACGTGCGTAATTCGGTGCTCGCGAACGACACTCTCAAGTTGCTCAAGATTGGTGACGTCGCCTTGAAGGATGTTCACGCGAGCTAGAGCCGAGTCGTCAACTATTAGTCTTAGCCTGTACGGGTTGGTGGACAAGTCGTACGTAGACACACTTGCCCCTTGATCCAAGAGCGTCTTTACTGTCCAGGCACCCAAGCATCCGAGGCCACCAGTGACCAGAAAGCGCTCAGCTATCACGATCGCATAGCTCTCGCGGCCACGAGCCAGGTGCTCGGCGCGCGGATCTTGAGACGAGCGTTGCCGACCTCATCACTAATGCCTAAAATATCACATACTAGGGATCTAGTTGATGTCGACACGTGAGAAGGAGGTGTTCGTAGCTGGACGTACCAGAAGGCGGCATGACTGACCACGTGTTCGCAGCGGGCTTTTGGCGCCGTAGTTTGCGGGCAGCCGGAGCTGTTGCAGGTTGTGCGAAATGAGGGGTGAATAGGAACTTGACGGTAGTCCTCATAGCGTACGGACCGCAGGCAGAAACGGGACTCGAGCGAGAGTTATTCGCAAAAGCCGGCGTGGAAGTTCGCCATCTGGCCGAACTAGAAGCTCCTGCCACGAGGGCGGCACTCGCCGTTGGCGCAGCTCTGATGGTGACCACCCAACCAGTGACTGCGGATCTACTTCGGCATATGCCGAAATGCAGAATTGTGAGCCGAGTTGGAGTAGGCCTTGACAGCATCGATGTGGATGCCGCAACAGAACGTGGCATCTGGGTTGCTAATGTTCCTGACTATGCGGTCGATGAGGTGTCAACGCACGCCGTGGCGCTGCTCCTTGCCCACGCTCGCAAGCTACCTCAGCTGTTACAGCTCCCCTCGCAAGGGATCTGGGATCCCAGTCTCGTCGGAACCATCGAACGTCTCTCAGGTCAAACACTAGGTCTATTGGGCTTCGGACGGATTGGGCGTGCCGTATCTGCAAAGGCCCGTGCTCTAGGCCTCAACATCCTGGTTCACGACCCGCTCGTATCGATTGACATAGTCAAGAAAGCACATGCGTCACTCGTACCCTTCGAGGTTCTACTCCGCAGTGCTGATTACGTTTCTCTCCACGTACCTCTTACGCCATCAACGCTGCACATCATCAATGCTCAGGCGCTTTCGCTAATGAAGCGATCTGCCTTTCTGATCAACACCGCCAGGGGTCCTTTGATTGATGAGAGAGCTTTGCTCGAGGCGATGCGCCGAAGATCCATAGCTGGCGCAGCTGTTGATGTATTAGAGGTGGAGCCGCCACCCCGCGATCATCCCTTCTTTCACGAAGACGGAATCTGGATTACCCCCCACGCAGCGTGGTATTCGGAGGCTTCGCGGCGTGACGTCAGAGTTAAGGCCGCCGCAGAGGTCCTGCGGGTTCTACAAGGGCGCAAGCCACGTAGTCCCGTTAATTCCCCTCACATTGCGGCTGGCAGGAACCGACTGGTTAAACCGACCGCTCGAAGGCCCAGGAAGGAGGAGATCCAGGTTGGGGCATAGGCCTGTTGAGGTTCATGACGTGATCATGCCCGCATATGGCATGGCTATGAAAGAGGGGATACTGGTCCGCTGGCTGAAGGAGACCGGCGACTTGGTGGAAGTTGGTGCTGCAATCGCGGAAATTGAAACTGACAAGACCACAGCCGAGATCGAGAGCACTGTCGCGGGCCGTCTTGGTCCACATTTGTTTGAGCCGGGTGCCGTGGTCCCTGTCGGCACATCCATAAGCAGCGTCATAGTCGGTGAGGACCATCAATCAGAGCCCCAACCAACTTCCGAGCCTACAAAGGCGAGTCCGCCCGATGAGGCAATAGGCCGAGCCATACGACGTCCAGATCGAATCCCGGTCGGCGTCGTCGCTCCTCCGGTAGATCATGGGAAGGTCGGCACTGGACGCGACGAATCGAGCGACGAAAGCGCGCTACCCGATCTAGCTGGCGTATCGATCGAAGATGCACTTAATTGGTTAGCCACGATGCTCCTCATTCGCGAATTCGAAACTGCTTTCGAATCTCGAATCCCTGCCACGAAGACGGGTGGCATCCATTCCGCTGCAGGCCAAGAGGCAGTTGCCGTGGGATCGATAAGTGCCCTAGAGCCACTGGATGTTGTTGCCGGCAGTCATCGCAGTCACCACCATGCGTTGGCGAAAGGGATGACCCCTCGAGCCGTGATGGCAGAACTGTATGGCAAGAGAACCGGGTCAGCGGGAGGGCGCGGCGGCCACATGCATGTGGCGGACTTCTCTAAAGGCTTCTTCGGCGCCAACGGCATCGTCGGTGGCGGACTCGGTATCGCAACGGGCGCCGCACTGGCGTTCAAGATGAGAGGTCTCAGCCAGGTGGCTGTGGGCTTCGTTGGCGAGGGAGGTGCCAGTACGGGTCGTGTTTGGGAGTGTGTGAACCTAGCGTCGATCTGGAAACTTCCTTTGATCGTCATCTGTGAGAACAATCTCTATGCGGTCCAAACATATGTCAACGACGTACTAGCTGCAGAGTCGGTAGCAACTCGAGCCGCCGGCTTTGGGCTGCCCGCGATGCAAATCGATGGCCAAGATATTGCCAAGGTGCATCGGGTCACTTCCGAGGCCCGCGCCCGGGCTGTGAATGGGGAAGGACCTACATTCATCGAGGCGAAGACCTATCGATACACCGGCCACGGAGTTGGCGAGAAGGAAACGTACCGGTCTGCGGACGAAGTTACCTGGTGGAAGGCAAACCAGGATCCTATTCAACGACTACGCGTAGCTTTGGAAGCACTTGACTCGTTGTCTAGCAGGCAATTCAGCAGCCTCCAAACCGAGGCTCGGCGCTCCGTAGACGATGCGATTCAGTTCGCCGAAGAGTCGCCATGGCCCGATCCGGACACGATCCTGGATCAGGTCTATGGCATAAAAGTGGATGCAGGGAGAAACCCGTGAGCGGTCTTATCACGCTGTCACAGGCATTCCAGCAGGGCATGCGGGAGGAGATGACCAGAGACGAGCGGATATTCGTACTTGGGACGGACTTGCTGCCTCGCGGAGGGCATTGGGGTCAAGTAACGGGCCTCGGTGAAGAATTTGGGCCCGATCGAATCCGGAACACGCCCATCTCGGAGGCGGCGATGATGGCGACCGGGGTGGGTGCCGCGCTAAATGGGATGCGCCCGGTCGTCGACCTCAACTTCATCGATTTCGTTTTTGGTGCGATGGATGAGCTAATCAACCAGGCAGCAAAAATCCGCTACATGTGGGGGGTGCCGGTACCACTTGTTGTCCGTGCTACTGCAGGCGTGGCGGGTGGTGGTGCACAGCATAACAACAGCATTGAGGCATGGTTTGCACACACTCCCGGCCTTGTTGTAGCGATGCCTGCAACACCTGCCGACACCAAGGGTCTAATCAAGACGGCACTTCGCGGACAAGACCCGGTGGTCTTCTTGATGCACAAGATGTTGACGGGCCTCCGAGGCGAGGCGGGCGGTCCTGATGACCTGGTGCCCTTCGGAAGCGCCTCGGTGAGGCGCGAAGGTCGCGACGTGACTCTCGTGGTCTATTCCGTCATGGTAGGCAAGGCCATCGAGGCTGCCGAAAGTGTGGCTCGGGACGGAATCGATGTCGAGGTCATCGACCTACGGACCGTGTTTCCCCTAGATCTGGATTTGATCGCGACCTCTGTTCGCAAGACGAATCGGGTCGTTCTCGCGGGCGAAGCGCCGCGTCATGGTGGAATTTGCGCAGAGATCGCAGCATCGCTCCAGGAAACCATGTTCGACGACCTAGACGGTCCAATCCTGCGAGTTGGTGGTCCCCATTGTCCAATTCCAAACAGTCCGCCTCTGCTCGAAGCGGCTACTGTGGGTGTACCGGATCTGGTGCGCGCATTGCGGTTGGCGGTGTCAGGCAGGAAAGTTTCGCGTACGCAGTAACGTGAGCTCCTGCTCCCTCTGCCTAGGCTTTCCCAAAGCGGCTTACTTCAACAGCGACTTGGTGCGACGTTGACACCCCTGGGCACGAGCTGAATGCGTTCGATTCAGGCGTCGGAGGCCTCGACCACGATGGCTGCCGTCGGGCAATTCTCCTCGGCTTCCCTGAGCACTGGCAAGTCGGCCTCGGCCCATGTGCCGCGTGTGGCTCGAGAGTAACCTGCTGAGCCAAGCTCGAACATTCCTGGTGCTATGCGCATGCACTCTTGATTAGCCATGCATTTCCTGGGGTTGACAGTAACGCGAATCTCCACGTCTGACACCTCCTGCTCTAATTCTGCGGATTCAGAGGACCCTCGCCAGCTGCCGACGAGGCGATTGCAACTGCGATCTCGTCCAAGTCGTCATTGTCAAGTTTTAGCGCCGATGCGCTCTCAACCACCTCAAGCTCCTTGACGTCGCGTGCTCCATAAATGGTTGCCGTTACCCCGGGCCAAGCCAAAACCCATGCGAGGGCGACGGCAGCCACTGATGTTTGACGCCGATAGGCAATTGGCCGCAGCCGATCTCGAAGTGAGAGGTTGCGCTCGAATTCCGGCGCCATGAAGTCTGGGTGCAAGAGACGGCTATCGTTCGAAGGAAGTGAATTGAGCAGGTCTAGCGACCACCCGTCGGTCAAGAGTCCGGTCTGAAGCGGGCTGTAAACAAGTACGCCAGCTCCTATTTCAGCTGCAAGCGGAATGAGTTCAGTCGCGGCCCCACGATGAATTAGCGACATACGTAGCTGAATCGAGTCGACCTGGCGAACAGCCTGGCAGCGTCTTACCTGCTCAGGGCTGAAGTTCGACACTCCAATGCCTCGGACGAGTCCTTCGTCGACCAACATGGCCAACTGTGCCCACGACTCTTCCAACATTGCCAGTTCGCTCTCTGGTGGCCAATGAACCTGGCAAAGGTCGATGCGTTCAAGTCCGAGGCGGCTGAGCGAGGAGTGCACCTCGGCACGAATCGTGTCTGGCCGTAGGATGAGGCGAGGTTCCTCCTTGGGATCAGCTTCATTCCAAACGACACCGCACTTCGTGAATACCAGCGGTCGTTCCGCTACCGGGATCTTGTTAAGAGCGCGTCCAACGACTTTCTCCGAATGCCCCAAACCGTAGGCCGGCGCAGTGTCGATCCAATTCAGTCCAATTCGCGCCGCGTGGAGGACAACGGCGACGGAGGCCGCATCGTCCTGGTGTCCGAGTCCATATCTCCAGTCGCCGCCGCCGATAGCCCAGGTGCCGAGGCCAATGTTGGATATCTCAAGGTCACTCGATCCGAGTCGGCGCATCGGCATGGCTGACCGGGTCACTCGACGTCATTGGCGATAGCGAACAATGCTCGAGATGGATATGGTCCTGGCCAGCACATCGCAGCGGCGCGATCCCTAACCGACCCTTGGTGAGGCAACATCACAAGCACCCCAGCGGCTAAGGCAAGGCGGGCTCGGGTCCTCGCTTCGAGAAGCGAGCCTCGCGCCCATGATCCTTTCCGAGTCTGACCAGTAGCGACTTCAAGCCTCGCACTCCCGGGTGCTCGCTCCACTCAACCGACTGGCTTGCCAGTTCGAGCTGCGGGAAGCGCCGAATCAGCGTGCTGAAAACAGTCTGAGCCTCAAGACGAGCCAAGGCCGCGCCGATACAGAAGTGGGGCCCGAGTCCAAAACCAAGCCCACGCGTCACGGGACGGGTCGCATCGAAGGTATCGGGATCATCGTATTGGAGCGGATCTCGGTTTGCCGAGGCGATGCACAGGCGGACGGTTTGACCCACGTGTACCGTCACTCCCCTTATTTCCATATCGGTCAAAGCAACTCGCTCCATGAACTGGAACGGTGCCTCAAAGCGGAGAGCCTCCTCAACGGCGCCCGGTACAAGCGATGGATCCTCGCGAATGGAAGCCCATTCGGCGGGTCGAACCAGCAGCGCGTACAGACCGTTTCCAACGAGATTGGCCGTAGTTTCATGACCTGCGAACAGGAGGTGGACCAGCATTGCAAACAGTTCCTCCTCGCTCAATTTGTCGCCGGCCTCCTCAGCTGCCAACAAAGCCTCGATCAGACTGGTCCCTCCTCGAGCTTTCTGCTTGGCAATTAGTTCCTGAACATAGTTCCGAAACTGCGTTAGATCCCGGTGCGCGGAAGCCAAGAAGTCGCTGAATCCCGGTCGGCCCATTCGGTTAGCTGAGGTGACAATGGCGTCGGACCAACGCCTGATGTTCTCGTAATCCTCGGCTGGGACTCCGATTAGTGCGCTGATAACGCCTAGCGGCAGCCTGAAAGCCAACTCGGCGACGAAGTCGCTGACATCGTCAAGAGCCATGCGATCCAGCAAATCGTCAGTAAGCGTCTGAATCATTTCCTGCATTTCGGCGACCCGACGAGGTGTCAGAGCCTGGTGAGCCAGTCGGCGCAATCTCGTGTGGTTAGGGGCATCATTCCGACTCATCCACAGGGACTCGAAGGCGATCATGTCGTCGAGGAGTGCACGTTCGGACTCAGTCAGGCCCTCCCGCGCCGCCATGAATCGGCTGCTTTGAAGTCGCCGGTTGGATAGCTGGGCGTCCATAAAGCCTGCGGCAACGTCAGCGTATGGCGTTACCCAGGTGACCGCTCCGTATGTATAGATTGGTGACTCGTCGCGCAAACGACGATATATCCGGTAGACCTCCGGGCGGACTGCAGGACCGTACTCCATGAGCGCGGCAACATCTTCAGCCAGTGTTGAGCGCCCGCCCATCGTCATACTCCAGGTTGAGGGGAGTCGATCAAGGAGGGTCGGTCGTGTGGCGATTTAGGCATCAGGGTGAGGATGCTGACGGTTGAAGAAGTAGCATGCGTTTACCTCGGTAACATTCTCGGCAGGTAGGGCGGGCTCACCGCGTAGTATGTTACATATCACATGAGGAGGTTGGTATCCAACTAGCCACGGCACGTGCATCAGCTGACCGGGCTCTCGAGCCAATTCAATATCGAGGCCTGACACTTCTAGCGCTGGAAGCTCTGCGGGGGGCACTCCTCAGACGCGATTTCGCACCAGATGAGCAGCTCAACTTTCCGAAGCTCGCCTCTCAATTGGGCGTGAGCCCAACACCGTTGAAGGAAGCGGCACGCATACTTGCGGCGCAGGGCGTCCTAGAAATTCGCCCGCGGCTCGGAACATATGTCAAACCGATTACAGAGCAGAGCCTGCAAGAAATCACCGAGGCCCGACTGCTAATCGAGAGTTTTTCGGTTCGCAGGTTTGCCGATCGGGCCAGCAAGCGCGATTGGCAAGACCTAAACAGCCTACTCGACCGAGCTGGGGATCTGGTCGCGTCAAATAAGCACAGCGCCGGCACAGATCTAGTTGGCAGATGGATTGAACTTGATTCCAGCTTCCACCGCGACTTGGTCGCGGTGGGCTCGAACGACGTTCTTCTCAGGTTCTATGAGTCCCTCGGAATTTCAATGCAGTTGAGCCGCGCCGTTGTCTATCGTGCTTCTACCGGACCCAACACCTCGATCAACCGTATGCGCGAGAGTCATTCCGAGCACGCGGCACTCGTCAAAGACATGAAAGCCGGAAGGGCGGAACGGGCCGTCGAGCGTCTGGAGAATCATGTCACGCGAAGCTTGAAAGCTGCGGTTGAAGGCGTACGCGCTCGAGGCGGAGTCGTATAGAGGCTCATGCTCGCTGGCTTCAACTCTCACGGTGGCGATACGAAGGTGGGAGCGGGTGCGTCCTTCTATCTTGAGTAGTTGCCCGTTTCGCGGGCGTTGCCCGTCAAGGCGCGCAGCCCTTAACCCAATCTAGAAATGCGACTGGTAACGTTTCACTACAGGGGTCGCACGTCGATAGGCATTGCCGAGTCGGCCGAAGCTGGATGGCGCGTCATAGACCTCCCGCTCGCGGATCGAAGCCTTCCCGCCGATCTGATCTCATTCTTGCAGGCGGGCGGTGAAGCCCTCGAGAAGGCATCCACAGTAGCTGCGACCGCAGTACCCAATCAGTGGCTCGATCCACATGCCGTCAGGTTGATGGCGCCGATACCACGACCTGGAAAGATTATTTGCCTCGGGGCGAATTACAGCGAACACATTGCCGAATCAGGGACCCCAACACCTGAGTATCCGCTCATATTCGCCAAATTCAACAGCGCGGTCATTGGGCCTTACGATCCGATCTCGATCCCGCGGGTCACCGAGCAAGTCGACTATGAGGGAGAGCTCGGCGTCGTAATTGGCCGGCCGGCTCGGCATGTAAGCGTTTCCGATGCGCTTCACCACGTAGCCGGATACCTTGTGGTCAATGACGTAAGCGCTAGGGACTATCAGTCCCGCGGAAGCCAGTGGACTCTGGGTAAGAGCTTTGACACCTTTGCGCCAATGGGACCGACCCTGGTAACGGCTGACGAGGTGCCCAATCCACAAGCGCTGGATCTGAGGGTTTCGGTTGGTGATGAGATTCTTCAAGAATCCAACACTCGACAGATGATTTTCCCTGTAGCTGACTTGATCGCGTACTTGAGCGCGGTGATGACGTTGGAGATCGGTGACGTGATCTCAACCGGCACTCCTTCGGGCGTCGGTGCTGCGCGCAAGCCGCCGCGGTGGTTAAGGGCTGGAGAGACCGTCAAGGTGGAAGTCTCGGGACTGGGAAATCTTGCCAACCCCGTTGTGGCGGAACGGGCCCAAGATGCTTGAGTTGATGGGCAGGAGCGCGCTCATAACGGGTGGCGCACGAGGATTCGGCAAATCGGCAGCCTTAATGCTGGCGAGGCAGGGGGCATCGGTGGCGGTCGCTGACGTTGCCACGGGTGAGTCCGTCGGTGCCTATTCGGCTGCGACCGCCGACGATCTCGACCAAGTTGTTAAGGAGATCTCTGCCCTCGGCCAACCGGCGTTGGGCATAAGAGCGGATGTAACGAAGAGCGCCGATTGCAAAAGGATGGCCGATCAAACGATTGCAGCATTCGGAAAGATCGACATTCTGATCGCTAACGCCGGGGTCGGCGGTTGCGGCGACGTTGCCTGGGATCAAACCGAGGAACTATGGGACCTGACGCTTGCCGTGAACTTGAAGGGTGTCTGGCTAACGACGAAATACGTCGTTCCGCACATGATTGAACGTCGCTACGGCAAGATAGTCGTTACCAGTTCGCGCGACGGCCTTAAGTCCGAGGAAGCGTGTGCTGCGTACATCGCCAGTAAGCACGGCGTCATGGGCTACATGAAGTCGCTGGCGATGGAAGTCGGATCCTTCAACATCAATGTGAATGCAATCTGCCCCACCGGAATGGGCAAGATTGAGGAGGGCGGATCGCCCAACCGGTTTTGGGACCTCCGGGTTGGGCACGCCAACGCAACGGCTGCTGATTTCGAGGAGTGGTCCGACAAACAGAATCTCATCCAACTAGGTCGACAGCCGGCGTTTGAAGAAGTCGCCGAAGGCCTCTTGTGGCTCGTCTCCGACCGGTCACGCTTGATGACCGGCTCAAGTCTAGTCATGGATGCGGGCTACATCGTTAAACGGGGTGGGTGATGCCGCGCTTGGGAGTCGCGCAGGCATCAGTCTCAACCGGCCAGCGCCACGGCTGAATCCCTTCGCAGGGAGTGCTGACAAGTCAGCACTGAGCTGGCTGGCGAGGACCGTCATAACGCTTAGCTAAGCCACATCACGAAGTGTGGTTTGCCGCGGACAGCGAAGTATGACCAAGGGACGACCCGGAGCTGCGATGTGTATTTCTTAGCCACGATACGGTCGGCCCTGGGCACCGCAAGTCCCTCCGGATTTGCCCAGAAGCTCGCTTGACATCCGCTTTCGGAAGCCTAGAATGGAAAATATTAGATGCCAGCCAAAGGACATTAGGCTAGCCGAGGCCTCAGGTTGATGAGGATCCCAACTAGCCTGTTGGGGAGGTCGATGCGTATGTTGCGGATGCGGATCGGATGGGCGTGCGTGATGGCCGTTCTCGTAGCGACGGCATGCGCGGGCGGCTCAACTCCAACGACGAGCTTGCGCGGCCAGACTGTCACCCTGTGGACTGTTCAACGTGAGACGTTGTCCGGGAAGATCAAGCCTCTAATTGCTGGGTTCGAGAGTCAAACAGGTATCACTGTCAACTTCCAAGAGCTTCCCGAGGCCGGGTATACGGCCAAAGTTAAACTCGCCCTGACTGCCAAGGACACGTCGTTCGACGTTTTCGAATTGGAGGGGTCGACTCTACTCAGTGGTTACATTGCCCAAAGTGGCGTTGAGCCTCTTGATCCCTACATCAACGACGCGAGCAAGACACCCGCCAGCTGGGACTACAAAGACATCCCGGCTGGAATGATTAACACTTGCCAAATCGATGGCAAGCATTACTGTTTGCCGATGTTTGCGAGTGCAACTTTCCTGTACTACAACAAGAAGATATTTGCGGACGCTGGCCTGAGTGGTCCGCCTCAGACCATCGACCAGCTCGTGCACGACGCGCAGGTAACCAACAACGCCGCACATTCCGGAATCTGCATGAGAGGGACCCCAGATTCGGCCAACTTCTACACGGGCCTGATGCTTGCTGGCTACTTCCTTCCATACAGCGCTGGCAACAAGGGCATGTTGATCGACAGTAGCTGGCATCCACTCCTGACCACGCCCGAAGCGTTGAATTTTGGTCGTACGTATTCCACTCTCATGCGCCAGTTCGGGCCAAAGGGAGTTGCCGCCTACAGCTACCTGGAGTGCAACACTGATTTCGAGCAAGGCCGAACCGCCATGTACTTGGAGTGCAACTGTTGGCCGTCAGAGTTCCTGGACAAGACTAAGTCGACAACGGCTGACCAAGTGGGCTTCTCGGTAGTACCCTGCCCGCAGACAAACCCTAACAACTGCATCGAAAACGCCCAGGCGGGCTGGCTCATAAACAGGAATTCTAAGAAGAAGGACGCGGCCTGGGAGTTAATGAAATTCCTGGACGACAAGAAGACGTTGACCGACTACATAGCTGCTGGCAAATTCTATTTGGGAGCCGTGCGAACCTCTGTAATTGCGTCGGTTTACGGTGGACCTGGGTTTCCCCCTGACCTCTCCACAGCCATGCAGTACGCGCTAAACCACACCTACCCGGGGCCGGAGCCTCAAATCCCCGAGACAAGCGAGCTTGATAGCGCGCTTGCCACTGCGCTATCAAAGATCACCAGCGGACAAGCTACACCCGAAGCTGCGTTTGCTGAGGCTAACGCTGCGATGACGAAAACACTCCAACAAGGCGGCTACTTGAAGTAGTTACAAATACTCGAGTGGTCACGGCGACCCTACATGGGAGTAGGAGAGCCCTCGCGACTGCGCGAGGGCTCTCCGCTCCTTTGCGAGACAGGAATTTCGCACAGGTGGCTGTGTGGCCTGCCGTCGGTACCCTTGCGCTGCTGACATTGGTTCCGATCACGATCGGGGTGGCCCTCAGCTTCACCAGCTACAACTTGAGTCGGCCCGACCGCGTGGCTTTCATCGGAACGCAGAACTATCAGGATCTCTTCTCAGATCCCTCGCTGTTGCAGGTTTTAGCCTCAACGGTGCTGTTCGTCGCCGGTCTGGTGACGGCCGAGACACTGGGCGGGCTGGGTCTGGCGATCCTGCTAGCTCGACAGGTTCGCGGCATCGGCGTGTTTCGCACCCTTTATCTGCTGCCGGTAATGACGGCGGGGATCGCTGTGGCAATTACGTGGAGGTATCTACTCAACGGCAACTTTGGGTGGATCAATTACTTTCTCGGCCTGGTTGGGCTTCCCCAGCCACAGTGGCTCGCAAGCTCCCTGACCGCCCTCCCCTCCCTTGTCATCGCAGACATGTGGGTTGGCGCGCCATTCATGGCGATGTTGATCCTTGCCGGGCTGCTTAGCGTGCCTGAAGAGCCGATGGAGGCTGCGCAAGTTGATGGAGCGTCCGCCTTGCAGAGGTTCTGGTTCATTACACTGCCGGCCATCCGCCCCGTGCTGGCGATTGCAATATTGCTCCGCACAATTGATGCATTCAAGAAATTCGAGTTAATTCAAGTGATGACGGCAGGGGGACCGGGGATCGGAACAACCTTCCTGAATTACTACGTCTACAAGGAGGCCTTTATTTTCGGTCGGCTTGGATACGCCGGCTGCCTCGCAGTAGTGCTTTTCGCACTCATGGCAGTTGTCATGATCGTTTTGCTAAGAGTCGGGGGATTCATGCAACCACACGGCTCGCGTAGCTGACCATGCTTACCTGGGCAGGGCTTAGTGTTACCCGCCGACGCCTCCTATACAACGCAGTTGCGTCACTCGCGCTGATTGCAGGATTAGTCCTTGTTTTCTTGCCGTTTGTTTGGCTGCTATCGACCGCCATCAAGAATCAAGTCGACGCATTTGCACTTCCGCCAAAGCTGGTGTTTGAGCCAACCCTTAGCAATTTCGGCCGCCTTCTTGATGGCCAGTTCGCCCAGTACGCGTTGAATTCCGTAATCGTAACGTCGCTGGCGACTTCGTTGGCGCTGATATTGGGAGTCCCAGCAGGGTACGGCCTGGCGATAGGGCGGTTTCGAGGGCGCCAGTGGTTGGCGGGTTGGCTACTAGTAACCTACATGGCCCCCGCGGTCGTGTACATAGTCCCCATGTTCGTGATATTCGTTCGACTTGGTTTGATCAACACCTATCTTGGCCTCGTGCTCGGCTACCAAACCGGCCTGTTGCCCTTCACTGTGTGGTTGATGCGGGCATACTTTGCTGACCTCCCGACTGAGCTCGAGGAAGCTGCTCGCATTGACGGTTGCACCCGTGCTCGGGCGTTTCTTGAAGTGGTACTTCCCGTTTCACTCCCCGGGGTTACGACCGTTGCTCTACTTGTAGCGATTGCCGCATGGTCGGAGTTCTTTGGCGCTTTTATTCTGGGTGGGTCAGACACCTTCACTGCGCCGATTGGTGTCTACGGGTTTCTGAGTGATTACTCCAGCGACTATGGTGCCCTTGCAGCCTCAACTCTGTTTGTCGTCGTGCCGGTCCTACTGGCCACGATCGTCGCGCAGCGCGGGCTTCTCAAAGGACTCACGGCGGCTGCAGTCAAAGGCTGATATCGCCAGCGTTCGGTGGTCCGTTCTAAAATGCTGGCAGCCTGGCCCTTGCCGGCCGATGCTGTTTATACGGTCAGCGAATCAATTCAGGCTATGGAGCTGCTGACACTACTTCTTGTCGGAGCCAGTTTCGTGGAGTACTCGATCCAAGGCATCTAGCGCTACTTCAATATCGCTTTTGTCGTTATAGCCGTGGAGCGAGAAGCGAACGCGGTCCTCGCCGCCCCAGACAAGCACGTCAGATTGTCTCAAGCCAGACACGATGGTCTCATTGTCGGGCGCCGCGAATACGATGTTGGGACCCCTTCGCTCTGCCGGCGCTGGCGTTAGCAGAGATAATCCTCGGGATCTGAGGCCATCGCGGAGCTCGCCACCAAGCCTGAGAACGTGCTCGCGGGTGCGGCCCACGTCCACGGTCGTAAGCAGTTTGAGCGCCTCACTCAGAACAAAGAGGCTAATAAACGATGGGTTCCCAAGCTCAAATCGATGGGCTCCTTCTTTGAGTCGGTAGCTCTGCGACCGTTCGCTTAGAGAAGGCCACTCGACCGAATGCCAACCAACCGACGGCTGGCCGAGTTCGGCCACTCGTCGCCGATTCCAATACAGAACGCCAACGCCGTGCGCTGCAAGCATGAACTTGTAACAACAAGACACCAGAACATCACAATATTCGATAGGAATTGGCATAACTCCCATCGCATGGGAGCCGTCCACTGCGAGTATGGCACCGCGCGAAATTGCGATAGCAGCCAGCCTCCGAAGATCGAGGCGCAGGCCATTTAGATAACTTACGTAGCTGACGCAAATGACCCGCGTGTGATCGGTCATTGCGGCCTCGATGGCGGCCTCAGGGTCGTCTCCCGGCGGGACTGTAGTCAGAGTCACCCCGTGAGGACGCAGCGCGAGCCAGGGCAACAGGAGCGAAGGAAATTCCCCTTGCAGAGACACGACCTGATCTCCCGATCGCCAATCGATTCCGCGCGCGAGAATGTTGAGGCCATCAGATGCGCTGGCCGTGAATGCGACGTCATTGGCTCCCCCGGGCGCGCCCAAATACTGCGCCATCAGCTCCTTGGTTTCGGCGTGGAGGTCCAGAAGCTGATCTCGGCCCGGCATCCCGGCACTCTTCAACTGGCAAAATCGGACCAGGGCCTCACTGGAGGCCTTGAGCATTGGGGCCTCACCGCCGCAACACAAATGTGTAATGCCGTCTAGGCCAATGAAAAGCTCCTTTGATAGCAGGGGCTTGGAGCCTGAGATGGATTGGGTGGATTCGGTCGACAACGGCAGGTTATTACTGAGAGCTGGCTTGGTGCGTAGTGTTGCGCGGGGCTTGTGCGTCAGGTTGCAAATGAGGCAGATCGGTATGACAGAGTTGCACGCGGACTAGAGTCATGCGTCCGAGGCTCTCGGGTCCACTCCCACTTGCCTGGCGAGTGCGCTGATTTCATTCCAGGTGCGAATTGGAATAGGTATCCCATGCTGCTGGCGATCGCGCCGCGCGACAGTCTCTGGCTCACCGGGAACCATTACTTCTCGGAAACCCTCGGCAGCTGGGGAGCGCTTGAGGCTCGAACGAAGACTCGCGCTCTCGATCATGAACGAGGCTAGCGGACGAAAGGCCTCGATGTTCAGCGCTATCAAGATGGCACCATTGCCGTTTCCATAGCTCTGCGAGCTCGAAGCCCCTCCGCCAGAGAGCACTCCACCCAGGAGTTCGACCATCACACTCATGCCGTAGCCCTTATGGCCGCCGAAAGGCAGCAGCGCTCCGCCTGCGTAGAATGCGTCGGGGTCAACAGATGGATGGCCTGCTGAGTCAATAATCGACCCGAGGGGAATGACTTCATTCTTGGCTCGGGCTAGTACGAGCTTGCCCTCCGCAACCGACGCCGTCGCGAAGTCGATCATTATCGGTGGATTCGACTCGCCGGCAGGCGCTGCAAAAGCAAATGGGTTTGTACCCAGCATTCGCGCCCGGCCACCAAAAGGTGCCACGACAGCGCCGGTATTGCACATTGCGATTCCAACCATGCCTTTCAGCGCCAAGCGTTCCACGTACTCACCCAGGCGGCCGATGTGATTGCAGCGAGCAATTGTGACAGCGCTCGCATTGCACTCAATAGCCAGTTCAATTGCGGTGTCCACCGCCAGGTGAGCAGCTGGTTGCCCCCATCCCCAAGAGCCATCGACCTCGGCGGTCGCCCGGTTCCGCGTGGCTATCACGGGTCGCGCCGCCGGTTGGACTTGGCCGATGCGTACAGATTCGACATAGGTGGGCAGCCGCTGGACGCCGTGGGAATCGAGGCCGGACAAGTTAGCGTCGATCAGGGATTGACTTACCGTCCCGGCGAGGTCGATGGGAGTTCCGACAGCCTGAAGGACCGCCCGGCAAAGCCTTAGGAGAGCGGACGCTGAAACCGTTAGGGCGTCATGCGACGCTGACTCTTCTTTGCCAGCTGTTTGATCATGCATCGGGACTGAGCACTCGATTGTCATTGACCAATCCGCGAGCCACCACATGCAGCATCACCGGAGCCTATGTATCCACAAGTGCAGGTTACGTACTTTCAACTGAGATTCCACCGGACGCCTGTTGGCCGAAGGCATCGTCACCGGCATCTAGAGGCGATCTCCAGATCCGTGACATCTAGTACTTTACATCTTAGTCGATTTGATGTGCGCCGTCAAATGGACAACTAGGTCAAAAGATCGCCAGTGGGTTTACTGCGCTGCCCGTTGCTCCGGGCAGCCGGAGTGGGGCAACAACCAGCAAGAACTCGCGGGTCTCGAACGCTCGGCATGCTTCGGCCAGCTGCTCAGCGTCGACGTTATCAAGCATTGCCAATCCCATTGCCCCCAACCCTATTTGATGGAGAGGCATTGGCAGTCTCGGGAACCCGCTCGGCAGTTGCTCTATACAGTCTCCAGAGTAAACGGCAACCTCCCGCTCATGAATCCACGGAATCACGTCCGGTAGGATCCCCTCTCGCACGCCGTCCGGCGCTGGCTCCTTCGTCATGCGAACCTGTATTCCCGAACGCAAGAACACGGCATCGCCGCTCTCGACTCTTATGTGTTCTGTGCGCTCACAATTCTCCAGATCGGCGACTGAGATGCCGTAGCCCGCTCCTAGGAACGAAACGTTGTGAGCGGCAGCAACGTCGAGGAAGATACCCCTAGTCACGATTCCTTGAGACGCAGCCATGACCGAGCCGAATTTGAGCCCGTCGGGTCCCACCTGGTCTATTGCCCGTCGGTTGTTGTACATGAAACCATCGAAGAAAGCGTGGCCCAGAGCATCGAGGTGCGTGATTTCGTAGCCGTGAGGTTGTATGAACAACGCGTCTCCAGCCGAGAAGTCGGAGCCAAGGGTCATGAACTGAATGGCCGATGGGGCTTGGCCGGCGGCCTGCCCAAAAACGACGTTTCTGCCAATAGAGACGACTTCACCGCGCCTTACGAGTCCCATAGCCAGGCGACGCTTGGCGGGTGTTATGTAATTCAGCGTCCCGAGTTGATCATCTGCACCCCAGCGCCCTGCGTTAGAACAGGTTCTAGCCAGCTTCAGCGCATCAACCTCGGTCATCAACGGCAAAGGTACGTAGTATACTACATATCACGCAAGTTCAGTCAAGGGCGGTGGCATCGCGCCCGAGTCGATACAGTCAGCCATCGACCACCCTAATCGGCCCTCAGGGCAGGCTCACCGTGACGCAAAACTATTCGGTCCCCACGAACGCTCAGGCGGGCATTGGTAATAGTTGATTGTGGTGTTAATTCGGTTCCACGATTCTCGAATTTGGCAATGAAAGATAGCTTCAGCGCTGCCGTCCTCAGGCGACCGGCAAATGCGATAGGGATTGA
>Ga0137379_10001828_pt1 | contig 19651 bp, 15 predicted proteins | sample SagtaG_18_FD_104812 | JGI IMG/M metagenome (GOLD analysis project Ga0137379, IMG submission 104812) | Vadose zone soil microbial communities from Sagehorn Ranch, Mendocino, California, USA - Sage2_L_80_16 metaG | ecosystem: Environmental > Terrestrial > Soil > Vadose zone | place: USA...
CCTGCAGCACCGCGGCCTGGACCTCGGCGGCGAAGAACTCGCGCTTCACACAGACCTGCAGGCCGATCAGCAGCGGCACATAGTGCGTGGGGCTGATCTCGAGGTCATAGCCGGCCAGCTTTCGGTCCTGTAGATACGCGCGCAGCCCCTGAAGCAGCGCCTCGGAGGGCGCCTGGCCGGCGATCGGGTCGACGTTGATGAAGACGGTCAGCCACGAGCCGGTCCAGCGGAAGCGCGCCTTGGCGCGTTGGATGCGGGGGACGCCGTTCTCACGGTACTCGGTGGCCGCGCGCTCGTAATCGGCTTCCGACACGCAGCGGATCGGTGTGCGAATGCGCAGGGGCGCCACGCGGCGGGTCCGTTCCTTGTCCTCGGGCGCCCGCCCCCCCGCAGCCGCCAACGGGTTGGTCACAGCGGAGACGCCCGCGACCGTCTCGGCCAGCTGGGTGAGGGTGTCGCGCCCGACATTCCCCGCCGGTCCGATCCCGATACGGTACCGCGCCGAGATCGTAGAGCCTGTCACGGGCTGCTGCCCGCGCACCCCGTCTCCGAACACCACGGTCGCAGTGCCCTCGTCATCGAGCTCCACCCGATAGTGCTGATCGAAGGGGCCGCTCTCGACCAAGCTCTCTCGTTCTTCCCACAACTGCCCGTCCACCTCGACCTGGAGCGTGCTCGTGGCTGCGTCGGGGAGCTCACCGGGAGCGGAGACGAAGGTGAGTGGGGCCCGGGCGAGGGGCAGCTGCAGCCGCCGTAGCGACTCGTCCCCTACCCCGAGCACTTCTGCGGCCCCCCCGGTCGCTCCGCGCTCGGGCACGGTGGCGCCGTGGGTGGCGGGAACGAGGTTGCCGCGTACTATGGTCCGGCCTGGATCGAGGCAATACGCCCGCTCGAGCGCCTGCGCGGCTGACCACCGCAGCACCGTGAGCCGCTCTGTCGGATGCCCCTTCACCGGATCGGGTGGGAGAATGGCGGGTGCCACGACCAAGGTCACGATCTCGCGCTGCTCGGGGTCGTTCCCATCCGCGACGAGCACCGCATCTCCCTCGTTGAGGGAGGAGAAGTCGCCCAGCACTGTGACCTCGGTCGCGCCGAGGGGCAGGCAACACTGTCGGTTGTCCCAGGTGTAGGGCGTGAGAGCGTTGTGCTCCGGTCGAACCAACGTGTCGTTCGGGCCGGTCTCGAAGACCACCGGCGGCTGGTCGCCTTGAGTACGGGTCTGCACCTGCGTCCCGGCAGGGACGAGCGCAGCGCGGGTGGCCTCGAAGTAGAGGAGCGTGGTCGCCGCCAGGCCGGGCCGCATCCGGTACCCGATAAGCGCGGTGTGGAGCTGCACCGACCGACGCTGGGTGGCCGTGCTCAGGTACGCCTCGTTCGCGACGCGGTCCTGGTAATAGCTCAGTCGATCCGCCGCCTCCGCGAACAACTCGATCGCCGCGACTCCCAGGTCCGCTTCGGAACGCTCCGTCCACTCGGGGAGGCGCACTGGGATCTGGTCGAGCAGGAGTTGCCGAAAGCCAGCGTAGTCCTTCGTCAGATAGTCGATCACTGGCGAATCCGGTTCGGGGGCCGGTGGCGACCGCGGGGGGCGGCAGTCGAAGGGGTCCGCGCACGTGATCTTGAACGAGAATTTTTTTGCGGCGAAGAACGGATCGATCGTCGGACCGCGGACCGTGAGGGTGTAGATCGAGAAGTCGCCGGGCTGATCGAGGTGCAGGACCAGCTGTGTGGTCGCCACCTGTGTGACCGCGAGCACGCGGGGATGGAGGCGCCGGCCTCCCGTGAGGGTGTAGCTGGCCGGGTCGAACAGGTACGGGAACGAGACGAGGTCGACGGACGCGAGCCAGGTGACGGTCAGCTCGCGCTGATCCGCGCTTACCGCGACGGTCTCCACGCCCTGGCTGGCGGGACGCGGGACCGGGAGCGGACAGGCGATGTTCGGCTCACTCATCCGACGGGGCAGCCTTTCTCAGGCGCGCACGGCCACGCGTTGCCGTTCGCGCGTTCGCCGCAGTGTGTACACGATCTCGATCAACAGCGTCTCCTCGTCGTTGGTCACCTGGACCTGCTCCACACTCAGGGTGTCGCCGAGCCACCGGTTGAGGTTTTGTGTGACGATGAACTGCGTGGTGGCCCGCAAGATGTCGCTGTTGCCGGCGAAGACGAGGTTACGCAGGCCGCAGCCAAACTCCGGGAGGTTGACGCGTTCGCCCGGATTCGTGAAGAGGACCTGCTCGATCAGGTCGCGCACGTGATCCTCGGCGTCGGTGAGCGCGGCGCCGCCCTCGCCGCCGATCCGGAAGGGGTAGTCGAGGAAGCGGGGCGCTTGATCGCTGTCGTTTGCCGTCACAGTCCCGTCACTTTCGTCTGCACGCCGCTGACCATGGCCGGCCCCTGCGGCGCTCCTTCCGGGCTCTTGCACAACCCGACGCTCGTCTGCAGCAGCACGGGCGTGCCGTTCACCTTGACCATCTGCGCCGGGCCGCTCCACTGAACGGTCACGCACGGGGATGGCTTGGGGCCGGGCAGAGTGAACGGGCAGCCCGCGACGGTCGTCACGTCCGTGGCCAAGATCGCGAAGTTCCCTCCCACCTTGACGGTGGTATTGGTAGTGACCACGGAGGCTTTCCCCCCGTGAGGGCACTGGATGGTGCAACCCATATCGAGAATGGCAACGCCCATGTCACATCACCTCGAGGCTCGAGCCGTTCACCGTCACCGACGTGTCGGTGATCTTGACGCTCTTACCACCGCGGCTGATCTCGATCGCCGAGCCATCCATCTTCACAGTGTTGCTGTCGCGCGTGATCTCGATCGCGTTGGAGTCCATTTTCAGCGTATTGCTCCCGCTCGCGTCGCTGATTTCGATGAGTTCCGAGCCGCTCGTGTCGTCCAGCACGATCTTGTTGCCTGACTTCGTCTTGAGGACTTTCTTGTCGGGCGTCGCCGATTCGGGGACCTCGTTCGAGCTCCACCACGTGCCGACCCAGATGGGGTAGGACAGATCTCCACCCTCGAACTCGATCCACACCCCTGCCCCAACTTCCGGAATCGTGAACAGGCCCTGCTCGGCATCGCCTCCGTAGGGAAGGCACGGTAGCGCCCAGCCGCTCTCCTCCTGCCCGAGGAGGCTGGGCACGTTCGCCTTGATCCGGCCGAGACTGTCGGGGTCCTGGTTGTCGCTCACGAAACCGCGGTATTTGCCGTAGTAGCGGTTCTCGACGCGATCGATCAGGCGTGCCAGCAGTTCGTCCGACATCACTCCCTCACACAGCCAGGCTCGGGACATCCCCGAAGTCTTCGCTGCCGTCCACTCCGACCGCGTTGCGCCGCGCTTCGAAGGTTTGTTGGTAGCGACCATCGCTCCCGATGTGATGCACGACGCGCGTGACGTAGTACTTCCCGCTGTAGGACGCTCCCGCGCCCTTGACCAGCGCCAGTCGGTTGGCGCGCAGCACCGCACCATAGGCGTCACTGTTGATCTCGCCCCGCGCGGTTACGAGCCATCCGGCCTCGTCGCGGACGGCTTGCGCCAGCGTGGTCAATTCGGTCGCATCCGACGTGGGGACCGTGTAGAGCCAGAGCTTCCCGGCTGCTTCTTTCGGCGAGATGAGCGAATCGATCGTGCTGCCGACGAGCGCGTCCAGGTCGCGGTCCCCGATGGCCGTCAGTTGTAACTGAGTTCCCGTGCCCGAATTGGCCGCCTTGGCCTTCACGTCGATTTGGTCGCTCTCGACAGCGAGGGGCTTCACCCCATCCACCTTGACGTCGAATGACGTGAGGCTCGAGGCATCGCCGAACCCGACGGCCAGCGCTTTCTGCGGGCTCCCGTCGAGGGCCGCCTGGCGGAAGTAGCCCGTCACGAGACCGGTCGCAGCGTCCTTCTCCACGCCCGCCTCGAAGCCATTCTTGCGGGCCAGGCGGCGCAGGAACTCGAGGTCGCTGCCCCGTTGGATCACCGTGACGTCATTTTCCTGATGCACGGGGTCGGTGCTGGTGACGTCCGGCGTGAAGCCATAGGAGGCGAGGATCTGGGTCGCGATGTCGCTGTCGCTCAGGTTCGGCCAAGCGACGATCTTCTCTTCCAGGCTCATCAAGACGCTGGCGTCGAGTCCGTGCACTTCCAGGTAGGGTTGGCGCGCCGGATCCTCGAAGTGGAGCCGCACGTCCGTGATGTACCCCTCGGTCAGGATCTCCGTGGCCCCGTCCTTGAAGCCCGCTTCCACCCGCAGCTTCGCGAACAGCGCGAACTGGTCGGCATCCACATCGCTCCACTCGCCGTCGTCTCCCAGCCGGATGCCCAGCTTGAGGCGGAAGGCATCCGCCTGGTCGGCGTTGTCTTCCACTTCCAGCTCGATCACCCGCGGGTAGAAGTCGTCTGCCGCCGGCTCGTCGTCGAAGAAGACCTGATAGAAGCGCTCGGGCATCGTCGTCCCTCGCTCAGCCGGTCTGATCGGGAGGGATCAGCACGCGCCGACCCGGCTGCAGCAGGTCCTCCGGCCGCATCGCGCTGTTGCCATCGCAGATCCGCCAGAAATGGTCCGGCTTGCCGTAGTACTGAAAGGCCAAGAGGTCGAGCCGATCGGGCTCGCTCACAGTGTGGTGGAACACGGCGGGCGTCAGCGGGATCACCCGGATGGTCAGGGCCCGGTGGACGCGACCGTGCGGATCGGTCACGGTATAGAGGGGAACCCTGGCATATCGGCTGCCTTTGAAGATCATCGGCGTTGGCTCCTGGCCGTCACGGCATGGGGATCGGGAACGAAAGAGACGACGCGATCGCCGCCGAGTTCGCGAGGTTCAAGGCGGCCATGGCTTCTTTCACCCCTTGCGTGTACTTGTAGGCGCCCAGCATCAGGCCCGGGGCGAGCGTCGGCGGCGTGACGACCTGCAGACTCACGCTCACCTCGGCGCGCGTGGGGTTGAGCTGGGGGTCGTACTCCACTTCGCTGATCGACAGCGAGGTGACGTTGACCGGCAGCAGGCGGAACGGTCCCCAGAAGAACAGCACCACTGGGAGGAGGTTCGGCGGATTCGTGAAGGCCGAAGCATCTCCAGGGATTGCCAACAAGCCTCCTGTCACCGGCACCGGGTACATCAACAACTCCAGTGCCGACAGCGCCGGCAGGATGCCGCTGGTGATGGCGACCGGGTCGCTGGCCGCGAGTTGGTCGGTGGCGTCGAGTCGCAGGCTGAGGCTGTATGACTCGGTGGGAAAGGCCACGACGTACCGCGGATCCCGCGCCTCGCCGGTGCCCGGGAGATCGGTCTGCGAGAGGGACGGCGTGCGGCTCACCGTCTCCGGGTTGAACTGGAAGACGATGATGTTGGGCAGGCCGAGCAGGCCGCCTTCGAACTTGAGGAAGGCGCCCTTGAGAGTCGGCGTGAGCTGGAGTGCCATGACTATCTTCCGGCCCGACGGCCCATCGGCGAAGGCGCCGGGGCGCGCGCGGTCGACGCAGGCGGCGTGACTGCTGCCTTCAGGGAACCGTAGAGCGCCTCCGCCAAGCGGCGGGCGACGGCCTCGTCGGGCATCTGCTGCAGGTCGAGCACCAGCGGGGGCGGGCGCAGGGCGCGCAGTCGCGCGTCAAGCGGGCCACTTGCTAGCACAGGCGGTTCGGCGTGCAGCCGCCTGTGCAGTAACGCGAGCGCTCGCTGGGCCGTCGAACGCATCCCCTGCGCCCGAGTTCCGACACCACTCACCTGCAGATGCAGCTGATCAATCCACACATTCATGTTGGAAATGCCTCGAAGCAGTCTGCCAGTGCAAGACCGGGCACCCTCTCAGAGCGCGTTACGGGGCTAACGGACACGGTCCGCGCCAATCAGGTACGGCAGGGACGTCGACGCCGGTAATCCAAAACGCGAGTCGCACATAGCAGTGCGCGTTGCCCAGGCGGCCGGTATCGCCGGCAAACGAGAAGCTCATATGAAACGGCTCGTGCATGACAGCCAGCGCCCGCCCCGCCGGCCCCTCGCCCGTCCAAAAGAGGTCGCAGAGAAAGTTGTCAAACACGCCGAAGCACGACGCCGATCGCCTGATGCCCGGACAACAAGGACCACCACACGCCGGGCTACATGCTCCGGCCGGCGAGGAACGGCAGTGATAGTGGATCGTGCCACTGCGAAGCAGGTTCCTCACGATCTCGAACCGGCGCATTACCACGAACACGGACCCCGGCCCAACCCCGGTCCACACGGCTGCGTTGTCTGGATTAAGTCGAAGGAGGCGCCGCAATCCCTCCGCCACGCGGTCAGAGACGGTAGGCCACGCCGGCGGCTCTCCGGCCAAGATTCGATTGCGGGTGAATTCCAAGCTGTCGTGCGCGGTGGAGAGCAATTCGATCGCACGTCGGTCGGCGGCGCGCAGCCTCGTGAGCGGGTCGGCCCCGACAACAGGAATGTCCGGCGCGGCTGGTGGGTTGCAGTCCACGTTGCCCGCCGCGACTGCACGGCGCATGGGCATTGCAGACGCCAGATCGCGTTGCTGCTGCGCGACATGCGTCAACTCGTGTGCCAGCAGCCGGCGTCCCTCCTCCGCGTGCGGCCGATACTCCCCCGCGGCGAAGTAGATCCCGCGCCCCAGGGTGAAGGCGCGGGCGCTCACCGCCTTCGACGCTCCAGCCGCGCTCGCGTCTGCATGGACGCGCACGTCGCTGAAGTCGGCCCCGAACCGCGGCTCGAAGAAAGCCCGCGCCGTAGTATCCAGCGGGCGCCCGTCCTCGGAAGCGATCGCCTGGTGCACGATGGCTGGAACTGGATCGCCTGAACTCGAGTCGCTGGCCGCTGTCCGCGCCACCGAGGGGCTGTGGGGCCTCCGGTGCAGCCGCGTCTCTTCCTCCTCGCAGGAGGCGCATTTCCGCTGCACCGCCGCCACGGGCATCCGCATGACCCGCTCGGCCACGCGGTCGGCCTCTCGCTCGTACGGGTCGTCCGCCGCGCCGATCGTCAGTCGCTGCACACTGCCTGCCCGCCTCCGCGACGGACCCAGGTCGTCCTCGCGTCGGGCGCTGCCCGCCGCGGCGCACGCTGCACAGGGCCGGCCGTTCGCACACCGTTGCAGAGCCACAGCCAGCCTTCGGTTGCCGAGCGTGTGTTGCACGTCGGAAACCCCAGCCCTAGGCCGAGGAGACTGGAAAGCGCCTCTCGGCCCCGGCCACGGTGAGAACTGGACGCCGGTCGTTTGGGCTGCCAGGGTGTCCGGCACCCGCGGTCGATTCGACTGGGAACTAAGACCCATCGTTCTGCCACGGCTGCCACGTTCCGCTGCATCCATGAGACATTTTCGCTGTCCTCCCTGCGTTACAAGCCGGTAATCGCTCTCACGATGGACTCCCAAGCACCGGCCTCTGACTTGCATTCACCCCAGACGAACGGGGTATTCGGACACCATGTGATCTCGAAGTCGCGACTTAGACCGCGCCCCCAATCCGACCCTTGGTACGGTGTCGGGCAAGCAGGCCTGCAATTCGGCTTGTCACCCGGTGGAGGCGAGCCGCCGCTCGGCCAGCCGCGATAGCCGGCCCGGGCCCAGGCCTTTGCCGGACCGACATTCTCTCCAGCAAGCCCTCCTGCTTTGTACAGGTCGACGAGGAGAACCATTTCAGGCTCTGTGAACCGCATCCCCCCCCAAAACGCTCGGCTCGGGAACCGATCACGACACAGCTTGCACATGACGCCGAAGACGACGTAGTTGGCCGAGCCGGCGTAGTAACAATCCGTGCCGACTTGGACCGTCGATCCACACGGCGGAGTCGCTCCTTCCGTGGCGCACACTTCGTTTGTGCCGTGTTCGGGGCACCTGGCGGTCGGATGAGCGCACCGATACCACAGGATCCACCGGTTCCGGTGAAGATTGAGAATGTCCCACGCGAACGCTGCCTGGGGAGGGCGCACCAGCGCTTCGCACGCCTGTGCCTGTTTGGGTGCGCTCCAGCCACGAAACAAGGTTCTGGTGTCCGTGAGCGCCTTGGCGATCTGCGCGGTCACATTGGGACCGCACACGAACTGTCTGGCGCTGGGGCGCTGCGGCGGCCGGGAAGGCCGACGTCCGGCCAATCTGCTCACCAGACGACCGCAGGCCTGGAGCTGTGCCACCGGGAGCGGCGTGCCCTGCGTAATGAGATTCTGCGTAGCCATCGCCGCCAGGTCGACGATCATGTCCCCGAGCACCGCACCGGTAATCCCGCCGACTACGGTTCCGCCTCCCGGTTCCGCTTCCGTGCCGATCAGGCCGAGGATGAAGCCGCCGACGGCCGTCCCGAGCGGGAGCGAGAAGCAGTCGACTGCCGTGATGCCCGCCAAGGCGGTGAGCGCCACGGCGTCGGTGGCGCTGATCTTGGACGGCGACCAGCAACCGCCGTCGCTGCCACGCTTGTAGACCTCCTGCAGCAGCGTCAGCACATTGCACAAGCAGTCCGCGGCTTCCACGTAGGGGTTCTGGCCAACCGTGGGAATGGGAATCGCGTCGGCGATGCTCGTCCCCAGACATACACAGGTCACGATGTCGCCGAGCAGACTGCGGTCGATCAGGAGAACCGTTCGGAAGAAGTCGTCGATGCTGCCGCATGCTGAGGGGTGCCGCGGTCCTGGCTTCACTGGCGGCGGGATGCGTCGGCCACCTTCGCTGATGATCGCGCGTCGATTCGGCGGAAGCGTTCTGGGGGAGAACTCCAGGCTCTCCCCATGAGCAACCGTCGTGATCTTGTTCGGCGCCACCCCCAACCCAATCAGCTCGTGCTTGACGGACTCGGCCCGCTGGCAGGAGAGCCGGAGGTTATAGGCTTCCGGCCCCTCCACGCTGGCGTACCCGTCCACGCGGACGAGATCCCGAGACCCCTGCGACACCCAGGTCGCGGCAAACCGCGCAACCGCGGCTCGGTCGCCACCGGTCAGGAGGGCGCTAGCACGTCCGAACAGCACGTTCACGCCGGCGAAATGCCCCGGTTCCGGTGCGACGACACACGGCAGTCCCGTCGGCGGAGCCCGCTTTACGCTTCGACCCCGTCCCAGCTCAGGAGTCCGAGATTCCGGGGGCGCCTCCTCCGTCAAGCGACTAGCCGGCGTTGCCGCGCCGCGGGACACCGGCGCGGACCGGGCGGCACGCCAAACGTCCTCTCCGGTCCCGCGTTGCTGCACCACATGCGTGAGTTCGTGCGCCAGTAGCCGCCGCCCTCCGTCCGAGTGCGGCCGATACTCGCCCGCCGCGAAGTAGATGCTCCGCCCCAGGGTGAAGGCGCGGGCGTTCACAGCCTCGGATGCTCGTGCCGCCTGTGCGTCTGCGTGGACGCGCACATGGCTGAAGTCGGCTCCGAAGCGCGGCTCGAAGAACGCACGTGCTGTGGCGTCCAGCCCCAGCCCACCGCCGGCCATCGTCGCCGCATCCACCGCCGCCGCAACCGGCGCCACCAGGGTGTTTCCGGGCTTTCGATGCAGCCGCTTCTCTTCCACTTCGCACGTGGCGCATTTCCGCCGCATCATCGGATCCTGCGTCTGCATAACTTTCGCAGCCACTCGGTCGGCTTCTTGCTCATACGGATCATCCGGCTGGCTGACGGTCATTCGCCGCTGCAGCCCCACGGGGCGTCGCTGGAGACGCAAGACCTTGTCCTCTTCCTCGCACGCCGTGCATTTCCGCTGCACCGCCGGCACGGGCATCCGCATGACCCGCTCGGCCACTCGGTCGGCCTCCCGCTCGTACGGATCGTCCGGCTGACTCACGGTGAGCCGCGTCTGCAACCCTGTGGGGCGTCGCCCGAGCCGCTCACGTCGCTCGGCGCTCGCCGCCGCGCAAGCCGCACACGGACGGCCGTTCGCACACCGCTGCAAAACAGCGCCTAGCGTCCGGTTCCCGGCGGCTCGCTGGAGCTTGATGATCGGCCCGACCTGCGCTGCATCCGGCCGCACCGGGGCCGGCACAGGCGGCGAGGCCGCGAGCGGAGCGGAGGTGGTTCTAGCTTGCACGGTCCCCTGCCCGGACCAATGGCCAGTACCGCCCGAAATCGGCTTCACTGCCGAGCTGACCGATCTTGTCGTATTCCCGCTTGGCCGCCCGCATCAGCTGCGCCATATTGATGACGCCGCCGTCCGCGGCGGCGAGAAACGCCGCGTGGAGGACGATGTTCTTGATGTTGCCCCCCGTGAGCGGCAGGTGCGCCGCCAGAAAATCGAGATCCACGTCGCCCGCGCGGGGTGCGCGCGCCGGAAACAGCTGACGCCAGATCTCCCGGCGCTGCCCGACGTCGGGGAACGGGAACTCGACGATGAACTGCAGCCGCCGCAGAAACGCCTCGTCCATGTTCCTTTTCAGGTTCGTCGCCAGGATCGCGACGCCCTCGTAGGCCTCGATGCGCTGCAGCAGGTAACTGATCTCGATGTTGGCGTAGCGATCGTGCGCGTCTTTCACCTCGGACCGCTTTCCGAACAGTGCGTCCGCCTCGTCGAACAACAGCACCGCGCAACCCCGCTCGGCTTCGCCAAAGATCCGAGCCAGGTTCTTCTCGGTCTCCCCGATGTACTTGCTGACGACTGACGAGAGATCGATGCGGTAGAGATCGAGTTCCAGATCGCCCGCGATGACCTCGGCCGCCATCGTCTTGCCGGTGCCGCTCGGTCCACTGAACAGCGCAGCGAGACCCTTACCGCGGGACAGCTTCTCTCCGAATCCCCAGTCGCCGTACACCCGCGACCGGTGGCGCACCTCGGCGGTCATCTCGCGCAGCTGCGCGAGGGGCGTCGGCGGCAGCACCAAGTCGGCCCAGGCGTAGCGCGGCTCGATTCGCTGCGCGAGCCCCTCCAGCAGCGGGCCGGCCTGCGCGCGGCACGCGCTCGCGAGGTCGCTGGCGCTCACCCGTCCGTCCCGCGACGGACCGAGCTGCGCCTCGTCCCAGGCCGCTCGCAGGGCCGCGCGCATCTGCCCTGGGGTGAACCGGAAGCGCCCGGCCAGCGCCGCCACCTCCGCTGCTGCCAATCCGACGCCGGCCTCAGCCAGCGCCTCGCTCCACCAGTGGACCCGCGCTGCGTCATCGCCCGCAGGAAGGTGCACGCGCAGCCACGCGTGATCTCGCCAGCGGCCGGCCGGCACGATGGGGCGCTCGCTCTCGAGAAACGTCAGCCAGGAAAAGTCTTCGATCGCCCGGGCCAGCGGCCCGCGCCCGACTGGATCGACTCGGCCGCCGTGTTCATCACCCGACTCCAGGTGCGCCCGCTTCCCCGGGAGATGGTCGAGCCCGGCGAGGTATAGAGCGGCCGGCTGCAGCAACGCCTCGCGCGCGGCGAGGCGCAGCACTGGCTCGACTGGGTCGCTGAGGGCAGCCAGCTCGTCGAGATCGATGCGGAGCATCGCAGTCTCGAGCAGTGCGCATGTGGTCTCGGCGACCGTGTGCCTTCCGATGCCGGGCGGGCCGATGAGCTGCACCAGGAGGCGCCGGTCCGGCGAACCGTTCAGATGCCGGCGCAGGGCAGTGGCGAGGCGCGTCGCCGTCTCGGAGCGTCGACCGGCTACGGGAGGAGTCAGGCGGGCGAACGGCTCGATCACTCCGGGCGGCCGATCGAGCCCCAGCAAGAAATCGGCGATCCGCTCGTCAAGTCTGAGGACGCGCCCCAGCCGGCTAGCCGCTGGTTGCCCGTCGTCCGCAAAGTGCAGCAGGTCCGCCCGGAAGAGACGGCTGTCGCCAGCGATTACGGAGTGGGCGCGGGCCCTCTCCGCCGGGCGCTCGAACAGCAGCGTCAGCGCCAGCTGCAGGGTCGCTCCCTTGCGAGTCAGGTCGTCGTTGAGATAGGCATAGAACGTCTCGTAGCGATGGTCGACTTCGGGCGCGAGGCATAGGATGAGGAATTGCTCCTCGTGGGGCGTCAATCCAAACCGGCGCGCGAGGAGAGGGAAGCGCAGGGGGACGCCCGCGTCCAGGCTGACGGCGCGTCGCCGCGCGACGCTCGCGCCCAAGTCAGCCGCTTGCGCCAAGAGTGCACCCACGTCGGCCGGAGGATCATGGGCTTCGGTGGAGAGGAGCCGCTGCACCTCGTTCCCGGAGAGATAGAGGCCGCGCAGGGGATCCGGGCCCGACTCGGATGAAGAGACGCCCATGCGCGCTAGGTGCGCCCGCACGAGGAGCTCCACTCTAGCGAGCTCGTCGGCGATGTGCTCCCAATTGTCCGCGTACGGAGCAACAGGTCCGCTCATGTCGCGATCCATCCAATCACCGCTCTAAGTGACGGTGAACGGCAGCGGATTCGATTCGTGCCCGTCCACGGTCACGCGGATGTCGTACGTCCCTAGGTCGAGCCGCGGAACCCGGGGCACCTGGACCTGCGTGGCCGTAGCATTTGTGTCGAGCACGACCGTCGCCGGCCCGAACTTCACCCAGACGACGGTCCCATCGAGTCGCAGGCCCTGGAGCGTCAGGGGACTTCCGACCACGGGGACTGCTGGGACGAGCACGTCGAGCCTCGGGACGACCTCCAGCGTGCGCGCATTGCTGGTCTGGCCGTTCGCCGTGACCCGTACCGCGTGGAACCCGTTGGGCTCCGTGGCAGCGATGATGATTCCCAGGTGCGTGCCATCGGCGACCGTGTGCGGCACCACGGCGCCGCGAAACGTCACCGTGACTCCTGCGGCAGTCAGGAGATCCTCTCCCAGGACCTCGAGAATGACGGGCAAGGCCGTCGCGCCAGGCGCGCCGCGCTCCGGCTCGAGCCGCCGCAACCAGGGCGACAAGACGTAGGTCAAGGGAGCGGATGCCTGCCCGTCGAGGAGCACGCGGACTTGCTGCTCTGGTCCCGCGTCGAGATTCACCGGCACTGAGATCTGCACCTGCGATTCGCTGACGCTCGTCGGCTCGACCGCCTGGCCGCCGAAGGTGACCCGCGTCGCGAAGCTCTTCCGAGCCAATCGGTGGCCGCGCAACACGAGCGCCCCCCCGGCGCCGGCGCGTGGTGGCTCGAGCGCGGCGAGCCCCGGTGGGTCGATGGGAAAGACATCCAGTCCGGTCACCATGACCGGCGCGCTGCGCGCTGGAGCTGGCGTGGTGGGCGCGATTTGCACGAGCGAGACCTGGTAGGCCACGGATAGGCGATACGGCTGGTTGAACATCATCCAGATCTTGGACAGCTCCTCGGTGCTGGTACCCTGAAGGCGCACGATGATCTGGTCGAACGCATTCCGCAGGTCGTCGATGTTGACGAGTGTGTCGAAATCGAATGCCGCAGTGTGGACATCGTTGACAACCGGGTGGTCGTGGAAGACCTGCATCGCCGCGCCCAAGAGCGTGTGTGCTTCCGGCAACTTCGTTTCGCCGGGTTGTGGCGGGTCGGCGAAAGGCGTCAAGAGGTAGTGCAGCTCCAAGGCGAGCGCCGGGAAGGGTGCGCCCGGATGCGCGCGGTCGCCGCGCCAGTCGGTGTTCTTCAGCTGGGCGTTCTCCACCACGCGGTACAGGTAGAGGTTTACGCTGTTCTTGGCCAACGTGTCGCTCGGCTGAAGCAGAGATACGTTGACGGTGCTGTCCAAGTTCGCCTTGAGCAGTTCCTTGAGGGCTACTGTCACTTGGGCAATCGCTGTGGCGCTCATCCGCGGGCCTCGGTCTCACCCCTTGAACCGGAACCACGCCAGTCCGCGCCGGGCGAGAAACGCGTCCTGATGGAAGACGATGTCGCGCCCCGGTGTTCCCTCGGATGTCTTCGGATGACGCCCGACCGGAGGCGCTGGCTGATTGACGACGGTCACATCGATCCTGCCGATCGAGAGCGTGGATTCGGGCGATGGCGCAGAACGCGTTGCGCTGCTCGCCGTCGGCGGGAAACGCCCGGTGGTCTGTGGCCGCACCGGTGCTTCCGGCGGCCGGACGGGTTCGGTCGCTGCGGGCGTGAGGGACCGCGGCGTGTTGGGGGCGGAAACCGCTCCCTTGCGGGCGGCCGCGGTCGCCGGTGCGTGATCCTGACGGGTTCGGAGAGGCAGTGCGGGCGGCGGCCCCGGTCGCGAGACCGACGACGCTGGGGTGAAAGCACCGACACGGCTCGGTTGGAGAGCCGGCTGACCGGGCACGCCCACCCGGGTTACCGCGGGGAGGCTCCGGTCCCCCGGTGGGGCCCGCCCGCTCCCGGGACCGGCTCTCAGCTTCGTGAGTGGCGGGGCCGGGATCGCGCGGGGCCGCTCGGTCCCCCGAGCCCAGGTTGGCTCGCTCTCGGCGTTTTCCGGCGCTCGTTCCCTGCCAGCGGCGGGAGCCGTCGCCGGGCGGGCGGCCGGGCGGGCGGTTGAGGCGCGGATCTCCTCCGCGCGCCGGGCAGCGGGCCGCGCAGGTTCGACGGCCCGCACGAGGATTGCCTGAGGAGGCACCGCCACGTGGGCCACTGCGGGAACGGACCGCTCGCCCAGGATCGTGCTTGGTTCGGAATGCGCGATCGATCCCCGGCCAGGATCGGCTACCTTTTGGACGAGCGGCGGCGCCACGATCGTGCGGGGCCGATCGGGCGCCGAAAGCCAACGTGGCTCCGTCTCAACGTCTCCCGAGGCTCGTTCCCCGGCGGGGGCGCGGGCCGTCGCCAGCCGCGCGGCCGCGACGGGGATCTGCTTCGCGGGCCGAGCCGCGGGCGGAGCAGGTTCGACCGCCCGAAGGTCGTCTTCGGCTCGCGCGGGATTCGACTGGGCGCCGTCCATCGGCGCAGGCCGAGCGACGGCCCGCGGCGGTTCCACGACACGCAAGTCGTCCTCAACTCGTGCAGAACTCGGCGGGGCTCCGCCTACCGCGGTTGTTGCCGTGGCGGGCCGCAATGCGGCTGGCAGCGCTGGCGCAGTATCAGCCACGCTGCCGCCCCCATCCGATGAACGTCGCTGCTCGGCGCGGGTGGGAGGAGCCGGGATATCCGCACTTGCTGCGGCGGGCACCGCAGGCACAACGGCTAGGTCGTCGGTCGGGGACGTCCGGAGCCCTCTCGGGGGAACGATGACGGCAGCGCTTTCAACCTGGACGGGACCCACTTCTGTCGGCGCGGGGCGCATACTCTCCGGCGCAGCAATCGCCATGGCGCCTGCGGGCGGCGCTTGAGGCGGACCAACTGCAGCGCGAGCGATGCGAGCCAGGTAGGAAGCCACTTCACTTCCCCTCGAGCGCGGCGTCACGACCGCGTTCGCCGCTGAGGAGCGTGAGGTACGTGCGCCGCTTGTCCCGGGTGAGGCTGAGGATCTCGGACTCCGGCCAGTGATAATGCAAGGCCAAGATGTGGACCTCGAGATAAAGCTGTTCCCGCTGGAGGCTCATCTCGTCGCGGAAAGCCGCAGACCACTCCAGCGGCTGCAGGAAGGCGCGACCGCACTCCGGACACGTGACCTCGAGATCCAGGTCCACGGAGGGTGAGACGCGCTCCATCTGCTCTTCGATCTCGCGGCGCGTGATGGGACCAAGGTGAGCAGCGGTCTGCTCGTCCACAGGCGTGATGGCGCCCAACCGACGCAGGCAACGGGCCAGCAAGACCGTCACGGCCTGCTGCTCACTAATCGCCGGGTGCGCGAGGGCGATTATCTCCTGATCCTCCCCCGTTGGCAGTCGGAATTCCACCGTCTGGTGGATGGTTCCATCCGGGGCGGTGTACGCAGCGCTGGGCGACAGATCGAACGTTGCCGTGCCAGCCGCCGGTCTGCGCGCCTCGATCGGCACCTGATCCGCGAAGAAGTCGACGTCCATTCTCTGGCCGCACACGGGGCACAGCAGGACGGCGGCGATCCGGTCGCCGAACGTGAGCTGCCGCAGCTTGAGGAGCAGGTACGCGCGGTCCGCTGCCAACAGACCACGCACGATATCGCCGGTAACCGGCCGATACGGCCCGACGCGGCGGAGACACGCCATCAGGGCGCACGTGACCAGGACGGCCAACGGGGTGCCGGAGGCGCGGGCGGCGAGGAGCTCTTCCTCGCGGCCGGTCAGTGGCGCGAGAGCGACTTCCCGGTGCAGCCGTCCCGCGACATCGCGGTACCCGCCGGGAAGATTGAAGACCGCGCTCCTCGGATCGTCGATGGAGCTCCAGGGCACCGGCACGTGACGCTCCACCGCGATGCCCCCGTGTTACAACCGCTTGGGGCCGACGGCCTCTGTAACCGCGGCGTCGCGCTCCCACCACTCCAGCTCGAGCTTCAACGTCGTGATGGCGACGGCGTTCGCGCCCGCGTCCAGGTCCGGCAACGCCTGGTACTCGGAGGGCCAGCAGCGAAACAGGTTGTAGGAAATGACCTTGATGCCGCTCTCGTTGAAGACATCGATGGTGATGTTCTTGCGGAACTCCTCCAGGTTGACCAGGCTGTGGCTCTTGAAGTCGTTGACGAGTTCGGCCCAGTCCTGGAAGGCGGTGTCGTAGGTGACGCCGGCCTCGAGGGTGACGCCCTCGAACTTGCTCTTCCCGGGGAGCTTGCGGCTGATGATATTCTCCCCCGCTTCCCGCCACTCCACCATTTCGGTGGAGCGCTTGAGGGCGGACATCTTGCTAAGGCCGGCCACGTAGAGGTTGTCCCACTTCACCTTGAACCTGAAGGTCCGGTACGGATCGAGCCGGTTGGTATTGGGTGTTAGACGTGCCATATGCTCTCCCCAGGCCAGGCCCCGTGACCGCTCGCGCGTCGGGGCGTTCCGGATGCAACCCTCAGGTCGGTGTCTGTCCGGCCTTCTGACTGAGCTTCAAGACCACGAATTCCGCCGGCTTCAGCGGGGCGAATCCCACGAGAATGTTTACCACGCCGTTGTCGATGTCCGCTTGCGTGGTCGTCGTGCCGTCGCATTTGACGAAGAATGCTTTGTCGGGGGAGGAACCTTGGAAGGCGCCGGCCCGGTACTGCGTCAGCATGAACGCGCCGATGGTGAGGCGTAGACTGGCCCACAAGTCCTCGTCGTTCGGCTCGAAGACGGCGTACTGGATCCCGTTGTAGATGCTGACGCGCAGGAAAATGGCCATCCGACGAACGGGCACATAACGCCACGCGGAGTCCGAGCTCAGCGTCCGCGCGCCCCAGATCACGGTGCCCGAGGCCGGGAACGACCGAATCACGTTGATACCGATGGGATTGAGGAAGTCCTGCTCCGTGTCTCCAATCTGCGCCGCGAGACCGAGAACCCCGCTCAGGTTGGTCTCCGTGCCCGCGGGCGCTTTGAACACGCCCCGCCGGCTGTCGATGCGCGCGTACATCCCCGCCACGAACCCCGAGGGCGGGAGCGTGCGCGTGGGGTTCTTGCCTAAGCCGATCGGGTCCGGCGAATCCACCCATGGGAAGTAGATGGCCCCGTAATCGTTCTTGGTCGGGAGCCCCCGCACGTAGTCCCGCGCACCGGTGGGGGTGGTCACAAGCGGCACGTCATTGCGGAACGTCGGGTCCGTTTCCGGCGAGCCTCCTAGGTCGGCGATGTAGAAGCAGTCGAGCAAGGTGCGGTTGGTGCAGTACCCGAACCCCGCCCCGACCACCTGCTTCGAGCCGACCCCCGGGATCGCGATGATGCTGACGTCGGTGACTTTGTCGAGGGCGTGTAGGCCGGTCCCCGCGGCTTCGTCCCCCACATAATCCAAGTCGCGGGGCGGGTCGCCGTCTGCGCCCGCCGTGACACTCACCACCGCCCCGCCGAGCGTGTTGTCTCCCAGGTGGTATTCGCCCGGCGTCGGTCGCAGCAGCGCCGCCCCCTTCTGCTCGTGTCCGCCGTTGACGAGCCCAAGCTTCAGCAGGGGCGCGATATCGTCGACCAAGGACGGCAGTACCTCTACGGACGAGATCGGGCCGGCCGGGTTGAGCGCGGCGTCCGTCGTGCGGACGTCGCCGGAGGTCAAGGTGTAGAGCGCAACATAGCGCGCCGTGAAGTTGCTGAGCGCAGCCTTTGCATTGACGTCTACCACGCTGGCGGCCTGCGCGCGGAAGGCTGACTGAATGGCGGCCGCGATCTTCTCTCCCGTCGTCAGATCCGCGGCGTTGGCGCTGAAATCCAGATCGACCTCGAACGCCGCGCCGACGGGCGGCGCAATGTGGAGGCGGAGACTCCCGTCGGCGATCGCACTCACGTCAGCCTTGGGGCGGTGCCCGACGGCGGTGGCACTGAGCAGGGTGCGGGCCCAGTCGCTCAGCCCCGGCTTTACGGCGACGGACCCCACGAGCCGCAGCTGGGCGTCGACGCTCAGGTCCGTGCCAGCGGCAGGGGCTGCAAAGGTGAAGCTCCCCGCGTCGGCGGGCACGTCACCGAACGTCAGTTCGTAATGGGCGTCGTACTCCGCGGTAAAGTTGGCGTACGCCGGTTGGTTCGCGGGATCTTTGCGCTGGGCCTGGATCCCTTGCACTTTCGCCTGAATGTTCGCTGCCACATCGTCGCCCGATGCTTTGCCGGCGTCCAGCTGGACCATTTGAAAGCCGTCGCGGTTCAGATTGAAGCTCAGGCTGCGCGGCCCGTTCGTGCTGGTGCCTGGCTCGTTCCCGCTCCTGCTAGTGCCACGTTGTAGGGGGTGCCCATCGATCGCGACGGCCTTGGCGGTTCCGGTTGCCGTCACATCGAGCTTGAGCTGGCCGCGCACGTCCGTCTGCGTGCCGGCCGCGGCTGTGGCCGCGGGCACTGCGATCGTTCGCGGCGGCGCATCGCTGCCGGAGACGAGCACGTAACGCGGGGCAACGCCCGGGACGAAGGTGCAAGAGAACTCGGTGAAGGCACGTTGCGCCTCCCCGGTCGCTGCAGCGGGGACCGCCGCCCGCACCTTGGTCTCGATCTCCGTCGCGATCTTCTCCCCACTGTTCATCCCAGCCGTGACGAGCGTGATCGTGTTGACGGTCAGGCTGCCCAGCTTGATCGCCAGCACCGGGCCGGTGACAGCACTGATGTCCTGCGCCGCTGCATCGAGCTCGCCGCTCAGTAGGACGGGAGGCGTGTCGGTCGTGGCGGTGGGCTCGCGCGCCGCGCGAGTGTACTGCGACTGGTCTCCACCCAGCACATTGTCGACGAAGTTCTCGTCTCCCAGGCTCATGCTGAGATTGTCCCAGGTTTCGACCACTTCGTCCCTGAACTTGACCGCGATCTTGAATTCGTTTTCGGGGTCGCGGGTGCCGTCGGAGATCACGGCATCGATCAGGTTCCCCCATTTGCCCGGGCTCACCGCTTGGATCGTCATCGTGGGTTCGGCGAAGGCGTCGGGCAGTACGTCCGCGAGGAGCGTGAGCGCGGCGTCCGTTCCCAGTTGAGCACGCTCGCGATCGCGCAGCTCGATGCTGGCCGCCGCGGGCGTGGTGGTGGCGGCCGGGTCCCTATTGACGACGCGGACGATGTAGCACTTCTTGCCGCCGTTGTCGAAGAAGTTCTGTACGGCGTAGGTGAGGAAGCCGTCGGATCGGTAGTCGCCGAACGTTCGGCGGTATTGGCCGAAGCTGGTGATCAGCGTGGCGCGGCCGACTGGCCCTCGCTCCGCCACACCGATGAACGCGGCGGTGGAAGTGCTGACCCCCTCGATGGCCCGCACCGAGGGCTTCACCTCCTCGACGTATACACCTGGATGCAAACGCTCGGGCATGGATCAGCCTCCTTCACCAGCGAGTTGCAAAACGCTCACGCGAAGAAGCGGCGTGACGGGTATCCGACGGTAACCAGGATGGCACCGGTCATCGCCTTCCATCCATGTTGCCCATAACCGTTCTCCGCGTGGGAGTGTCGCC
>Ga0137379_10001831_pt1 | contig 19626 bp, 19 predicted proteins | sample SagtaG_18_FD_104812 | JGI IMG/M metagenome (GOLD analysis project Ga0137379, IMG submission 104812) | Vadose zone soil microbial communities from Sagehorn Ranch, Mendocino, California, USA - Sage2_L_80_16 metaG | ecosystem: Environmental > Terrestrial > Soil > Vadose zone | place: USA...
AGCGGCTGGCAACTTCCCATAACCATCCAGCCGATGGTGACCACTTACTTGATACCCCTATTGTTCTTCGGCGGGCTCGGTCTTAGTCTTTACGGGCTGTATGTCCACATCATGTCTTGAGGCCGGAAAAACCTCAGGTCTGGCGAGGCCAGACCTGAGCGACAAGCTGCCAGGAATTTAGCGCGGGATGGAATTGCTCGATGCCCGTTTGCGCTTGTCCTGGACGGCGACGAGTTCCCGGCGCTGCGAATTGGCGTCGGCAGCGGGAGCCGGTGTCAGCACAAGTTCTCCCTTGCGCTGCTCCTGGGCCAAATTGGCGGAAGCCTGTTTGGCGTGAGCCTTCGGCTTAGGGGAAGCCGAAAGGGCTTCGACCGCGTCGTAATGGTCCGGGGCGATTTCTGCCTGAGCCCGGCTCGAGGGAGCAAGGACCAGCATGGCTCCAGCGCCAAGGACGAGAATCACTGGTAACTTCAACAAACTAAAAGACTTCATAAACAACCTCCGTAGTTTCTTCCTCAAATTGGCCCGGCAATCCCTGGGTCCCGACTGCTCTATTTGGATGAACTGAGGCAATTTTCTCTGGAGCATCAGGAGGGGTCTATAGGCCGACAGTACCATGCTGTTGCCGATTCGATACTAACGAACAGGAAGGCCCGCTTATGCGTATCTAGCGGCGAAACCGGGCGTCTAATCCAATGGGGCCGATACTCCCGTAGTATTGAAATGGATTGCTCTGGGTGCGCATTTCCGGCAAGCAAGCGGCATCAGACCGGATTTCGCGTAAAATAAGAGGGAGCGGGAGGGGCCATGTGGATTCATAAGCCTTCGGAATTGCGTTATTCGCAGATCACACCGAAGAGCATGTATCTGAACCGGCGGAAATTTCTCGAGTCCGCAGGGATGGCTGCTGCCGCCGCGCTGGCCGGAAGGAGACTGCTCGGACTCGCCTGGCCTGGGCAAACCGCTTTCGCCGGGACGAAACTGAGCGGCGTAGCAAAAGGCCCGTTCAGCACGAGCGAGCCGCAAACGCCTTACGAAGATGTGACCCATTACAACAACTATTACGAGTTTGGCGTGGCCAAGGATGCGCCAGCAAGAAACGCGGGAAGTTTGCGGACTTCTCCCTGGAGCGTGTCGGTCGATGGAGAGGTCCAGAAGCGGCAGAAATTCGACATCGCTGCGCTGATGAAGCTGGCGCCGCTCGAAGAGCGAATCTACCGGCACCGCTGCGTCGAGGGGTGGTCCATCGTCGTGCCGTGGATTGGGTTTCCGCTGAACGCGCTCATCAAGCAAGTGGGGCCGACTTCGAAGGCGAAATATGTCGCGTTCCAGAGTGTGTACGATCCGCAGCAGATGCCGCAAGGGCGCTGGGCGGGAATTGATTTTCCGTACGTCGAGGGGCTGCGGCTGGACGAAGCCATACACCCGCTCACAATCCTTTGTTTCGGGATGTATGGAGAGACGCTGCCAAATCAGGATGGCGCGCCGGTGAGACTGGTGGTGCCCTGGAAGTACGGATTCAAGAGCATCAAGTCCATCGTGAAAATCAGTTTCGTGGAGAAGCAGCCGCCGACGACGTGGAACTTGGCGGCGTCGAACGAATATGGTTTTTATTCGAACGTGAACCCTCAGGTTGACCACCCGCGGTGGAGTCAGGCTAAGGAACGGCGTCTCGGCGAGTTTTTGCGGCGGCCGACGCTGCTGTTCAACGGCTATGGAGACCAGGTGGCGCAGCTCTACGCCGGGATGGATTTGCGGAAATACTACTGAAGGGATTTTCTATTGCGGGGAATCCTCACCAGCGGATGGACAAAAGTGGTGGTGTTTGCGTTGGCGCTTGTTCCCGCGGAGCGGCTGGTGTGGAAGGCGCTTCACCGAGGATTGGGAGCCAACCCCATCGAGTTCATCACCCACGAAACGGGCGATTGGATTTTGATCTTTCTGGTGGTCACGCTGGCGATTACGCCGGCGCGCAAACTCCTTCGGCTGCCGGAATTGATTCGCTTCCGGCGAATGACGGGGCTATTTGCTTTTTTTTACGCCTTCCTGCACTTCTCCACCTGGATCGGGCTGGACAAGTTTTTTGACTTCAGAGAAATGCTGCACGACGTCCAGAAACGGCCGTTCATTACCGCCGGTTTCACGGGATTCGTCCTGCTGCTTCCGCTGGCGGTTACGTCCACGAGGGGATGGATCCGGCGTCTGGGAGGCAAGCGCTGGCAAATGCTGCACCGGCTGATTTATGTCACCGCGACGGCGGGCGTGGTGCACTACTACTGGCTGGTGAAATCCGACGTGCGCAAGCCGGTGATGTACGGAACAATCGTCGGATTGCTGCTGGCCTTCCGGCTGGGCGCGTGGTGGATTGCCCGGCGGCGCGATTCCGTGAGGCCCGCCGCGGTCGAAGAAGAGTTAACCACAGCGGAGATGTCTTGATAGTTTGGCGGTTCCCTTCTCTTGCCCGCCATCGAACCAATAAACTTCATGCAGGCACTCAGCGCCAGCGCTTCAGTTCACATCCTGAACTCACTTCTCAAAAACGGGATCAGGGCTGCTACCTCGACTGGCCAGGTCCAGGTATGGGGCATGGCTAATAGCGAAACGTATGTCCTAGTCGCAGCAGCGGTCGTTCGACGAAAATCCACGATAGCTTTGCTATACCGTATGTGAGCACAGCCGCACAAATTGTCACCGCCGCACCTTGCCAATTCGAAATCCTCGGTTTGGCATGCAACAGGACTGCGTGACATCCACCGTTGACAGCCGTGTGAATGATATACATGCAATACGAAACACATCCTATTTCGCGGAGCCACGCCAAGCGCATCAACTTCGCCACCGGCCCCTTCAGTTCGGCGAGCGCGAGCAGCAGAATGGAAACATATAACAACGCCATCCATGTATAACCCACCGACTGCATACCAAACGCTAATGGCTCGGACACCCAAGACCAGCGTACCGCCACACCCAACAAGAACACGCCAAAAAAGCAATACAAAACCCATGAGTTGGCTGAGAGCCATGCGCGCGCAGAATCACTCCTCCAAAGCAGAGCGGCAAGCATTCCTATCGCGAGCGCATCGGCGCGGGATGGCATCAGCCCAAAGACGAGGACTGGTTCCGCACGAACCAGTTGAAGCAGACTAATCCGCAACAGAGGCACACATGCGATCACGGCAACGAGGAACACGAGCAGTCGTCTCGGTGAAACCAATCGGATCACCAAAGGCGCGACCAGATAAAACTGTTCTTCCACCGCCAGCGACCATGCAGGATTTAACCACACTCCTGCTAGACCCTTCAGGTACACGATTCCAACGTTCTGTAAGAACGCAAAGTGCGCGTAAACTGAAAAATCTGCTGACGCAGTCCTTCCCAAAGGAGACAAAGAGCTCAAAAACGGGCGGGCAAAAGCCACCAGCCCGATGTAGCAGACAATCCAGAGGTAATAAATCGGGATGATGCGGAAAAAACGACGCACATAAAACGTCTTAAAATACGACGGCGACGGGCGCGCATCCATTAGGATCCCACCAATCAGAAACCCGGACAAGACGAAGAAAAGGTCGACCCCAGTCCATCCCAGGCTGGCAAAACGCTGCAGGAAGGATGCCGCACCGCCCGGAGCGGTCGCCCCTTCCCGCAACACGTAATGATGAATTAATACAAAGAGGACTGCTGCGCCGCGCAGGCCGTCCAACTCTGCAACGCGGCGCTGTGGGAAGGCAACGGGCATAAACACACCTGGCGGACGATATCAAGCTCACGAATACCGATCAAGAATTTGATTGCGACGCATTCGACTATTCTTGATAGATACGCCGATTCGCCCCCAACGTCCCTTTCTCCGCGAAGTCGTCCCGCTTAGCCGGATATCGCTTGGAGACCAATCACAAGGATGGTTTTCTTTCCCGGAGAAACGCCAATCGGGAGACCTTCAGTGCTGTTAAATGCAACCGCGCATAAACCACGTCGAACCAATAAACTCGTCGGCCCGAATAGGAAGTGACTATCTCCTTGAAATCTACGATGCTGCGCCTAAAATGTTGGAGATCCGAGCGGAACCTAGCGATGTCCCGTCCATTCCATGAGTTGAAGTGGTGACAAATCGTCCAAACCCCATACGGCATCCAACGAAATCTCCAAAACTGCTGGGGTACCCATAGGATACCTAAGGAATCAATATGTGGAAAAAGGTGCAGGCCATCGCTGATGCACTTGACCCCCGCAGACTGAAGGGCCTTTACAGTAGATTCGTCAAAGGAGTGTGCAGGTGCCACCCAGACGTCAGGTTTCACGCCTTCTCGCTCAAAGATCTCCAGTGAACGACGCACCTTGTCCAATTGTTCATGAAATGAAAGACCGCTGAATTCGCTGAATTTATTGATCCCGACGATTCCAGCATCATGAGTCGCATAAAGATGCTGATATCCGTGGAGCCCGATGGTCCAACCTCGACTCTGCCAGGCTCGGACCTCATTCCAAAAACCATTGTTTGGCTCAGAAACCTTCAACTTCTCATCTTGATTATCGGGAACGACGGAAAGGATGGGCTTCACCTCGAACTCCAAGAGAATCTTTTCCACTTGAGCCCAGACGCTCCAATTCATCGTCGGGCAACAATCGTCGAAGCGGATCAGATATCGAGCGCTCATACTGGACTGTCAGATTTTACAGAATCCGATTCCCCGAGTGGGAGTCTATTGAATGGGGTGCAGGAAAACAATGACCCGCGTCACACTTGGGATGTTCAAATTAAGGGTCGGTCCGCGATTTGCCCTTGATAAATATTACGACATCTTGTAACTCGCAAGAATAGTCTAGTTCCATGAATGTGACCGGATACCTTTGAATGAGATTCGCAATGCGCCCGTGAGGAGGCAGCGGGTGGCCGATTTTCCACCAGAATTGAGTATTCAACCAGTACTGCACCTTTCGCAAGCCTCGAGGCTTCGAGAGCGCCGGGGTATCACATTCGACGTAGGCGAGGCCACCGGGTTTCACCAAACTATAGAGTAGGCGCGCGAAGCTTCGATCACTCCTACAGTAAGCCCAACACACTCGGCAAAAGACCACATCGAATGAGCCGGGTCTGAACTTGCTTGCCGCTTCCAAGTATCCCAAAGAGAACTCAAGCGACACCCCAGCAGCCAGCGCCCGGTCTCGTGCGATTCTCTGGTACTCGTTGCTAATATCGTGCCATACGACTTTGGCACCACGTCGGGCAAACAACACGCTATATTGTCCCGGCCCTCCCCCAAGATCCAGCACCTGCTTATCTCTTAGGCCTTTGGTCAGAACATCCAGCCTGTCGACCAAAACTTCGTTGCATGAGCTCCAGACATGCTGGGCGTATATCTCAGCATACTCCCGGGGAATTGGATCCCAACCGGCATCTACGCGGTGGAGCAAGCTATGAATCAGGTTTACGGGCATACTTGCGCCCTCGCATCTCCTGTCTTCGGAGCAGTTCGTCCAATTTGTTCAATCAGTCATGCCTTCTGTAAGCTCCAAAGCCAACCTCGGTCTCCTGCAAGATTTCGGCATTCATTGTCTAGCGAGCTTACCATTATCTAGAGCCAGCGAAGCCTTAATAAGCCCTGGATCGCACCACAGAATGCGACACGCAAGAGAGGTTATACGCGATGAGTCGCTAACACTTCACGGAAAATGGTTTCATAGCAATCCAAGGTCTTTTCAAGACTGAAGGCTGCTGCGCGAGATTTGCCAGCTTCCGCTAGCCGAGTACGCAATCCACTGCTACTGAGCAGCGTCTTCAAGTATCCAGCCAGTTGGTGGTGGTTTCCGGGTTCGAAAAGCAGCCCAGCCTCACCCACGAGTTCCGCAAGCCCTGGGACTCGGGTAACAACCACGGGGAGCCCGGATGCCATGGCCTCCAAGGCCGCGATGCCAAACCCCTCCCAATGCGAGGACTGCACGAATATGTCAACGGCCTTCATCAACTGCGGTACGTCTGTGCGGCGGCCAAGGAAGTGAACCCGCTGATCCAATCCCAGCTTCTGCGCCAGCCTTTGAAGCTCCTCCTGCATGGGACCGCTGCCAACCAGAACCAAATGAGCTTCTTGAATTAAGCTTAGCGCTCGGATCACCGTCTCAGGGTCCTTCGGATTGGCCATTCGTCCCACCGACAAGATGACAGGACAGGTCTCCGGTAGCGAGAATAAGGCGGACTTGGTGGCTGGAGGTGTGTTGGCAAAGGCATCCACGTCGATGCCATTGGGGCAAATCCTTGTCTTGTTCACAACCTCCGGAAGCCACTGGACCAATGCCTCCTTTGTGGCACCGCTAATGCAAGCGATGGACCGATACTGAGCATAGATCCAGCGGTCCATTGCGCGAAAGATGAGCCGTCGGCGCTTGTTGTATGTGCTGTGCTCAGTCGTCACAAGAGGCGCTGAAGCTTTCGCTGCTTTCGCGGCCAAAGCCACCCATAGCCGGGCGGGAAAAAGATGGACATGCACGATGTCGTACGAATAAGTCCGAAGGTGAGCGGTCAAAGGGCGCACATGAAGCGGAGAATAGATTGAGGCCCGCAGCGGGGCGTAAAGCGTTACTCCTTGTGCCCGCAAGGAATGCTGGAGATGGCTGTCAGTTGATTGCAGCAAGTAGAGTGCACATTCGATTCCCCGGGGCTTGAAGCCAAGAATTATGTTTCGGACTACGCCCTCCGCTCCGCCCGGCGCCAAGTTGTTGATGACTTGTAGAACCTTCATGGAAATATGTTCGAGCGAAGGCGGACTTCAAGAGTTTTTGTGCCGCTACCAACGGAATCCTTCAAATGTCGCGTCCTCTAAGACCCAGGCTCCACTAGGACGTTCGTGGACTCGGGACATCGTGCTGCTCTATCAAGGTTGTGGGGTTTGTCCAGCATGGTCACAGGAATACTCGATACCTTCACCGGGTATGGCAATTCCTTTCGTAGTTCGTCGAGCGACCAATTCATATTGTATTCGATGATGACCGTGGGGCGGTGCTTCGCAAGAATTTCTCTGGCGCCGCGTATGACATCTAACTCCATCCCTTCGACGTCAATCTTAATGAGGCTGATTCGTCCGGCGACGTTTAAATCCGAATCCAGTCTAACCACAGCCGTTTCAATGGGGCCATGCGCGTCAAATTTGCCGAGACCGATGTTGAACTCACCTTGGCGGGGTTTGTACCGCAAAGTGCCCTTGCTTGCACCTACGCCAACATCGCGGAGCGTGACGTTTTCAACGCCGTTCAGAATCATATTCTCCTTGAACCTTTCGCACGGTACCTGACTTGGCTCATAGGAATACACCCGACCTTTCTCGCCGACGCAGCGGGACAGCACGAGGCTATGGATGCCGATATTCGCGCCTACGTCCACGGCAGTAGTTCCGGGTGAGATCGCACGCTGATAAACTTCGAATAACGTCAGACTTTCATCGAAGCCCGCAAGATAGTCGCGGCTGGAATTGGCATCGGTGGTTCTGGCATGGATCTTCAGGTCTTCGAAGCCAATTCGGGCTGTGCCTAGATCGTGAGTTTCATTTGCGAGAGTTGTCTGCGATTGGTAGGCGACATACATGTAACCTCTCGTTTTGGCGACGTTCCCTTTGGAAAGCCCCCAAGCAACTGCAGCATAACTCCGCAACAAGGCCGCTTCCGGACCACTCGCGTTCTCATAGGCGTGTTCAACAGTGCGTAGAATACTTCTTCGAAAAAATGTCCCGAACAGCATCCGCCAACTGAATTCGGTCCATCTGCCGGGGTTCTTGAAAAACGAAAGCACTCGTGACAATCTTCCCCCTGCATCAACCTCCGAAGTTAGCAACAGTCCGATAGAGCCGGAAACATTCAAACGCCATCTGCCGGCGGATTGATGATCCGTTACACCTACGACTTCCACCCATTGACACGTCGCCTGTAGGCTGCGAAACATCTCTGCGTCCATGCCCTGGGCAAGAAGGTAAGCACCCACAACCCCACTGCTTGGGCGGAAAAGCGTCGTTGCATTGCGAGGCGAAGATGGGAACGAGCGACGGTGCGCTCTCCCGCTAGAGTGCGGTATGTCGCGGCGCCCAGCAGTTTCTTCTGGTAGTATGCAGGGTATTTCGCGGCTAGTATGTCGCCAAACTTTTGTAATATATAATCTTGCAAATCGCCTAGATCACTTGCGTAACGCAGTTGATAGTCTGTCGATGCTGTCCGAACAGCGGCGTCATTGTGGACATTGCCCATCCGGTCGGCCCAAGTAGGAATACCATACTCCTTCGCCACCGACCACCACAGCACACCCTCGCCGGTCCTTTTGAGCTCAGGGTACGCCAGGCCTTCGGAAAGGAACCGCTCTTTACGGATGACCGGGACAAAATCTCCTCGCAGCACCTCTGTAACATAGTGTTCAAGCTTAATAATCATGAATTCCGTAGGCATTCGGCCATTGCCGTGCGCGAATTGCAGGACTGGGTATTGCTCGACGTCGGGGAGCTCCGCGATCCGAGCCTTGATACGCTCCAGAGCATCCGGCAACAAGGTGTCGTCATCGTCCAGGAACACAACCCAGGGGTTCGATGCCTCGCGCAGCCCTCGATTGCGCGCCGCACAGACGCCGCGATTGCTGTCCTGGCGAAAATATCGCACCTGAGGGAAAGAGCTCCGCATTAGATCCGGCGTTCCATCGCTGGACGCGTCGTCTATCACCATCACCTCAAGTTCCGGCCAGCCCTGGTCAAGAACCGACTGAATAGCGCGCCCAAGCAATCGAGAGCGGTTGTAGGTTGTGATCACTACGGAGACACGGAAGTCAAGCATGAGCTTCTAACACTCTTGGTCTCTGAGGCGCAGCACCCTTGGAACGTGTGACCTCCCAAATCAGAGCATAAGGGATGATGAAGACAATCCATTCCGACCATTCAGTGCTCAGCGGGTGAAAGAAAGCGGCCAAGCCATAGAAAAATAACAGGAATAGGGCGTTGTAGTAGAGAGCCCTCTGCGCCGGGGCAGAAAGAACTCGAATCCGGCGCAAGACCATGGGCACCCAGACAATCCAGCCCCACATAAGCCAAACGAAGGCCGTTAAACCTAAAAGGCCCATGTCAGCCCAGACCTGGAGATAAGTCATGTGGATGCCCATCGGCCCAACAATCGTCTCTGTCGTGGTCGTTTCAATTCCAGTGCCCCAAATTGGGTGCGCTTGGATTGCCTCCACGCCATCCTGCAACATTCGAAATCGTATCGCGTCTGCGGTTTCTAAACCCTCAAGTCCTTGCGCCTGGACCGAACTTGAAAACTCGCTGACGCGTCCCACGCTTGCTCCCCCTTCGCCCGAAAGAATAGCGGAGTATGCCACGGCGGCGACTACCGCGCTGAGGCTCATTGCGCCGACGAACATGGCTCGCCTTAACCGTTTAGCTTCTGCCGCCAGCACAAGCACTAGATACAAAGCGCCCACGAGAAGGAGCAGAATTGTGGTCCGGGAGCCGTCCGCGTAGACGACCACGGTGCTGGCTACCAAGAGACCCAAAGAAGTTGCCGAACGCCGCTTGACCAAAAGATACGCGGCAAACACCCACACCGTGATACCCACTCGCGACAGCGAACCTGGGAAGTCCAGGATTGTGCCCCAGCGGGCCGTGGCCATTATGCTTGCCGAGCCAAGACCCAGGAATCCCCCGATCAGCAAAAAAAGATTCAAGTACACCGCAACGACAAACCCGCGGAAGGCATAATGCGCCAGTTGGCTGCGCACGACGAAAATGGAGATCCCTCCCAAAAGAATTACCGCCAGCTTGACGGCTTCTGCAAGGGAATACACCGCCCTTGCGCCGTAGAGAACGGGGATGCAAACCGCGACGATGAAAAGCCAGACGGGAGCACGCGCGGGAAATCTCTCTTTCCATCGAGCACGGAGTAAGTAAGGCAAGATAAGAACCACGGCAAGCGCCGAGACCGCCCAATGGATATACGGGACGGTGACCTTCAAGTCCGCCGCGAGCACCACGACTGCCCAGCCCAGAACGACCCGACCGGCCCAAATCTCCTCCCACTTCCTGTTTGTCACCATTTCTGTCATAGCACTTCGGCGGATTGGGCCTTGGATTTCCGCAGTCCGCGCACAGGGTCTAGGCCACGCCTAAGCAGGATGGTTGCGAGAGCGGTAAACTTGCAAGTCTCCGCCACCAGGATGGCCCAGGCCATCCCGACGTGAGCGAAACGCGGAGCCAGCACCGCTGCTGAAATCAAATTGATTGCGATCGCGCCAAGGGTGATTTTTCCAATCGTACGCTCCATGCCCAAGGGGAGCATCCACTGCATGATGAGCGCGCCGTTGATTGCGTTGACCGGCAACAGCAAGACAAAGACATACAGGACGGTGACCGAAGCCTGATAACCTGGCCCCAGAATGATAGTCGCCGCCCAGCGAGCAGATAAGGCAAGTGCCAAAGCTAAGACAAGCCCGGAGCCTCCGGCCAGGGAAAGGGTGAATCGCGCGAACCGCGCTGCCTTCAACGCACTCTGAGAGACCAGATGACTCATGCGGGGGTAAAGAGCCTGTGTCAACGGGAGAGTCAATCCCTGCAGCGCCTTGGCAATACGTTCCGCGCCGCCGTAGTAGCCGACCTGTACCGAGGAAGCGAAAAGTCCTAAGATGAAAGCGTTTGCTGTGCTGTAGATATTGTAGGCACCACGAAAGAGGAACATATCCCAGCCGACCCTGAGCGCGCGTATTCCGTCTTTCCACCGCGGCCAGCGGAAACCTATATCGCGGTACATCCAAAGCGTCTGGGTCAAGGTGCAGGCGCAACCGGCCGCGGCCTGCAACGCCAATGCCTTCCACCCGTCTTCAGGAGTTCGCACTGCCAAAAAAATGAATGCGGCGGCCCCAGCGCGTCCGAGTAACTCCACAACAACAGCGCGCACCATACGCTCAGTGCCCTGAAAGTACCAAAAAGGGCTAAGTCCGAGGGCCAGGGTCAAAGGGAACGCCCACAATAGGTAAATCGGATGTTGCCGGAAATTGGGCACGGTCCAAGCCGCTGCACCAAAGATGATAAAGAATCCCGACAGCAAAATTGCCTTGGCTCCCAGCACTCCGGCAGCGGTGGCAGAGAGGAGACCTTTGTTTCCACGATTCTGGGCAATTTCACGTGCAGCGGAGAGGCTGAAGCCGTATTCGACAGTCAGCGAGGCCCAAGCGGCAAAGGATTGTGCGAATAGCAGCAGCCCAAATCCTTCCGGCCGTAGCACCCGCGCGAGATAGGGAAGAGTTACCAGCGGGATGATGTAGCCCGCGAACTGGATTGCGTAGAGACCTAGAGCGTTCTGCGCGACCGGATGGTTAGCTACGCGACGAACAAATCTCACAGCACTAAACTTTTATTTCTCCAGAAACGAATAGAATTATAAGCCCCAAGATTTCAACCCAGCAGGATTCCTGCAAAGCAATCCAAGCACTTTACCATGCATGTTCGCATCAGACAGGCGCGTAACGAACTCGTCTGAAGGTCACAAACTGCGCCCTGATGAGTTCAAGTAGCCACCATGAGTCAGTTACGACTTCTGTTGACCGCGAAGATAAAACTGAAAGAGTTGGCGCCTGGCGGCAAACTGAGGATCCTCGTTTGCCCGTTCCACCGCGTCCATCAAAGTTGCCGCCGCAATCGCCACAAGCAGCGCCAAGAATGTGGCCACAAGCACGACGATGGATCGCTTGGGCCAGGATTGCTTTTCAGGCGGTATCGCTTTGTCCAACTGTTGTACGACGAATGCATCTCTCGCTTCATCAATTCGCGCTGCCTCGTATTGTTTGGCCAGCAACTCGAATAACGTCTCATGATACTTTACCTCTCGCAGCTTCCGGATATACTCGAGTCCCCTAGCCGGCACGTTTTCCAAGGGCACATCAGTGAATAACCTTTTGCCTTGACCGCCCTCGAGCCGGTTGAGCTGATCGCGCAGCGCTTCGAGCGCTTTCTCCTCACGTATAAGGTCAGGGTTTTCGGGCGCGGCAAAGGTGCGCATCTGCTGCACAAGTACTTCCTGTGCGGCGACGCGGGCACGAAGCGAAGTCAACGACTCAATTATAGCCCGAGATTGACTGTCGAGCAGAATCAGCCCGGTCTTCTCCTGGGTCTGTTTGAGGGCAACCTCGGCATTTGCAAGGTCATCGTTGGCCTGCTTCATTTCACGTTCAAAAAAGATCCTCCGTTGACCTGCCTCAGTCACAGCCAGCGTTCGTGTAAGCTTTTCCAACTCATCCACATAACCATTGGCAAGGTCTGCAGCTCGATGACGATCTCGATCCTCGACGGAGATCGCAATCACCCCGCCCTTTCCTGCGCTGATCTCTGTGCGGTCTTCCAATCGGTGTTCGGCATCGATACGCCACTTTATTCCATAAACGTCCATCAACGAGAAACGATTAATTAGAGCATCTTGCACCGTGCGGCTGCGCAACAGCGCAATATAAATATCGCTTGGATTGCGTAGTCCGAGGTCCTTGCCCGCTAAAGCAGCTAAAGGACCGAGCTGGCCGAGTTGACTGAGCGCAGCCGCCGCACCCATGGACTGGTTTTGCTGCGGAGGCATGATCTTGCTGTTTGCAGTATAAGTTTTTGGGAGCAAGAACACGGTAATAGTTGTTAAGGCTGCAGCGATCCCAACGAACTTGAGGATGAAAGACTTACGTTTGGCTAGTACGATCCATTGCTCGGGAAAGTGAATCCTTTCCACTTCTGCGCCGTTCTGCGCACTTGGAACTTCTTCAGTGAGCTTTAGGTTGAGTTCGGCTTTTTCACGCGGCGTCATGTGTGTCAGAGCGTTCCCTAAGGGAATATGGCCCGGATCCCTCCAGCCGCAAGACCGAGTTGCCCGAGTATGGTTGCCCAGTCTCGCAAGGCTGCTCGTGCTGCGGCGCCATGAGGTATTTTTTCCGGCACTACAATAGTATCGCCGGGCATAAGCCTAAGGGTACTAAAATTTCTCCCCGTGAACGCATGGTGTTGCTGCCGGCTCACCGTCGAACCATCCGCACGCAGAACAAATTCACGGCCCTTATCACCGTCTCTTCTCGTGCCGCCAGCCAGCCGAAGATAATCAGACACATTCTTCCCCGGTTTGAAAACGAAGGCGCTGCTGTTGTAGACCGACCCAATTACGTTCACGGTGGCAGGACGAAACGGGACCAGCAGGCGGTCTCCATCTTCCAGCACCAAGTCAGGCAATGAATCCACGCCGCTCGCATTGGGTCTAAGCTCCAGGACGATTCGGCCTGTGGCCTTCTGTCCTTTCATCCGTTCCGCCAGAGCTCGCTGGCCTGCAGCCTGCGCCTTCGCTGCCGCTGCTGCTTCCGGGTCTCCGATGAAAGCCCCTGCTGCGGTTGTACTCTGAGCGGATTTGTCCAATTCGTTGACATATTGGTCCAGGCGTTGCTGTTGGTCCACGCGCGCTGATTCGCGGGTGAACTCCGCACCATAGAGGTAAGCCTGGGGAGTAAAGCCACCGACCCGGGTGACCAAGTGGCGCAGTGTTTCTCCCTGCTGGATCTGATACACGCCAGCCTCTCTTATTTCGCCCTCCAGATGCATGAACTTGCTTTGCTGCCCAATCGGGACCTGGATATCCGCCTGAGAAAAGACCGTAACGATGTCGCCTGCTTGAAGGACAAGATTCTGACCTGTGTCGCCTTCAATCGCCTTGCCCAGATTAAAGGGCAGAAGGCGGGACGATAGGGTCTGCGGATCAAAGCGCTGAATGACCGCATATTCCCAGTTGATCTCGGCAGACAATCGCTTTATATCATTCTTTAGTTCAGCTTGGTTGATACGAAAATCGCCCGCTCGAGCGTCCACGGCAAGCTGGTTTTGCCGCTTCCAATATTCGTCGGTAACCAGGAAGTCACGGTCGGGGATGAGGTCGTGCACGCGCATCCCGTCGTGCCACGGATAGCGTCCCGGCACGGCGATGTTTCCGCGTAAGGTCACGGCGTTTTCAAACTTGGAGGAGATCCTCAGGAAGCGGACCACATCTCCATCGTGCAGTTCCCGCCCAAGCCCTTCTTGATTGAGAGGAAATTCCTCGGCCCGCCGGACATGGTGATCATCGATCCGCTCCACAATCGCATGTTCTCCGGCTGCCGTATTCGTTAGGCCGCCCGCGTATCCGACTGCTTCTCCAAGCGTGGCATGCTCTTTCAATTCGTAAACGGCAGGCGTGTTTACGCTGCCCGCCAAAGCCACCAGCGGCCCCACCGGCGGTACATAGATCACGTCACCGGACATGAGCTTGGCATCCTTCGTCTTGTCACCATTTACGATCAAATCGTATAAGTCAAACGTAGTGACAATCTTGCCGTCACGCCTCAGTTGAATGCGGCGCATCGAGCCACGCTTCGAGGGACCGCTGGAAGCAAAGAGCGCGTCAACCAGCGAGCTGAGCGAACTGATTGTATAGGCTCCCGGTCTCCTGATTTGACCGACCACAAACATTTGTATGGATCGCAACTGCCCCATGCTCACGCTCAACTGGAAGTTCTTGAAAATCCGGCCGATTTGGGCCTGCAAGTAGTCGTGCAGCTCCGCATACTTGAGGCCCGCCACGTTCAAGCTACCGATTTGCGGGATGTAAATTGAGCCGCCACGGTCCACAATCGCCAGCCAGTTGATGTCTACCTGCCCCCACGTCCTGATCAACAATTGGTCATCGGGACCAATCACGTAGTCCGACGGGACCTGCACGCGGTCCAGCGGCGCGAAGGTTGACGGCACATTCTCAAACAGAGTTTGACCGAAGATGGGAAGCTTTGCCCCCAGGGAACTGGCAACAAATTCCTGGAACTCAAGGTCAGGCTCAGGAGGAAGCACTGCGCCCGGCTGTAGCAAACTCTTCTGCAAAGCTTTCTCTTGTTCCAAACTCTCCTGCGCAGGCGTCGTGTTGGTTATACGCGGAATATTGATTGGACGAGTTTGAGGAAACGGGATCTCCGGTCTTGGTTGCTCCATTTGTTGCTGCTGGGTCGGAGCCTCAGCCGTCTGCGCCCATGCAACGGCACCAATGCACAAAAAAGCCACAATAGCTGCCGTCAATCTTGGAATGATTTCTCTACCCTTCCGACAAAGGTAAGGAAGCGGAAATTCGGAACTGGACAGGCGTAGATGTTTCCGGCAGATCAAATCCGATTCATGCATAAGATTTCTCTAAGTATCGCGTAGTCCGCGCAGTAAGCCAACGGCTATGATCGAACACAGTCAAAGCGTCGCCGATACATACCATAATCCGGCGGGGCCGCAGCATGAATAATAGCAGCCGGAATCCCTTCATTTCCTGATGCCATCGTCCCACGGTTCCATTGGCGGGAAGTCTTCCTCAGACCATGCAGCCGCTAGCGGACGAACGACCTTGCAGTTCTGAATCAAAGGCACGGATTCTAGCACTTTCGAGTCTCCGATATCAAAACCTTAGTGCTATTTCCCTGCTTGGGTCTCTATATGTTAATCATCAGGTAGAGCAGTCTGCGGTCATGTGAGGTCGTGAATGCTCGGCAACAATCGGATCTAAGAGCTTTCCCAGTGTATCGTCTGTTTCTACATCTCAACACAGATGACGAACAAAAGCCTTCACTATAACTATTCTAGTCTGCTTCTTCCGCAGCAGGCAGAAATTCCTCTCGGTCCTGCACAGGGAGGGGTTCCTTTTGTCTTGCAACAGGTAGTTTTGAAACAGGCAAAAGCTCTTTTATTATGAAATCGTTTTTTCCCTCCTGCGGGTTGAATACTCGGGAGATTGTTTTAAGGACTATACGCAGATCGCTTATAAAGTTCGCGCCCTGAAGATACTCGAGATTCATCTTCATCTTCACCGGCATAATTGCTCTCATATAAACTTCTTCTACTTGCTCTGAAGAGAACGGGGCGAGCAGTTCTTCTTCATTCCGAAACTTTACAGTCGCCTGGGAGGTGATACCTGGCCGGACAGAAAGCACACAGGTTGCTTCTTCCTGCATAAAAGGCTGCTCCCAATGCTGTGTGGGTAGAGGCCGAGGCCCTACAAAACTCATCTCGCCGCGAATTACATTGAAAAGCTGCGGCAATTCATCCAGCTTCCACCTGCGCATGAATCGTCCAAACCAGGTCACCCTCGGGTCAAAAGGCCTCGTCACCGCAGAACCTTCGTGGCGCCTGCCATCTATCATTGTCCGGAACTTCAGAATAGTAAACTCGCGGCCATTCTTTCCCGGACGTCGCTGGCGAAACAGTATAGCTCCTCGTGAAGTTAACTTCACGAACGCTGCGACCGCTATCATCACCGGCAAGAGCAAAACCAGCAGCAAAATTGCACCAAGAATGTCAAATACTCTTTTCAACCCGGAGTGGCACCATGGACTCACAACGTAAGAAGAACTAGATTGAAACTCGCGCTGCTTCTTTGGTCTTCCATTTGCTTTCATCAGTCCCTCTAGGTAACCAATTCTCAGCTATGCTTATACTCGACTTTGGATGCTATTTCCGAGCAACGCGTCAGCTGTCCTAACTCAAATGTTTCGTCACATGGTCGCAAAAAGTTCGGCTCATGGCAATCGCATCATTCGAATTGGTAACATAAGACCCGTCCCCGAGCGAAACGATCCCCTCAGCCGGCACTTGATCCTCAGTCAGGAACGTTTCGGATCAACTTCCACTGCCGATACCCCGAAGCGAATCGGCTGCTCTTGCGTCAGCCTTTTCTGACTCACTAACAGCCCCAGACATCACCACTCGCCTTTTCGCCAACAGCGTCTGATAAAGGAGGGTCATTTCCTCAACCAGGCGTTGGATCGAAAACCTATCCAAAGCGAATGCGCGCCCAACAGACGCCATTTGCCTTGCAGCGTCGGGCTCCTTCGCCACTTGTTCAATACAGTCAAGGAGTATGTCAGGAACCCGGGAGTTCAAGAAAAAACCATTGGCTGCCCGGAATCCCATGCCATTTGGCAGTTCATGTAGGGGACCCGCAGCAAGGTCCTGGACACCTCCTACGTGAGTGGCCACGAAAGGAAGCCCGGCAGCCATGGCTTCAATCAAAGCCGTTGGAGTTCCTTCGTTGCGCGAGGTTAACAACGCGACATCTGCCGCGGACCATACCTGCTCCATATCATGCCGCCATCCGAGAAGCCGAACATTCGTACAGCCACGAACCAGTGACTCCAATTCTTTCTTTTCCTCTCCGTCTCCGACTACGAGAAAATGAATGTTGCTCTGTTTTTCCGCAGCTCTCCGAATTACTTGGGCAAGTAGCTGCACATCCTTTACGGGAACCATTCTTCCCACCCAAACAACCACAAAATCGTCAGTCTTAAGTCCAAACTTCCTTCGTGTTTCTTCCCGGCTTCCTTGAGCAAAATGCTCAAGCTCAAATCCATTATGTATTACGCATATTTTTCGACGTGGCACAGCGTGATATTTCATGCAAATCTCTTGCTGCTGGGATTCCGAAATTGCAATCACTTGGGTGGAAAGGTGCCCCAGCATGCGCTCGACGGCCAGATATATCCTGTTTCTAAGCGGCCCGAAGTACCCCTGGAAGACATTCCCATGGTAGGTATGCACAATGACCGGGACTCCCGCTAGCCAAGCTGCGAGTCTCCCAAGCGCGCCTGCCTTTGCCGTATGTGTATGAACGACATCGGGACGCTCTTTTCGCAGGAATTTCAGAATCCTCCAAAAGGCGGTGGCATCAGCCCATGGGGAAATCTCGCGCGACATCTGGGGCAGTCGAAATACGTTCCGCTCTGAAGCCAGCAGGTAGCTCATATCCTGCTCTCCGTCGGCCAGACTGCCAATGATCAGGTGGGTGTCAAAATACGGGAGAAGCTTTTCATGAAGGATGCAAGCCTGCCGGGTGGCTCCCCCTACATTGAGTCGCGCAATAATGCGAACAAGTCTTGGCTTTCTGCCCCCGCCTTGTCCGGATTTTGAAGCCACACTCACGGTGTACCGCCTGGTTTGCGCGAAGCTATACAGCAATTTTCGTACTCAGCCGTTATAGAGATCTCCATACAAACTGGATGTCCGCTCCCTTCGCTCAAACGTCAGGCCACGGAGTCAGATACATCTTCAGGTCTCCTTGCACCTCGAACGTGTATTGAGGACTTCGGTGCCGCGCTCTTAATACTTTGCGCGAAATCTTGAACCTGAGAAGCGCCGCAATTCAAGCAACTGTCTTTGGAAACGAGGGATAATACAATACTACTCAACTTCTCACAAAGAACTAAGCCCTCCTGTCTAGAAAACAGTAGCTGTAATCTCGTTCTCTCCTCGACTTCAAATTTGTGACCGAACTCCATGCCCGAGGCATCCAGTTGCCGCTTGCCGACAGCACTCTACATCCCGCCGAGCACCTTCTGCTTTTGAGGGTAAGAACGGAATTCTCATAGGGGAATTCCGTTCTTGCTAGAATGCGCGCAGCTACTTTAGTATCCTTTTGGGGCTTATGCGCAAAAATTCTTTCGTCTTGTTCAAATTCTCAATGTCCTCCTTCCTTCGAATCGTGACGATAGCTGCTCTTTTCGCTGGGAATGCCGCTGCAGCCCAGCAACAAGATGACCGGCCCTTATCTTCCTGTGAACCCTCAGGTTCGAATACCGCTAGTGGTGTGAGGGCAACTTGCCCGGACCACACGTTCGCCCAACCGCCCAGGGAAGCCCGTTTTCCTCCCTTGAAGAAGGATTTTTTTGCGCCGTCAAACGACTCCGTCGGTTCGCAGCAATCCACAAACACACAAAAGCCCGACGTAACCATCAAGAGTGTGATCGTCAGTCTTCCCAAGGATCAGATCACAATCTGGACCAGTCCTTTCCACATTCGCCCGCACGATCTCTACTGGCTGGCCCCTTTCGCCGCGACTTCGGGTGTCTTGCTTGGCAGTGACACCCACAGTATGGCGCGGGAGCAATCAAACGCCCTCGCGGTGCATCGCAGCAAGCAAGCGTCCAACTATGGCCTGGCAGCCCTAATTGCTCTGCCCGCAGCAACATATCTCGTAGGCGAATTCAATGGCTCTTCGCAGGCCCGCGAGACCGGCCTGCTCTCCGGCGAAGCTGTCGTCGACAGCCTGATCGTAAACCAAGTCTTAAAGGTCATCTTGGCAAGAGAGCGGCCCACGTTGACCGACGGGAACGGCGGGTTCTTCAAGAACGCCACCGACGGCTCCTTTCCTTCCGGGCACGCCATGCTCGGTTGGACCGCCGCGTCGGTGATTGCCCATGAGTATCCGGGATGGCTGACGCAGACGCTGGTTTACGGCGCTGCCTCGGCGGTGAGCATCTCGCGAATCACCGCCCGGCAACATTTTCCAGCCGATGTGGTCGTTGGTGGCGGACTTGGATGGCTCATCGGGCGGCAAGTCTTCAAGGCTCATTCCCGGAATACCAACGATCAGCTCTATGGAACTTTTGGCCAGGATGAAAAGGCCGAGACGGAATCCACGCAACCCCGGGGATCGACTTTTGTTCCACTCGATAGCTGGGTCTACCCGGCGCTAAAGCGTCTGGCCGCTCTTGGATACATTCGGACTCAATTCGCCGCCATGGAGCCATGGACCAAGCAGGAGTGTCTTCGTCAGTTAGAGGAAGCGGATTATCTTGCCGAGGATTTGCCTCACGAA
>Ga0137379_10001837_pt1 | contig 19583 bp, 10 predicted proteins | sample SagtaG_18_FD_104812 | JGI IMG/M metagenome (GOLD analysis project Ga0137379, IMG submission 104812) | Vadose zone soil microbial communities from Sagehorn Ranch, Mendocino, California, USA - Sage2_L_80_16 metaG | ecosystem: Environmental > Terrestrial > Soil > Vadose zone | place: USA...
CACTTTCGTCAAGCCTTTCGCCGAGGCGCTTTCCAAGCTGGAAAAGGGGAAATACACCGAAACACCGGTACAGACCCAGTTCGGCTGGCACGTCATCCAGCTCGATGACGTCCGTTCCATGCAATTCCCCGCCTTCGACACCGTCAAGCAGCAGCTGCTCTCGAGGATGCAGGAGCAGGAAGTGCAGAAGTTCGTCACCGAGCTGCGGTCAAAAGCGAAGATCCAGTAATACCGGCTTCACCCGACCCACTTCCGCGCGTTGCGGAACGTGCGCATCCAGGGACTGTCCTCGCCCCATCCCTGCGGATGCCAGGACTGCTGCACCGTGCGGAAGACCCGCTCCGGATGGGGCATCAGGATGGTGAAACGCCCGTCACGCGTGGTGAGTCCGGTGATGCCTCCGGGTGAGCCGTTCGGATTCAACGGATAGACCTCGGTCGGCGCGCCGCGATTGTCGACGAAGCGCAGCGCGACGATCGCCTTCGATCTCGCTTCGGTCGAGTCAAAAACCGCGCGCCCTTCCCCGTGCGCGGTGGCGATCGCCATACGGCTGCCGGCCATGCCCGCGAAAAATAGGGATGGATTCGGGACCACCTCGACCATGACGAATCGCGCCTCGAACTGTTCGGACCGGTTCTTGACGAAGCGCGGCCAGTGCTCGGCCCCGGGGATCAGCTCCCTCAACTGGCTCATCATCTGGCATCCGTTGCACGCACCCAGAGCGAAGGTGTCGCCGCGCGCGAAAAACGCTCCGAACTCATCCCGCGCGCGCGCGTCGAACAAGATCCCCTTCGCCCAGCCCGCGCCCGCCCCGAGCACGTCGCCGTAGGAAAATCCGCCGCCCGCGGCGAAGCCCTTGAACCCGGCGAGCGAAACCCGGCCCGCGGTGATGTCGCTCATGTGAACGTCGTGCGCGTCGAATCCGGAGCGATCGAACGCCGCAGCCATTTCGACCTGACCGTTGACTCCCTGCTCGCGCAGGATCGCGACCTTCGGCCTCGCACCTCTTGCGACGAAGGGCGCGGCGACGTCGTCGGCGGGATCGAACGTCGGAGCGGCCGACAGGCCCGGATCCTCCCGATCGAGAATTCGATCGAACTCTTCCTTGGCGCAGACGGGTTCGTCGCGCAGTTGCTGCATCCGGAAACTCACTTCGGACCACGCACGCTCCAGCTCCACGCGCGGGGCGGCGAAAACCGCCTTGGCGTTGCGCACAAAACGCAGCTCATCGCGCGGGTTCAGGCTGCCGATGACATGTGCGGGCAGTCCCGCGAGACGCTCGAACACCTTGGTGCGGTCCGAGGTCCGGATCTGGATCACCGCCCCGAGCTCCTCCGCAAACAAGGCCGCGAGCACGCGTTCGAAGTCGCGGCCGAGCATCAGCTCCGGCCGCCGCTCGTTTCCCTCCACGTCGTGAGCGGCTTCGTCATAGGCGAGCATGTCGAGGTTCACGGTCACGCCGACATGCGCCGCGAAGGCCATCTCGCACACGGTCGCGAACAAACCGCCGTCCGATCGGTCGTGATAAGCGAGAATCAGGCCTTCTCGATTCAACGCCTGCACTGCGGCGAAAAAGTCCGCGAGCAGTTTCGGCTCTTCCAGATCGGGAGCCCGGTCGCCGCACTGGCCGAACACCTGCGCGAGAATCGAGCCGCCCAGGCGGTTGCGCCCGCGACCGAGATCCAGAAGAACCAGCTCCGTCTCGCCGCAATCGGTCCTCAACTGCGGGGTCAGCGTCCGGCGCGCGTCCTCGCAGGGCGCAAATGCCGAGACGATCAACGACAAGGGAGCGATCACCTCCCTAGGCTTCCCGCCTTCTTCCCAGGCGGTGCGCATGGAAAGGGAATCCTTGCCGACCGGAATGCTGATCCCGAGCGCCGGGCACAGACCGAGAGCCACCGCGCGCACGGTATCGAACAAGGCCGCGTCTTCGGCCCCGTGGCCCGCGGCAGCCATCCAGTTTGCGGAGAGCTTGACTCGATTCAGGCTCCCGACGGGGGCCGCCGCAAGATTCGTGAGAGCCTCGCCTACCGCCATGCGGCCCGAGGCTTCCGGATCTATGATCGCGAGCGGCGAGCGCTCCCCCATCGCGAACGCTTCTCCGCTCGCCTCCTTGAAACCCATCAGGGTCACCGCACAGTCGGCGACCGGCGTCTGCCACGGCCCGACGAAAGGGTCGCGCGCGCACAGGCCGCCCACCGTGCGGTCGCCTATGCTCACCAGAAAGGTCTTCCGCGCGACGGTGGGATGCCGCAGCACCCGACGGCACGCCTCGGCGAGCGCCACGTCGCCAAGCGCGAGCGGGGCCGGGTGCGGACGGCGGCGCCGGACTTCGCGCGTCATGCGCGGCGGCTTTCCGAGGAGAACGGACAGCTCCATTTCGACCGGCTTGTTCCGCAACTGCGGGTCCTCGACGACCAGGCATCCGTCATCGGTCACGATGCCGACGACGGCGGCCGGGCAGCGCTCGCGCTCGCAGATCGACTCGAACTCTGCGATGCGCTCGGCGGCGACGGCGAGCACGAAACGCTCCTGCGCTTCGTTGCACCACAGCTCGCGCGGCGTCATGCCGGGCTCTTCGTTGGGCACTGCGCGCAGATCGATCCTGGCGCCCCGCCCGGCGATGTGGACGAGCTCCGGCAGGGCGTTCGACAGCCCGCCCGCGCCGACGTCGTGAATGGAGAGCACCGGATTGCGCTCGCCGAGCCCCCAGCAGCGGTCGATGACCTCCTGTGCGCGCCTCTGCATCTCGGCGTTGCCCCGCTGCACCGAATCGAAGTCCAGGTTCTCGGGATTGGCGCCGGTGTCCACGCTCGACGCGGCGCCCCCGCCCATCCCGATCAGCATTCCCGGACCGCCGAGGTGCACGAGCAGCGCCCCGGGCGCAACCGGACTTTTGTGCGCGTGCACCGCGTTGATGTTGCCGATGCCGCCCGCGATCATGATCGGCTTGTGGAAGCCGCGGACGATTCCGTCCGCTTCCATCTCGAAGGCGCGGAAGTAGCCGGCGAGATTGGCCCGGCCGAATTCGTTGTTGAACGAGGCCGCGCCTATCGGTCCCTCGAGCATGATCTGCAGCGCCGAGACGACCCGGTCGGGTTTTTCGCAGGGCTTTTCCCACACTTGCTCGAAATCCGGAATGCGCAGATGCGACACCGAGAAACCGCACAGTCCCGCCTTGGGCTTCGCGCCGCGGCCGGTCGCCGCTTCGTCGCGGATCTCGCCGCCCGAGCCGGTCGCCGCCCCCGGAAAAGGCGAGATCGCCGTGGGGTGGTTGTGGGTCTCGCACTTCATCAGCGTGTGCGTGACCTCGTCCCGGTACCCGTAGCGCCCTTCGCGTCCCGGATAGAAGCGGGCGACAGCTCGCCCTTCGATCACCGCCGCGTTGTCGGAGTAGGCGACCACCGTCCCGGCGGGATTGCGCGCGTGCGTGGTCTTGATCATGCCGAAGAGAGTTTCTTCCTGCGGGGCTCCATCGATGATCCATGAGGCGTTGAAGATCTTGTGCCGGCAGTGCTCCGAGTTCGCCTGAGCGAACATCGTGAGCTCCACGTCGGTGGGATCGCGAGCGAGTTTGCGGTAGTGCGCCAAGAGATAGTCGATTTCATCGGGCGCGAGAGCAAGCCCCAGGGCCGTGTTGGCGTCCACGAGCGCCGCGCGCCCCCGCGCCAGTACGTTCACGACTTCAAGCGCCTTCGGATCGAAATGGCGAAACAGCGCGTCGGCCTCATCGAGCGAGCCGAGCACCGTTTCGGTCATGCGGTCGTGAATGAGCTCCAGGATCCGATGCAATTCGGAATCGAGCGCGCCGCCGCCGGAAAAGAACCACGCAGTCCCGCGCTCGACGCGGCGCACCGCTTCAAGGCCGCATCGGCGCGCTATATCGGTCGCCTTCGACGACCACGGCGAGATCGTTCCCAGGCGCGGCACGCTGAGCAGCATGCGGCCCCCGTCCGCAGGTGCAGGGTCGCCGTACTGCAGCAGGCGCTCGAGCACCGCGGTTTCGCGCGCAGCGAGCCCGCGATCGACTTCGACGAAATGCCAGTGCTCGGCGGCGGTGACGCGGACCGATCGATGGATCGTTGCGAAGCGGGAGTTGAGTTTGTCGAGCCGGAAGGCGGAAACGGCGCGGCTGCCGCGCAGCTTGAGGATCAACGACATGAGGCGTGCCGGTAAAGGGCGATTATACCGGAAGCCCGACCCGGGATTGAGCCGAGGAACCCTCGGTCCCGTTATTTCAGTTGCTGCGGCGGAACTGGGGATTCTGCAAAGTGCCGGTGACCGCGAGCGTCGCGCGCGCCTGCACGCTCTGTGCGCGAAGCTCGATCTGCATCCGCCCGGACAGGTTCTTCTGGGCATCCATTTCGCCCTGGCCCGTGCCGTTCAACAGACCCGCCGCCATTCGGATCTGGCGAACGAGGATCCGATTGGAATCGGCGGACACGCCGCCGCTCATCTCGGAAAAGAGCGTCGTCCCTCCGCCCGAGCCGCTGCCCTGGAGCAGCCGCGTCATGTCGACGTTGGTGATCGCGCCTTTTTGTATCGTGAAATTACCCTCGAGGTGGGCGTTCAGGATCAACCTTTCGAGGAGAGGCCCCTTCATGGAGTACACGCCCTTGCCCTGCAGCGTCCCCCTGGCGAGGAGCGGCGCGGCGATCTTACCCGCCTCCATCTGGCGCACCGTGAGCTCGCCCTCCATGCTCCAGCCGCTCGACCATCTCAGGCGCACGGTGCCGAGCAGCCGCCCGCCGAAAGCGCGCGCCTCGGCTTCGCTCAACGCGAGCTCGCCCCTCGTGACGGTGCCCTTCGCCAGAAACTCGCTGAGACCCGGATCCGCGCCGATGGGCAAGGGGAAGCTGTCCGCGGAGATTTCGATGGCCGCTCTCTCCCCCTGAGGCTGCAGCTTCACCGAAAGTTTGCGTTCGGCGTTGGAAATCGCAACCGACCGCAACGCGCCGTCCGGAGAAAGAGTCGCATCGACTTCCAGCGCCGGCAGGTTCAGTTCGGGGATATCGATCTTCAATCCCTTGGCAACTATGTGCTGGACCCCGGACGATCCGCGCCTGCCCTTGTTCTGCAACAGCGCGGGAAGAAATTCCCGGGGGAAGGTCGCGCCTTCCACCTCGAAACTCTTGAGCGATATTCGGTCCTCCAGCAGGGAGCTGATCACCGGGGTGGCCTTGATCACCGCCGCGCGCATCGCGTGCTCTTTACCGATCACCACTCTCTCGAACTTCAGCTGCGGAATCGGCAGCAGCGTCAGGTTGACGGCGCCGATCTTGACCGGCTCCCCGAGCCACGCCTGCGCCGCCTTTTCATACGGACCGGATTCCAAGGGCACAAAGGGAAGCGCGGCGACCGCGACGACCAGGATCAGGAGCAACATCACCGCAAATTGCTTTGCGAGGCTGCCGGGCCTCCTCTTCGCCCAGAGTTCCCGCGCGGAAAGCGAGGCTTCGTTGCGATCCCGGGCCTCGTCTTCGCCCCGCCATGCCTCCTCTCCAGCCCTTCCTTTCGCCCTCACCGCCTTGCGGGTCTTCTTGGCCGCCTTCGCCTGCGCCTTTTCCTCTGCGCGGATCCGCTTCTCCTCCTCCTTGGCACGCTTCTCCTCCTCCTCTTCCCTGGCGCGCTTCTCCTCTTCCTCGGCGCGCCGGGCTTCCTCCTCGGATTCGAGGCGGGCGCGCCCCTCTTCTTGCCTGCGCAGCTCTTCCTCGCGCTCCCTGTACTCCGCTTCGCGTCGCGCGTTCTCTTCCTGCTCCCGCAGCGAACGCTCAAGGGCTTCGCGTTCCTCCGTTTCCCGGCGCTCGCGCGCCTCTTGCTCGGCGCGGCGCCGCAGCTCTTCCTCGCGCGTGGGTCGCTCTTCTTCCTCGCGGCGCGCGCGCTCCTCGGATTCACGCCTGGCGCGCATCTCGGCTTCGACCTTGGCGCGCGCTTCGGCTTCGATGCGGGTCCTGAGCTCGGCCTGTTCGTACTCCTCGCGCCGGCGGCGCTCGACTTCCTCGCGGCGCATTCGCTCCTCGACTTCTTTCCGGGTGCGCTCCTCCGCCTCGCGCCCCACGCGCTCCTCGGCGTCCCTGCGCACTTTCTCTTCCGCTTCGCGACGTACGCGTGCCTCGGCCTCGCGCCTGGCCCCCTCCTCGTTCTCGCGCCGGGTCCTTTCCCCGATCTCCTTGCGGATGCGCTCCTCGGCCTCGCGTTTGCCGGCCTGCTCCGCTTCGATGACCGCCCGCGCAACGGCTTCTCGGCGCGCCTTCTCTTCGGCTTCCCTGCGCTGGCGCTCTTCGGCCTCGCGCCGCGCCTGGTCGAGCGCTTCCGCCTGCGCTCTCGCCTGGGTGTCGGCCTTGGGGTCGGCACGCGCCGAAAGCCCGGCCCGCGCCGAAAGCCTTGCTTTGTGTTCGGCCTCCGCTCTCGCCCTCGCCGCCGCTTCTTCGCGCGCGCGCGTGGCCTGGGCCTGGCGGGCGATTTCCTGCGCCTGGGCCTGAAGTCTCGCGTCCTCGCTCGTCTTCGCGGAAGGCTTTGCGGGAGTAAACGCAGTGAAGTCGAGGTCCTCGCCGCTGTCCGCGGAGGAAGGTGAAGTCGGCGCGCGTGGGACCGAAGGCCGCGGTGCCTCGTCCCGCTTCCCGACGAACTCGCGCAGGTAGCCCTCTCTTTCCATGCTCTTCAGGGCTTCGAGGAGCATGGGCTCGGTCATCTTCGAGAACTTCTCCATCAGCTCGGAAACGCTGACCTTGCCGTCGATTTCCTTGAGGATGCTGCGAAGATCCCGCGACAGAGCGCTGGTCTTGCCGGTCACCTCCATCAGGCCCCTGCCGGTCTTGGTGAGAATCGATCGACGATTCATGCTCAGGTGGGGTTCATTGCTCTCGAGTAAGGCCGCGCCCGTCGCGATTATCGGCTGCCTATTATAGGCAAGTCGGCGGCTCGCAGGGCGAGCGGTTCCTCGAGCGAGACCGGAAGGCGGCTCATCGCCCGCTACGCGCCCGGTGGTCCGTACCCGCCGCCCCCGGGCGTCTCGATCACGAAGCTGTCCCCGGAATTCACCTCGATCTGATCACATCCTTCCAACTCCACGATCTTGCCGTCGGCGCGATACACCGCGTTGCGCCCTGTCTTGCCGGATGAGCCGCCCGCCATGCCGTATGACGCGATCCGTCGATGCCCGGAGAGAATCGCGGCGGTCATCGGCTCCAGGAAACGCACCCGGCGAATCGCGCCGTCGCCGCCGCGCCAGCGCCCGGCGCCGCCGCTGCCGCGGCGGATCTCAAAACTTTCCAGGAGCACCGGAAAGCGCCACTCGAGCACCTCCGGGTCGGTCAGGCGTGAATTGGTCATGTGAGTTTGCACCACGTCCGCGCCTTCGAATCCCTCGCCGGCTCCGGATCCGCCGGCGATGGTTTCGTAATACTGGACCTTGTCGTCGCCGAAAGTGAAGTTGTTCATCGTGCCGCAGGAGGCCGCCATCACGCCCAGCGCGCCGTAGAGGGCGTCGGTCACGCATTGCGAGGTCTCGACGTTGCCCGCGACGACCGCCGCAGGATAGCGCGGCCGCAGCATCGAGCCCTCCGGGATGATCACCTCGAGAGGCCTCAAGCAGCCCGCGTTCATCGGGATCTCGTCGTCCACGAGAGTGCGGAAAACGTAAAGCACCGCCGCCATGCATACCGCCGCGGGCGCATTGAAATTGTCCGGCAGCTGGGGCGAGGTGCCGCCAAAGTCGATCGTCGCGCCGCGCGTGTCGCGCCGAATGGTGATTTTCACCCGGACCACGCCGCCGTTGTCCATCGCGTAGCTGAAATCACCGTCCTTCAACACGCCGATGACCCGCCGCACCGCTTCCTCCGCGTTGTCCTGCACATGCCTCATGTAGGCGTAAACGACGTCGAGCCCGAAGTGCGCCATCATGCGCCGCAGCTCCAGCGAGCCTTTTTCGTTGGCCGCGATCATGGCGCGCAGGTCGGCCATGTTCTGCTGCACGTTACGCGCGGGATAGCGGCCCGAGGATAGGAGCGCGACGGTTTCGGCCTCGCGCAGGCGGCCCTCCTCCACCAGCAGAAAATTGTCGATCAGCACGCCTTCCTCTTCCACCACCTTGCTGCCCGGAGGCATCGATCCGGGAGTGATGCCGCCGATGTCGGCATGATGGCCGCGCGAGCCGACGTAGAACAGGATCTCTTTCCCGGCATCGTCGAAAACGGGAGTGATGACCGTCACGTCCGGCAGGTGGGTGCCGCCGTTGTAGGGGGCGTTCAACACGTAGACGTTGCCGGCCTTCATCCGGCCGCGATTCGCGCCGATGATGGCGCGCACGCTCTCGCCCATCGAGCCCAGGTGCACGGGCATGTGCGGGGCATTGGCGATCAGATTGCCCTGCCGGTCGAACACCGCGCAGGAAAAATCGAGCCGTTCCTTGATGTTGACCGAGTAAGCGGTATTCGCGAGCCGCAGGCCCATCTGCTCGGCGATCGACATGTAGAGATTGTTGAAGACCTCGAGCATGACGGGGTCGACACGGGTGCCGATCGCGCGGCCCTGCGGCCGCTCTTCCACGCGCTCGAGCACCAGGTGATCGGACCGCATCACTTCGGCTTGCCAGCCCGGCTCGACCACCGTGGTGGCGTTTTTCTCGGCGATGATCGCCGGGCCCGGAATCCTGTCCCCGGCCGCCAGCCGCTCGCGCACGAAGACCGGGGCGCGATGCGCGCGACCGCCAGTATGCAGCCTCACCCAATCCGCCGGAGCACCCGCGCCGCGCGTGCCGCTGCCCGCAGGTTCGGCCGGCACGGCGGCGGCGCCGAATGCTTCCACCGAAACGGACTCGGCGATCAACGCCCGGCCCGGCATCAGGAAGCTGTAGCGCTTGCGATAAGCCGCTTCGAACGACTGCGTCATTTCGGCGACGCCGCCGAAGTTCACGATCAGCGCCGAATCGGTGCCGTCGTAACGCAGATGCACGCGGCGGACGACGCTCAAGCGCGCCTGCGGCACGCCCTGGGCGATCAGCTCCTCCTGCGCCGACCGGGACAGCTTCTCCAGAGCGCCTTCGAGGACGCCGAGCTGGTCCGGTTCGAGCTTCACCTCGACCGCCTGCTCGCGCATCGCCGTCGTGTCGGCGAGCCCCATGCCGTAGGCGGAGAGAACGCCGGCGAGGGGATGAATGAACACGCGCGTCATGCCGAGGGCGTCGGCGACCAGGCAGGCGTGCTGCCCGGCCGCGCCGCCGAAGCAGCACAGCGTGTACTCGGTGACATCGTGGCCGCGCTGCACCGAAATTTTCTTGATCGCCTCGGCCATGTTGCCGACCGCGATTTCTATGAAGCCCTCCGCGACCTGCTCGGGAGCGCGGCTGTCGCCCGTGGCGCGGCGGATCTCCTCGGCAAGGGCCGCGAATTTTGCGCGCACGACTGCGTCGTCGAGCGGTGCATCGCCCCCGGGACCGAACACCAGGGGAAAGAATTTCGGCTGGATTTTTCCGAGCATGAGGTTGCAATCGGTCACCGTGAGCGGGCCGCCGCCGCGGTAGCTTGCGGGACCCGGATTGGCGCCCGCCGAGTCCGGGCCGACGCGGTAACGCGAACCGTCGAAATGAAGGATCGAGCCGCCGCCCGCCGCCACCGTATGAATGCTCATCATGGGCGCGCGCATGCGCACGCCCGCGACCTGCGTCTCGAACGCGCGCTCCAGATCGCTCAATCGAGCGCCGGCGAAGTGCGACACGTCGGTCGATGTGCCGCCCATGTCGAAGCCGATGATCTTGTCGAAGCCCGCGGCGAGCGAGACGCGCACCGCGCCGACCACTCCGCCGGCGGGCCCCGACAGGATGCTGTCCTTGCCGGCAAAGCGGCGTGCATCGGTCAAGCCCCCGTTCGACTGCATGAACATGAGGCGCACGCCGCGCAGCTCCTCCGCGACCCCATCCACGTACCGGCGCAGGATGGGAGACAGGTAGGCGTCCACCACCGTGGTGTCCCCGCGCGACACGAGCTTCATCAGCGGGCTGACCTCGTGCGACACGGAAACCTGCGAGTAGCCGATGGCGCGGGCCAGTTCCGCGATTTTCTCCTCGTGCTGCCGGTAGCGGTAGCCGTGCATCAGCACGATCGCGGCCGAGCGGTAGCCCTCGCGGTATGCCGATTCGAGGTCGCGCCGGGCCCGTTCGACCTCGAGCGGAACCAGCACCTGCCCTCGGGCCCCGATACGCTCCTCCACCTCGACGACTTTCGCATACAGAAGCTCGGGCAGTACGATGTGCCGGTCGAAGATTCGGGGCCGGTTCTGATAGGCGATGCGCAGCGCGTCGCGAAAGCCGCGCGTGATGAAGAGCGCGGTGCGCTCGCCCTTTCGCTCCAGGAGCGCGTTGGTGGCGACGGTCGTGCCCATCTTCACGACCTCGATCTTTTCGCCGGGTATGGTCGCCCCGGGGGGGACTTCGAGCAGCTCGCGTATCCCGGCGATCGCGGCATCGCGGTAACGGCCGGGATTCTCGGAGAGCAGCTTGTGGGCGAGGATGCGTCCGTCAGGGCGAAGCGCGACGATGTCGGTAAAGGTGCCGCCGCGGTCGATCCAGAATTGCCATTTTTCCACTTCGATTTCCAGCCGATGGGTTGGGCGGCGGAGCTGTTCTTGATCAAGCCGCACCGGGCGGGAAAGTATCGCACAAGCGGGCCGCGCGCTCGCAACTTGCTCGGCGGTTGACGCACGGACCGGAGGTCTGACAAACTTCGCTGCTCGGCCTTCGGAGGAAAGAGATCATGGATTTGAGGACGCTTGTGGCCGCCGCGCTGGCGCTGGCCGCCTGCCAGGGGTGGGCGCAGACCAAATGGGACATGCCCACCCCCTACCCCGACGGCAACTTTCACACAAAAAACGTCCGCCAGTTCGCCGACGAAGCAGGCAGGGCGACCCGCGGCAGCTTGCAGATCCAGGTGCATTCGAACGGCGCGCTGATCAAGCATCCAGAGATCAAGCGCACAGTGCAGACCGGACAAGTGCCCATCGGCGAACTGCTGATCTCGGTGCTTGCCAATGAGTCGCCCTTGTTCGCGTTCGATTCGAACCCCTTTGTCGCCGACAGCTATCCCAAGGAAACGAAGCTGTGGCGCATCGCGCGGCCCTACCTCGAGAAGGCACTCGATGCGCAGGGCATCAAGCTGCTCTATTCCGTGCCCTGGCCGCCGCAGGGCATCTACGCGAAAAAGGAGATCAACTCGACCGCCGACCTGAAGGGCGCCAAATTCCGTACCTACAGCCCGACCACCGCGCGGCTGGCCGAACTGATGGGGGCGATCCCGACCACGGTGCAGGTCCCCGATATTCCACAGGCGTTCAAGACAGGTCTGGTTGACTCGATGATCACCTCGGGCGCGACCGGCGTGGACACCCAGGCGTGGGATTATCTTTCGCACTACTACGACACGCAGGCGTTCCTGCCGCAGAACATGGTGGTGGTGAACAAGAACGCATGGAGCAAGTTGAACTCCGGCGAGCAGCAGGCTGTCCTCGATGCCGCCCGGGCTGCCGAGACGCGGGGCTGGAAGACGAGCGAAGCGGAGAACGAAGGCTACGTCAAGACCATGGCTTCGCACGGAATCAAGATCATGAGGCCCTCCGCGAAGCTCACCGGCGAATTCGAGACGATCGGCAAGCAAATGGCCGATGAGTGGGCGAAGAAGGCCGGCGCGGAGGGCGAGGCGATCCTCAGGGCGTTCCGGGCCAAGTAATCCCGCCTCCGATGCGCGGAGCGCTCGACCTGCTGTACAAGGGATCCGGCATCGTGGCCGGATTTTTTTTGGTGGCGATCGCGGTCCTCTCGGCCGCGCAGATTGCGGCCCGCGGACTCGGCTTCGCCGCGTATTCGTACGACGACTTTGCCGGTTTCTGCCTTGCGGCGAGCTCGTTCCTCGGCCTCGCCTACACCTTCCGGGAAAACGAGCACATCCGCATGACGCTCGTGCTTCACCACGCGCGCGGCGGAAAGCGGCGTGCTCTCGAACTGGTCAGCTTGGCCGTGGCCGCGTTCCTGGTCGGTTACTTTGGGTGGTACGCCTGCGACATGACGATCATTTCGTACAGGTTGAACGACGTGTCGCAAGGCCTGATCGCGGTGCCGTTGTGGATTCCGCAGGCGGGCATGGCGCTCGGACTTGTGACTCTCTTTGTCGCAACGACCGACGATCTCGTCGCCGCGCTGCGTGGCCGCAGCACCTCCTACGACTCCGCCCGGGCACGCAAGACCGAGGCCATGCCCGGTTTCGAGCGCTGATGGAACTCTGGATTATCGCGGTGGTGCTGATCGCAGCGCTTGCGGCGCTGCTGGTCGCCGGCGTCTGGATCGCGCTCACCCTGCTGGGCGTGGGCTGGGTTGCGATGGTGCTGTTCACCCACTCGCCGGCGGGCGGCCTGATGGCCACCACGGTGTGGGGCTCGAGCACCAGTTGGGCGCTCACCGCGCTGCCGCTGTTCATCTGGATGGGCGAAATCCTGTTCCGCACGCGCATCTCGGAGGACATGTTCCGCGGCCTCGCGCCATGGATGGCCCCGCTGCCCGGCCGGCTGATGCATTGCAACGTCGCCGGCTGTGGAATCTTCGCCGCGATTTCCGGCTCCTCCGCCGCCACGGCGGCGACCATCGGCCGCATCACCATCCCGGAGCTGCTCAAGCGCGGCTACGACGAAACCATGACGGTCGGCTCGTTGGCCGGCGCCGGCACGCTCGGCTTGCTGATCCCGCCTTCGATCATCATGATCGTGTACGGCGTCGCCGCCGACGTATCGATCGCGCGCCTGTTCGTCGCGGGAGTGCTCCCGGGGATCATGCTGATGCTGATGTTCTCGGGCTACATCGCCGCCTGGGCGCTGTTCAATCCGCAGAAGACCCCGCCGCGCGACCAGTTCACGACGCTCGGCGAGAAGCTCTATTCTGCCCGCCACCTTGTCCCGGCAGTGCTGCTCATCGGCGCCGTGATCGGCTCGATCTACACCGGCGTCGCCACGCCGACCGAAGCGGCGGTGATCGGCGTCACCGGGGCGCTCCTGCTCGCCGCGGCGACCGGATCGCTGAACTGGAAGACCTTCGAGGCGAGCGTGATGGGCGCCACCAGGACCTCGTGCATGATCGCCTTCATCCTCGCCGGCGCGGCATTTCTTACGGTCGCGATGGCGTTCACCGGGGTCCCGCGAGTCATGGCCCAATGGATCGGCCAGCAGGGCTTCTCCGCCTGGCAGTTGGTCGCCGTGCTGACCGTGCTCTATATCATTTTGGGCTGTTTCATCGACGGCATCTCGATGGTCGTGCTCACTTCGTCGGTCATTCTGCCGTCGGTGAAGGCGGCCGGCATCGATCTGCTCTGGTTCGGCATATTCATCGTGCTGGTGGTCGAGATGGCGCAGATCACGCCGCCGGTGGGCTTCAACCTGTTCGTGCTGCAAGGCCTCACCGGCAGGAACATGTTCTACGTGGCGCGTGCCTCGCTGCCCTTCTTCATCCTGATGGTGCTCGCGGTCGCGATCATCTGGCAGTTCCCCGAGGTCGTGACCTACCTGCCGGGAAGGATGTTCAAGCTGGGCTGATCGCCCGACTGTTCGCCGAGAGGCCCGCAGGATATCTCGTTCGAAAACGCGCGCCAGTCACGCTATCATTGACTGCAATGCCCGCCCTTCCCATCTATACGACGCCCGCGATCCGCAAGCTCGAGGAGCTCGCGGCGGGCGCTCCGGATGCCCCCGTCCTCATGGAGCGCGCCGGACGCGCGGCGGCCGAATACGCGCGCAGCCTGTGCGGCGACACCGCAAAGCACGTGCTGGTCGTCGCCGGGCCGGGCAACAACGGGGGCGACGCCCTCGAGGCAGCGACGCATCTCAAGCGCTGGTTCTTCCGCGTCAGCGTCGTGTTTTCAGGAGAGCGCGACAAGCTGCCGAAGGACGCACAGGCCGCGCTCGCCAAGTGGGAAGCCGCGGGCGGCGCGCTCGAGAAGGACATCCCGAAGGACACGCGCGTCGATCTGGCCATCGACGGCCTCTTCGGCATCGGGCTTACGCGAGCGCTTGCCGGGGCGCATGCAGCTCTGGTCGAGAAGCTGAACGGGCTCGAAGCGCCTATCCTCGCACTCGACATACCGAGCGGCATCAACGCCGACACGGGCGCCGTGATGGGATGCGCGGTGCGCGCGAGCCACACGCTCAGCTTCATCGCGCACAAGCCCGGATTGCTCACGCTGGACGGCCCGGATCATTGCGGCGAACTGAAACTCGATACGCTCGGACTCGATCCCGCGCGCCTGCTTGCGCCGGAGGGAATGCTGATCGATCGCGACGTCCTCAACGGGGCGCTCAGGCCAAGACCGAAGAATTTTCACAAGGGACAGGCCGGAAGCGTCGGCATCCTGGGCGGGGCCGCGGGAATGGTAGGCGCCGCCGTGATCGCGGGACGCGCAGCGCTCCGATGCGGCGCCGGGCGCGTGTACCTCGCTCCGCTGACTTCGCGACCGCCCTTCATCGACTACGCGCAGCCCGAGCTGATGCTGCGCAAGCCGAAGGCGCTCTTCGAGCGAGGCCTGGTCAGCGCGCTGGTCGCCGGACCCGGAATGGGCCGTGCGGACGCGGCAAAAAAAATGCTCCGCGCCGCGCTCGAGGCGTCGGTGCCGCTCGTGCTCGACGCCGACGCGCTCAACCTGATCGCGGCGAGCCGCTCGCTCGCCGCTAGGCTCGCCAAGCGCGCCGCGCCCACCCTCATGACGCCGCATCCCGCCGAAGCCGCCCGGCTGCTCGGCGAGGAGACGAAACAGGTACAGGCCGACCGCGTCGCCTCGGCGAGGATGATCGCGCAACGCAGCCACAGCTATGTCGTGCTGAAAGGCAATGGCAGCGTCGTCGCCGCGCCGGACGGAAGATTCTGGATCAACACCTCCGGAAATCCGGGCATGGCCTCGGCCGGCATGGGCGATGCGCTCTCCGGCATGATCGCGGCGCTCATCGCGCAGGGAGCGGAGCCGCTGCAGGCGCTGCTTGCCGGCGTGCATCTGCACGGCGCAGCGGCCGATGAACTCGTCGCCGCCGGCACGGGTCCCACCGGCATCACCGCGAGCGAGGTTATCGACAGCGCGCGAACCCTGCTGAACCGAATTCGCTGATTTCCGGCGGTATCCCTCCGCCAAGCCACGAGAGTCCGGAAGGCGGGTCCTTGACAAGTTTTGAGCAATTGCTCACAATTCGTGAGCACATGCTCAACCGGAATTCGCCGATGAACAACCAGAAGGAAAAGCTCATCAGCGCGACCGAGCGCCTGCTGTGCTCGCGCGGCCTCGCCTGCGTCAGCACGCGCGACATCGCCCACGCGGCGAAGGTCGCCGAAGGCGCGCTCTACCACCATTTCGACGACAAGGCCGAGCTGATCCTGTCGGTCGTGCTGCACCAGCTCGGCGATTTTCCCGAGGTGCTGCGGAGCCTGCCCCTGCAAGTCGGGCAGAAGACGGTCCAGAAGAATCTCGGGCGAGTGCTGGGGAGTGCATTCGCATTCCATTACCGCATCGCGCCGCTCGTGTGCTCGCTTTTCGCGGACCAGGAACTGCTTGTGCGCGTGCGCAGCATGATGCACGAGCGCTCCATGGGCCCGGGGCGCACCACCTCGGTGATCGCGGCCTATCTCCGCGCCGAGCAGCAACTCGGGCGGGTGCTGAGCGCCGCCGTGCCCGAAACGGTCGCCGACCTCATGCTCGCCGTGAGTTTCAACACGGCCTTGCGCGACCATTTTTTCTGCGGAGGCTCCGGGGGCGAAGCCAAAGCACAGCGTCAGTTGCGGGAAGCGGTTCGCGCTCTGGTCGTCGGCCTCGGCCCTAGGGACGGGGCCAGGCGCGCAAGGGAAAAGAGATGACCGCGTTCGTTGCGCTCCGGGGCTTCGCGATCGCCGGGACGGCCGCATTTCTCGCGTCCTGCGCGGTCGGTCACGATTACCGCGCGCCTGAAGCCCCCGCACCTCGCGCCTACACGGAATCGCCCCTGCCCGAAGAGACCGCAGCGGCTCCGGTGCGCGGCGGGGACGCGCAGCGCTTCGAGACGCAGGCGCAGATCTCCGCCGAATGGTGGACCCTGTTCGGATCGCCGGATCTGGACCGGCTGATCCGCACGGCGCTCGCGGGCCATCCGACGCTCGCCGCCGCCGAGGCCACATTGCGCCAGGCCCAGGAAAATCTCAACGCCCAGTACGCGGTGCTGTACCCGAGCGTCGATGCGAATCTATCGGCAAAGCGCCAACGCGTTACCGGCGCGACGTTCGGGAATCCGTCGCTGCCCACCAATGTTTTCAATCTCTACAACGCCTCGGTGAATGTGTCCTATTCCATCGACGTCGCCGGCGGCGCGAGGCGGGAGCTCGAGGCGCTGCAGGCGACCATCGATTTCCAGCGCTTCCAGCTCGAGGCCGCCTACCTGTCGCTCACGGCGAACATCGCGACCACCGCGTTCCGAGAGGCGTCGCTGCGCGAGCAGATTCGCGCGACGCGCGAGATCGTCGAAGCGCAGGACCGTCAGCTGCAACTGGTGGAAAAGCAGTTTGCGCTCGGCGCCATCTCGCGCTCGGACGTGCTCGCGCAGCGGGCTCAGTCCGCGCAGACGCGAGCGAGCCTGCCGCCGCTCGAGAAGGCGCTCGCGCAGACCCGCAACCAGCTCGCGGTGCTCGTCGGCAAGTTTCCCGGGGAGGCGACGCTCCCCGAGCTCGATCTCGGCGCATTCCGGCTGCCGCAGACCCTTCCGGTGAGCCTGCCCTCCGAGCTCGTGCGGCAGCGGCCCGACATCCGCGCGGCCGAAGCCATCCTGCGCCAGACGAACGCGCGCATCGGCGTCGCCCAGGCCGCCATGTTCCCGCAGCTCACCTTGAGCGCGAGCTACGGCGCGGCCGCGACCAGCACCGCGAACCTGTTCGATCCCGGCACGGCGCTGTGGAGCATCGGCGCGAGCTTGCTGCAGCCGATTTTCCACGCCGGGCAGCTCCAGGCGCGCAAGCGCGGCGCCGTGGCCGCATACGACCAGGCGTTTGCGCAGTACCGGCAGACCTTGCTGGACGCGTTCCAGAACGTGGCCGACGTGCTTCTCGCGCTTGAGTTCGACGCCGCCGCGCTCAAGGCGCAGGCGGACGCCGAGGCCGCGGCGCGCGAGAGCCTCGAAGTGACACGCATGCAGCTCCAGTTCGGCGCGGCGAGCTATCTCGCCCTCCTCAACGCGCAGCGCCAGTACGAGCAGGCGAGGATCGGCCTGGCGCAGGCGCAGGCCGTGCGCTACGCGGACACCGCCGCCCTCTTCCAGGCGCTGGGCGGCGGATGGTGGCGGCGCGGCGAGCAAACCGATGTTGCGCCGATCGGCGCGGCGAACTGAGCCGGTAAAGAGGAATTCCAGGGAGTCGTATTCATGACCAAGCGCATGCTCATCATGCTGGGGATCGTCGGGATGTTGTTCGGCGGGATATTCGGTTTCAAAGCATTCTTGGGGAGCGTAATGCGTCAAGGCATTTCTTCCCAGGGCATTCCGTCCCAAACAGTCTCGACGGCCAAGACGCAGCTCGCGGAATGGCAGGCAGAGTTCCAGGCCGTCGGGACGCTGCGCGCGGTGCGCGGCGCCGACATCGCACCCGAGGTGCCGGGCGTGATCACCGCCATCCACTTCCAGTCGGGCCAGGAGGTCGAGGCGGGCGCTCCGCTCGTACAGCTCAACGCCGAGTCGGACCTGGCGAAGCTGCAGTCGCTCGCGGCGGCTGCCGAACTCGCGGAAGTGAATTACGAGCGCGACCAGAAGCAGCTGGAGATCCAGGCCGTGAGCCGGGCGGTGGTGGACGCGGATGCCGCAAATCTCAAAAGCGCAAAGGCGCAGCTCGCCGAGCAGCGCGCGCTCGTCAACAAGAAGCTCGTGCGCGCACCGTTCTCGGGGCGCCTGGGGATCCGGGCCGTCGACATCGGGCAATACGTGAACGCGGGAACCAAGCTGGTGACGCTGCAGGCGCTCGATCCCGTCTACGTCGACTTCTACGCGCCGCAAAAATCACTCGGCCTGATCGCCCTCAGGCAGAAAATAAAGCTGAAGACCGACGCGTTCCCCGGACAGGAGTTCACCGGGGAGGTCAGCTCGATCGACCCCAAGGTGGATCCGGCGACGCGCAACGTCCAGGTGCGCGCGACCGTGCGCAATCCGAAGCGGAGCCTGCTTCCCGGAATGTTCGCAACGGTGGCGATTGCCTCGGGCGGGCCGCAGCGCTTCCTCACGCTGCCGCAGACCGCGGTTTCCTACAATCCCTACGGCGATACCGTGTTCGTCGTGGAAGAGCGCAAGGGGCAGGACGAGAAGATTTCGCTTGTCGCGCAGCAGAGATTCGTGACGACGGGTGAGACGCGCGGCGACCAGGTCGCGATTCTTTCCGGGCTCAAGGAAGGCGAAACCGTGGTCACGGCCGGGCAGATCAAGCTGCGATCGGGACTTCCGGTGACGGTGAACAATTCGATCCAGCCGACGAACGAGCCGGCCCCGCAACCCAAGGATCAGTAGGGAGCACCGATGAGGAAGTTCACCGACATTTTCATAGAGCGCCCGGTTCTTGCGACGGTCGTGAGCCTGACGCTGCTCGTGCTCGGCCTGCGCTCGATCGGCCTCCTGCCGGTCCTGCAGTACCCGCGCACGCAGAACGCGGTCGTGACCGTGACCACGACTTACGTCGGCGCGGACCCGTCGCTCGTCGCCGGTTTCATCACCACGCCGCTTGAGAACTCGATCGCGCAGGCGAACGGCATCGACTACATGAGCTCGATCAGCCGCCAGAGCGTGAGCACCATCACGGCAGCGTTGCGGCTCAACTACGAAGTAGACAAGGCGCTGACCGAGATCAACACCAAGGTCAACGCCGTTCTGAATCAACTGCCGCCCGGCTCGCAGCAGCCCGTCATCACAGTCCAGGTCGGACAAACGATCGCCGCGATGTACATCGGCTTTGCGAGCGACGTGCTCGCGCCCAACAAGATCACCGATTACCTGATCCGCGTGGTCCAGCCGAAGCTGCAGGCGGTCGAGGGCGTGCAGACGGCTCAAATCCTGGGCGGGAAACTTTTCGCACTGCGCGCCTGGCTCGATCCGGACAAGCTTGCCGCCTACAACCTCACGGCGGCCGACGTGAGCGCGGCGCTCGCCGCCAATAATTTCCTGTCCGCAGTCGGCACGACCAAGGGACAAATGGTCCAGGTGAACCTCACTGCGTCGACCGACGTTCGCACGGTCGAGCAGTTCAAGAACCTTGTCATCAAGCAGCAGGGTGGCGCGGTCATCAGGCTCGCCGATGTCGCGAATGTGACGCTCGGCGCCGAGGACTACGAATCGGAGGTCGGCTTCGACGGCAAGAAGGCCGTCTATATCGGCATCAACGTCGCGCCGGCGGCGAACCTGCTCGAGGTCATCGCGCGGGTGCGCGATGTGTTCCCCGGGATCAAGGCGCAGCTGCCCCAGGGCCTGCAGGGCGAAATCGTCTATGACTCGACCAAGTTCGTGAACAGCGCGATCGATGAGGTGATCTGGACGCTCGTCGAGGCTCTCCTCATCGTCACATTGGTGGTGTTCGC
>Ga0137379_10001857_pt1 | contig 19497 bp, 12 predicted proteins | sample SagtaG_18_FD_104812 | JGI IMG/M metagenome (GOLD analysis project Ga0137379, IMG submission 104812) | Vadose zone soil microbial communities from Sagehorn Ranch, Mendocino, California, USA - Sage2_L_80_16 metaG | ecosystem: Environmental > Terrestrial > Soil > Vadose zone | place: USA...
ATTGCGCTCTTTAGTTTTATGGATATATGAGCAAACAAAGAAAACCAGAAATCCAGAACTTGCTTATCAAATGCTGTTATCCTGAACTGTTGTTAAAAAGTGCAAAACTTTAGTCACTAACTGAATTACATATATCAATAATGTCACTATATCCTTGTTTATCGTTGACATATTCAAGAATTGTTTGTGTGAACTCACCAGTCTTAATCAAGCCAAGTTTCTTATAAAAAGTGGCAGAGGCGGGGAATTTAGAATCTTGACGACGTTTAAAATCTAACTCATCTCTGCTCGGCCATTTCCCTTTCTCACGTATTAATTTGATAAAGTCGTCACATAAATGCTTTTTTGTATATTTTGTTTTATCAAATACTTGAGGGATTAATCCAGCTTCACGTTGAATATCGGTCACTTTTGTCCAGTAAGTGATCCATTCCCATTTTGGTATTTTAAGTTCTTCTCTAATAATTTTTTCACTTGGAGTGCGTCCACCATGCTCTTCAGTCCATTGCTTGATTTCTTTTATAATTTCTTCTTTAGTTAGCATAGATATAGTGCGATTATAGCAGATCTTGTGGTTGGTTTAATTCGTGCTAAAATGAGACTGCTATGTATCTCCTTCACATCAAACCAATTGCTCCCGAGAGGGCAAACGAAAGAGTTTCAAAAATCTATGAGGACATCACCATGACGTTGCATCTCAATGCCGTGCCGCTGGTATTTCAGTACATAGCGGTTTACGAAAAATACTTGTTGTATGTCTGGGAACGGATTAAACGCAATCTCGAGTCAGATAGCTTTCATAATTCGTGTGCTGAGCTGAAAGAGATAACGTACCAGACAATTTCTATGCTGCCCACGCCTTCAGTGCAATTAAAAAATTTTGTACAAGAAATCTATCCTGGGCAGCGTTATGAAATTACCGAGGTCGTTAATATCCTTGATGATACCAATATCAAATTAATGCTAATCACTATTGCGATCCGCGAGAGTCTCAAAGGAATTCCTCATATTGCACAATTGCTTCCAGATGAACAAAAAGCAATAGAAGAGCATCTTGATTCGGTTTGGCAAGTAGAGCGAAAGGAATTACAAGGCATGAACCATAAGGATGTAACGCAGGCGAATCGGATGCTTGCGCCGCTAATGGGGAATAATACACTCATCGTATCGCATTATCCTGATTTTTTTGCAACAGTTGCCATGGAGATGGAAGTGCTCAAAGATATGCCTGCATATCTGCATTTGCGGGTGGTTATGGAGCAGCAGACTTTTGAGCGGATTGATCGATTTATCCAGCCGTTGGAGTGTTCGTATGTTGATTTTTTGCGCATGACCGAGGGAATTCCTTATACTGATGAGATAGTCTTTTTGCTCAAAGATACTTTTCCCTCCCACTTCCCGCATCTAGTCCTGACTACAGCAGTAATGAAGAACGCGTTAGCTTCCAAGCATAGTTCCATCTTGCAATCTTCGTAAGAGCAAGCTACGCTAAGAAGAGTTTTAGATATGCTTACCAATCTCAAATTGATCTTTGTTCATGGAGTAAATGAACAGACAACAAATTATTCGCATGGATTGTATGAAGATGTTGTTGCTATCTGCCGTGCCAAATTAGAACGCAGTGGTCATCCTAGTGCCGATATAGAAAGAATTGTGCAGCATGAAGTATTGTGGGCCAATCTCACCACAGATCTCACCAACCGCTACGAACAGCTTGTTTCTACACCGGTGCAGCATAAGGTTTCTCTTATCTTACTGGCAATTTGTCCCGTTGCACTCTTACTGCTTCTCATGAAAATACATTTTTTTCGTAAAAGAATAGCGCCGTGGCTTAAGCAAAAAATTATTCAAAACGTCGATCCGCTCGCAATCCAAATCATGCATTATATCAAAGATAAAGGTGACAAAGGGACAGGTGATATGAATATTTTGAAAGACTTTGATCAGAATATGAAACGAATTTTTTCCAAAAGCAATGACGATGTCGGCTATGATCCGCTTCCCGGAGAAGGCAAAAATATTATTATTGTTGCTCATTCGTTGGGTTCTGTTATCGCATTTGATTATGTGATGGGGTTTCGTAAAGATTGTGCGTTGGATAAAGGAATTACGCTAAGGAGTTTGGTGACAATGGGATCGCCGATTCCGGTTTTTACCAGTGCCATGGGACATCCTGATTCCGATTTGAAATTGCCTGCAAATATCAAACGCTGGATGAATATTATCAATCCTCTTGATGGAATTGCCCGTCCGCTCAAGTTATTTTTCCGCTTTATCCCAATTGTTGAGCAACAAGTCTCTTTTGGTGATGACCCAATAAGCGCGCATACCGATTATTGGCAAGATCGACACACTGCCGAAATTATAGCCGACGAAGTGCTTTTGGCGCTAAAGGGATAATGTTGATTTATCGACTTTTTCACGACAGTCCCTTTTGTGATTTTTTTAAAATAGTGTAGAATAGATCTATGGATCCGGCTGCCCCGAACCCACCAGCAGACAAACCACTACAACCCCCCGCGCCTTCAACAGGTGGTGGTCTTAATGGCGATAACTCCACAATTAATGGCGATAAGCCGATTGAAAATTTGCCCAGCAATCAAATTGTTGCCGAAAAAGAAAGTCTTGAAGCAGTAAATGTCCAAACAACCAACGCGGCAGCACAATCAACCAACACAAATTCAATCGTTCAGCAAACAGCAAAAGACAGCCACGGTGAATCCTATGATCAGATCCGGAAATTGGGAGATATGGTAGAAAAGTCTGCAGTTCCTGATGATCTTCGGAAACTTCTTAATGACCGTATCGCCCGACTCGCGTTGATCCGTTCCGGAGCGGGATATATGAGCTCTACGTATATTATGGAATATGAATCAACCCAGCGGTATATAACATGGATTACCGGTTATCCGTGGACTGCAAGAAGTAAAGACATTTTGGATTTGAAAAAAGCGAAAGAAATTCTTGACCGTGACCATTTCGGCTTGGAGATGTTAAAAAGCCGTATGCTTGAATATATTGCCTCCATCATGCTGAATCTTATGAATAATGGACCTGATTTTGCCACTCAATCACCAATTCTTTGTTTTGTCGGCCTAGCAGGTACCGGTAAAACGACTTTTGCTATGTCTATCGCTGAAGCGCTTGGACGGCAGTTCGTTCGCATTCCATTTGGAGGAATGGCAGACTCGCGTGTGCTTCGTGGACAGTCGCGGTTTTTTCCTGATGCAGAACCGGGGCAAGTCTACAAAGGGATGGTTCATGCAAAAACCAAAAATCCGGTATTACTTTTTGATGAGCTTGATCGTGTCACTGAGACAGCGCGTGCCGATATCATGGGTGTTCTTATTGAGCTATTAGATCCGGGACAGAACAATGCATTCGCAGATCACTATATAGATTATCCTGTTAATCTCTCAAATTGTCTTTTTGTCGCGACGGCAAACAACACGACAGCTATTTCGACTGCTGTTATCGATCGTCTGGAAATTATCCAGATGCCCTCCTACAATGATGAAGAAAAAACAGTTATCGGACGCGATTTTGTTCTCCCCAAAACAAAAAAGCTTATTGGACTCAAACCAGACCAGTTGGAAATTGATGATGCCGTGTGGGCAGATATTATCCGTCCGCTTGGGTATGACCCTGGAATTCGCGGTTTAGAGCGATTGATCAACATGATGTGCCGAAAAGCAGCACGGATGATCGTCTCTGGAGAAGCAAAGAATGTGCGTATTACTCCGGAGAATGCCAAAATCTTCACGAGTGAAATATAGTTTGTGCTATACTATACAAAATGCCTGACGAGAATAAGTTAGCTCCTATAATCAACCAATCACCTGCGGTTTCCTTCATGGCTTTAGGCGGTTTTGAAGATGTCACTCGCAACATGTATCTCTATGAATACAATAATCAAATTCTCATTGTTGATTGCGGCCTTGGATTTCCCGACGAGTCAATGCTTGGCGTCGATTTGCTTTTGCCGGATATTTCTTATGTTGTAGATATTCTTAAAAATGGCAATAAGAAAATTATCGGAATGGTGCTGACACACGGCCATGAAGATCATATTGGCGGTCTGCCTTTTATTCTGCCGCAATTGCCGTCATTTCCTATCTATGCATCACCGCTCACCGCAGCACTTGCCAATGAAAAATTGAAGGATTATAAAGTTCCAGTATCCGTCAATACGGTCGAGTTTAGCGACAAAGAATTACAACTGGGAGACTTTACTGTTTCCTTTGTTCGGGTGACACATTCTATTCTTGATAGTGCCAATATTATTATCCGAACTCCAGTTGGCAACCTATTCCATGGCAGTGATTTTAAATTTGATTTGACTCCTGCAGATGGCAAAAGGACAGATTTTCTCAAGATTACCCAAGCAGCCCAAGGTGGATTTCTTGCGCTCATGTCGGATTGTCTCGGCTCAGATCGCGCGGGATTTACTCCATCTGAGCAATTACTCGGCCAACAATTTGAAAAAGAGATGCGCAATTGTCCAGGAAAGTTTATCATTACCACCTATTCCTCCAATGTCACCCGTCTTAATCAGGCGATTGCGGCGGCAGAACAGACTGGCCGCAAAGTGTGTTTTGTCGGTAGATCAATTGTCAAAGTAAAAGAAGTGGCAGATCGTCTGGGATATCTCAAAATGCATGATGGAACAGAAGTGCAAATTGCGGATCTGCCCAAATTTAAGAGCAAGCAAATTTTACTCCTTGTTGCAGGGAGTCAAGGTCAGGAAAATTCAGCTTTGACACGGATAGCAGAAGGTGAGCATCGGGATATCAGACTTGATCCGCAAGATACTGTCCTCTTTTCATCAGACACCATTCCAGGCAATGAGCTAAGTGTCAGTTCGCTCGTGGATTCTATCGCCAAACGCGGTGCCAGAGTTTTATATTCCGATGGCAAAGGTCTCTATCACGTTTCAGGTCATGGCTCGGCAGGGGATCATATGTTATTAATTGCACTGACGCAGCCGCAATTTCTCATCCCGATCAGCGGAACGTATCGGCACATGGTAGCATATCGAACGACTGCACAACAGATGGGGTATAAGCGAAATGATATCTTTTTGATTGAGAATGGACAGGAATTGTTGTTTGGCCGCAATAGCGCGCGGTTTGGCAAGAAGGTTGAGATAAAGCATGTGTATGTCGATGAAATTTCAGGAGAGGAGTTGGAACATTTTGTTATCAGGGACAGAGAGCGCCTGGCAAAAGAAGGAGTTGTTATTGTGATGGCGGAAATTAAAGCATCGGATGGGCAGCTGGCAGAGAAGCCTGAAGTGATCGCGCGGGGAAGTTATTTGACGGATACGAAGGAGATTTCTCAATCACTTGCAGCGGAACTCGAAAAAGTATTATCAGGGCATAGGGAAAAGGTGACGAATTGGTTTCATGTCAGAAGAACAATCGGTGAGACATCGGAAAGATTTCTGTACAAAAAGCTCCGCACCCGCCCCCTGGTGCTTCCGGTTGTGATTGAGGTATAGTTTATTGTATTTGAATATTTACACACCCGACACCTCTATCAAAATCACCATCATGGATAACGAATTCTGCTCTGTGCGTTCCAGGAGTAAGTCCTAAGCCTGAAACATTCCAGATATACTCAGCCTTATAGCATTTAAAAAAAGTAGAAGGAATACATGAGCTTGCACCTGCAGGAGGAGCTTCAATAGCTGCTCCGTTTGTTACATTTCTCACCGCGAAACCTGAGGCTTGGTCTGCAGGATTATTGTTGAATTGACCCTTAATATAGTTTGGAAAATGTGGAGATCCTCCGGATTCTGCTGTCGCCGAATCGAGATAAAGAGCCGGTTCAAAGAGGTAATTATCAAGTGCTTTTCCGTTTTGGTTACCTGGATTACTGATGCTTCCATCGGAATTCGTTGTTTCACCTTGTGCGATAATTGGAGCACCTTCATCAGCTACCCAAACTTTAATCTGTCCGGTTGCACTTACCGATTGTCCCGAAGCAGGAGTGGTTGCTGAAATAATTTCCGGTTCGCTATTAGCTCCACCCGGTTGACAAAGAGCTGCTTGTCCGAGAGGCGGTTGCCCGTTGGTAGGTGTTGATACGTCAGCGAGGGTGGGTGAGGGTGCTAGAGTAATATATCCAAATGTTTTTAATTGGAGATTGTTATATGACGAGCCAGCAATCGGCGTAACGATGTTTACTTCTTCACCGCTATTTGGAGAGATAGCTGGATGTAGGCCACCAATTACGCCTACTCCGGCAATTATTATAACTACAAGGACAAAAAAAATGTAACTACCTGCATCTGAACCTCTTTGCATTTTTCTCGTTGATAAGTTTTCCTTTTTTGGTTTTTCAGGCATATCTTAATCTAAAAGCATTTCTTAAAGCTTGTCAAATAGAGGAATAGAACAGGATATTATGCATTTAAAATTTTACATATACTACTTAGAGATGCCCGTGGTGATTGAGCTGTGAAATGCTAATTTTTTTGGTATAATGCACTTGTTTCCATTTCATCTATGAAAGGCGAAAATCAGAGAGAAGGAGAAATGCCTCTGCATCATGCCGGGGCAGCTGTCGTACCTAATGGTAGTTCTGACAGAGTTTTATTGGTTCGTTACAAACGAGCTTTGCCTGGAAAACTTCTCAAATTTCCTGATATGTATGGCCTCCCATCCATGCGAATGCAACCATTACAAACTTTGGAAACAAACTCTGTGCAAAGCGCTAGGCTAGAAGCTGGTGTTGACATAAGCCCTACAGATCTCGTCACTTTTCCTGATAATAGCTTTTCGCCGCAAATTATGCGAAGGGCCAATGGAGACACGACAAAATATTTAATGCATGGAGTATTATACAGTGGTACGAGAAGTGTCGAGCCGGCATTAGAAACACCTACCACATTAACAACATTGGTTACACCGGCTGGGTTAGAGTATTTGGATAGGGAAGGTAAATTATTACCAAATGTAAGAAAAATGGTAATAAATGCGTTAAGTGCTAGAAGACAAAATATAGTTCAACAAGATTCACTTATTAGGTTTAGTACAAGTGTCGGTGGCCTTACGGTAATTGGTGATACTAGAACGCCAGAACTACTAACCACATCAATACGGCCAAAAGTTGATTGGTGGATAACAGAGTTTTGTAACTACACATGCGATTTCTGTTGGGTTGATACTATCGATGTTGCAAGCCTTAAAGAAGGACAAAATGCTCCATTGATGACATTACTGAATAGTAGACGTCCTCTGCGTGAGAAGATTGCTCAAAAAATTACTGAATCCGATGCTGAGGACGTTACGTTGTGTGGCGGTGAACCGCTTCTTATAGATCCATTAGAATTAAACGAGTACGGACGTATGTGGAGAGAAAGCGGTAAAAAGGTAACTATTAATACTAATGGTTCTTTACTTAAAAGATACTTTGCCAAAATAGAAGCAGCCGGAGAGAGACCTGAAGTAGATAGAATCAAAATTTCGCTCGATGGCGCAGATGAAGACGGTGTTAAAGATATGCGAGGACGCAACGCAAGTTTTAAACGAATAGAAGAAGGAGTTGAGTTAGCAAAACAATATGGCATTGAGGTCGTTTTGACAACTATGGTGGGGGGTAATAATATGAATGAGGTGCCGAGAATAGCTGAAGTAATTCAAAGACTTCAACCTGTTTCTTGGCGGCTGCTGGAGTACAGTGATCGAGAAAATAATGCAGACCGTCACAACATCGTAAGAAGTGATTTTGCATTTTTTGCTAATTGGGCTTCAAAACGCGTAGGCCCATTACCAGTAATGCCTTCTGATAATGATTTAAATGCAGGATGTTTTATTATCGATCAACGGGGAAATAGACAAATTCCAACCGGAGATACGTATATACAGGGTCCTAATTGTTTCGATATTCCAATCAATCAAATGTGGGCAGAAGATCCGAATATTGCAAATGTGATTAATAATAAGTATTGGCAACACGTTTCTGGATCAGAATATAGGGATACTTCTCAGTTACCCCAGCATGAGTCAGAGACTGTCTTGTATGATAGACAGGCTATCACGAGCATGTTTGGCTAAGCTTAGCAGGAAAGTAGAAATAGAGCGTTAAACTGGATAATTGTTGAGTAAGGCAGGTAACAAAAAAAATTAGTTTGGAAATTAGTTTACCACCTGAAGTGACCGAATGCTTTGTTGGCTTCTGCTTGTTTGAGGGCGATTTCTCGTTTTCTGACTGCTTCTCCTTCGTTATTTATCGCAGCCAGCATCTCTGCTGCCAATTTTTCAGCAAAGGTGTGGAATTCTTTGTTGGATCTTTTGCGTGCTGCATCGATCATCCAACGAAGTGCAAGGGCTAGTTTTCTTTCATGCCTTACTTCAACTGGTACTTGGTAGTTGGCACCACCGATACGCCGCGCTTTTACTTCAACTTTTGGTCCGATATTCGCAACAGCTTTTTCAAACGCCTTCAGGGGATCTTGACCTTTTTTAGTCAAGATTTCAAAAGCGTTGTAGACTTGTGCTTGCGCGACAGTTTTCTTACCGTCCCGCATAATATAATTTATTAATTTAGCAACCTGAACGTTGTTGTAAATTGTATCCGGATTAGTTTGTCTTTTTTGTACTTTTTTATGTCTCATACGTTATGCTGCTTTGGCTGCTTTTTGCATTTTGGTTCCGTAAATACTGCGACTTGTTTTTCTTCCTTCAACTCCGAGCAGATCAAATTTCCCACGGACTGCGTGATACTTCACACCCGGCAAGTCACGGACACGGCCGCCTTTGACCAAAACAATACCGTGTTCTGAAAGTGAATGGCCGACACCCTGGATATAGGCGGTGACTTCCATTTTGTTGGAAAGTTTCACACGAGCAACTTTTCGAAGCGCTGAGTTAGGCTTTTTTGGAGTCATGGTTTTGACAAGTGTTACTACGCCTCTTTTTTGTGGTGAGGAAGCGTTGGTATATTCGCGATCCTTGGCATTGAAAATTCTTTTCAGCGCAGTAGACCGGGTCTTTTTGATCCTTTTTGCTCTTCCTCTTTTTGCTAATTGCGATAGTGTTGGCATAGGTTTGTATTATAGCATAAACGAGTATAAAGAGGCTAGTATCCTTGTATAAAGTATCAAGTATAAAAAGGTTTTATTCTTCAGTATACTTACTACTTACTCTTAATGCTTTATACTTTTTTATGCGGCAGGTTGTACCGGTTCAAGTTCCTGTTTTACAATTTCTTATGCTGTTGGTTCTGTGCCGGATTCTTCTGTCTCAAATTTTCCATCAAGACCTGATACCGGAATGAGACGACCGATAATGACATTTTCTTTCAGACCCAAAAGCTTGTCAACCCGTCCTTCAAGTGCCGCTTCGGTGAGGACTTTGGTTGTTTCCTGAAAGGATGCAGCTGAAAGCCATGAGTCAGAGAAGAGAGCTGATTTGGTGATACCCAAGATAACTTGTCGTCCGGTTGCCGGCTCGCCACCTTCTGAGAGAACTTCTGCGTTGATTTCTTCAAAGCGTGCTTTTGTGACAAAGTCGCCAGGGATGAGGGATGTGTCTCCGACACTCTCGACAATGATCTTGTCAGACATCTTGCGGATGATCACTTCAAAGTGCTTGTCGCTAATACCGATTCCTTGTGATTCATACACTTTTTGTACTTCGGTTATCAAATAGCGTTGTACCATGAGCAGTCCGCCGATTTTGAGTACTTCTTTTGGATCTAAATCTCCTTCTGCAAGCGGTGTACCAGCGGTAATTTCTTCTCCATCTTTGACGCGAAGTGTTGAGGACAGCGGGACAAAGTATTCCTGTGTTTCAATTGGTTTGATCCGTGTATTCTTTATATGGATATGGTACCCTTCATCGGTTTCTTCAATTTTGACTTTACCGGTAATTTCAGAAATAGTTGCCATGTTCTTTGGTGTACGCATTTCAAATAATTCTTCAACACGGGGAAGACCTTGAGTCACATCAGACATAACAACTCCACCATAGTGACGAACACGCATGGTCAGCTGGGTTCCCGGTTCTCCAATACTTTGTGCAGCCATGACACCTACTGGAACGCCGAGGCCTACTCTTTTTTTGGTTGAAAGGTCCCATCCATAACATGAGGCGCAAAGACCATAGGGAAGTGCACAGACAAGCGGTGTTCGGAGAATAACTTCCTGGACTTCGTTCTCCTCCAAAAGATTGACGGTTTCTTCATTTACTTCTTCTCCTGCTTTCATAACGATTTTCTTTGATTTTGGTGCCATCGCATTTGCTGCCAAGACACGTCCCATTAACCGATCAGCAAAAGCAGAAGTTCTTTCTTTTTCACCACGGACAATGGTGATTCCTTGTGTTGTTCCACAATCTTCCTGCCTTATGATAACTTCATGAGCTACATCAACAAGTCTTCTGGTCAGGTATCCCGCATTTGCTGTCTTCAAAGCTGAGTCGGTCAGACCCTTCCTTGAACCACGAGCTGATGCAACATATTCAAAAATTGAAAGACCTTCACGGAAGTTGGATTTAACGGGAAGCTCGACAATTTTACCCAGTGGGTCAACGATAAGACCTCGAAGCGCTGAAAGCTGCTTCAACTGTTCCAAACCTGCACGTGATCCACCGGAATCAATACTAATTTTGATTGGGTTTTGCGGCCCCAATAATTTCCAGGTAATATCTGCAACGGCGTTGGTTACTTTAAGCCAGACATCGTTTGCCAAGCGTTTCTTTTCAGACAACGTGATAAGACCTTGCTTGTATTCTTCGTCAATCAGCTTGACTTTCTTTTCCGCTTCCGCAACCATCTGTTTTTTCTCAGGAGCAATATCATTGTCAAAAACCGAAACACTGACACCTGAAATAGTTGCACCGAAGAATCCAAGACTCTTAACCTTATCAATGAGTGCTGCAACAACATCAGAGTGATAAAGCTTCATCGAGCGAGTAATGATTTTCTTAATACCGCCAGCGTTAACTGCCTCATTAACATACCCGAAGTCTTCAGGAAGCAGTTCATTAAGGCGGATTCGGCCGACTGTTGTTTCAATCAATTCAGCGTTGCCTTTATGATCTGTAATTCTCACTTTGATCGGCTCACGCATTCTTACTTTGCCGACGTCGTAGGAAAGAAGTGCAGAATTGGTGTTACTGAAATGCGGCTGGTCTTCTTCACTTCTGCGGACGCTTTCGTCAATTGTTGTAAGGTAGTATGTTCCCAATGCCATTTCTTTGTTTGGAAGCGTTATCGGATCTCCGCTTGCAGGTTTTAAAAGATTGTGGTTGGGCATCATGAGCTCGATTGCTTCTTCTTGTGCTTTTTGTGAAAGCGGAATGTGAACAGCCATTTGGTCACCGTCAAAGTCAACGTTGTATCCGGCACAGACACAGGGGTGCAACTGAATTGCTGCTCCTTCAATCAACACAGGATAGAAAGCTTGAATTCCGAGTTTGTGAAGCGTTGGTGCACGGTTAAGAAGCACCGGATGGTTCTTGGTAATTTCTTCAAGAATATCAAAGACTTCCGGCGGACGTTTTTCAATATACCGTTTTGCAGATTTAATATTGGTTGCAAGACCTCTGACAATAACTTCACGGAGGATGAATGGCTTGAACATTTCAAGTGCCATTTCTTTAGGAAGTCCGCATTGGTTAAGCCGTAATTCTGGACCGACAACAATAACAGAACGGCCTGAATAATCAACACGTTTTCCAAGAAGGTTTTGTCGGAAGCGGCCTTGCTTACCTCTCAGCATGTCAGAAAGAGATCTGAGTGCAGAAGAAAGACTCTGGCTGCTTCGTTGTGAAGAATCGATCAATGCATCAACTGATTCTTGAAGCATTCTTTTTTCATTTCTGAGAATAATTTCTGGCGCACCAAGAGAAAGCAAGTGCTTCAATCTATTATTTCGGTTAATAACCCGTCGATACAAATCATTCAAATCAGACGTAGCAAATCTTCCTCCGGAAAGTTGAACCATCGGTCTGAGATCCGGTGGAATAACAGCCAAGACATCGGTAATCATTGCGGTTGGGGTCACATCGGCCTTGCGCATATTTTCAAGCAAGCGCAGGCGTTTGACAATCTTCAGATAGCGTTGACTGGATGCTTTTTCTGCTTCTGTTCGAAGGTCTGCGATCAGTTGGGTAATATCAAGACGACTGACAACTTCCAAAAGAGCTTCAGATCCGGTTTTGATGGTGAAGAAGATTGGGATATCATACTCCAGGAGTTTGAAGTATTCATCCTCAGAAAGGACACTTCCGACGCGAAGGCTCTTCAAAAGCTTCGTAAACGTATCTGATATCTCATCGAGCTTCTTTGATTCATTTTCGAGAGACTCTGCATTGCGTGTTAATTTTTGTCGTGAGGACAAATCAATTTCTTGCTCAATCAGTTGCTTTTGTTCAGGAGTCTTTTTTCCTGATGTTCCTTTTTTCTTTTCAGCAGCTTCTGTTTCAATCTTTGCAGCTTCTGCATCAAGACGTTCTTTCAGCGCTTCTTTTCTTTTGGTAATAGTCTCAACAAAGGTCTCAAGAGCTTCTTTTTTCTTTTCCTCATCAATGTTGGTCAATAAGTATGAAGCGTAGTAAATGATTGATTCCAAGCTCTTTTGCTGTACATCAAGGAGTAACGAAAGTGCACTTGAAGCACCTTTGAAGAACCATACATGTGCGACAGGAGAGGCGAGTTTGATATGCCCTAACCGTTCGCGTCGTACTCGGGAAAGAGTTACTTCAACACCACATTTGTCACACACAATACCTCGATAACGGATTCTTTTGTATTTTCCACAATAACATTCCCAGTCTTTCGTCGGTCCAAAAATTCTCTCATCAAACAAGCCATCTTTTTCGGGACGAAGCGTTCGGTAATTGATCGTTTCCGGCTTGGTCACTTCACCGTATGACCAATTCATGATGTCATCATTTTTGGCCAATAACAACTTCAAAGATTTGAAATCAGAAATATTTAAGTCTTTTAGGATATTTTTATTTTTATTATTCATAGTATTAGTCTTTCGATAATCCGGCTTCTGTTTGGTCTTTATTTTCTTCTGCTAATTCTTGTCCGGCAGTCAGTTCATTTTCTTCAATACTATCAGGTTCTGCTTTATCATCTGGTTCGCTTATGGCATCGAGCGATTCTTCTAAGGCTTGTATTTGGTCCTTAACTGCTTCTGTAGCAATTTCAGCTTTTTCTTCAACAGCGTCATTTGCAACAACTGCTCCCATCGGAACGACGTTGAGCCCTAGTGACTGCAATTCTTTAATAAGCACTTTGAATGATTCTGGAACTTTTGGTGTTGGGATATCCGTTCCTTTAACAATTGCTTCAAACGCTTTTGCACGGCCTACCACATCGTCCGATTTAATTGTCAACATTTCCTGAAGAATGTATCTGGCACGGTGGGATTCAAGTGCCCAAACCTCCATCTCTCCAAGTCTTTGTCCACCCATTTGTGCTTTTCCACCAAGCGGCTGTTGGGTAACAAGTGAGTATGGTCCGGTTGAACGTGCGTGAGTCTTATCCTCGACCATGTGAATAAGTTTCATTATGTATTCTATACCAACAACCACCGGATTTTCAAATGCTTTTCCGGTTTTACCATCAATCAATTGTACTTTTCCATTGACTGGAAGCCCTGCTTTTTCAAGCAATTCTACCATACGTGATTCGTCAATCTTTTCAAATGCAGGAACGCCAATCTTCATGCCTAATTTCTGCGCTGCAAAACCAAGATGCGCTTCAAGAATCTGTCCCAAATTCATACGAGCTAAGATAGAAACAGGTGAGATGATAATATCAATTGGCGTGCCATCTTCAAGATGCGGCATGTCACCAATAGGAAGGATTCGTGAGATAATTCCTTTATTTCCATGTCGCCCTGCAAGTTTGTCTCCAACTGAAACATGTCTGAGTTGAGCAACTTCAACAATAATTTTTCTCATTGTTCCCGGCTCAAGTTCATCGCCTTGTTTACGATCAAGAACTTGTATTGAGATAACAGTTCCGCGTTCCCCGTGGGGCATGCGAAGAGAGGTGTCTCGTACTTCTCGTGCTTGCTCACCAAAGATTGCCCGAAGCAATCGCTCTTCAGCTGTGAGTTCTGTTTCGCCTTTTGGTGCAATCTTTCCAACCAAAATATCTCCCGGTCCGACCTCTGATCCGAGTACGACAATTCCTGTTTCATCAAGGTTTGCCAAGTCTTCTTCCGAAACATTTGGGATATCTCGGGTTGTTTCTTCAGGGCCCAACTTGGTTTCGACTACAGCTGCTTCATATTTTTCAATATGCATACTTGAAAGGACATTTTCTTTGACGAGATTGTCTGAGATAACAATCGCGTCCTCATAACCCAATCCATCAAGTGAAGCGTATGCAATCAAAAGATTTCTTCCCAGCGCGAGTTCTCCGTTTTCACTGGAAGGACCGTCTATCAGGACATCGCCTTTCTTTATGACTTGTCCTTCGGTTACCATTGCCCGTTGTGTGTATGCTGTTGCAGCAGAAGTTCTATCAAAAGATTCAATAGGGAAGGTGACTTTATCGGATGCGCTTTTTCCTTCCAAGACGACTTTGTTTCCATCAACATAGGCGATTTTACCATCAAAGGGCGCATTGATGACACGACCCATCACGCCTGAAATTGCTGCTTCCATACCTGTTCCCACAATTGGGCTTTGCGGATTAATAAGCGGCACTGCCTGGCATTGCATGTGGGTTCCCATCAAAGCACGGTTGGCCTCATCATGGGCAATGAAAGGAATGAGCGATGCTGAGGTTCCGACAACTTGCCTTGGAACAACATCAATATACTGAATCATTTCACGGTCAACTTCGGTAAAGTCTCCTCGATACCTTGCGGGAATCCGATCGTCCTCGATGATGCCATCCTCTGAGATATTTATTCCGGCATGAGTAATATATGCATCAGCTTCATCATCTGCAGTTATATAGACAACTTCATTCGTTACCCTCATAACTTCTTTATTTCCTATTTTTTCTTTAACAACCCTTTTGTATGGTGCTTCTAAAAAGCCATATTCATTGACTCGGGAATATAATGCCATATAGGTAACAAGACCGATATTTGGTCCTTCAGGACTCCTAATCGGATCAATGCGGCCGTACTGTGAGCTATTGATATCGCGAATAGAGAAAGCCGCGCGTTCCCGGGAAATACCACCTGTTCCCATAACGGTTAAACGGTTAAGATTATCAATTTCTGAAAGGGGGTTGGTCTGGTCGAGGATGGTGGAGAGCTGTGAAGTACGGAAAAATTCATTAATCGCTGCCATAATCGGACGGGCGTTAATAAGATTGCCGACAGTGACCGGGATATCTGCCTGCAAAAGACTCATGCGTTCCTTAATACTTCGCTCAACTCTGAGAACTCCCACACGGAAGGCATTCAGCGAGACCAATTCTCCCACACTTCGCACGCGGCGATTGGAAAGACTGTCGATATCATCGGTTGTTCCTTTGCCTTCTTCAAGCATCATGAGATAGGCGATTGTTGCGGTGATGTCATCAACAGATAAGACATGTTCTTCAGATTGGTTAAAGTGAGGCACTGTTTTCAGACGTTTATTAATTTTGTATCTTCCGACAACACCCAGATCATACCGGCGATTGTTGAAGAAAAGATTGGTAAAGTATTCACGGACTTTATCCAAAACAACAGGCTCTCCCGGATGCATTTTACGGAAGATCTCAATAAGTGCTTCTGTTTCATTGGTTGTTTCATCTTTTTGTAGGGTATTAGTGATGAGTGCTTCGCCATTTTCCCCTGCGATTTCTTTGAATTTTTCTTTGATTGCCTCGTTGTCTGAAATTCCAAGCGCTCGGAGGAACGTAGTTGCGAGAAATTTGCGTCGTCGGTCAATTTTAACGGTAAGTGTCCCGTATCGAGTTGTCGCAAATTCAAGCCATGATCCATGCACAGGTCTGATCTCAGATGAGAATAAGGTTTTACCGGTAATTAAGTCTTGCGTGCGTGTGAAGAAAACACCTGATGAGCGGACGAGTTGGTTTACAACTGCGCGCTCAATACCATTAACGACAAAAGTTCCACGTGTTGTCATCTGTGGGATATCTCCTAGGAAAACTTCAGCATCGTGCTTTTCTTCGGTTTTTTTATTCATTAATGTCACACCAACAGTCAAGGGCGCATTGTAGGTAAGTCCTTTAACGAGTGCTATTTCCGGGTCAATGGTCGGTTTGCCAATCTTATGTTCGTGAAAAGTGAGTGTCCAGTTTTTTCCAGTAAAGTCGTCAACGGGTGATATTTCTTGCAATATTTCTCCAATACCTTGTTCTTGGAAAAGCTTGTAAGAAGCCTTTTGAATTGCAAGAAGATCTAACTTAGGCAGATCTTTGTAAGTCTTTCCCCAATTTTGGCGAGTAATATTCTTATTGTCTTTGGCGTCTGATTGCTTTGGCATCGTGAGTTATTGGTAGGCAGAGTTCTCCAACATGCAACAAAAGATACACCGGGCGTTGCCCTTGTATCTTCATGTTAAATGAGAGCTTTCACTTTATATCATAATTTTTATTCCATTGTCAAGGGTTTCTGGGACTATCTTCGTTTTTCCCTCTCGAAATGCTATAATGAGCTACTATGAAAGCCTCAGATATTATTGATTCGTATATTTCGTTTTTTGAAAAAAATGGACACAAGCGCATTGCCAACTCGCCGCTCGTTCCGCAAAATGATCCGACGACATTGTTTACCTCCTCGGGTATGCAGCCGCTGGTACCGTATTTATTGGGAGAAAAACATCCACAAGGGACACGTTTGGTGAATGTCCAAAATTCCTTCCGTGCTGTAGATATTGATGAGATTGGTGACAATCGGCATACGACGTTTTTCCGCATGCTTGGGAACTGGAGTCTTGGTGATTATTTTAAGAAGGAAGAGCTGTCGTGGTTGTTTTCATTTCTCACAAAAGAACTCAAACTTGACCCAAAGAACTTATATGTGACGGTTTTTGACGGCTATGAAAATATTCCTCAAGATAAAGAGGCAGTCAAAATTTGGGAAGAATTGTTTGCTAGCGTGGGGCTGGATCCAAAAGGGCGAATTAATTATTACGGCACAGATAAAAATTGGTGGTCACGCTCTGGTCCTCCGGAGAAAATGCCTGTAGGTGAGCCGGGTGGCCCATCAAGTGAAGTATTTTATGACTTTGAGACCAAGCATGATCCGAAATTTGGCAAGACCTGTCATGTCAATTGCGACTGCGGGCGTTTTGTTGAGATTGCTAACAGCGTCTTTATGCAATATCAGAAAGAGGCGGATGGAACTCTCAAACCACTTCCCAAACCAAATGTTGATTTCGGAGGAGGTTTAGAAAGATTATTACTTGCCGTTGAGCATCAGCCTGATGTCTTCCAGACGAGTTTGCTTTCGCCAATTATTGCGGCTGTTGATAAGCAAGTGGAGAAATCATATAAAGGCAATGAGCAAAGTATGCGGATTATCACCGATCATCTAGTGGCAAGTAGTTTTATCATCCTTACAGGTGTTCGACCGTCTAACAAGGATCAAGGGTATATTTTACGTCGGTTGATTAGAAGAAGTTATGATCATGTCTCCAAACTTTCAGGAAAAGATATATCACCGATCATCGAAGCTGTTGTTGAACAATATAAAGATACCGATCCTGAGTTGGTTGACCAGTATGAAGAAATTAAAAATACCATTCTTGAAGAAGTTGCCAAATATAGTTCAGCTTTGCATAAAGCCAAACAATATATTTTGAAAAAATACAAGCCGGTTGGTGATGAATTAATGGGCGTCACTGAAATTTCTCCTGATGATGTGTTTTATCTGTATGCATCTCATGGGTTGTCTCCAACGCAGATTGAAAGTCTTGGCTATACGTTTGATAGACAGAAATTTGCAGAGAAGATGGAAGCGCATCAAAATCTTTCCAAAAAAGGTGCGGCACAGAAATTCCGTGGGGGCTTGGCTGACCATCGGGAAAGAACAATCATGGGACATACAGCTACGCATTTGTTGCATCAGGCGCTGCGTGATATGTTTGGAAAGCAGTTGCACCAATCAGGGTCAAATATCACAACAGAACGCTTGCGATTTGATTTCAATTTTGACCGCAAGCTCACAGATAAGGAAGCTTCAGAACTAGAAAAAGTAGTAAACGGAAAAATAAAAGAAAATTTGTCTGTTCATTTTGAGATGCTTCCAACAGATGAAGCAAAGAAAATAGGCGCGATCGGATTGTTTGAAGATACGTATCAGGATACCTCAAAGATTTATTTCATCGGCGGGGATTCCAAGCATCCCGAAAAAGCTTACTCTATCGAATTTTGTGGAGGGCCACATGTTGAATTTACAGAAAGGCTAAAATCGTTTAAGATAATAAAGCAGGAGAATCTTGGCAATAGAATGCGAAGAGTCTATGCTGTGATTGGATAACCAAATTTTATGAAGCTGCCTATCCCATTTCTAAAAGCAAAAAAGGAAGAATCGGATTATTACCTCGCTCTTATCCTCACTGATGAGAAAGCCGGATCAGTGATTCTTAAAGCCGAAGAAGGTAATCTGAAAAAAATCAATTCTCATGAAGCTTTTTTCCCCGACTCTCTTGAAGAGCTAACTGTAGATGAGTTAGTCACAACGATTGATAAAGCAATCAGCCGCGCGGAAGAAATTTTGCCTCCTGACATTCAAACCCATCAGACAGTTTTTGGTGTCAAGAACAATTGGGTTGATGATGAAACGAAAAAAATCAAAAAAGAATATTTGGAGAAATTGAAAAAAGTGTGTAATGCCTTGGATTTGACGCCAATTGGTTTCATGGTCACAACCGAAGCGATAACGCACTTGATGCAGGATGAAGAAGGAGCGCCGGTGTCGGCTGTTTTCGCGGAAATTGGGAAAAAAGAGATCACGCTGAGTCTTCTTCGCGGTGGTAAAGTGCTTGAGTCAGTGAGCAGCCCTCATCTGGAGTCAGCTCCTGCAACGGTTGATAAATTACTCGGGCATTTTACTGTTCCTGTTCTTCCTGCGCGTATTGTTATTTTCCAAAGCAAACCCAATGAGCACACAAACCACGCATTTATCGCTCATCAGTGGAGTAAGCATTTGCCATTTCTTCATATGCCGCAAGTGACCGTGTTGCCGGAAGCCTTTGATATGCGCTCCGTGATGTATGGTGCAGCCTCGCAGATGGGTTTTAAAGTAGATGAAGAAAAACATGAAGCTTTGCATGCCGTTTCTGAAAAAGTTGTACAGGAAGAGATTGCAGAGACTCAACAGGATAACGAAATAGAATCAGACAACCTCGCGCCGGTTACCGGCCAGCCACCGATAGATTTTGGCAAATCAGCCAAAGACGCAGAAGCCGATGCTGCAGGTGCAAGTGATTTTGGTTTTGTTATGGACCAAGATATTGCAGAACATGCTCATTCAGAAGCAACAGAAGACTTTGGTACGCCGATACATCATACTCTGCATGAAGAGTCTGATGCCAACGCAAACCTCGAAGAACCGGA
>Ga0137379_10001858_pt1 | contig 19495 bp, 23 predicted proteins | sample SagtaG_18_FD_104812 | JGI IMG/M metagenome (GOLD analysis project Ga0137379, IMG submission 104812) | Vadose zone soil microbial communities from Sagehorn Ranch, Mendocino, California, USA - Sage2_L_80_16 metaG | ecosystem: Environmental > Terrestrial > Soil > Vadose zone | place: USA...
CGATGCCAAGGACATGAACCTGGTGACCTTCAATTTTGATGGCACGGGGCCACTCACCTTTACCTAAGCTCTATAAGAAGGGAGGGCGTGGCGCATGGGCATACTTGCTGGCGTCAATGCCGACGTGTGGATGGCTGCTACCCCGTCAATTAACACAGCTAATGAGAGCGCGACCGACTCAGGCGATCACATCACCTATACCATGAGCGTGCACCGTGCCTGGGACTGGCAGCAACCACTAGTCGTGCAGAACTCACCTAACGGGAGTACCGGTTGGGCGACGGTGACCGACTATACCTTTCAGTATGCCTCCGGCGTCATCGTCTTCAACACGGCGCGGGTGGTCGGTACCAACAATTTCGTGCGCGTCTCGACGGGCTACTACTTCAATTTGACGCAGCTTGATAACTCGACCATGTGGAGTTTGACCTTGAAAGCCAACACGAAGGATACCACGGCCTTTCAAGCAACGGGTGGCTGGGGAACGAAGGCCGCGACCGTCAAGGAAGGTTCAGGCAAGATCGAGAGCATACGCGGTATCGACGGGCGCATCTTTGCCGAGATTGGCAATGTGGTAGCTATCCAGCTCTACGTGGACAAGACCAACAATGTGCGCTGGGATGTGATCGGCATTGTGACAGGCGTTGACCCCAAAGCCGATGCCAAGGATATCGAGAGTCAGTCGATGAGTTTTGATGCCTATGGCGTGCCTTATTTCCGCACAAGCTAAACAATAAGAAAGAAGAAACACTTATGCCGCGAGCAGCCAAGAAACGAGCCCTTCTGGAAAACGAAGAAATGAACCTCTACGACGAGGAGAACGAGCAAGAGGACGAGGAACTGACCATCGGGGATGACGCAGAGGCGCATACCAACGGGGCGACGCCCGAAGAAGTCGCTTATCTTGAGACCGAAGATGAAGATGAGTTACGCGAACTCATCTCTAAGATTGACGATGTCGTAGAGGAACTGCTGGCCGTCCCTGAGTGGAAAGTCAACGGGAAAATAGTCACTGTCCTTTTGCGTACCTTGACGACTTTTGAACGCACGAGTTTTATCAATGCCATGATGAAATCCAATAACGATATCACCAAGGTCTACCCTGATCTCGTCATCCTCTCTGCCCGCCATCCCAAAACCAAGAAGCTCATCTTTCACAAGAATGACCGGGGCATGCTGCAAACCAAAATGGGCAAGGCCACTGAACGCATTGCACTACGCGCTTCTGAACTGAACGGGTTGACAGAGGAGGCATTGACGGAGATGCGAAAAAACTCAAGGAGCATCCGCTAGAGTACCGCGAAATGCAACTCATGGAACTCTTCGGATGCGCCACACGCGGGGAACTGTACTTACGCCTGAAGTCAGGCACCAATTATATGCGCTGGATGCTCTACCTCGAATACAAGGAGGAGCTAGAAAACGAGAAACTCAAGGCCATGATGGGCGAGCAATCCTAAGACAGGAAGGAGGCACCTGACAGATGAATATCGGGGAAATACTCGTCAAGTTTGGGGCCGATGTCGGGGGGTTGATGGGTGGCCTGCAACTGGTAACCGCCGCCTTTGGGCTTTTTAGTGGGGCATCGAAAACAGCGGGTAGCGGACTTGCAAATATCGCCTCGCAAATCGCAGCGACCGAGGCGCGCCTTGCCTTCCTGAAGGGTTCTGCCATTGCCGGAGGCGTGGGCTTCAGTGGCATGTCCTCACAAATTGCAGGAACAGAGGCGCGCCTTGTCTCTTTGCGTGCATCGGCGGCGGCCATGAATGGCACGATGGCAGAATCAAGCGCCGTCGTCAATGGACTGAAACTCGCTTTCGTGGCCCTCATCGCGGTCATTGCTATTGTCGCAGCAGCAGCCATCGGCATCGGCGTCATATCCGTCAAAATGGCTGCCGACTTCCAGCAGGGCATGGCTCGCCTCGTTACCGGCGCAGGTGATGTGACCGACAACATGAAAGCCATGGGGCAATCCATCCTCGGCATATCTGTCGCTACCGGCGTTCTCACCGGGCAACTCCTGCCTGCCATGTACCAAATTATCTCAGCCGGGCAACGGGGAGCGCAAGCCCAGGATACGCTCAGGGTCGCGGCCATGGGCTCAGTTGCCGAGCAAGCCAAGATCGTCGATGTGGCGAAGGCTTTAACGACGGCCATGACCGACTACGGCACCACGCAGTTTAACGCCACGCAGTTCATGAACGGCTACACTCGCGCTACCCAACTGGGTAAACTCACCCTTGAGCAGTTAAGCACGAGCATGGGGCCGATTCTCCCACTCGCCAAGAATATCGGTATCTCTTTCGCTGACGTGGCAGGCGCCATGTCTACCATGACCAATGCCGGTATTCCTGCTGAACGCTCGGCGACCTCCTTGCGCTTCCTCTTCCAGAGCCTGGAAGTCCCCACGCACAAGGCGACGGTCGCGATGGAGTCGATGGGTCTCTCTTCCGTGGCGGTCGGTAATGAACTGAAGAAGAGTTTGCCGGGTGCACTCGAAATGATCTACAAGGCCGCGCTTAAAGCCGGGCCAGAGGGCAGCGTGCCCTTCAACCGCGCTGTCTCTGATATGATCGGTGGGCAGCGCTCATTACAAGCCTATCTTGCCCTCACCGGCTCGCACTTCTCCACCTTCTCCGCCAACGCTCGCGCCGTGGCTGATGCCATGAACCACAGTAAGACGGCGGTGCTTGGCTGGGATACCGCACAACAGAATTTCAATACCAAGATAGCTCAGGCACATGCGGCCTTGGAAGCGGTCTTTATCACCATCGGCTCGCACTTGTTGCCAGTCCTCTCGCAGATCGTTGGGCAGATCACGCCTATCATCCAGAGATTTGCCGATTGGGTGACACATACGCACGATATCGAGAATGCCATCAAGGCGGCAACCCCCTTTTTCAACGCTATGTTCGATATCATCAGGGCCGCGCTGCCCGTGGTGATTGGCCTGTTCATGAAATTTATGCAGATTCTCTCCGAGATTATTAAGTGGGTCGGACAGAATAAAGCGGTGCTGGAAGCGTTGCTGGTCGTTGCCAAGGCCCTGGGCGTGATTATTGTGGCCGTTGTCGCGGCGGGCTTGATCTTCCTGGCAGCCTCCTTCCTGGCGCTAGGCGTGGTCATTTTCGGTATCATCGGCGTGGTCATGACCCTCATTGCCGTCTGGAAAATGCTCGTGGCTGCCGCCAACTGGGTGGCAGGTGCCTGGAATAGCGCCATCGCCTTTCTTGTAGGGTTGTGGCATACCCTGGTTGCTGCTGCAACCACCGCCTTCAACGCCGTAAAAAATGCCATCGTCTCCGCCCTTAACTCGACAATTGCCTGGATAGGTGGGGCCTGGAATAGCGCTATTGCCTTCATTGTCGGTATCTGGAATACTCTACGCGGGGCTGCTACAACCGCCTTCAATGCCATACGCACGGCCATCATGGCAGCGGTAAACGCGGTTATCACCTGGCTGGTCACTGCCTGGAATAGCTGCGTGCAGGCCGTGGTTGCCGCCTTCGCCTGGCTGTATAACCACAACTACTACTTCAAACAATTAGTCGATACCATCCGTAACGTCGTACAAGCGGTCATTACCTGGTTGCAAGGCGCGTGGACGAACGTCGTCAATTTCCTGGGCGGGCTGTGGGCTTCTCTGAAGGGACTAGCGACCAACGCCTGGAATGGCGTGCGTGACGCCGTAATGAGCGTCGTCAGTGCTGTAGTGACCTGGGCAAGAAACGAGTGGGATAAGTTCGTCTCCGGTCTTGGCGTGATTTGGGATAGGCTGAAGGGGCTGGCTACCTCAGCCTGGAATGGCGTGCGTGATGCCGTAATGTCCGTCGTCAATCCGCTTATCAGTTGGGGTAAGAGTGAATTTGATAAGTTCGTCTCGGGACTCGGGGTTATCTGGGATAGACTCAAGGGGTTAGCGCAATCGGCCTGGGATAGTGTTGTGGCTGTATTCAATGCTGTGTGGGGACGCATCTCAGGCATCCTTACTAGCCTGGGAGCCAACATTGGCGGCTTCTTCAATAATCTGGCCGGACAAATGGTACAGTTCGGGATAAACCTCATCCAATCACTGATCGATGGCATCAATTCCATGCTTGGCGCGGTCTCTGGCGCTGCCTCAAATGTCGCATCGACCATCACCGGTATCCTGGGCTTCCATTCACCCCCAAAGCACGGACCTGCCCATGACGCTGACAAGTGGATGCCGAACATGGTCGGGATGATGACTTCGGGTATGACAAGCGGCGTGCCTTCAATCAGCAAGGCTGCCGGTCAGCTCGCGCAGCCTCTCCATAGCAATCTCTCTGAAGGCTTCGGAACGCGCTCTCCAGGCTACTCAAGTGGGGGGCAACGCCCGATCATCATTCAAGTGGGCAACCGTGAGTACCGCGCCTTCATCAATGACATGGGTAACGATCTGATGGGCTCCTCGACCGTGCGCGTCCACTTCGCAGGAGGGCGGTGATAGTATGGCTCTCCAACTCACTGCCGCCGGTTCGCCTATTGCCGTGGCTATCGAGAGTATCAGCTACGAAGAGAAGATCGACGATCCGGTGACCTGTACCTTCGATGTGCCTGACACCATCGGCTACTCGCTGACTCAGTACCAGGAGGTGCAAGTCACCGACACCGTGACGGGCGTCCTCTTGTATGATGGCTTTATCGAGAAGGTCAGTGACGTCGCTCTCCCGGGCAATCTGGGCATCAAGATACGCTCAGTCACGTGTACTGGCAATCGCTGGCGGGCGGAGAAACGCTACTGGACAGGACAGGAGTTTCCCGGCTGGACGGCAGGCGATATCGCCGCCAAGATGCACCAGGCCGTGCTTGCTTCTGAGGGAGTGACCGCCGCCTATGCCCTGCGCCATGACTTCGATACCACGACCTTCGGGCAGGGGACACTGAGTGGGACGGTCGCAGTCAATAATACGCTCACCTTATCCGCAGCCGGCACGGACTACACGCGCACTGATGCGGTGACTTCAGATTTCGGGGCAGGTACCTTAACCCAGGCCAGCGCCGTTTCCAATGCGCTGCAACTCACTTCTTACAAGGCTATCAAGTATAGCGGTTCCGCCGGGGCTAACCTCGACGGTAACAACCTCTATGCCTTCCGCAAGGTCTGGGCCGGCACGTCCTATACCTTTGTGAGCGGTGACAAGATTTACCTCGATGTGTGGATAGACTCACGTTCACCTGAGATCAAGGCAGGCATCGATATGCAGTTTTCGGACGGTACCTGGCTGCGTGACTACCTGACTGATGTGCAAGATCAGTACGTTATCCCGCTGCATCCCGCGACCGACCTCAAAGGCTGGGCCGATGACCAGTGGGATAAGCGCGTTTCCACTATCGGCCCATCGGTTGTGGGTAAAGTCGTCAAAGCGGTCTATCTTGACATTGAGGGTGAAAAGGGCGGCGACTATACCGCTTACTTCAAGAATATCAAGATCACTAATTCCTCAGATGTTACGCAGCGCAGCATTTTTAGCGGCGCCGATACGACGATGGCCGCCAATGTCCCATCGTCCTCCAGCGGCTACTACAATCTCGCGGCCAAGATCGTCACCGTCTATGAACACGACGGCAACCGCGTGGCGCCCTCGCGCGATATCTCAAGCGTGGGCATCGTCAAGGGCTCGGTCATCTCCTGGGTGGAAATTGACGCCGCCCAACCAACGACCGGGGCAAGTTCGCAGTACCCCGCGCAAGTCATGATCGAGGCATCCGTAGACGGGGGCGCAACCTACCAGCAGTGCAGCAACCACGCGCCCATCCCCGGCTTAATCCTCGGCATGAATACGTCGGGGCGCGGCGTGCTCATCCGTCAGACGCTTTCCGTGGGCGGACCGAACCCGGAGATGACGCCCAAACTGACCAATTGCAGTTTCAGCGTCTACTCGGCCGCTGCCGCAACGAAGACCGACTTTGTGGATGTCGACAATGACCAGACGAGCCTCGGCACGGGCACACTCTCCAATGCGACCTCGTATAGCGATGGCCTCTATACGACCGGCGCGTACCGCAATTGGGATGACCTCTCCTTTGCCAGTCAGACGCTCTACGGCGTCTCGGGCGCGGGCAACCCACAGCAGGGGGAAGCGCAGAGATACTTCTTCCTGCGTACCGACAGCGGCCTGGATGTGCGCTCGCGCTTCGACTTTGCGGGCACCTGGCAGAACTTCATCATGGAGATCGATATCCACCTGCTTTCAGGCACCAATCACCCGGAGTACGGCGTGGTCTATCGCACGACGGGCTGGCAGAATGCCAATGACACCTACGCCTACGTTGCCGACATCACCGATGTCTCGGTCAACCTGCGCCGTGGCACCAATACAGGTTCAGGCGGCGGCGCTTTTACCAGCGTGGCGACGACTGCGCTTACACTCACGGTCGGCAACTGGTACCGCATGAAGGTCGCCGTCAATGGGTCAAACCACCAGGTGTATTTGAATGACGTGCTCTACATCAACGCGACGGACGCCACGTGGTCGGCGGCAGGCAATGTCGGCGTGCGCCTCTACAACAATACAGGCGCACGCTCCTCAGGCCACTATGACAACTTTGGCATTGTGGCCTATGAAAGTGATTTGATCAGCGTCTCCTCACGTACCACCCCGGCGCTCTCTCTCGCGGGCATCGTCGGTGACTCCCGCGTCAACTGGCAGGAGAGCACGCCGTCCTCATCAAGCATGCTGGTAGAGAGCACGCTCAACAACGGTACACTCTGGGAAACGTGCACCAATGGCGGGCAAATTCCCCAGTTAGTCAGTGGGTATAACGCCGCCGGCAAATCGCTCAAGTTCCGCTTCAGCATGACCAACCAGGCCGCCAACCTCCCCACCAAATTGCTTGGCTACTCTGCCTTTGTCATCGGTCAGTACAGCGCCTCAGGCACGCGCGTCTCCCCGGTACTGGCCCTCGATAACGCCGGGACGATTGGCTCTAGTTCAGTCACCTGGCAAGCTACCCAGCCGCCAGGGACAGGCGTTGCCGTCGCCACTTCGCCCGATAACACCACTTATACAGGGATTGCGGCATCAGGTAACCCAGTGGCGGGCCTCGTCTCGCAAGGGGTCATGGTCGCCGACGACTTTGATGTGAACTCGGCAGCCAACTACACCGCTACCTTCTGGTCAGGCGGGGTTGCACCTGTTTTCGTGGTAGACACGGCCAATTCTCGCATGCGCGTGACTTCAGGAACCAGCGGTATTATCCTCTGGAATACGAGTCAGTTCCCGGCAGCGGCAGATGTCTACCTTGAACTCATCACCAATCAAAGTGACGTTGGCGGGCTTGTGTGGCGTTATACGAGCGTGGATAATTGCTACTACGCCACCTACCGCGACAATTCGGCCTCCACTAACCCCAACACCGTGGCAGTCAGGAAGCGCGTCGCAGCGACTGATACGCAAATCCTTGCACCGACGACGCTGCCAGTTACTTTCACGCGGGGTACCTATCACACCCCGAAAGTGACGATGGCCGGAACGACGATCACCGTCTACTTCGATGGACTGCAGGTCGCGCAATTTACGGATGCCTCGCTTACGGCAGCCGGGCAGGTAGGTATCAGGCAGAATAGCGCCACTGAGTCAGACTGGTATAGTTTGCGTGCGCAGGCTCTCGGCGGATCAGCGACTGGGCAGAACGTGTACAGCAAACTCACGCTGACGAGCCCCGACCCGACGGTCAAGCCGGTGGTCTCGGGTCTCGTGGTCTCAGTTCGCGGCCCTGATATCATGACCGGCGCGCTCATTGCCTCGACAGACTACGCCTACAAGAAGATCAGCGACAACCTCTCTGATGCGGCGGGGCAGAGTAAGTACAACTGGCGTATCGATAAGAATAAGAAACTTGCCATGAAAGATCGCGCCTATAGCCCGGCTGCCTGGCCGCTGTATTCCGCTGATCCGACCTTCAAGGGCGTCACGAACCCGCCGACGCTGGTCCGTACTAGCCCGCTGTATCGCAACCGCCAGTATGTCACCGGGGCGGCTGACTTGCAAACGATCACTGAAAGCAAGATCGGCGATGGGACGACGCAATCCTGGGTGCTCAAATACCCGGTCGATAGCATCTCGGGCTTGACCCTGGACGGCAATCCACAGACATCCGGGGTGCAGGGCGTGGACACCGGCAGGACCTTCTACTACCAGCCAGGGCAAAACTCGCTGTCTCAGGATAGTAGTGGCACGCCGCCGACCGACCAGCAACTTATTGCCATTACCTACGTCGCCCGCGTACCCTATATCTCCATGCGCGAGAACACAGCACAGCAGACGGCGCTCGCTCTCATTGATGGGACATCAGGCATCATCGAGGGAAGCGAGGACTGCGGTGGGCGTTCCAAGGCGGAGGCGGATACTATCGCTCAGGCGCGCATCGATCAGTACGCCATTCTCTCAGTCGATTGGTCATACCAAACGGAACGCGCAGGGCTGGCTCCCGGCAATCTGCAATCCATCTTTGTACCGGAGTTCGGGCAAGTGGATGTGGATGTGCTCATCACCGCCATCAAGACGAGCATCTGGTCTGATGTCAGCGGGGCGCTCAACTACTTATTCGATGTCTCTACCACGAGTGGGGCCAATATTGGCACCTGGCAAAGGATATTCGCGCAGGCTGCGTAATAGATAGCCTATGCTTGACCCTCGCATAGAGGAAAGGAGAACGATAATCGCAGATTTCACTACCATACGAAGTCAGTGGAACAGTAACACCGATGCTTCCCCAACGTGGAATACCGTGACATTTGGGGGCTCTTCTGGTGCGAACGAAATTAGATGGTGCGCAACGGGCGCGGGCGCAGCAGGAACAGCCTCTGCCTCCTGGCCGCAATACTCACGCCCGGCCTCCACAGGTGCTATCCCTGAACTTTGGTACTTCACAGCCGATACAGCTGGCGTCAAGGTGGGAACCTACGACGGAACGAACACCAAGGCCAATGTCGCCTGTATCGACTATGACGCCGTGGGCACCTTCGCTACTGCACCTACGCTTTCCGCTTATGGGGATAATACGCATGCTGCGCCGTCAGCAGGCACGCAGCCAGGAGCGCAGGCAGGCAGCCCGATTGTGAACGGGCAGACGACCGATACATCAAGCCATTCCTATCTGAAGGCTAATCTCTATGGAGACGATCAGACGGCTAATCCGGCGGCAGGTTCGGTCGGGACGCTCCCAACGGCCACGACGCAAAATGCAGCGGGCTCTGTTTCCCCTGGGGCCGCTGCCTGGCTCACCACCTGGCAGGACTTACAGGGCGGATTGGACTACATCACACACAGGAGGACACCGGCGGCGACCACGGCGGGGAAGATCTTCTTCACGATCATTCTTTTCACCGGACCAAATATGGCGCTCGGTCTAATCACGCCGGTTATAACTTTTACCTACAGTTATGTCTAGGAGTCAGGCCATTGCGTAAGATCAGGAATATCAACATAAAGGGCACCGCTTTCAGCAATTTGTTGCTGGATGACCTTGCTAAAACTGACCTGTATCGAGTTCAATGCATGCTGCATGATGCTGGCATAGAGGCGGTAAGCAAGCAATTTCTCAAGAGCCTGGCGTTGCTCCTGGGGCATATCAGGCAACTGCATGATCTCATCGGCAAGCAGGTGAGCCATATTCTTGAAACGGTTCTCACGCATCCACTCTTCACGATCAAGCATCATTCACCATCCTTTCAAGGGAGAGTATAGCACATGGGACTAGCTACGAGTTTATACGCCATCGGGGATGCTATTGACCCGTCTCTTGCCTACTGGTCAGCGCTTCTCACCACGGGGAAAACGTGGTCAGAACGGCAACTCGTTACGGTATGGCGCAAGGGCCATACGGGGCTGCGTAAACTCGATTGGGGTGATGATATTGTCTCGACCGGGGATATCTATAAAATCAAGGAACTCACGCTGCATTGTCCCGATGGGCGCACGGCGGTACTGGAAATCACGCCAGATCAGCCCGCCTTCCAGTTCAAGACGAAAAGCCTGAACATGCTCGGGGCGAGTGACATCGGTCTGGAATGCCAGGTGATTGGACGAGTGATTGATAAAGCATCGGGGCGCTGTGAGTGCTTCATATGGGATTACCGCCCCAAGGCAGGAGAAGCGCAGTTGATCGCCTACAAGTCCAGTATCTATCGCTTTGGCTCGTGGAGAGACACACTCGTGCCTATCGGGGCTTTAGGACTTCAAGTACAAGGTCTTCGCTTATAGCAACCACATGAAAGGATAAAATGATATGGCCGTAGGGGCAACTCCGAGAGGGTCGGATAATATCCCGCTGGGATGTGGCTTATCACCAGGTGATACCACACCACAACAGATTCAACTCGGCGCTGAGTATACCGATGCAAATAGCGATATTTCAGCGCCAATCATGGCAGCGCTTTCAGGCGATACCTGGAAAAGCACCTTTAGTGCGTCGTATTCAGGACTGGCAGGCGTGGTTGGTGACTTGTTCGTGCTTGGTGGAAGCTCTACCAAAACCGTCAAGCTGGTGAAGATGGAGATCAGTGGCCTAGCAACCACGGCGGCTTCTCCGATTATCAAGCTGGACAAACGTTCAACGGCAGACAGCGGTGGCACCAAGGCTACTGCTGTGACTATTGCACCACATGACAGCAATCAGTCGATAGCGGCAGCGACAGCAACAGTTGACGCCTACACAGCGGCACCGACCGCTGGCACCTCGGTGGGCTTTCTGAAAGCGGCGCTGCTTGGCTGTCCTGTCGCTGGTGCAACGCCCACGCCGGTGGTGTGGGATTTTACCAATAGCGGCAAGGCACCAGTATTGCGAGGCACAGCACAACAGCTTGTCATTACGTGTAGCGCCGTCCCTACAAGTGGCTCCATTCAGATTTGTTGCACTTGGAGCGAAGAGTAAAGGAGTACAAGCATGGCAGCGACAACGATCTTAGCAGACACCAAGACAGGAGTGAGTACCTACACCTCCGGGTCTCTTGATGTTGGGGGAGTGACCGAACTTCTCCTAGATTTTCACGTAACGGCAAGTACCGGGGGGACGCCCACGGTACACGAGGATTGGAACCCGGTCACAGATGCCTATGATCTCAGCTTTGTGCTGTCCAGGCTCGATGCCTTTGGCAACGCGTTTGAACTCAGCCGGGGCACGCTTTCTTCCATGTATAGCCAGGGGGAGCCCGCCGTCTATCCGGCGGGCTTTCTGTCCTTCCTCCTGTCTTCTGGCTTTGGCAGCCATATCCGGGTCGACTTGGACAATCCGGACGCGCTGGAGGCGACCTTTACCATATCCATCATCGGGAAATAGCATAGGGTAGGGTAAGCTAGTGGCGATCATCGGGCAAGATACCTTCAATCGAGCCGATCAATCAGGATGGGGTACGGCCTCTGATGGGCAGGCATGGACACAACTTGGCGGAGCGGAGACGCTAGCTATTGCGTCTAATACCGCTACGGCAACGAGCGGTATTAACACTGACAACTGGTTCGCGCTTGGCAGCAAACTCCAGGCTGATGTTGATATCACGATGAGCTTTTCCTTCACCAATCAGGCCAATGATGTGCCAGGTATCATGCTGCGTTGGCAGGGCAACAATACCGCATACCGCATCCGTAACAACGGTGGAGGTCTTGGCGTGAGGCGTCTCAATGCGGGCGTCTCCACGACCGTCGGCACCGATGTTACATTTTCCATCTCCAACGGGGTTAAGTATTTTATGCGTGGCCAGATCAACGGCTCAACCATTCGAGCAAAGATGTGGCAATCCGGCACGGTGGAACCTGAGAAATGGAATTATACCGCTCTTGACAGCTCGCCTATCATTGCCCCTGGCAACTTTGGCATCTACTCGGTCATTAACACGACCGCTACCGATGTCAACACATTCTATTCCTTTGTGGCAACTGATACCGTCTCAACAGCGCCAAAACCACGCTATACCCCGCGCGCCCTTGGGGGAACGATTGTCCCTGACCCGGTTTCGCAGCCCCTCTCGTACGTAGAGCGGGGGTTACTGGGAACGCTCATCTATGAGATACGCACCTTCATCCCGCGTGCCCTCGGAGGGACGTACATTCCTGATACCTGGAAGTTTATCCCGCGTGCCTTCGGGGGAACGATTATCCAGAGCTTCGACCAGTTGCGTGATATTGCCACGCGCCTGCGGCTCATGTCAGCATCCCAACGCAAAGATATTTCTACGCGCTTTATCCTGGGCGGTGCAAACCAATCAGTCAGGGATATAGCCACCAGGCTGAGACTCCGGTCACTGGACCAGATGCATGATATTGCCTCGCGTCTGCGCCTACGCTCCGCTGACCAACTGCGCGATGTTGGAAGTCGCCTCAGATTGCGCTCGGCCGATCAACTCAAGGATATTCAGACGCGACTCAGGCAAATGTCGGCAAGCCAATTAAAGGACGTCGCAGCAAGACTCCGCCTCATGAGCGCGAACCAGTTGCGCGATATCACCTCCCGGTTACGACTGCGCAGCGCCGATCAGTTAAAAGATATTGCCACGCGTCTGAAACTGGCAAAGTTCGTGGATATCGCCATCAGGTTACGACTCGTCGCTAGCCAGTTCAAAGACGTAAGTACCCGCCTACGGTTGAGGAGTGCCGATCAACTGAAGGATATCAGTACTCGCGTGCGCGTGCGCTCTGCTGACCAGCCGCGCGATATCACGGCTCGGTTGAGACTGCGTAGCGCTGATAAACTCTCGGACATTGCCGCACGATTGCGGCTTCGCAGCGCCAATCAACTCAAGGACGTGATAGGCCGTTTGCGCCTGGCAAAGTTTGTGGACATTGCTACGCGCCTGCGCCTGCGCTCCGCTGATCAACTGAAGGATATCGTTTCCCGACTCAGGCTCAGAAGCGCCGACCAGTTGCGCGATGTCGCGTCCAGGCTGCGCTTACGTTCTGCTGACCAACTGCGCGATGTCAAGGCGAGACTGAGACTCCGCAGCGCTGACCAGTTGAAGGATATAGCGACCCGCCTCGTGCTCGCTGCAGCGCAACAACGTCTCAAGGATATCACCTCGCGCCTGAGGTTGCGCAGCGCAAATCAGTTAAAGGATATCCAGGCACGGCTGAGACTGGCGAAGTTCGTAGATATTGCCTCTCGTGTGCGTCTGCGCAGCGCGAATAAGCTCTCGGATATCACGGCACGGTTGCGCTTAAAGAGTGCTGACAGGCTCTTAGATATCACGGCACGGGTACGCGTGCGTTCAGCAGATCAGGTCCGCGATATCGCCAGTCGCTTCAAGTTGAGAAGTCCGAACCAATTGCGCGATATCGTCGCCCGCGTGCGCCTCATGTCAGCCTCCAAGCTCTCGGATGTCACAAGTCGCGTGCGTCTCCGTTCCGCCGATCAATTGCGAGATGTCTCTAGCCGCGTGAGAATGATGTCCGTTGCACAGCGCAAAGACGTGGCGACTCGTGTGCGGGTGATGTCTGCCTATCAACTGCGAGATATCGCATCGCGTCTCAGGCAGATATCGCAGCCGCAGCCCAAGGACATCCGTACTCGCCTGCTCCTGGTGGTCTTTGCCGTCTCCGCCAAAGATATCCACTGCCGCCTGATCTTAGTCGAGTTCCACGTCTCGCGCATCACCGTCGAGAGCGCACGAGGAACAGTCACACCCCATGGGGCGCGTGGGAACCTGCAAGCTGTGGGTGAGCGCGGCAATGTCAGCGTAGAGAGTGCGCACGGGTCGCTCAGTCCCTATAGCAGCCGTGGCATCGTCACGGTCGAAGAGGAGTAGGCACTATGGACGATTACTCACCAAGATGGACGGCCGATTTGTCTCATCCACTCGAGCACACCTTTGTCGATGGCAATGGCAAGCCGCATGATCTGACCGGGGTCGTGGCTGCCAATATGACTTTTGTTATGGTGAATGCCGACAGTGGAGTACGCAAAGTAGGGGCAGGTTCCTGGACGATTGGCCCGCTTGACCCAGGCGACCCGGCACCGGACGGCAAGGCCGTCTACCACTGGAATGCGGCGGATGTGAACGCCGCCGGGCTGTGGCAGATCCAGGCGGGGGTGCCCTTTTCAGACGGATTTTTGCACTTCCAGATTAAGGAACTCTTGTTCAAGACGCCGCTGTAGGGCAAAGGGAAAAGATATGCCGCTCGTACAAATATTGCTCACTTCAGTCTTCTACATATGGCTGTTTCTCATGTTGTGGCTCCTGTGGGTTATTAGCCAGCGCGTGCTGAGACTCCTGCAACTGCTGATTGAGACCGCGCAGGAAACAGCAGAGACAGCGCTCAAGACGGCAAAGGCGCTCAGGTACATGCAAGAGGAGCCGAAAAAGTAATGGGACTACCTGATGCCGTCTCCTTTCTCACCGCGCTCTTTGCCGTGTTCATCAGCGTTGGCGGCTTCCTGGCTCTTCGACAAGGGTATGCCAAGCAGTTGGGGGCGCTCCAAGTCGGTGTGATCGAGGCTCAGGAGAAGCGCGATAAGCTCCAAAAGGAGCAGATCGCGGACTGCGAGAGAAAGGTACAGCGCATGGAGCGCGCCTTTCGGGTGCTACAGAAGGCCTTCAAGCGGCGGGGCATCACCATTGAGATCGACGGGGATACGATCTACCTCATCGATGAGCAGCGCGGCCCCGAGAAGAGGCTCACTATTCAGATACCCATCAAAGACGAGGAAGAGGAAGAGGACGTTTGATTGTGCCAGGTGTTTCCACGGTGTGTCACCTGTTACTCGCGTATGTTACACAGGGTTTAACAAAGAAAGGAGGGTTTATGACGACGCTACAAAACTTTCCCATTGTCTCGCAGCTCACATCAGTCACGAGCGACTCTCGGCCTAGTGAAAATGCTCAGTATAACTGCGTTCCCGCCTCTATCGGCGCGTGCATCCTGTGGTACCAGCATAAGAGCCAGTGGGACGGTTCTATGAATCCGGATATGCTGAAAGACCTGGCCTATGGTGAGGCATATAGAAATGATGGTACAGCTGCTATCACCTATGTTCCCATCTGTCAGAAGCTGGGGTACAAGTTGTATGCCATCGATGGAACTAACGCCCAACTTGTACAAAAAGCCCACGAGTTGATTCAGGCGAATATCCCTGCCATCTTCACGGAGCCCGATCCGTACAGTTCTAACCCCGGTGACTCGCATGTGTGTGTGTTTTACGGTGAGGGAAATGGGGCGTTGACTGCACTTGACCCCTATATCACAAAGAGCATCACTAGAACTGATGGAGTATGGCAGAGTATGCTGTTATTCGGGCAAATATGGGCCATAGAACGATTGGAGGAAATCGTGAGAATAGATATATCGCAAGTCACCTTCTTCTTTGAAGCGCTCAATGACCATCAATGGAGATGCAAGCAGACAGGCAAGGTTATTCAGTATGCCATCCTCGATACCTATAAAGGTTACGGCAATAGCCGCCTGTGTGGCCTCTCGTTTCTGGGCTTGCCCGTCTCTGATGAAATCCCTATCGCCCCCGGTGGCATCGTCAAGCAGCACTTTGAACGCGGGGTGCTGTGCTATGACCCGCTTCCTCATCACATCGACAACCCGCCCCAGTGGGAAGCGGTCTATCCAATGCACCTCTATAGCGGCGCAGGGCAGGACCCAGGGGTTGCAAAACTACAGGCGACCGTTGCCGATCTGACCGCTGCGAACAACATGCAGGCACAGAAAATCACCGACTTGCAGCAGGTGCAAGCAGTAGACCCGCTGGCAAGCCAGGCACTGACCGTCGTTAGGCAGATCAAGCCGTTACTCCAGCCATTCTAATATATCCCACGTTGGGCCTGCCGGCACTCGGCCCTTTGTACGCTTCCTGTCAGCTCATCGCCCAGTCGGCGGGTGACGTAGGACACCAGAGAAAGTATAGCACAAATGACACAGCCATTCTAAGGTGTGGAGGGGCAAGAGGTAGAGATTTTGCACTCTACATGTCACCGTCCCGGCGTCTGGTGACTCGATTTTGCACTACGCAGCTACGCGCGATCTTGCTGACGGGTATGCTCTTCTGTCTTATGACAACCACGCCTATGTACATACCCTGGCGGGTCAATCAGCAACTCTTATGGGCCGGGCCAAGCCTGGATAGTACCGAAGTACGGACCAGGAGATTTTTCCTAGCGTCAACCTATTCCGCCACTCTTGCACGAAAAGAGTATAGCACAAGGAGCAATTATGAAGAATTCCGATCTTACCACCATTGGCAACATCATCATCAGCGTGGCCTTACTGGCGACCATGGTGGCGCTACTCATCACCAATACGATCAACTGGACTGCTGCTGGCTACTTCCTGGCCTTTGTGGCAGCTCTCAACGGCTTTACCGGCGCGCTTATGGCACCCTCGCCCAAGCAAGGAGAGCAGATAGTCCAAGCCGTGGCCGCTGCCGCGCCACAGGTGCCGCTGGTGAATATCGTGCACCCGGCAACTTCCGCGCCGGATATCCAGGTAAGTAGTAGCGCCATGCCGCCGGTACAGCAGCAGGGCCCGCGTCCAATCATGTTGCAACCAACAGCGCCACAACCGATGGGTAGCACTGCTCAACAGAACTTGCCGCCGCGACCTATCCCATTCCCACAACCAGCAATGCAGGGGCAGGATTGGCGCAACTGGACGGCCATGACAGAGGTTCCACCAACACAACAATAGGAAGATGCGCGTACTACGAACCAATCTGAAGAAAGTGGAGATATACCGCGTCACCGGGAAAACGAGACCGCTTCCGATTACCTATTCCACGGTCTCGTATGGCTATGCCCCGTGGCTCCTCGACACGAGGGTAACAAGCGGTGATAGGTGGATGAATGATATACAACCGCTTGACCTTCGCCTGTGCAACTGCGGGCTCGCTAGCGGGGAAGAGTGTTGCTGCCCTGTGCATTGACTACAGGTACGCGGTGTTACCTCACTTGCCTTTGATTAGTTCTCATCAACCATAGCGAGCGTATCCAGATAGACCGTAACCGTTTGTTGCCTTCGCACTTCTTCCGTAAATTCAATGTTTGGATAGTGTGGAAAGTGTTCTTGGATATACGCCCTATGATCAGCATCTCTCTTCTTCAGGTAATCGTGGAATGTCTGAAAAAGCGCAACATCATGGCAGACTCGCATTGCCTGACAGATACGTGTTTCACATCGCTGCCGGTGCCATTCAAGAAGTTCCTCTGTGACATCAATCCCTTGTCCAGCTTCTATCTGAGCATGCGCCTCTTCAAGATCACGTTGAAATTCCTCTTCAGTCATCCTCAACATCTTTGCAACTTTAGCGAGCGTAAGCTCTTCGTTTGCTTCCATTCTGGTATAAACTCCCTCCACAGGCTCTACTACAGCTATGAGACATTAGTTTCCCTGCTTTTCCTTAGCATAGCCTGGATGTTGCGTCTTCATATGTCGTTGTAACCGCACAAACGAGCGGTTACAGCAAGGACACACCCCATTCGCAACGCGCTTCTTGTGCTGCTGGGCTTCACGTTCAGTCGCTTGCAACTGATCTTTCACGCTCACCAGTTGAGCCTCAACCCGTTTCCTTTGCGCTTGTTCATCTCGCAGTTCCTGACGGAGGCGATAAGCCTCACTCTTGCCCCAGCCCCACTGATGTCCATTAGGGCAATAATAGTAGCCACCTGTTTGCTGCAAGCCTTCAAGCAGTTTTTGTGGAACAGCATGCGTAATACCGCAACTTTTACAGGTGACTTCCTCAAGCACAACAGTTTCCGTATACGTTCTAGTCATCAGAGATGCTCCTTTCCTGACCTCACCTATGGTCAATTAGTTTACCTCATCTAGAGGATGACTATAGCGCCTCAACTGAAGCGCGGTGAGAGCAACCTGGAAATTGTTGTCATCCAGGCGATAAAGTTCTACCGGGTCAAGGTGCACCTGACTATTAAACAGATTACCAGCGAGTTGGATAAGCACAGAATAGCCGCCTGAAAAACTACCCTTTTCGAGCAACGCGGGAATATCGATGCCGCCACGAGCAACATAGTTGCTCGCCTGCTCCCATGTATCCATATCAGCGGTCAAGATGTAGAGCGCTGCTGCGTACTCCTGATCGAGTTTTCCACTGTATACCTTGCCTATTTCCTGGATAACCGTGAGCAAACGCTCTTTGTGTTCCGTTGACTTAAAAAACATGACCCTCTTCTTTCTAACTGACTTCTCCTACGCTATCAGCACAGGCTGTACGACGTGCCGCTCTAACTCAATGCTCTTTGCTTTCCATCCAAGAGGCAGGCACGGTTCAGGCATATCCTGGGGTAGTAGTTGCACAATATGCAGGCCTGCACGCTTCGTATACCCCACATGCTTGAAACCTGCTTTCTTGTAGCAGTAGCCAGGATTAGCGCTTTTCACCTTGCGCTGATCGATAATCGTCACCATGCCATCTAGCGGTGACTCACCCCAATGCCATCGCGTAGCAGCAACCGCCTCAAGGATAAGCTCACTTGAGAGATGGGAACTCTCGTTTCTGAACAGACTGCACATCCATGCTGACGGATACCAGGCACGACGTAACATCTCGGGATAGGGCCAGGATGACACCCAAAGAGCGTCGGCGTCTTTCGTGAGGAGTATGAGCATGCGTCCTGGTGCTACAAAGTGACTTGTGCCAGGCCTGCTACGGCTATAGTGACGATCTGCCAGCAACGCCGCTCGTTTATCGTACTGGTGCGAAAGATACCATCTCATACCCTCTTCCTTTCAACATGAGTTATGTCGTCTTACTTCCCCTCTACAGGCAGACGTAAGCTATTGCAGCGTTACTTCAGTTCAATTCGCCTGTGCTGTTCACCATTACGATAAATGATAATCCTATCTACCGTCATAGCCAGGCATAAGCCACCTAGACACATGCACATCTCATCATAATCACTTCCATCGTATTCAATGACGGGGCGAAGATGGCAATCGTACATCACCTCAGCCCGCCAGCGCTGATTGGCAACAACAATTTGTACCAACTTGCCGTCTTGCTTTGTGTAATAGGTCTCTTCACTCATCATTCTTCGCCTTCCACTGCTCATAGAGCGGGTGACTCTTCACCCATGCCTCGATAAAACCGCTCCTGCTATCATAATCACTTTTTGCCCAATCGATGAAGTCAAGGATATCTGGTGAGAGGGTGATATCGATACGTTGCTGCCTTGCTGCCTTGCGGGGGCGTCCAGGCCCCCGCTTTGTCTGCTCTTGCATCATTTCCCTCCGCTGATATATCCGCTTGCAGCCTGGACAACAGATACAGACTCTACCTCTTCATGCTGGAAGTAGTGCATCTCAGGGCTAAGACGCCGATAGACATCAAAAAGGCGTACTCCATAAAACTTTTCCTCAACTATCCGCACCCCTCCCTCGTAGCCAATCCAGATTGCAGCATCCTCATGAGAGGACAAACAACGTACAACTTTCACAGCGCACCCCTTCTGTAAGCTTTCCATCTCTCTATCTCCTTTACATTCGTATGTTTTACTGTCTATACATATTATAATGTGTACACA
>Ga0137379_10001868_pt1 | contig 19414 bp, 20 predicted proteins | sample SagtaG_18_FD_104812 | JGI IMG/M metagenome (GOLD analysis project Ga0137379, IMG submission 104812) | Vadose zone soil microbial communities from Sagehorn Ranch, Mendocino, California, USA - Sage2_L_80_16 metaG | ecosystem: Environmental > Terrestrial > Soil > Vadose zone | place: USA...
GTGATACAATCAAAAATGACTCGGGACTCTTTTATGAAGCTTTCATATGAATCGGACGCATGTATAACATTGTCAGTTATGCCTATTCCGAAATCACCTCTAATGGTTCCAGGCGCCGCCTCAAAAGATTTTGTTGCTCCTATCATCAACCTTACGGAATTTATTGCGTTTGCTCCTTCAAGTACACACGCAATGACTAAACCGGATGAAATGAATTTCACTAAATCATTAAAAAATGCCTTATCTCTATGCAATGCGTAGAACTCTTGAGCCTTTTCTATTGTAAAATTAAATGACGTTAAATTCTTTATCTGGAAACCTTTTTCCTCAAACCTCGCGAGAATTCTACCAGTTAATTGTCGTCTAAAGCCATCAGGCTTTACGACGATAAGAGTCTGTTCTACTACCATGGCATTACTTTTTTACCTTAATACCACCTTTCACGTATTTTGTGGTCCATTTGAACTTTCGTGGGTCACGTTTCAGCTTACGGAGATTCTTTTTACATTTATTAGAACATGTCCACTGTATTGAGCCATCATTTTTGACAAGCATTGTCCCTTGCCCCGTAGTCACATGTTTGCCACAGAAAAAACAATTACGTACCGAGGTCGCCGTCTTGCTCATATTCTACACCCACTTAATAATGCGCCAGATATCACTTTATCTTTCGCGCTTCTCTTTCAGTTTCCCTGAGCATCAAGATGTCGTTCATTCTGACTGAACCTTTGACATTTCTAGTTAAAATACGGCCCTTGTCTTTTCCTTCCAAAACCCTAACCCTTACTTGTATAACCTCACCCGCAATACCCGTTCGGCCAACAATTTGGATCACCTCAGCAGGTATAACCTTTTCCTCTGATGTCTTACTCATTTAAGGACTAACCTTTTTTGGCCTTGATTGACGTAATAGAGCTTACCACTTGTTCAAGGATATGTTGACCTTCTCCTGCATCTAAAATCGTTGCGGCCGCAGAGCCCACGTCTATTCCAAGAGAAGCACCAAGCTGTTGCTTGCTTGGTACAAAAATGTATGCCGCATTCCTCTCTTCACACAGAATTGGCAAATGGGCAACAACCTCAGGAGGTTCAACATCTTCTGCGATGACGACTAGTCTACTGCTGCCACGTTCGATTGCTTTAGTGGTCTCATTGGTGCCTTTTCTTACTTTTCCGCTTTGCTTTGCTATACGTACAGTTTCATATACGGCATTAACTAGATCTTTGGGAGTTTCAAACTTGACATAATATGGCTTACTCATACTTTAATTATCACCCTTTGGGATCATCTCAGTCTTCTCTAAAAGACTAATAGGAGTATTAAAAGTGTTGTCTATTTAGATTCATTAATTCCTTTTAATTGTACCTTCAATTAATCGTCGATATTCTTTCACTTTTGAATTCAGAAGCGTTTCATCTGTCGACTCTGCATACATTCTGACTAATGGCTCAGTGCCACTCGGTCTTACCATCACCCAGGTTTCTTTGTCTATCCAGATCTTTGCACCGTCTAGAGTTTCAACTTTCTGAAAGCTGCCGTGTTTCAAACATGCTTGCACAACATCATTTGCTTTTTGTTTGTTGCATCTAAATTTCGCTTTGTATTGAAATATTTTTGGTAACGACGATATCAGAGTAGAAAGCGTTTGTTTTTGTGTTGCCATCATATCTAAGACAAGTGCTGTTGTCATGACGCCATCTCTGACTTGATTTAATATCCCATACATGAAACCACCATTTTCTTCTAGTCCTATTATCGATTTTCTCTTGACCATCTCTCGCGATACTTCGACGCTCCCTACTTTAGTATGAATAACTTTTGAACCGGCTTCATTTGCTACTATTGAAACAGCCATCGTAGTGTTTATCGGACACACCACATCCGCTCCTCTGTGCTTCGTATTTAGCAAATGATTCACGATTTTGGCTGCGGTTCTATCGCCAGGGTGTACTACTCCTTTTTCATCACAGAACATACTACGATCTCCATCGCCATCATACGCCACACCTAGATCTGCTTTCGCGCCTCTCACAATGCTGGATAGAATTTGGAGATTATCCGGGGTCGGTTCTGAGCCTCGTGCCGGAAATGTGCCATCTATATTACTATTTAGGGCAACTATCTTACATCCTAATCTCTCTGCAAGTAAGGGGGCTACAGTTGCCTGTACACCATTCCCAATATCCAGGGCAATAGTAAACCTTCGTTTTTGGATCGTCTGGATATCTATCAATTTCACGACTTCGTCCAAGTATGAATTGATTACCCGATGGTCAGGAAAATCCAGTCCATATCCGTCGATTTTAGAAAATCTCTTTGAGTTAAAAATCGCTTCAACTTTTAATTCGTCACCTCTTGAAATCTCTACACCGTCAGCAGCGCATGGCTTAATCCCGTTATATTCAGCAGGATTATGAGATGCAGTTATCATTATTCCACCGTTGTAGCCAAGATACCTGGCAGCATATTGTAGACAGGGGGTGGGCACTAAACCAGCATCACGCACATCCATGCCCGCGGAGTTGATTGTCGAGCGTACAACGCGTGAGATGATGGAACTAGACTCCCTTCCATCGCATCCTACAATAATTGGACCATTTTTGTAGTATGTTGCCAGAGAGTATGAAAGATCGACAATTAAATCCAGGCTAAGTTCGCTACCAAAAACTCCTCTGACGCCGTTGGTTCCAAATAACCTTCCGTTCCCGTATTGCACTATCTTCTTCATCGGATGCGGGAATGGATAATTTATTACTGTTGCGATTCTACCTGTTGAAAATCCAATCCTGGCAAACATTTTAGTATTAGGACAGAAGTAACTTTTTCACCCCCAGCAAATCCCTTCGCATATTGCACGTCGATTTTCCAATACACCCAATATGCTCTTCAAAACCAGGAGTAAATTCTTGTCTAGATTCCGTCCAAATAGAGAGAGTAAGACAAATGTGTATTTGATTGTTCATTCCACCAGAATGGCTTAATTGACGATACCATCATAAATGGGAAAGAGCAGCAAATGTGTTTTAATCATTTCCTAGACTCATTCACCTTGTCACACCCATGATAGTAATATATATGAGATTTTTTGAGAAATGTTTATGTTCAACGACCAGCATCGCCAGAGGAACTCGCCTCTTAGAATCATGGTTGTTGACGATGAGAAGGATATCTTACGTATAATAAAAAGAGATCTAGAATCAAATGACGCTAAAACTAATTTCAAAGTTGATGCTTTCTACGACAGTGAGTCAGCTTTGAACGCTTTCAACAGCCACCCTACCGACTATTATGATCTTATCCTTACTGATATTAGAATGCCAAAAATGAATGGTTTCGAACTATATCGAAATATAAAGCAGAGAAACCCGGCAATGAAAATCGCATTCATTACGGCCTTTGAAATTACCAAAGAAGAGTTTGGTAAGGTTTTACCATCTATTGATGTGAAGCATTTCATCAAGAAGCCTGTTACAATGTCAAATCTGATACCCAAGCTAAAATCGATTATTGGTAATTAGGCAAGTACATCAGCAGCTGCTCACAATGTTCAAATGAAGACTAAACAGCATGAGCTGTGTAACTACACAGTATTATAGAATAATAGATAAATTGATCATTGTAGGGGGTTGAATATGCGGGGGTTGCCAAGCCTGGCCAACGGCGCAGGTCTTCTCTCGATTAGAGAAGTGCGAGGCTTAGAATGAGCTAGGTATATGGACTAGTGACTGGTTCCTAGAACCCTGTTTCTAAGGAATTCGTGGGTTCGAATCCCACCCCCCGCAGTCTCCTAGCTGCTTACCAGCCAGCATCGGAATCTAGCAAGGAGAAATCTGGACTCTAATTCATCGTGTGTATACATTCATTATTTTCTTTATGAGCCTGAAAATGAGATTGGCAAAAATCATTATTGCAATCCCCACAATGCCAACCAGACAATGTATAACAAACTACACACTTTCCAATCGGCTTGTTATAGTCATAATGCTTATTGACTTTGTCGTGTTGCTTCATGGAGCAAATGTCCTGTGCTAATCTCTAGAGCCAATGATCGCATCTGGAGATGCTTTATTCCCCAAAAAGTTAAGTCGGCCGCCACAAGAAGTTATCGTCAAATATCTTATCTTTTTTTTCATAGTTAGAAATTTAAAGGTTTGTTTACGATAGAAGGTTTATCACCAAGATTTGAGCTTGAACATCTAGCAATGGTTGTGCCGAAGACGCTTATCGAAGTTACAGTAGTTGGGAATGATCGCAAAGGCGTTGTTGCGGAAATTACGAATTTCATATTCAGAATTGGTGGTAATATAGAGCAGGTTAATCAGAATGTTGTGCGGGGATTGTTCGGAATGCAACTCGAGGCCTCTTTTCAAAAGATCAACAGAAAAAAAATCGACCTTGAAATGCGTTCTTTAGCAAAAAAATTAGGGATGGAAATTCGAGTCCACTATGAAGAGCCAAATCGGCTTAGAAACATAGCGATTTTCGTGAGCAAAGAACCAAACTGTCTCATGAGAATTTTAGAAGCCAAGGAGAGCGGGTCAATCAACGCCACTATACCGGTTATTATAGGCAGTGAGGGCACCTTGGGACCTATAGCCGAAAGAAGCGGGATACCATTTCACATTATCGATGACAAACAAGAACCCATTATTGCTGAAAACAAGATATTGAAACTAACCGAGGAGTACAACATTGATCTCATTATTCTCGCACGCTATATGCGCATATTAAGCCCTAATTTCGTATGGCGATATCCCAACAGGATTATTAATATCCATCCATCGCTTTTGCCTGCTTTTCCTGGCGCTTATGCATACGTACAGGCATATGAACGCGGAGCAAAGATAGTGGGCTGTACGGCACATTTTGTTACTGTGGACCTCGACCAAGGGCCCATCATATACCAGGAGTCCTTTAGAGTTAAAGAGATTGATACGTTGGACACTATACGACAAAAAGGACAATCCCTAGAAGCCGAAACTCTCCTTAAGGCCACTAGATTGTATCTGGAAGGAAGACTCGAGATTTACTGGGGAAGAGTACATATTGTGGGGGACAACTGAACTTTTATCTCCGAGTATGAAGCAGGCCTGATAACAATCGTAGTTTCAAGCTATGGTGTATAAAGTTGATAAATGAGCAAAATCTGCTATCTTAGCAGATGTCGGTACCGATCTATAACATGAGCCACTATGAGTTTCGTAGACGCCTCAGAAGGACTCGCCGTGCAATAATCCCTGTAGGATCACTTGAGCAACACGGTGCACACCTACCTGTGTCTACAGACTGTCTAATATCAGAACGAATTGCGACCCTCGTAGCCGATGAAGTTAAGTGTTTTATTTTGCCGGTAATTTCGTACGGAATATCTTTTGAACATCTACCAATGTTCAACCTGTCCCTAAGCAATTCCACATTATCAGACGTATTGTGTGAAGTTTGTGTTTCACTTTCAAGCCAAGGAATTAAAGATATTATATTTATAAATGGTCACCATGGAAATACTGGGGTCCTACAATATATCTCGCAGAATTTGGACGCAAAGTTCCGTACCAATCTAGGCATATTTGCAATTAATTATTGGAGCGGGATGCACAGAGAACTTGATCATGCAGGGGAAGTCGAAACGTCACTCGTATTGGCCATTTCGCCCCAGTTGGTCAGAATGGACAAGGCAGAACCAAATATGAGGAAACTGTCTAAATCAAGAATTGCATATTCAACTATAACTACCATACCGGGTTCGTTTCCAAAGGTGACCGGCAACGGGGTATGGGGAGACCCTCGTAGCGCCAGCAAGGAAAAAGGTGAGACACTCCTAAAGGAAATAGTCGGAAATCTTGTCCATATCATTTCAGAATTACCTCAGCAATGAAATTTTAATATATACCTCCCTTCTGCCTTACGTATAGGTACAATTATTCTTGTCGGTAGACATGGCGGTGAAAGTTTTGGACGAGAGTCTTGGCAAAGTAGTGCTTATAAAATTGAAGGGCGGGAAGGTTATCAGAGGAAATCTTCAGGGATTCGATCAGCATATGAATCTGCTGTTGGAAGAATCCGTAGAGATTCTAGATGAAGGCAAATCTAACGACCTAGGGACTATCGTCGTTAGAGGTGACAATGTGGTCATAATATCCCCTCCACCAGTCTGATACTTAGTTAGTGAGTTATAATGACTAAAGGCACCACTTCGATGGGTAACTTCACCAGGAAAAGGACACACATTCGATGTAGGAGATGCGGCCATAATTCATTTCACAAACGCGGCAAGGAATGTGCCAAATGCGGTTACCCAGAAGCCAGAATGAGAAAATACAATTGGATTAAGCGTCGAGTGATATGATTAAATAGTTATTTATTCGTCTAGTTGCCTCTTTTTTTGCTACGCCGGTCAGGAACTTGAAAAATAATGGTCTGCTTGCAAAATCAGAAAAATTTAACTATACCACATCCGGAATAAATCTCGACATTTGATTGAAGAAATACTTGTCCTCGTGTGCTTTTCGTTAGCTGGGGGGCTATCGGCTCTTACTATTTGGAAACAATCAGATAGTAAGATGGCTTTCATGAACCGTAGACGGGATAAGGCCGCTAAACCATTTAATGCATCAAGATCTGAAATCGATGCCCTACAATTCGAGAAAGGCATACTATCACACTCAATTACCAGCATTTATGAAGCTGTTCAAAACGGTAAGATAGGTACGATCGAACGCGACCGTCTCTTGTTAAAATATAATTCCCAGCTAGATGCCTTTAATAAAAAAATAGGAGAATTACAATTGTCAGTTGATCTTACAGAGCTATCCGAGATGCGCACCCAACTTGTATCCCTACTGGAAGAAAGGATCGCAGCCATAGAAGGAAGACTTACCGAAATATCTCAGAAGTGCGGATTACCCTTGGAATCCCTCGTCCACATGACAAAGCGAAAACATAGTGTAGTACAGCCGAATGTTCAGGCATATTCCGAAATGGGTGAGAATAAAAGAGAATCTAAGAAAGACTCGGCTTCACTTAGAGTGGAGGATAAAAACATCCAAGAGGTACAGCATGAGATTATACAGGCCCTAACCCGCCTGGAACATGCTGGAGAAGCTGAGGATGATATCGGGGCACAAGTTAACCAAATAACACCCGTTGGTTTTACAGGAAATGTCGCCGTTACCTCTTCCGCCATTGATGTAGATCTGAAAAGCCATCCCCACAACAAGGGCCGTGATGCTCTTTCTTTTCTAAACGAAGCAGAAATAGAAGACTAATTACGAGGAAGCGCCTTCACAAAGGTCTCCTCCAGGGGATTATTCAATCCTAAATAGTACCTAAAACGAATATTAACGTCTATCGGCTCTGCACTGGAAGTTGTCACTCATATCCTCGCCAATAAAGCGCGCTCTGTGTAGCAGTGCAAAAGATGCGGTGAAGCGATTTGTAACGTCGAACCAAGTCGTCGGCTTAGGCAGCGGAAGTACTATGGCAGCTCTTGTAAGGGAATTGGCGGATTTATCATACAAGACATCAGTCGTATTCGTGACAACATCTATCCAAATAAAAATCGAAGCTGAAAAAGTGGGGCTCAAAATTGTCGACGAAAGTAGCTTTGCCGACATCGACGTAGTCTTCGATGGTGCGGATCAGATTGATTCTGATTTTAATATGATAAAAGGCGGAGGTGGCGCGTTATTGAGGGAGAAAGTGTTAATTTCAGCAGCGAATAAAGTAGTTATTCTGGCAGACGTGACCAAATTTGTCAAGCATTTGACTCAACCGATTCCAATAGAAGTTCACAAGTTTGCTCGCTCCCCAGTAATGAAGAGGTTAAAAGAAGTTGGAGGAAGCCCCAAGCTACGAACAATGGACAAGGGATATCCATACATCACCGAAAATGGAAACATACTCCTGGATACCTCGTTCAGCTCACTTGGAAACCCTCGAGGCAAAGAGATTGAGTTAAAGAGCATTCCTGGAGTGTTAGAGGTAGGGCTTTTTACCAGGGCAAACATATATTACAAGGCAAAAAATGATGGCTCATTCGAAATTATTCAACCAGGCAGATAGCAGGCTTTACTGCTATCACCTCAGGGTCAAAAATTAGGCCGCAGTTCGAACATACTCTCCGTAGCCGCAGCTATTTTTATCAACCTCTCCGTTCTCCATGATAACTCGTCCCCTCACTAGGGTGAACACAGGCCAACCCTGCAATTCCCATCCCTCGTAGATTGAATAGTCCGAGTACGATTGAAGAATCTCAGGTGTGACTTTCTGCAGTAAGTCTAAATCAATAATCGTGATGTCGGCATCAGACTCTTTCTCCAAAGTACCCTTCTTCGGATACAAACCAAAGATTCTAGCAGCGTTATAGCTTGTTAATTCTGCAACCCTCTCTAGATTGATTCTTCTTTCATTTACACCCTTACTTAACAAAACCGGTAACAAAGTGGCGATTCCCGGAAATCCTGCTCTCGCCGACCATATGTCTCCTTGTCCTCTTTTGATTAATAATCTATTAGCAACATGATCGGATCCGACAGTATCAATGACGCCATTCATTATCCCAAACCACATAGATTGTACGTCAATCTTCGTCCTCAATGGAGGAACAACCTTTCCTGTAACATCGAAAAAATCACTAGTATGGGTCAAATAATGTGGACAAGTCTCAGTGTATAGATTTGAATTACCTTTTTCTTTCTCAGTTAGAATTGAATCCAATGCTGTTCCGGATCCGATATGCACAAAATATATTGATGAGCCAAATTCCCTAGCATTTGCTCCCACTTTCGCTATAGCCTTCGCCTCAGATGCGGGCGGTCGGCATTCTGACCACACCTTTAAACTTGTAATTTTCGTTCCAGTCAGTTCACTTCGAATTTGTTTTTGTTTTTGAAGTCTCGAGCAGATGACGGGGTCCTCGGCATGAACAAGTACAGGCGAATTTGCCATTGAAGCCTCTTGGATAATGTCTGAAATAATTTGATCACTAATATTCACCTCTTGCTCCACCGGCTCACTTGTGCCAGGTTCAAGGTCCATTAGAATACGATTCACATCTTCTCCAAGGTTGGCGTAAATCTTAAACGAGTTAATTCCAAATTTCTTTTTTAAATACCGAATATCCTTTATTTGATTAGGTCTTAGGATCGATGCATGGATAGAATAATCAACATGATGTGTGTATTTGCTTGCCTGAAGATGCTTTTCAATGTTTTCATACGGCTCATACATCCGGAGCATTCTCATCATGGTCGTGACGCCGCCTATCGCTGCGGATTTCGATTCCGTTTTTGCTGCCTCTTCTATCGGTGTGTACACACCGTAATGTACGTGCGGGTCGATAATACCTGGCAGAACATATTTCCCCTCTGCATTTATCGTCCTTGAAGCTTGGACACTCTGAGTTGATTTTCTGAGTGCTTTGATCTTGCCGTTTTCAATCATAACATTGGTTTGAACAATTCCCACCTTTGGAATCACCACTCCGGCAGCATTTGTGACCAAAATGTCGCACGTGTTCTGCATCATTTAGATTATCGAGAATTGATGCATTTTCATTGTTTTCAGAGGAGACAGCTCTTACAGACTATAAAAATTTGAGCAGCTGACTCAGGAATCCTTCCATTTTATCGAGCAACCGACTGAAGGATCAAAAGGTATTTCTATCTTGTCGCCGTTCAATATTTTTTTTACGTTGTTTTCCATAACAGGTACTTTGGGATGCATTTCAGGCTCCAATGCGTCATTAATTCTTCCATGAAAGACGAGTCTGAGCTCAGAGTCGAAAAGGAAGGGATCCGGCGTACAAACTGCACCATAGACCTTTGCGATATTTTGGGTGTCATCTATAAGATATGGAAAATTTAGGGTATTTTCCTTGGCGAAAGTTATCATGTTGTCAAAACCTTCTCCGTCGTAATTGGGATCATTGCTGTTTATGCCAACCACTTGCAGTTCTTCCGATCTGAAGGTTTGCTGCAGGCTAACTATGTCTCTTATTCGTGCTTTCACATAAGGACAATGATTACATATGAAGACTACCAGCACCGATTTACTCTTAAAATCCTTCGTTGAATATAATTTATTGTCGACTCCTTTCAGTCTGAAATCAGGCGCCTTTTCACCAACTTTTAGTAGTTGACTTGAAATCGTTCTCGCCATTAATGCTATTTGCATCTCTTTATGCTTTTAAAACTATCGCACTCCTTTCAACGTACAAATGAATTATCCTGAAAGCTATACATGATAACATCTTTATCGGCACTTATTCAAGATGATGTCAATCTTTTGAGGATGGAAATTAAGATCTTATCCTTTAGGAAAAAGTTCGTTGGAAAATTAATTCATCCTGTAAATTTAAATTTACCGTATAAATGGAGCGGGAATATCGTATGCTAAAGAGTAGTCGACTCATTCGAGTAGAAGATAATGGAAAGCTCGTATCCCAAGTAGATCATACCACACATATAATATTGTAGACATCATTAACACCTTGGCATCAATTTGATTAATCAGCCACCTCCTACCGGACCGCCAATACTACCCCATACATTTTCTTGATAGACATCAATTAATTCATTTAAAATGTCATCATAGTTCACATCCTTCTTCGTATAGTGCATTACGTCTTCCAACACCGAGGTGAGGCGCTTATAAGTACCCTCCTCTATCCTTAGAGTCTTCATTATTTGTTTCAATTCATTCGAGTTCGGATATTTACTCATTTCGAAAAGCTAGTCTAAGTGGGGTCGGTCGGATTTGAACCAACGACCTCCAGCGCCCAAGGCTGGCATCATACCAAGCTAGACAACGACCCCAATCCAAAAATTATGCTATTTGGCAAGAAGGATATTTCATTAATATAATTTTATCTTTGTCGAGGGGAATAGCTCTATATATCAACAATGTCAAAAACGTCATGACGCATGAATTCTTTTGACTGCTATCAGCTTGCGGGAAAGATGGCGTCTGAAGTCCGTGAAAGGGCTCGGAAAAAATATCACGTAGGAACCACTTTGTTTCGTATCTGCGAGTCAATCGAAGCTGAAATTCGAGAAATGGGAGGGACGCCCGCATTTCCAGTCAATGTCAGCCTGAATGAGGTAGCTGCTCACTATACTGCAGAACCTAATGATTTACTAGAGGTGAAGGATAGTGATATATTGAAAATCGATATCGGAGTACAGGTTGACGGATATATTGCAGATACGGCTGTTACCGTGTGCTATGATCCCAAGTCCGAAGCATTGGTAAAGGTTGCCGAGATGGCCTTAAATGAAGCAGTCAAGGTAGCTAAAGCCGACACGAAAGCTAACGAAATAGGGGCCGTTATTGAGAGTACGATAGTCAAACAAGGCTTTAAACCCATCCAAAACTTGAGCGGTCACTCTTTGGAACGTTATACGATTCATGCGGGTAGGTCAATACCCAATATCAAGACCATCGGTCCTTCGTTTAGCTTGTCTTCCAACCAAGCCTACGCCGTAGAACCCTTTGTCACAACTAAAGATGGCCAAGGTGTAGTATACGAAGGTAAAGTTCGCAACATTTTCAGCATAACTTCTCGCAAACCGTCGAAGACTCAAGAGGCTGATATTTTCTTGGATCTGTTGTGGAATAAATTTAAGAGCTTGCCTTTCGCCATTAGGTGGGTTACTGATTTGTACGATGAACCAAAAGCCCGGCAATTGATAGAACTTTTAGTGAAGAAGAGAAATGTGCATGCATATCCGATTCTAGTAGAAGGTAATGGTAAGCTCGTGTCTCAGGCAGAACATACCTTGATTCCATCGACTAACTTTAATTACATCACTACACTCTGAGTTTAGCCCTTTCTTCACTAGTTTTCGGATCTCTTTTCTTTTTCTACAGGATATTCGCCATAAATTGCAGTAGTCATTGCAATTCCGGAGCAAACTTTGCAAGTTGAACCTGACTTGTAAATGTAGTCGCCGTCTTGAAAGATTCTCCTAATTTTATTATTGCAATTTTGACATGTTTCTTCAGTGTAGACTATAGGACTAACACTCTTTTTTCTCCTTACAAAAAATAACACTTATTGTCCGACCCCCGCAGTATTGCCGACTCCGATAACTAGAATCGAATCGCCTTCCAGCGTTTTATCTTCGATGACTGCGGATACAGTATTATATAATTTATCGAAAGAATCAGAAATCTCTTTTCTCATCACCGTAATCGCATCTTGGACGGACTGTTTAACTATTATTGCATATACCGGTATACTGAATTTAGTTGCGACATCTTCTATCTGATACCTTTCGACTCCTATACCACCTATAGCAGATCCTACACCTTGAGCGATCTCCCCCGTCTTTTCTCCTTCTAGTTTCAGCGCAGCATCTATCATTATAATAGCATCTATTTTCACACCAAGTAATGAAACCAATCGGTACACTGCCTCGCCGGGCCGACCGACGCTGCCTGCAGGCCCTTCTGCTTTGAGCAAATACAATTTTCTCCCCATACGATCCTCTTCGCTATATACCGTTTCTCTAGCGATTGGTTTTTTTTCTTTACCAAGCATCATTCTTCCGACTACCATCGGACCAATGCTGTCTCCAATTGGTAGTCCCCTCTTAAATGCGCTTATTGCGCTTTCTAAGGCCTCCGCTTCTTCTAGCAACAAAGGCATTACCATTTGCAGTTGTACCAGTATGAACATACCAGTCGTTCGTTTTCCCATCAGGTAAAAATGCCTCACGATCTTGTAAATCATATTTAGTGCAGTGGCAGCCTCCAGAATATTCTCTATACGCGAAGCCTGCCATTCTGTCATTCCTTCAGCCATCCTCTTGATTTCCGATCGTATTCGTTCATCCTTAGTTCTCATCACATGATCAAGTTTTCGAATGATGCCTTGGGGATCAAGGTCTACCGGCATGATTGCAAAATACTCAAGGAATGTATCGATTTTCTCGCTTGGATCTGCAGCAGGATTAATTGAGGTTTTAATATATTCAATCACTTCCTTTCTGGCCGTCTCTTTCATCCCTCTTAATCGTGTTAGTGATTTTGACACGTCACCCAATATCATCCATGACTGAAATTTCTGTCCGTATATCATCAATACTATGATGGGTGCAAACCAGAGAATATACATCAAAGGATTATTATTGGAATCAGAACCAGGTCCGAAGAGACCACCAAGTAGTAGAACCGGAACGGTAAACATTGCTTTTAGTCTATTCCATGCTGGATGGATTTTCTGGCCAATTAAAGGTTACTTTGCAAATGGTGTTCGCTATTTAGAAGTAACACCGATGGATGCGGGTAAGCAACCATCTTATCTAATTTCGGACACCCATCTCAAGCAGAAAGTATATGTATTTATTGATCAGTAATGCAAGAAGTTATTATGGTAGCTGGTGCAATTGCAAATTTCGATTCTTTTGTTTGGATTTCTGTCGGGCTCTTTGTACTGGGCCTGATCGGTGTAATGGTATATGAAAGGTCTAGTTCGAAATCGAAACGTCAGCAACCTCCTCCACAATCACAAAGACAGCCAGCGCAACCAGGAACAAATACTGACATTGAATGATAATGGTTCGACAGAACAGTTAGTAGCCCAAAAATTCAGAAAGGAAGGATTCGACTCTCTCACAATTATCCAACAAAAAGCCCTACCAATTATCGTTAGGAGAATCAATTGCCTTTTAGTTGCACCTACAGGTTCTGGCAAAACCGAGGCAGCTGTACTGCCAGTGGTCAGTATGTTGTCGACTGGCGCCAGACTCCAGGGCAAAATTCGGGTAGTGTATATCACTCCCTTACGTGCGCTGAATAACGACGTATTCAGAAGAATTGTAAGGTACGCTGAATCGGAAAATTTGCGAGTGGAAATCAGACACGGTGACACTACGACGAAGGCCAAGAAAAAAATTATGGAATCGCCTCCGGATATCCTCATTACTACACCGGAATCACTTGGTGTAGTTCTTTCGAGTGAGAGAATGCTTCTAGCACTGCAGAATCTCGAGTGGATAATAGTCGATGAGGTTCACGAGCTCATTTCTAATGAACGCGGCGCACATTTGTCTATCGGACTAGAGAGGTTACAAGCAGCTAGCTCGGAACGTGTGACTAGAATTGGCTTGTCAGCTACCGTTGGAAATTTAGCTCAAGCCGGAAAATTCATTTCCGGAACCAACAGAAAACATGCCATCCTTTTAGACAGATCTGCTAGAGAATATGATGTCCAGCTACAATACGTCCAAGGGTCGTTTCCTAAGGTGGCACACTTTATCATAGAATATATCGTATCAAACAAAGTAACCGGCTCTGTTCTGTTGTTTACCAATACGAGAGACGAGGCGGAGTACCTAGCTACGGTCTTGAAAAATCAAAGTGAAGTAACAGTCGATGTTCATCATGGCTCGTTATCGAGAGAAATGCGACACGAAACCGAACAGAGGCTAAGAGTAGGTGATGCTGGTGTTATCGTTTGTACCTCGTCGTTAGAACTTGGATTGGACATCGGCTCTATAGATCTCGTGATGCATTATGGATCCCCTCGACAGGTTTCAAAACTAGTACAAAGGATCGGTCGTAGCAGGCATAAGCAGACACTCAACGCGAAGGGGATGATCGTAACAAACAATGCTGATGATGAATTAGAAGCATTGGCAATAATACGAAGGATGAAAAAGGGTTCGATTGAGGAACAAAAAATGCATGTTAACGCTCTTGATGTCGTGGCTCACCATTTGGTAGGTTTGTGTCTTCAGAGCAAGGGCATAATAGAACTATCAAGGGCATTTGATCTAATAACAAGAGCATATCCGTTCAGTCATACTAGCATTTATGATTTAGAAAGTTGTGTTGAGATTCTTGACAACAACGGCATAGTCAAATTTGATAGAGAAGCACGTACGTACCGCCGGAGAATTAAGGCTTACCGATATTACTTCGATAATCTTTCTATGATTCCTCATGTGCTAAAGTTCGAAGTCATCGATTCAATAACTAAACGGAGGGTAGGAACACTCGATCAACAATTTGTAGAGGACTACGCTGAAAAGGGAAATGTATTCGTTCTTAAAGGCACCCAATGGAGAATTATTTCGATCGATGAGAAAAGAATGTTACTCAACGTTGAACCTCTACGTGGTGTTGCAATAAACGTTCCGTACTGGGTCGGCGAAATGATCCCGGTGGACTATACAACCGCGCAAGAAGTGGGCACTGTACGTCAACATGCAATGAGAAGCATACTCAAACTTTCCAATCAAGTCTTGCAGAATAGTCTCAGTACTCTCGGAGTGATACCCGATTCGAATAACATTGTGATAGAAAGCAGTGTCCCGAAAAACATCGTCGTGATCCATTCAATGTTTGGAACCAAGGTCAATAACACCATAGCATGTCTTCTTTCTACTATACTATCTTCCCATCTTGGCTACATGGTCGAGACTAGATCTGACCCTTACAGAATTATGCTGACATCAAATGCCAGAATTGGAAAAGCCCACATAGAAAACGTCTTTAAAGACTCATATGAATTTGAATCTGTCATTATTGCCTCATTTACAGGTACTCATGTCATGAACTGGAAGGTCTGGGCGGTCGCAAAGAGATTCGGAATGGTTAACAAAGATGCCTTATACGACAAGAAAGTGGCTCGTCTGATATACGAACGGTATTCGAAAACACCAATCAGTAAGGAATCAATCAGAGAGTTAATACATGATAAATACGACATCGAAAAAACCACAAAAGTGTTCCAGAGCATACAGAATGGCTGTTGCCGTATCCATTGGAATGAGATAACCGACTTCTCTGACCTGGCACAACCAATACTTGAACACCATGCAAAATTTTCTGCAAATCCGTTAAGCGTCGAAAGAGGGATCATTGAACTAGTAAAAGAGAGACTAGAAAAAACTAAGCACAGATTGATTTGCATACGTTGCGCAAAGTGGGAGAGAACAATCGATACACTACAAATACCTGAAAACTTATTTTGTCCGGTTTGCCGATCAAGGTTAATTACTGCAACATTCTGGTCTGATAATGAGCTAGCAAAGATTATCTCGAAGAGACTAAAGGGAAGTAAATTACAGCCTGAAGAAGAGCACCGATTCGATCGAGCATGGAAAGTTGCCTCACTCATAAACAATTTTGGCAAGAAGGCACTAATAGTATTGGCAGGTTACGGGGTAGGTGCTGATGCCGCGGCGCGAATACTTCGTAATTATATCGACGATGATGGAATATACAAAAGTGTGTATGAGGCTGAGAGGCAGTATGTAATGACCCGCGGTTTCTGGAACGACTGATTCAGCCGAGCAACAGGCTCTGTTACAGTTACGTAATTTTGACTAGTGAAGTGTCAGGTTTCAAGGTAAGCTCCGTCTTGCCACTCATCCCCTTAGTTCCTGTCGCACCCAGGACCCGTATCCTGTCACCTACTACCAGATTATTTACAGAAGAGCTTTGTTGCCGCCAGCCTACTAGTCGTATTTCCCCAGTATCATCTCCAATTAGTGTGTCGCTTACGGTAACTGACTCACCGTTTTTAGTATTCACTTCGGTTATATTCGGAGACTGCAATACGATCGCCTCTATAATGTAAGGAGAATCTGATAATTCAACATCTTTGATTTTTGATTCAAACACCGACATACTTGGAAACGACGCGTCATCCTCAATTACCCTGATGTAAGAATCATCTTTATAAAGAATCATAGAGTTCCCAAAGATACGACTTGGTACACATTCTATTGTTGAGTCTGAGTTGAGCGGACTGCTTAGCAATGCACTATCTATGGTCAGATGTACGAATTTACCGCTTTTATCCATCGCTAGAGCTGCAACATTTCCCTTGCCACTTTCTCCACCGGCCGAAACGACTTTCAAAGTCTTTATTTCGATATCCGTTTTAGTGCCGAAGAATTCAAACGCAGTTCCTTCATCACCATGAATTTCAAGGTCGCCGCTGCCGTACTGTGGGTTTCCCTCTTTAATCTTAACTCCAATTAACCTAACCTTTGCGTCCGTATCAAAGATTTTGGGAATTTTACTCTCGTCGACATTCCAGATCACTGTCCGGATGTTTCGGGTTTTCGTTTCGTTGGAAAGTTGCAGTTGAAGCAACTTCGTAGCCTCTCCACGAGGGTTATCATACTGAGAAATTCTTGGGTTAGAACCAACAAAGCCCGTGATTACCACGTTTTGCCGCGTTTCGTGAACATCATCGACCTTTATCGTAATGGAATCAATGTCTGGAATAGAAGCGTTTTCCTTTTCTAAGGTCTCTATCTGAGAACCAGATGATAAGTTGATAACGGGTCTCCCATCAAAACCTGACTTGACGTATCCGCGAGTGATCTTTACAAGGTCCCCAGGGCGGAAGGGTGCTTCATCTGACAAATTTATTTGATCATCCCATAATTTGACTCGAACGGCAGACTCGTTATCATAAATAGTCAATGTTCGATTTCTGATTTCTTCCTTGGTATCTTTTCGAAGGAATTTGCGGGTTGGATAGATATTCATGATTCGACCGATGATACTCACGTCTTTTGCGCCTACAAATAGATCCTTGATTGCCCCATTTGCTCGCTTGACATTCCCCAGTGAGATCCCTAGGTCGGCCGCCACTAAAAATAAGGCACCTTGATCCGTAAGATACCCGGCCCCTATTTTGCGTTTCTTCTCATCTATCAACTCTCTAAGCTGCTCAAGATTTATCTCACGCTTTTGACTGAGCAGCGATTCGATCATGGTTTTAAAGTCTGCAGACACCGATGCTAACCCTCCCTTTTGTCAAGTCCCTGAAAACAATGTCACGTACTTGCCTATATTCTTTGACAGACCTCTCCATATTAGTGATAGAATGCTATAGTTTGCTCTCAGGCTAGTCTTTTTCAAATATTTCACAAATAGTATTAGGAAATCTGATAATGAGTGTATATAAAATAATTCGTTCTGTGAACATGATAATTTTTAAGGTTCTTTGAAACATAATTTAGTGTATGCCGTTTGAAAATGAACGCACTTTTCAAAAATTCGTCATTTCAAAAGAAGTGGAATCTTTTCATGATCAGTATGAACAAGCAATTCGGGATGTCAAAAGAGAATTTGGGAGACACTATCCTCTGATTATCGGTAGTACAAAAATAAAGAAGGACTCTACTTTTACTCATTTATCACCTGTTGATACTCGAATTGCGTTAGGATATTTCCCAAGATCTAGTCCCGAGGATATAAGAAGGGCTATCAATGCCGCGAAAGATGCATTTAAGGAATGGCGCAAATACAATTATAAAAAACGTATTGAGATTTGCAGGGCGGCAGGAGATATATTAAGCAAGCGTAAATTTGAGCTCGCGGCATGGTTGTCGTATGAAAATGGCAAGAACAGATATGAAGCGATAGGAGATATCGATGAGGCCATCGATTTTATTAGATATTATTGTGAGAGCATGGAGACTAATGAAGGGTTCTCAACTCTTACTTGTAGCGTAGACCATACAGAAAGCAGCAGAAGCGTTATGAAGCCGTACGGCGTATGGGGAGTGATAGCACCGTTCAACTTTCCAGCAGCAATATTAATCGGAATGAGTACTGGAGCTGTGCTTACTGGAAATACAATAGTACTGAAACCTCCCAGTGATGCTCCAGTCATTGGATATAAATTCGCACAAGTCATGGAGGATGCAGGGTTACCAAATGGTGTTCTGAACCTCATCACAGGACCAGGAGCTCAACTTGGCCAGGGACTAGTTGGAAACGAAGACGTCGCAGGTATTGTATTCACCGGTTCAATGAAAGTAGGATACGAGCTGATAAAGCGATTTAACAGAGCCAAATCTCGCCCTATGGTTGTAGAATTAGGTGGGAAGAATCCTGCAATAGTTACTGAAAGCGCAGATCTAGACGAAGCAGTTCACGGTATCTCTAATGCTGCATTTGGCTATTCGGGACAGAAGTGTAGTGCATGCTCGAAGGTGTATGTGCAAAAAATCATCAAGACAGAATTTGTTGAGAAGCTTGTAAAAAAAAGCAAGAGCCTGAAAGTGGGAAATCCTCTTGAACCTAGTACTTTTGTTGGTCCCGTGATAAACATCGATGCATATAAAAATTATCAGAGGTATACGAGGCTAGCATCCCGAGATGGAAAGTTGTTGGTAGGAGGTCGAATTAATAATAGTGGCGATTTAAAGTACGGGCTGTACGTAGAGCCGACGATAATAGACGGGTTGCCTGAAGGTCATAGATTGCTCACAGATGAGCTTTTCCTACCTATATTATGTTTAATAGAGTATGCGAGTCTTGAAGATGCCCTCCTGTCATGTAACAGCTCGGAATACGGCTTAACAGCAGGAATCTATACAAAGAAAAAAGAAGACGTTGAAAAATTTATCGCGAATATCGAGTCAGGTGTAGTATATGTTA
>Ga0137379_10001872_pt1 | contig 19397 bp, 20 predicted proteins | sample SagtaG_18_FD_104812 | JGI IMG/M metagenome (GOLD analysis project Ga0137379, IMG submission 104812) | Vadose zone soil microbial communities from Sagehorn Ranch, Mendocino, California, USA - Sage2_L_80_16 metaG | ecosystem: Environmental > Terrestrial > Soil > Vadose zone | place: USA...
CGCGAAGAACCGCTATCCTAGCTTCATCCCCGATTCCATGGCGGCATCGCGCGATCCTCGGCAGTGTAAAATCCGCATTCCCGAAAAAGAAAGGCGATTTCCATGCCGCTATCCGAAACCGAGCGCAAGAAGTGCGTCGAGACGCTGCTGAACGCCGAGAATGAGAAAAAGCAGGCGGTGCAGCTCTCGGTCACCTACCCGCACATCACCATCGAGGATTCCTACGCGATCTCGAGCGCGGTGGCGCAGCACAAGATCAAGGCGGGCGCGAGGCTCATCGGCCACAAGGTCGGGCTCACCTCGAAGGCGATGCAGGCCTCCTCGCAGATCAACGAGCCCGACTACGGGCATCTCCTCGACACCATGATGATCGCCGACGGCGCGAAAGTGCCGCACGCGAACTACTGCGTCCCGCGCGTCGAGGTCGAGCTCGCCTTCATTCTCGGAAAACCCCTGAAGGGCCCGGGAATCGGGCTCACGGACGTGCTGCACGCGACCGAGTACGTGGTACCCGCGATGGAGATCGTCGACGCGCGCATCGTGAACCCGCGCAAGATCTTCGACACCGTCGCCGACAACGGCGCGGCGGCTGGAATCGTCGTCGGCGGCCGCCCGATCGGCCCGATGGAAATGGACCTGCGCTGGGCCGGCGGCATCATGTACCGCAACTCCGAGATCGAGGAGACAGGCCTCGCCGCGGGCGTGCTCGGACATCCGGCGCTCGGCGTGGCGTGGCTCGCGAACAAGCTCGGGCAGATGGGCGCGTCGCTCGACGCCGGCCACCTCGTCCTCGCCGGGTCGTTTACGCGAGTCGTGTTCGCGAACAAGGGCGACACCTTGCACGGGGACTTCGGGCCGCTCGGCGGGATCGCGGTGCAGTTCGTATAGGAGCCACGCTCATGACTGCAGTCGGCTTTCGCATCCTTCCCATCCCCCAACGTCCCGACAAGAAGCTCGTCGCCGAGCTCGCGAAAATGGTGACGCCGCACCTCTCCGACAGCATGGAGCGACTGTACGCGGGCGGGCCCCGGCTTCGGCCCATGCACAACGGCGCGAAGCTCTGCGGCCCGGCCTTCACCGTGCGCACCGCCCCGGGCGACAACCTGCTCGTCCACAAGGCGATCGATACCGCCGAGCCCGGTGACGTGATCGTCGTGGACGGAGGCGGGTTCAACGACCACGCCCTGATCGGCGAGCTGATGTCCGCGCGCGCGGAGCAGCGCGGAGTAGGCGGCATGGTGATCTGGGGCGCGATCCGCGATTCGGCCGAGCTAAAGGCAGGAAGCTTCCCCGTGTACGCGAGCGGCGTCACCCACCGCGGCCCCTACAAGAACGGGCCGGGCGAGATCAACGTTCCCATCACCATCGGCGGCATCCCGGTCAATCCCGGCGACATCATCGTCGGCGACGCCGACGGCCTGGTCGCCGTTCCACAGGAGCACGCGCAGGAAATCCTCGCTTCGGCGAAGGCGATCCTCGCGAAGGAGGAAGGCTCGATGAAGCAGATCCGCGCCGGCACGGTGGACCGCAGCTGGGTCGACAAGGCGCTCAGGGAAAAAGGCTACAAGGTGTAAGGATGGAACTTCCGGTCAACAGCTTCAAACGCGCGCTGAAAGCGGGCAAGCGCCAGATCGGCCTGTGGTGCAGCCTCTCCCACCACTACGCGACCGAGCTCGTTGCAGGCTCGGGCTTCGACTGGATCCTGCTCGACACCGAGCACTCGCCGAACGACCTCGAGTCGGTGCTGCAGCAATTGCAGGCGGCCGCACCGTATCCGACGCACGCGGTGGTGCGCGTGCCCTGGAACGACATGGTGACGATCAAGCGCTTTCTCGACATCGGCGCGCAGTCGATCCTGATTCCCTACGTGCAGAACGCCGACGAGGCGAAAAGCGCGGTCGCCTCCACGCGCTACCCGCCCGCGGGCGTGCGCGGCGTCGCTGGCGGGACGCGAGCGACGCGCTTTGCGCGCGTGAAGGATTACGCGAAACGCGCCCACGAGGAGCTCTGCGTTCTCGTTCAGGTCGAGAACCAGCAGGGCCTGGACAACCTCGAGAAAATCGCCGCGGTGGAAGGCGTGGACGGCGTGTTCATCGGCCCGGCCGACCTGCACGCCTCGCTCGGCTACCCGGGCGAGACGAACAATCCGAAGGTGATGCCCGTCATCGACGACGCCATCCGCCGCATCAGGAATGCAGGCAAGGCGCCGGGAATCCTCACCGGCGTCGAAGCCGACGCGCGCCGCTGGCTCGAATGCGGGGGCCTGTTCGTCGCGGTCGGCGCCGACACCGGCGTGCTCGCACGCGAGACCGAGAAGCTCGCGGCAAAATTTAAGTCCTGACAAAGCCAACTATTTCCGCTTGATCGAGCAGCCCCGGGGGGCGCTGTTCCGGATGACCTATTGGCCCTATTAGGGAATGTCATCTTGGACGTTCATCGTTTAAAAAACGTTCGCGATTTTCGACCGCAGTCGGTTCCGTCCACTCGATAAAGGAGCGGAAAATGCGTGCAAGCAGAACCATCATTGCGATAACTGCCGTGGTGATCACCCTGTTCGGGTGCGGTTCCGGGAAAGACCAACAGGCTCCGGCCAACGCTCTTTCCCTCGGGCTGCCTGGGCTGCCCGCGCCGTCGAGCCCGGCCAACTGGACGCTGGGCGGGGTGCCGTGCGAGTTGATCCCGGTCCCGGCGGCGGCGCCGTTCGGCACCGGAACCTGCCCGGGGGTGCGTCCCGGCGCGATCGTGCTGACCGATGTCGGGCAGTGCACGCTGAACTTTCTTTTCCAGGGGTCCGACGGCAGTCGCTATATCGGCACCGCCGGCCACTGCATCCTCGGCACAAGCCCGATCGGAGGCGACGTCGGCGAGATGGCGTGGGCTCCGGGCACGGGGCCGGTGGCGCGCGACGCAGGCGGCAATCCGATCGGCGAGTTCGCCTACGCCATTCTCCAGGACCCGAAGGACTTTTCGCTGATCCGGCTCGACCCGCTCGTCGAGGCGAGCGCCGACATGTGTCACTTCGGCGGCCCCACCACGGTCAACGACGACCGCCCCGACATCACGCAACCCGTGGTGCTCAACTGGTACGGCAACGGTATCGTGGTAGGCACTTTACTTCCCGCCCGCAGCGCCCTGGCAGCGGGGATGCCCGATCCGGATCACGTGTTCGCTGACGGGGCCGCGGCCCCCGGCGATTCGGGAAGCGGGATCATCTCGAGCGACGGCCGGGCGGTCGGAGTGGTGGTGACCGTAGGCGTGCAGATCGGCACCAGCTTTGACTCCGGCGTAATCGGAATAACCCGGTTGACTCCGCAAGTCGAGCGCGCCCAGCAGGTTCTCGGCGTGGACCTCGCTCTGCAGACCGCGCCGACCCTGTAGTCGTCAGTCCGCGGGGCTCGCGCCGCCAAAGCGCGCGGGCTGGAGTTCCCCGCCCTCCAGGCGGGACGGGTGGCACAATGGCGCCGCGGATGAGCTTTCCCCTGTCCCGCGCGTGGCGCTCGATCGAGGCGGCGCTGTTTCCCTCCCGCCTGGCGGCGTTGCGCGTGCTCCTCCTCGCGTTTGTCCTGTCCAACGCCCTGGTGCGCCTCGCGCTCGCGGCCTTCAACGGCGAGCCGTCGTTTTTTCTGCCCTGGCGGATCGTTCCGGCGCTGTTGATCGGTGCCCTGTTCGACTTGGGCGCGGCGACTTTCCTTCTCGTGCCGTTCGCCGCGCTCCTCGCGTGCTGGCCCGCGCGCTACCCGGTCGCGCTCAAGACCCTCCTCGCGCTCGCGCTGCTGCCGTTCTGCGCCCTCGTGGGGCTGGTCGGGGCCGCGGAGTTGGTGTTCTGGAACGAGTTCGCCTCGCGTTTCAACTTCATCGCGGTCGACTACCTCATCTACACCAACGAGGTGATCGGCAATATCCGCGAGTCCTACAACATGCCGTTGCTGTTGTCGCTCGTGGGCTGCTTTTCTCTCGCGCTGTGGTGGGTGATCGTCCGCAGGATGAGTCCGCTCGTCTCGGTACCGCCGGGCGGGATTGGCGTTCGCTCTCGCGCCGTGGCGCTCTGGATGCTCGCGCCTCTTGTCGCCTTCGGCGCGCTCGACGCGCGCTACAAGGAATTCTCCGTCGACGCACAGCTCAACGAGCTCGCCGGCAACGGCTACTACGATTTCTGGCATGCGTTTCGCACCAACGAGATCGACTACGAGCGCTTCTACAGGACGCTGCCCGTCGAGCGGGCGACGCAGGTGCTCGCTCACGAGCTGGACCCCGCGCGCCCGGCCGCGGAAGTCTCGCGGCCGCCGTTCGAGCGCACGATCGCCGCCCGCGGTCCCGAGAGGCGGCTCAACGTCGTCCTGATTTCCGTGGAGGCGCTGAGCGCGGAGTTCCTCGCCGCGTTCGGCAACCGGGAGGGACTGACGCCGCGGCTCGACCGGCTCGCCGGCGAAGGGATGCTGTTCACACGCTTCTACGCGACCGGCACTCGCACGGTGCGGGGGCTGGAGGCGCTGACGCTCTCGACTCCCCCGATACCCGGCCACTCGATCGTAAAGCGGCCGGACAACGGCGGGCTTTTCTCCCTCGGCGAGGTCTTCAGGCAGAAGGGCTACGAGCCGCTCTACCTGTACGGCGGTTACGCCTATTTCGACAACATGGAGGCGTTTTTCTCGGGCAACGGCTATACGGTCATCGACCGCACCGCTCTCAAGCCCGACGCGATCACTTTCGAAAACATCTGGGGCGTGGCCGACGAGGACTTGTTCAGGCTCGCGATCGGCGAGCTCGACAAGCGCCATGCCGCGCGCAAGCCGTTCTTCGCGCACATCATGACCGTGTCGAATCACCGCCCCTTTGCGTATCCCGCCGGGCGCATCGACATTCCTTCCGGCACCAGCCGCGAGGGGGCGGTCAAGTACACCGACTTCGCGATCGGACAGTTCATCGACGACGCCCGCGCCAGGCCGTGGTTCGACCGAACCCTTTTTGTCATCGTCGCCGATCACACGCACAAGGGGCGCGGCCGCACCGAGCTGCCGCCCGAGAACTACCACATCCCGCTCATCGTCTACGCGCCGGGGCACGTCGCGCCGCGCCGCATCGACGCGATCGCGTCGCAGATCGACGTCGGGCCGACGATCCTCGGGATGCTCGGCTTCGGCTACCGGTCGAGGTTCTTCGGGCACGACATCCTGCGCGAAGGCGCGAACCAGCCGCGCGCGCTGCTCGCCAACTACCAGACGGTCGGCTACTACCGGGACGGCATCGTCGTCGAGCTGAAGCCGAAAAGGCGCTACAGGATCGTCGATGCGGCGACCGGCCGCGAGCGGGCGGAGGACGAGCTGTCGGCGCGCCTGATGGACGCGGCGATCAGCTACTACCAGCTGGCGAGCCGCGCGTACAAGTCCGGGCAGCTGAAGATCGCCGCGCAGCGCTGACGAAGAGGTTCCTCTCCTAGCCGCCGATCGACCGGATCAGCTCATCGGGCACGAACACCTTGCCGTCCTTGATCACGCGGTGGACCCTGCTCAAGTTCGTCACATCGGCAAGCGGGTCCGCGTCCAGGATGAGCAGGTCAGCGAGCTTCCCGGGAGCGAGAGTGCCGATCGCGCGCTCCATGCCCATGGTCTTCGCTCCGTTAGAGGTCGCCGACCGCAATATCTGCAACGGCGTCAGGCCGGCCTGGGTCATGATCTCCATTTCCCGGAATACCGACGGCCCGTGCAGGGTTCCGATGTTGCCGGCGTCGGTTCCCATGACGACCGGGATCCCCGCGTCCCATATCCTGCGCAGGTTCTGCAGCGCGATCGCCGAGGGTTTGGGCGGCACCGGCTGGCTCATGGCCTTGGCCGCCCGTTCGGGAACTTTTTCCCTGGGAATTTTCTGCAAATCATTCATCGCCGCGAGGATCTGCGGATCGGCTAGGCGCCGCTCGGCCTCGGTCGGCTGCCAGGTATTCGACAGCGCATACCGGTAACCCTGGATGACGAAGAGAGTCGGGCAATAGAGCGCGCGGTTCTTTTTCGCCAGGGCGAGGAATTCCTCGTCCACCGGCTCGTCCTCGACCGAGTGCACCAGAAAATCCGCGCCGGCTCTGAGCGAGGCCTTGGCCACGATGAGCTCGGTCGCATGCACCGCAAGGCGCACCCCCCCTGCGTGGGCGGCGTCGGCTGCCGCTTTGACGATCGCCTCCTGCGCGGCGAGATCGTCGCCCTTCTGGTGGATGAACCAGACCTTGATGAAATCGGGCCTGCGCTCCAGTTCGCGCCGCACCAGGGTTCGCGCCGCGTCAGCCGAGGTGATCTTGATGATGGGAGGATCGCCGAGATCGAGCTTCACGCGATCGACCATGGAAATGAGCGGGCCGGCGACGGCGACGCGGGGCGCCGCGGGGCTCGCCGCCGCCGCGTCGCGCATCTCGAAATTCCAGAACGGCCCGCCGATATCCACGACGCCGGTGACGCCGCTCGCGAGCCAGACCTTGAACGTCGCGGGGAGGCGCGCCTTGTTGCGCTCGACTTCCTTCGCATAGGGCATCCAGGCGTTGAAGTCGGCCACATCGGGGCGCGTGTAGAGATTGCCCGATTGGAAGAAATGGACGTGCGAATCGATGAGCCCGGGAACGACCCACTTGCCCTTGCCGTCGATCCGCGTCGCCCCCGCCGGAACGGGAGTCGAGCCTGCCGGCCCGATAGCCTCGATGCGGCTCCCGGCAATGATCACCGTGCTGTTCGAGGCGACCGCAGAAGGAAGATCGCGGTCGGGATGAACGACCGCGGCGCCGACGATCGCGGTGACGTCCGCCGCCTGGCATGGAACAACCGCCAGCATCCATGCTGCAACACCTAAGCAACGCGTGCGAGTGGGCATTTGCCGATCCTTTCTCGGGAAATCCAGGCTCAGGCGGCTTTCGGGCAGCCGCCAGGTTTGTAGACGCGTTCCGTCGACGCAGGATACTTCACGAGCTTGTCCACGGGACGGCGAGGCCGCGGAACGAGCTCACCCGCGCAGTTGGGGCACACGCCGCCGAGGACTTCGCGCGCGCAGGAACGGCAAAACGTGCACTCGAAGGAACAAATGAAGGCCTCCGCGGAATCGGCCGGGAGATCGCGGTTGCAGCACTCGCAGTTTGGGCGGAGCTTCAGCATGTCTTGCCTCCTGCGACGATGCGACGCGCATGACTCGAACGCGCTGTCAGGTCGTACGCGCATTGAACGTCAATTGCGGACGAGCGCGCTGCGGTTGCCCGGGAAGCGGCGCAGGAACCGCGCCGCGACGAACCGCTCCGCACTCAAGATAGAACGGCTCGGCATTCGGATCGGCGTCGACGGTGACTTCCGCGGCCCCGGCGCGAGCCGCAGTCTCGAGGGCATGCGAGAGAAGCGCCCTGCCGACGCCCAGGCGCATGAATCGCGGCAGGACCCAGAGATGGTCGAGCTCCCACGAACGGCCCAAGGGAGAAAGAGAGTAGAAGCCCGCGATTTCAATTCCTACCATTGCGACAAAGGTCGGCCTCGCGCGGATGTTCTGCGGCGACACGGCCAACTCGGCGCGCCAGCCTTCCAGAGCTTCGGCCGAATAGCCCCAGTGCGCCTTGGCTCGCATGGCGAGCGCGGAAAGGAGCTGACCCTCAGTCTCTACGGCCGGACGAATGTTCATCCGCAATGTAACGGCATTGTTCAGCGAGTGGGCGTCGGCGCCCTGGTCAGGCGCGCTATTTACCCTTGACCGCGGTTGGAGCGCACCGTTATTTGATGTTTTCCAACTTCACGCCGCGGCCCGCGCGCAAACTCTTGCGCGCGGACTCGACCCGCTCAAGAAAGCGCGGATCATGTTCCAGCCTGAAGTCGAACCAGTCGTCCTCGGACTCGAAGCCGATCAGAACCCCCGCCGGTTTGCCGTGACGGGTGATCACGATCTGCTGTTTCTCCGCCTCTCGCAGAAATTTCGATAGATCGTCCTTTACCTCGGAGAGAGGTACTTCCTTCACTCGGGTTTTCCGAACTGTGCCAGCCATGACTTATTTTACTTCCCCTATAATGTTCTGATTCTTTAATGGACGCAGGATTGGATCGCACGCATCCCCTTTGTACGTTTCCATTCGGGCCTGGGCTGATAACGGATTTACAGGATAGAAACAAACTGCCTCGCCTTCTTTTACTTCAATGGATGACGTGGCCTCTCCCCCGCCAGCCACACGTTTGTTTCCATAGGCAGTGTAAGTCCCCGGACGCACTCTAACTACAGAATAGGTGCCCCTGGGTTGAGTGAAAGAACTGTTATTTATTTTCCAATCAGTATCCCCTGAGCCCAAGTAAGATCCAGTTTCCTGACCAACAACAATCAAGTAGGTTCCGCCATCTTTTGGGACAAGTTGTTTACCAGCATTTGTTGATCGCGCTTCTTCCATTCTCGTTGATGCGGCATGCATGGAGATCACACTACAGCCAGTTAGCTGAAACGCACCTATTACGATCACGAGCAAAGTAATCTTTTTATTCATTTCTCTCTCCTTATGGGTGATGTGCAGAACGACAAAAAGTCCAACGTTACCCAGCTAGATCATGCGTAGCCTAACGCAAAGTTAAGCCGCCGTCTTTGGGCGGCCGAGTCAGACGTCTTCATGTCACTCAAAACACGCCGCCCAAAGGCGGTCGGCTTGAACGACGGGTTGGGCGCATTGGGCGCCTGCGTTCACTGCGCTAGCAAGAGGTTCTGCGTGTGACGACGGGCGGCGCGTGTCTGGCTGTGAGCTTCGCTACTTCGCATCTCGAAATGGAATCGAAATGCGGAAGAGAAAGCGGAATAGACGAAATACTAGCGACGCCAAGAAAGGGCGATCGAACTGCGGTTGCGAGTGCTATGGACACGAGTTCGACGTTGCGGGGAGTGCTCGGCGACTAAACTCGATCGGACGTTGGAACATAACGGCACTAGAACCGACGAATAATTTCCAAAACCACCTTTGCCATGACTAGTCTCCGCGCCCGCGATGATAGACGAGGGCAACATCCCCCGTTTCAAGCAGCGACTTGAGATTCGATATGACCATCGGCCAGCCCTCCGACACGGCTCCGATGAACTTGGAGTCCGGCCGTTCAATCGAATGGGTGAGTGTGAACTTCGCGGACGCTCCCGTGGGTTCAATCTCGTAGACGCAACGGGAGTTGCCCTCTGCCTTGAACTCGGCCTTCCATTCATTTAGCCAACTCATCACCAGCCGCTTCTGCGAAACGCTCTCGAGAATCTCGCCCGAGTCCATGAGGCTTCCGTCAGCATACATTCTCCACGTGGAGCCGACCTTCCATTCGCTTTCGACGCTCATTCCGAACCGATACTGCTTTATGATCTCGGGCGTTGTTAGTGCATGCCACAGCTTCTCGGGTGTTATGCGGATGTACGTAACGTAAACAAATTTCGAGCCTGACATGGGATTCTCTAAGTTTGCGATTCGCTTCTTTGCGGACGGACGCGCCACACGAGCCTAACGTTCACGCCAACCGGCGCCCGCCGCTTTTGCGCGCGTCCGCGTTGGGCGTGGGGTTAGACGGCATACTATTCAAACGAGAAGGCGCATGGCGAACGAGATGACGTCCACCACGAAGACAATTATTGTCCGAAGAAACTTCTGCAGGTCAAAGGTAGAGTCGCCCGGAAGACAGTGTCCCACAACCTTCTCTATTTCGTCTCCGTCAAGCCAGACACCGTGGCAGAGGGCGCATATGTCCACCGTTACGCCGTGGCGGAGAAAACCGCGCATCCGCGTTGCGTCGGCTGGACATTCAATGCCTCGATCCCATTGAGATCTATGCGCCACGCGGTGTTCGGCGGCAGGTTTGCTTATCGCTGAAGATTGGATAAAGGCACCCGAACATATGTCGCAGCGCCAGAGAGAGCCGTTTTCGTCGGCGTACTGGATAAGTGCGTGCGCGTCTCTTGGGCAGTAGAGCATGCGTTGCCGTCTAACTAGTAATGAACGTCAACCGAACAATGCTAAAACCATATACCAGTATATGCAAAGATATACCCGTATATAGAACCATATGCCGCTATATATGTCGCGTTTGCACCGGTGCCTATCCGGTGACCACCCGATGACCGATGCCGAGTGTGCGCACCGCTTCCCAGGACATCTCCCAGAGTTTCTGCCTCGGCCGCCAGATGGCGCCCGCTCGCTTCACCGCGGAGCGCAGCTCCGATTCGTTCCACGCGATCCTCACCCCGACAAGATCGTGGTTGTTGCGCCGCGGACGTCGCGCGCGGCCGCGCCACGGTGCCTCCTCGATGACGAGCTCGACAGTCTTCAGCCTGCGGTTCCGGGCTTCGTCGTAGAGATAGCGCACGCAGACCAGGCGCTCGCCGTAGCGCGCCAGCCTCTTCGTCCCCGGCATTCCGGGGCGCAGCGTCAAACGCGTTTCCATCCGCGCTCCCTTCCGCGCTGAACGCGGACAGTCCGCGGTCAGGAATCGAACTTCTTGAACAGAACGGGAGCGAGCGCCACCAGCATGACGAGTATGAGGGCGGCCAAGGGCGCGGCGTGCGCCATGATCGCCAGAGGAAGAGCGACGAAGACCAGGACGAGGATCCACGGAGGCAGCGCGCGGCTGTACTTGAGGTAGGCGAGGAACCCTGCGGGGACCCGGACGCGCTTCCCGCGCTCCGAGCGGTCCCTGTGCGCCGCCCTTTCCTCGAGCCAGATCAGGAACACGTAGAGCTGCCCCACCACTCCGCACAACCACACCACCGCACCGAGGAGCAGGGCGAAGAACCTCAGCCACAGCGGCGGGTCGGACACCAGCCGGACTGTCCTGAACATGACGTCGATGGAGCATATGGTGCTGACGAGGAAGAAGATGAGAACGACCGGAAGCACGGCCCATATGCGGGACCCGACATAGTCGCGGAAGACCTCGTCGTTCTGGAATTTGCGCGCGAAGTCGCGCGCGTCGCGCAGCGCCCTGCGCGGGCGCAGCTGGTCGAGCATGTCGTCCGCCGCAGCGCGCAATTCGCGCTCGTCGAGCCTCGGTCCGCGGAGCCGCCACCGAAAGATCTTCACGGAGGGCATCCTAAGACCATCCTTGGACCTATGCAAATGTCATGGGGCCGAGGCCGTGCAATAGGCACGCGGGCCGCGCCCTCCTCCGGCCCCGCGACGAGCGCCGCCATCGTGTAAGCTTCAGCACGTGAAGACCATCGCGATCGAAGAGCATTTCATCACGCCGATGTACCGGCAGAAGGTCGCCGCGAACGAATTCCGGAATTTCTATCTGAGCTCCCGCAGCGAGCAGATCGGCCACGACATCGTCGAGCAGAATTCGGACCTGGGCGCGAAGCGCCTCGCGCACATGGACGCCGCCGGAATCGACGTGCAGGTGCTCTCGTTCGGCTCGCCCGGGCCTCAAGGCTTCGGCGCGGACATCGCAATCCCCATGGCGAAGGACGCGAACGATCTCGCGCACGAGGCGGTCAAGGCGCACCCGGACCGTTTCGCCGCTTTCGCCGCGCTCGCGACGGCCGACCCGGGCGCAGCGGCCGACGAGCTCGCGCGCTGCGTCACCCAGCTCGGCTTCAAGGGCGCGATGATCCACGGCCACACCCGGGGGAGCTTCCTCGACGAGAAGAAATACTGGGCGATCTTCGAGCGCGCCCAGGCGCTCGACGTGCCGCTCTATCTGCACCCCACCCTGCCGCACCCCGACGCGGTCAAGGCCTACTTCCAGGGATACGAGGACCTCGCCCGGGCGGGCTGGGGTTTCGCGGTGGACACGAGCTGCCATTTCCTGCGGATCGTCTTCTCCGGCGTGTTCGACGCCTACCCGCGCCTCAAGATCATCCTCGGGCATCTGGGCGAAGGATTGCCTTTCGCGATGCACCGGCTGAACGATCACACCTGGCGCGCTGCCGCGCGGCGAGGCCTCGAGAAAACGCCGCTCCAGTACCTGAAGGACAACCTGCTTGTCACGACGAGTGGCAACTGGTACGAGCCCGCGTTCCTGTGCACGCTGCTCGCGCTCGGCGCTGACAACATCCTGTTCGCCGTGGACTGGCCCTACGAGCCGAACACCGCGGGAATGGAATTCCTGAAAAAGCTCTCGATCAGCGACTCGGACCGCGAGAAGATCGCGCACCGCAACGCCGAGCGCATCCTGCGGATGTGATGCCGGCGCTCGCGGCCCGCGAGGACTCGCCGACCGGCTAGCCCGCAGGCCTCGGCGTGACGTGGCCGCACTTTCCGCAGGTGCGGCGCGACTCCTCCGAATAGAACTCCTCGTAGACGCGCGACACCGGGTCCTCGCGGTAGTCGGCGACGTGCCGGACCGCTTCGTAGAGCTCGGCGTGGCAGTTCTCGCAATACCAGAAGAAGCGGTCCCTCTCGTCGGAGCGGCGCTTACGCTCCAGCACGAGCAGGAACGAGTCGGGGGAGAAGCGCGGCGAGTGCCGCACACCGGCCGGGCAGTAGATGATCTCGCCTTCGCGGACGAGCGCCACCTTCTCCGCGCCCTCGGGCGTGAGGTAGTGCAGGTTCATCTCGCCCTTGATCATGTACATGACTTCGTCGCTCGGATCCGCGTGGAACTCGCTGCGGTGTGCTCGCCCGCGCGCGACGAAGGCGATGGTGTCGGGTGCCTGCCAGAGAATGCTCACCGGCTTGACGCTCTTCCTGATGCCCTCGGAAATCTCCGCGAGGCTGACCGCCTTGAGTTCTGTCATTTGCGTCCTGGCTCCCGTTCCGAATCCGTTACGCTGTCACGTCGCAGATTGTAAGCGCAAGGGATAGGTAAACGGTAAGATCGCACACTGTCGGTTCTTGGCAAATGAAAACAGCGAACGCGGCTGCGACCCTCGCTAGCGTCGTCTTTCTGAAAATCCAGGAGTTCGCCCGCAGGCCTGTCCAGGAACAGGCGCGCCTGCGGGCGCAGCTCGAGGCCGTCGTAGCGGTGACCACCGTGGAGCTTGCGCCCGCGAGCCGCATCGTGCTCGACGCCGCGGACGGGGCCGCTATCGTGGTTCTCGGCGATCCCAAGGGGGCCCTGCGCCTGGCCGAGCGCGCGCTCGCCGCAACGGCGGCCGGGCTCCCCCTGTGCGTCGGGGTCAATCACGGCGCCGTGCAGTTGGCGGCAAGCGGCCGGCACGACGACGGGCTGATCGGCGACGGCATCGCCGTGGCGGCGAGCGTCGCCGAGTTTGCTTCGCCCGCGCGCCTGCTGATGTCGCGCTCCTTTCGCGACGCCATGGCCGATGCCTCGCCGGGGCTCGAATCCGGCGTTTTCCCGGCGGGGGTCTTCACCGATGCGGGGCTTCGGACCCACGAGCTGTTCAGCCCGGACGGGCGGGTGGCCGAGCGAAGGCGCACGCGCTTCCTCGCGCTCAGCGTCGCGGCCGCGATCGGGCTCATCGGGGCCGGCGTCGCCGCGCGGGTGTCGGCCGAGGGCCACCAGAAGTTCGTGGACAGCGCCGTCGTGAAGATCCGGGGAGCGATCGCAGCGAGCGAGAGATACCTGGGCGGTGTGATCGAAAGAGTCCGATGGCAAAAAAGAAGCTGACCAAGATCGGCCGCTACAAGATCCTCGGCGAGCTGGGGCGCGGCGCGATGGGGATCGTCTACGAAGCCGAGGACCCGGCTCTCGACCGCATCGTCGCGCTGAAGACCATCATCCTTTCGGACGACGCGGAAGGGCGCAAGGAATACCACAAGCGGTTTTTCCTCGAAGCCAAGGCCGCGGGCAAGCTCACGCATCCCCATATCATCACCGTCTACGACTTCGGGGAGGAAGGCGACCTCGCCTACATGGCGATGGAGCTCCTCAGGGGAATCGAGCTCCGCGCCAAGATGCTGAAGGGCCCGATCTCCACCGTCGAGGCGGTCGATATCGCGGAGCAGGTCGCCGACGGCCTCGGCTATGCGCACGAGCGCGGCGTCGTCCACCGCGACATCAAGCCGAGCAACATCATGCTGCTGCCGCGCGGGCAGGTGAAGATCATGGACTTCGGGATCGCGCGCTTGCACGTTTCCGACCACAAGACGAGCACCGGCGTCGTGCTCGGGACGCCCAGATACATGTCCCCCGAGCAGGTGGCCGGATCGCCCGTCGACCACCGGTCGGACATCTTCTCGCTCGGGATCGTGCTCTACGAGATGCTCACCCGCGCCTCGTTGTTCGCGGGCGCGGACACGCCGCAGATCCTGCACAACGTCGTCCACGTCGAGCACATGCCGCCCTCGCGGCTGAACCGCGAGGTGCCGTCGATGCTCGATTTCGTGATCGCAAGAGCGCTCAAGAAAGACCCCGCGGTGCGCTACCAGGACGTCTACGAGCTCGCCGCCGACCTGCGCAGCTGCCTCACCGAGCTCGGCGGCCGCAAGCGCGCATCGGAGAAGGATTCAGACGGCGATCAGGACGTCACGAAGACGGTGAAGCTCGACGTGGACACGGAGAAGACGCGGCTTGCGCCCGCGGCGCGCGCAATCGGCTCCGACACGCGCCTCCCCCTTTCGCGGCAGTTCGACTCTTCCGCGGCGCTGGGACGGCTTTCCGCGCCAACGAAGCGCGATCGCGAGCTGCTCGCCCGGCCTCCGCGGCCGGTCGGTTTCTTTCGGCGGCTCAGAAATGATCCCGGGCCGCGCCTGTTGTTCTTCGCGGCGCTCGTCGCGGCGCTCGTCGGCGGCGCGATCGCGTTCGCCTGACGCCGTTAGCGCGTCCTCATTCCGATTTGATGCCCGCCGCCTTCACCAGCGCGGCATTGGCGGCGATCTCCTCGCGCAGATAGGCGTTGAACTGCTCGGGGTTGTAGTCCATCGGCTCGGCGCCGAGGCGCGCCAGCTTCTCGCGCACGTCAGGTAAGCGCAGCGCGTTGACGGTTTCCCGGTGGAGGCGGTTCACCACGTCGCGCGGCGCCTTTGCGGGCGCAAACATGCCGACCCAGAAGTTGTAGTCCGAGTTCGCGACGCCCGCTTCGAGCGTGGTCGGCAGCTCGGGCAGCGCGAGCGAGCGCTTGCTGCTGCCGACCGCCAGTCCCAGCACCTTCGCGTCCTTCAGGAATGGGAGAGCCGCGTTTACGGGACAAAAATAGTAGTCGACGCGCCCGGTCATCACTTCCGTGAGCGCTTCGGGTGTGCCCTTGAACGGGACGTTTACGACGTCGATTCCCGCGCCGAGGCGGAAGCGCTCGGCGTTGAGGTGTGTCGCGCTGCCGATGCCGACCGACGCGGAGTTCATCGAGCCCGGCTTCGCTTTCGCCGCGGCGACGAGCTCCCTCACCGAGCGGATATTCTTCGACGGCGCGATCACCAGAACGTTGGGCAACAGGCCCAGCGGCACGACTCCCGTCAGATCGCGCAGCGTGTCGTACGGCAGATTCGGGTAGGTCGACGGCGTCACGGTATACGAAGACGAATGCACGAGGACCGTATGGCCGTCGGGCTCGGCTTTCGCCACCACAGCGGCGCCGATGGTGCCGCCGGCGCCGGGACGGTTCTCGATCACGACGGGTTGCCCGAGCTGCGCCGTCAGCTTGTCAGAGACCGTGCGCGCCATGATATCGGTGCCGCTCCCGGGCGTGAACGGCACGATGACCTTGATCGGTTTCGCCGGCCAGGCCTGCGCCCATGCGGCGGACTGCGCGGCGCACAGGGCAATCGCGACTGCAGCCATCCACCTCATGCATGACTGCACGGTTCGTGCATCTTTATGCATAATCGAACCCGAACGATACACTTTGTCGCCCCGATGTCGGGCCAATCTGAAAGAAGTCTAACTCGACCGAGCCCTTGATGCCGAATTGGTTCAGGAGAGCCGCAAAGTCGGCGCCCCAGGCGAATGCCGCGCCGCGCGCAGATGGCGGAACTGCGGACGAGCGTGCTCGCGACGGGTTGCAACATCACCAGGCGGGGCGCCTCCGCGAAGCCGAAGCGGCATACGCGGACGCCCTGCGCCTCGATCCGCAGAATATCGACGCCTTGCACTTTTCAGGGGTGATCGCCTATCAGGAGGGCCGGCACGAGGAGGCGCACCGATTGATATCGCACGCGCTGTCCCGGAATCCAGCCAATCCACCGGCGCACAACAATTTGGGCAACGTGTGGATGAAACAGGGAAGACTGGCGGATGCGACAGCGAGCTTCGAGCGAGCAATTGCGCTGCAGCCGGACTACCTCGACGCGCATTTGAATCTCGCCAGCGCCTGGATCGCGCAAGGCCGGCCGGAGCAGGCGATTCCCTGTTATCGCAGCGCTTTGCGCCTCCTGCCGGGCTCGTACCGCCTGCGTCTGGACTTGGCGCAGGCGCTCGCGACCCTCGGTCGCCCCGGCGAGGCGATCGAGTCCTGCCTCGAAGCGATTCGCATCGACCCTGAATCTCCGGACGCCCATTCCGACCTCGGGCACTTTCTCAAAGAGGTCGGTCGCCTCGACGAAGCGGCTGCCTCGTGCCAAAGAGCTCTCGCTCTCAGCCCCGATTTCGGGCCGGGGCTCTCCAATCTGGGGGACGTGCTCAAAGCCAAGGGGCAACTGGAGGAGGCCGCAGCGTGCTACAGGAGGGCGATCGCGCTGCACCCCAAGGTGGCGGGGGTCCGCTACAACCTGGGAGTCGCGCTCTCGGATGCCGACCGGCCCGAAGAAGCCGTGGCCTGCATGCGCGACGCGCTCGCGATCGAGCCGGAATTCGCCGAAGCGCGCTGGGCCCTCGCCATGGCGCAGCTAACGGCAGTATGCGAAAGCGACGCGGACCCGGAGCGCGATCGCCAGGCGTTCGCTCGTGAGCTGGAGGGGCTGGAGCGCTGGTTCGCCGGCGCGCGCCTTGCCCCCGGCGCCAAGGCGGTAGGGACGCATCAACCGTTCTACCTCGCGTACCAGGAGTACAGCAACCGGCCCCTGCTCGAGCGGTATGGGGGCCTTTGCGTGCGCATCATGGCCGAATGGTCGCGTCGGCAGGGCCTGGCAGCCCCATCGAGCGAGCGCCGCAAGGGCGCGCGGGTCCGTGTGGGAGTGGTCTCGCAGCATTTCCGAAACCACTCGGTGTGGAACGCGATGGTCAAGGGCTGGTTTCAGAAGCTGGACCCGACCCGCTTCGCTCTCGAGGCATTCCACCTCGGATTCGACCACGACGGGGAAACCGCTTTCGCCCGCTCGCACGCTGCCCGCTTCGAAGAGGGAGCGCGCGGGCTGCAACAGTGGGCGCAGGCGATCGTCGATAGGCGCCCGGACGTGCTCGTCTATCCCGAGATCGGGATGTTCCCGATGACGGTCCGGCTGGCGAGCCTGCGCCTTGCGCCGGTGCAGGTTACGACCTGGGGACATCCAGAAACCAGCGGATTGCCGACGATCGACTACTACCTGTCCGCACAGGACATGGAGCCGGCCGATGGGCAAGCTCACTACACGGAGCGGCTCGTAACCTTGCCGCATCTGGGTTGCTCCTACCAGCCCACCCAGATCGCACCCGCGGATCCGGGTCTGGCCGAGCTGGATTCCGCCTCGGACGCTCCCGTTCTCGTGTGTCCTGGCGTGCCGTTCAAGTACGCGCCTCAGCACGACAAGGTGCTCCCTCGAATCGCCCGCGCGCTGGGACGCTGCCGCTTCGTATTCTTTCGCCACGGGTCCGGAGAATTGTCGAACAAGCTGCGGCGGCGCCTCGAGCTCGCATTCGCACGCGACGGACTGGATTTCGGCGATTTCGGCGTCTTTGTCCCCTGGCTGGATCGACCGTCATTCTACGGATTGCTGCAACGCGCAGACGTGATGCTCGATACCATCGGCTTCTCCGGTTTCAACACCGCGATGCAGGCGGTGGAATCCGCCTTGCCGATCGTCACCGTGGAGGGGCGCTTCCTGCGCGGCAGACTGGCGAGCGGCATTCTCAAGCGCATGGGCTTGCACGAGCTCGTTGCCTCGTCCCCGGAGGAATACGTGGCCGTCGCGACAAGACTCGCACGCGACGGCGAATATCGCAAGAGCATACGAGGGCGCATCGGGGCTGGTCGCCATATCCTCTTCGACGATGACGCACCGATACGCGCGATGGAGACCTTTCTCGCAGAGGCGAGGCCGGCCACTTGAAACCCGCCCCCTTCGAGTACTCCCGCGCCACATCCACGGTCGAAGCCTGCGAGCTGCTTCGCCGCCACGGCGACGGCGCGAAGCTCCTCGCCGGCGGCCAGAGCCTCGTGCCGATGATGGCGATGCGCCTGGTGCGGCCCGCGTGGCTCATCGACATCAACGAGATCGCCGCGCTCAAGTTCGTTTCCGTCGAAAAAGATGCCGTGCGCACCGGCGCCTGCACGCGGCAATGCACGGTCGAGCGCGATCAGGCTCTCGCCGCGCGCGTGCCGCTCCTCGCTCAAGCCCTCGCCTGGGTGGGTCATGTGCAGACGCGAAATCGCGGCACGATAGGCGGAAGCCTGGCGCACGCCGATCCGTGCGCCGAGCTGCCCCTCGTCGCGCAGGTGCTGGGAGCGCGCATGCTGCTGCGCTCAGGGAGCGGCACGCGCACGCTCGAAGCCGAGAGGTTTTTCTCCGGCCCCATGGCGACGTCCGCGCGATCCGATGAATGCCTCGAGGAAATCCATTGGCCGGCGTGGTCCTGGCGACACACGGGCTCCGCTTTCACCGAAATCTCCGTGCGCCACGGCGACTTCGCGATGGTCGCGGCCGCGGCCCAGATCGCGATCGACGGCGACGGGCGCTGCGTACGCGCGGCATTCGGCCTGGGGGGCGCCGGGGGGACGCCGCTCGCGTTTCCGAAGATCGCAGCACGCCTGGTCGGCACGCGTCTCGACGACGCGGCGGTAAACGACGCAGCCCAAGCCGCGGCGACCGAAACGGAGCCCGGGAGCGACCTCCACGCAAGCGCCGAATATCGCCGGCACCTCGCCGGCGTGCTCGCAGCCCGGGCGCTGCGCGAAGCGCGCGAAAGAGCGAGAAGCCGGTGAGCGAGACGCTTCACGCGGTATCGGTCGAAGTCAACGGCAAGCCGCGATCGGCCCAGGTGCCGGCGCGCCTGTCGCTGGTGGACTGGTTGCGCGAAGACCTGTGCCTTACCGGCACGCACATCGGCTGCGAGCACGGCGTCTGCGGCGCGTGCTCGGTGATGCTCGACGGGGAGCCTGTAAGAGCCTGCCTCATGTACGCCGTGCAGGCGCACGGGCACCGCGTCACCACCGTCGAGGGTCTCGCGAGGCCCGACGGCTCGATGAGCGCGCTGCAGGACAGCTTCTGCGAGACGCACGGCCTGCAGTGCGGCTACTGCACTCCCGGAATGCTGATCGCGTCCCAATGCTTGCTGAATTCGAACCCGACCCCGACCGAGGAGCAGATCCGCGAGGCGATCGGCGGGAACCTGTGTCGCTGCACCGGCTACCAGCAGATCGTCGAGGCGGTGCAGCTCGCCGCCGAGCGAATGAGAGCAAAATGAGTGTCAAAG
>Ga0137379_10001878_pt1 | contig 19360 bp, 18 predicted proteins | sample SagtaG_18_FD_104812 | JGI IMG/M metagenome (GOLD analysis project Ga0137379, IMG submission 104812) | Vadose zone soil microbial communities from Sagehorn Ranch, Mendocino, California, USA - Sage2_L_80_16 metaG | ecosystem: Environmental > Terrestrial > Soil > Vadose zone | place: USA...
CATAAAGTCGTACTGTAACCGGGAAAGGGTTCGGAGGCGCTAACGGGTCGGCCTAGGCACTCCTATAAGCCGAGAGACAGAATCCCAGTCCTGAAGATTGAGATTGGAGCCGATAACCCTCCTTCTCGCCCAGACGGGCCCGAGACTAGCCAGGAAGGAGGAGAATCTCAAGACCATCGAGAAGCAGGCTAGTTCAGCGAGGAGGAAAAACGTCGATCTTCTCATATTTCCCGAGCTGCATCTCACCGGCTATACAATGCAGGACGAAGTGTACAACCTAGCAGAGCCGGTTCCCGGGCCAAGCGAGAGGAAGGTCGAGAAGATAGCGAGGGAGCATGGCTTGCACATCGTATTTGGTATGCCTGAGGAGAGCGAGGTCAAAGGGGTTATTCACAACACAGCTTTGTTTGTCGGGCCGAAGGGGCTTGTGGGCAAGTATCGGAAGATCCATCTTCCAACGCACACTGTTTTCGAGGAGAGACGATACTATCGTCCCGGAAACGCAGCTCCAGTCTTCGACACCCCTCTTGGAAAGATAGGGCTGACAATCTGCTATGATCTCTATTTTCCCGAGCTGACACGATTGGAGGCGCTCGGTGGCGCCGAGTTGATCGTCTGTATCTCTGCCAGCCCGGGTCTGAGAAGACGGTTTTTCGAGGGTTTCTGTCTGAGTAGGGCTATGGAGAACGCTGTCTATCTCGCCTACGTCAACAGGGTCGGGATTGAGGATGGTAACCAGTTCTGGGGCGGGAGTAGGGTTGTTGCGCCGAACGGGTCTGTGTTGGTCCAGTGCAAGTATGATGTTGAGGATTTCCAGCCGTGCAAGGTTGACTTGGCTGAGGTGTCAAGGTCCCGCGCGTTCATTCCTACGATAAAGGATCTTGATCCACAGCTGTTCGACCAGCTCAGAGAGAAGAGCAGAGAAGCCTAGAGCTTGTCTGGACATTATCGTAGGCTTAGTCTTATGCAAGGAGCCTCGTTGTGCGTTGTTGGAATCATGGTTGGACTATTGTTTCTCTTTGCCGCTCCGCAAGTAAGGCCTTTGTCTTTAGGGTTTTTCTTCTTGCTCGGGGCCTGGTTGTGTCTCTGGTTCTTCTCACACGATCTCGCACACCATGTCGTTGGCAGAGTCCTCGGCGTGGGTTTCCGCTACTATTTTTTCGGACGATCAGCCATCACAAAGCTGAGGCTTCCGGTGGTTTCAGAATTGTCGTCCAAGATCCCAGTACTGGGATTGAAGATTGACAAGCATACTCTAAAATCTGTTTCTCCAAACAAGGCTCGCATTATGTATGCATCGGGCGCGATATCCTCTATGCTTCTCCCGTTGCTCGTCTTACCAACCGCTTATGTGATCAGCACTCCTGTTGGGATCTTATTTACGCTGCTCACATTGGCGAACAGTATCTTTACAATCTACTTTAGCTCGCACGTTGGGGATCTTCACCGGGCCGGTATAGGGCACGATATCCTTGTATCCCATCCTAAACCAGATTATGGCTCAAACACTTAGTTTCTGCTTAGAACACGTTCGCTTCTGAACAACATAGTATATTAGACCCGGAACCATACGTTTTCGAGGCATCGTCGATGAAGGGCAGAAACTACCGTTCTCCCTCTGGCCAGGCCTTCACCCGTATGAAGTACATCCATGGGTCGCCGAATCCGAAGGTTTCAAAGTTCAACATGGGAGATCTTTCGACACATTTTCCGCGTCGGGTCCATCTAGTGTCTAGGGAAGCCGTCCAGATCCGTCACAACGCCCTAGAGTCGGGCCGGGTCGCCGCGAACAAGGTTCTCTTCGACAAGTACGGTGAGACAGGCTACCGGCTACAGCTTTGCGTGTATCCTCACATTATTCTTAGGGAGAACAAGATGATCGCGACCGCCGGGGCTGACCGTCTTCAAGAAGGAATGAGGCGAGCGTTCGGGAAGCCGACTGGTCGAGCGGCCCGTGTGCGTGAGGGTCAGTCCATCTTTATCGTCTACGTCCCCTTGGATGGTGTTGAGGTCGGCAAGAAGGCTTGCGAGACCGCCTCGACAAAGATGCCGATGAGGACACGGATTATGGTTGAAGAAGTGCCTGTGGGAGAACAGGTCGTGTCCCCAGTTGAGCCGATGGAAGAAGATGAGCCAACGGAGACTGTTCAGCCAGCTCAGACTGCTCAAGAGATCACTCCAGTCGCGTCGACCGGAGCCTAACCTTGATGGACCGGTCTCACTCCATTGTTGTCTGGCTAGACCAGGTGGGGAAGAACGATATTCAACTGGTCGGCGGGAAATGCGCCAATCTCGGAGAGCTGACCGCGAAAGGGATCAGCGTACCGCCCGGGTTCGCGGTTACGGCTGATGCTTTCCGTCGTTTTCTCGAGGAGACGAGGATCGGCGATGTCATACACAAGACTCTGAACAGCTCCAATGGTCCTCGGGATCCAAAGCAGTACGAGGAGGCGTCTCAAGAGATTCGGAAGATTATCGAGTCTGCTCCTATGCCCCTGGATATTGCGGAGGAGGTGCGCATTGCGTATCATGATCTGGAGAAGAAGACTGGAACGGCGCAGGTGAAAGTGGCGGTCCGTTCCTCGGCCACGAGCGAGGACTTGCCTGACGCTTCGTTTGCCGGGCAGCAAGATACTTTCCTCAATGTGAAGGGTGAGGAGCAGCTTGTGCATTATGTCCAGAAGTGCTGGTCGAGTCTGTACACTCCCCGTGCGATTTTCTATCGGGAGGAGAAGGGCTTCCCGCATGAGAAGGTGCTCATCAGCGTTGGGGTCCAAAAGATGGTGGATTCTGAGGTGTCGGGTGTTATCTTTACTCTCGACCCGGTGAATGGGGATCCTTCGAAAATCATCATCGAGTCGACCTGGGGTCTGGGCGAGGCGCTGGTTGCGGGCGTTGTGCGGCCTGACAGGTTCATCGTCGATAAGGGGACATTACAGATTGTCCACAAGGAGATTGTTCCGAAGATGGTCGAGCACGTGCCGAACCATAAGACGGGTCTGACCAGTCAGCGGGAGGTTCCGGCGGAGCGGCGGAATGCTTCCAGCCTGAGTGATGAGCAGGTTGTGGAGCTCGCGCGTCTCGCTCGGGATATCGAGGATCATTATCAGACGCCGCAAGATGTCGAGTTCGCGGTCGAGGGTGGAAAGACTGGTCATGCCGTGTATGTTGTCCAGACGAGGCCGGAGACTTTCTGGGCGAAGATGAAAGCGCCCTCTACGTCTTCGATTCACGTGATGGACCGAGTTATCGTGGTTCAAGGCCTTGCCGCGAGTCCTGGCCTACACGCTGGACGGGCGAAGATCGTGTTGAATCTTCAAGATGCTGGGCGGATGATGAAGGAGAAGGATATTCTTGTTACGAGGATGACGAATCCGGACTGGGTTCCCTACATGAAGATCGCCGGCGCGATCGTTACCGAGGATGGTGGGACGACATGTCATGCGGCGATTGTTTCCCGGGAGATGGGGATCCCATGTATCGTCGGGGCGAGGAATGCCACGCGTCTACTGGGGAGCGGGAAGGAGTATACTGTTGATGCGAAGACTGGTGTTGTGTACCAAGGTCTCGTTGAAGAGGTTCTCAAACCAGCCGCAGGCGCGATAGTCCAGGTTCCCACTGTTATTCCAGTGACTTCGACTAGGATCTACGTCAACATCTCACTACCAGAACTGGCGGAGAAGGTTGCGAGGGAGACGCAAGCGGATGGTGTGGGATTGTTGAGGGCGGAGCACATGATGCTGTCGGTGGGGAAGCATCCGCGGCTGTTGATCGAGGAGGGTGGTGGGCAGAGGATGGTGGATGCTTTTGCGGAGGGTGTGCGGAAGGTGGCTACTCCTTTTGCGCCGAAGCCGGTCGTCTATCGCTGTCTGGATTTCAAGCCGGACGAGTTTCTCGGACTACCGGGCGGAGAGAAGTATGAGAAGGACGCGGGCCATGTCGGACCGAATCCGTTGCTGGGTTTCCGGGGTGCGTTCCGGTACGTGAAGGAGCCGGATGTGTTCCGGCTGGAGTGTCAGGCGATCCGGAAGGTGCGGGAGGAGTTCAAATTGACGAATGTGCATGTGATGCTGCCGTTCGTCCGGACCTTGGAGGACTTCCGGAACGCGAAGAAGATCATGGAGGAGGAGGGGTTGAAGCGTGGGCCTGATTTCAAGCTCTGGATCATGTGCGAGGTCCCGGCTACTGTGTTCTTGATCGACAAGTTTGTCCAAGAGGGGATTGACGGGATCTCGTTCGGGACGAACGACTTGACCATGCTTGTGTTGGGGATTGACCGGGACGACGCTTCGATCCAAGAGATCTATGATGAGCGGAACCTGGCCGTGCTCCGAGCAATGAGCCACGTCATCCGGGTCTGCCGGGAGAACGGCGTTACCACGTCCATCTGCGGCCAAGCACCGTCGAACTATCCCGAGGTCGTAGAGTTTCTCGTCCGTGAGGGGGCCGTTAGTATGAGTGTGAATCCCGACAAGGTGATCGAGACGAAACAGCTGGTCGCCGGGATCGAGCAGAAACTAATCCTCGAGGGTATGCGTAGGATGCGTGAGAATAACGGGGATCCGGCAGTCTTTCAGCCGCGGTGGCCGAAATAGCCACCTCGTCCATGTTCGATGAGCTCGTAGAATACGTCCGTGAGAATTATTCTCGTGCTTCGAAGATCGTCGAGCTGGGAGTAGGCAGCCGGATAGACGTTGCTGAGAGGATCAAGAAGTATCTTCCGCTTGCCGAGGTTCTCGTCATGGACAATGACGAGGCGTCCGTCCGGCGGCACGTGACGAGTCCGGTCCGGGCTGTCGCGGATGATCTGATGTCTCCCCAGACACCTATCTACCGAGATGCGACACTGGTGTACTCTATCCATCCGCCGTTGGAGATTGTTGGGCCGATGGTGGAGCTGGCGGGAAGGGTCGGTGCGGATCTCTTGGTCGTGCCTAGGTCGGATGAGCAGGAAGCCTTTCACCATTCCGACTGGCAGAAGCTGGTCCGGAATGGGAGGACGGTGGGCTGGCTGCGAATCTTCAGAAGAGAGACACTAACCTAGGGGAACTAGCCAGAGCTTCTGGAAAGGGTCTCAGGGTTTTGCGTCGCGAGGAGCAACTACTTTTGACATTTTTTGGAGAGGGGTCCCGCCAGTTGAAAGCGTTCTGGGCTTAGATTCTGGATTGTCGCGCAGAATCGGCTGGTCGAGCGTTTTGAAAATCGTGAATTAAGCCCAGAGGTCAGCGTGAAAAAGTCGCGAGCTCAAATCGCAAGCCCAGATTTGCGATCCGGGTTCATTCTGCACCCAGTTTTGTTGAACGCGAAGCGGGTTCATGATGTGAGAACGGCTCCCTTGTCTGACAGGTTCATCTTGACGAAGGCTATGTCTGGATCAGCTTCATCGTTTCCGTCCATGATGAAGGATACGACTGTCCGGTCGATTATCTTGGAACCGGTCTCAACCGCTTCTCTTACCTTCTCAGCGATCAAGCTCCGCTCATATTCGACTGTTCGCTGTGGAACCGCGATACTCCTACCCTGGCAGAAGTTGAACGCCCAGCTGAACGCTTCGTATTCCCAGAGATACTCAGGCTTTCCATCCCAGGAATGATGATTGCTCATGATGTGTCCGATCTCGTGAAGACCCGTAAAGAAACTGGGAAATCGCTTGGGGGCAGGGATGAAGATCCGCTTGCCGCCGAGGTCTGACCGCCCCCACTGAGCACCGCGGTCATGATAGTAGACGCGTATTCTGGCCTTCCTCGCTTCTCCTTCTATGATGGGTCGATAATCCATGCGCAGGGACGCCTCATATTACTGTCTGCCTATCCAGCAGGCGTTTTTGGTCTTGTCGTACCAAGAGTTGACGTACTCGCCGGTGCTGATTCTGTTGCAGACGAAGTTGGTATCGCAGTAGTCGCAGATCTCCTCGTTGCCGATGACCCAGTCGGTGCTAGGGTCCATGTCTGTCTTCAGCTCAACCATCTCTTCTGACAAGCCCTGGGTCAAAGTGTCGAACGGGTCTCTCGTGCACTGGTTGCATCCTCGTGCGCACGGATACGGCTCGACTGTGTAGAAGGGTCCGTCGGGTCCATTTATGGTGTCGTGATAGTCGCAAAATGCTCCACATGACTGGTCGCCTGATAGGGACGCGGTTGTTCCGGGCGGTAGGAAAATGTTGTAAGCACCGCCGGTCCCGAGGTTAGCTACCTTACCAGTGCCTATCCAGCCCATGAGTGCCGTTCCGGTCTGATCGTTTGAGAGCTGGGACGACGGGTCTTGTTGTATTGTGACCGGTCGGATCACCTTGCCGATTCCAACGTTGTACTGGCGTAGTCCGGCTGAGTAGCTTGGGTCTGATTCCATATGTGCTACCGCGAGTTCGAGCCGGCTGATCCACTGCGCTGAGGATGGTTTGGTATAGTATGTGCCCCAGTAGACGTCTTGCCAGGTGTATCCGTCCTGCCAGAGAGGCCCGCCGTTGTATTTCACAATGGACGATACTGCGACGGGCCGGACTCGATGATTGCAAGGCTGGGAGTAGTGCCATATCCCGGACGGCTGACGGTCATACGTGAGGTCGTAGTCGATTACTGGGATTCTCAACTGGCTCGTTGTCCCCCTCACGCCGACATGTCGGAAGCTTGTCGCGCTGGCTCCACAGAGTGGGCATGTGGAGAGAGTCTTGCAGGAATCACATCTGTTCATTGCAAATGGTGAGTACTCACGTTGCTCTTGAAAGAATTTTCCTAGTAGACTGTTACCCCTGGAGAATCTCAGTGGTTCAGACGCCGAGAAATAGCCTGTTGCCTATTCGAATTCTCAGAACAAGACATGTCCAAGTCTGAATCAACCAGCTTTGTCTTCGCGAATACTAAGGGCGACCTCGGACGCATCATCCCCCAGCTCAAGAGAACCATCAATGTAGAGTCTATAACTCCCGTCACCGGACGATTCGATCTAGTGATCCGGCTAAAGACCAACGAGCCTACCAAGGCTCTAAACACTGTCGAGAAGATCCGGAGCATCAGCGGAATCACATCCACTCAGACCGCGTTCTCAATCGAGAGCGTCACCAACGCCAAGAACAAGGAAGAGTCGAATGAGCCGCCTCTCGCCTATGCGCTCGTCAAGGTCAAGGGCAAGTTCCGTAGCGTACTGCAGAAGCTCAAGACATTCCCGAACCTCGTAGAGGCACACTTGGTCCCTGGCGAGTTTGATGTTGTCGCCTCGTTCAACGGTTTCAGCCAGGATGAGCTCATGGAGAGTTCCGTTGAGAAGCTCAACAGCATCAACGGTATTACCGCCAGCGAGACGCTCATCAGCTGGACGCCCTCCAACCGGCCACTATAAGAAAACGGAGAGCCTGGACAAGACTCTCCCGCCCCCCTCTTTGTTTCGAATCTACGAACCCCAGCGATCCCTTCATGCAGGCTGTCGATCGGAACAACAAATCCCTCCACAGACTATGAGACAGTGGGATGGTGCAAACCCAGGACTGGGATCGAACGGGCACGGTGGACCTTTGTCTGCAAAGCAAATCACTTAAGAATCGCAGAGCTTTCGCGCATCTCAGGGTCCTATGATGAAATGTAGCGAAGCGAGGACATTTCTATCCCAGCTATATGATAGGGTAGAGCCCATTACTCCTGTTCCCCCATCCGATCTGAATTACCTGTCTGTTAACGGCTATGTTCTAGTAACAACCAAGGACGATTACGAAAAAAAGGCTAACGATGTTGCAAGACTTTCCCAGATAGTTACGCAGATAGGCACTGAGAAGTCTAGAGGGGAGCAAGCGCAAGCAGCCCTACAACGGGATGTGCAAGAATCGCACTCGTTCATGTTCCATTTTGCAGGAAAGGAGGAAAAAGATGAGCTACCGCAAAGGATTCAGGAAGAAACGGCCGCGATTTCTAGTGAGGAATCCTCCATAGGGTCCATGGAGGCAAAGGTGAATGAACTCATCCAAGAAAAGTCCATGATTGATCGAATGGTGGCGTACGAGGGAGGATACTTGTCTATCACGGGTCTTGGAGTTCTTGTGTATAACGATCTCAGTGTCAGGTACTACAGGGTAGCCGACCAAGAGTTCGCTGATTTCATCGCAGAGATCAAGGCAACCTACGCAGAGTTGCGATCCATAGCCGACAAGGCCACTTCCTACGCGAGCTGGATCAGAGCTCAAGTCCCTGAGATAGAAGATCTGGAAGACTCAGAAAACGGCGATACGGGTAATGGGGTTGAAGCCCGGTCATTGTTGTGGAGCACAGGAGTAGGGCTAGCAAAACTCCAACGGGACACTGCTGAAATAAGTCGAAGGTTCAGTGAGGCCCTCTTGGCCCTTCGGACGTTCGACTCCACACTTCCCAACAGGCTCATGGCCGCAGAGATCATGGCCGCAATGGGTACTCAGGACGTTCAGAGCCTTAGACCTATCCTAAAGAATCTGGACCAGCAGCTAATGCATCAGGGTGTTCCGAAAGAGCAATCCGCAGGAGCTGCCGCCACGATCATGGCAGGCAGGAGGTTCGACGGAACCTATCCCGTCGACCGATTTGCCCAGTTTAAGCATCTGACCAAATCAAGTGAAGCTGCTTCGATACTGGCCATCATGAACGTTCCAGTCGACGGGTTAAGCTCCAAATTCCAGCAATTCAAGTCCTTGTTCACGTCCTGGGGATACATGACATCGGAGGACACGGAGATTTCCTCGGCCTTCTTGGGAATTGGGGAACTAAATGCAGACGAGGTAGAAGAGAAACTGAAGTATATTATTGAGCAGCTACAGAACTACTTGCAGTATCCGATAGTGGCAGCTGCGATTCTCGCCTCCATACCTGTGTTCGAGGCGCACGAGGTTCTCGACCTGATGGAGAAAGCAGTCACATTGCTCAATGGCTATGCTACAGGACTTGAACGGTCGGAACTGGTTGCCTTGGCAGTGAGAATGGTCCACGGAGTTCGAAACGAGATAGTAAAGGAGATTGATCCTACAGCCAAGATCACGGAAACTCCAGTACAGTTCACGTATGGACCACATCCAGGCCTCTTTGTCCGGTACTACCCGGTAATCATAGCCCACTCGTCCTATCATGCAACCTTTAGTGGTATGGGAGGGTTCCATCCAGCTCATAGTCACGGCGTCGGAGGATTTGCAGGTTGAACTGCAAAATCTTGGGAGCAGCCCTGTCAGTGTTCTTGATAGCACTGGCAATTGCGGCGAGCGCGAACTCGGTTTCTGCCTATGCGCCACAGAGCGGTGATTTCTTCAACTATTCTGAAACGACAACTGTCAACAACGGTCAGAACTCTTACGCAGGGTACACCGATCAAACCCAGACCACGGGAATGGAGAAGATGAGCTCTATCAGTGGGAGCAATGTATCAGCCACTTACAGCTATTCGTCCCAGTTTAGCAATAACCAGGGCCTGTCTTTTCCGAATGCGTCTTCTGGCAGTTACAAATGGTCAGCAAGCACCTTCACGTATGTAAACGGAACGGATAACCAGGTAGGTTACTCAAGCCCCGTATACGTCTGGTTTGCCATGAAACCTTCGCTTACAGTTGGGAGCATCTTCTACGTTCTTAATACTCAATTCACAGTGTTGTCGGAGAATTACAGTCTACAACTACCCACGGAAGGAGACAAGTACGTTCAGACTATCCAAACCAAAGGAACAGGTCAATACCAGCGGAACGACTCATACGGCCAGTTCACAGCATCGTATACCTGGTACGAATACTTTGACCCGTCCACTGGATACATCGTAGGCTACAACTATGTCGAGCAGGATAACGGCTACTATCAAGGGCAGGCTGGGAGTTTTACCTACACCGATAATCTCTACGTCACCTCAACCAGCTACAATCTGGCGCCTGCAAATCCTCCCAGTACGAACCCTCTCGTGGCGTTAGCTCCATATCTTATCGTAGCATTGATTGCCGTGATATTCGTCGTTGTGATAGCAGTCTATGCTTCGTCTCGAAGGAGACGCATGGATACTATTCCCGAGCACCCGCCTACTCCAGCCATCCCCCCTCGTGCTCCATCTTCAACGCCCTGGGAATCTAGAATAGACTTAGGCTCACAGCCACCCCCACAGGTCGTGATAAGGGATGTGGCCAAGGTAAACTGCAAGTACTGTGGAACCCTGATTCCAACCACAGCTGATACGTGCCCATACTGTGGAGCACCCAGGCGGTAGCATTCAAGCACGGGAAAGAAGCCCTGACATTAGCAATCGCCGAACCAGCACCCCTTAACCTGAGAGGGATGCCCATCAGCCTCAACGTATACGACGGCGCCGGGACAATTACTAACAAGTACTACAGACGTTTTCAGATGCCGGATTTCGAGAAGATATACCTCCCTGATGGCGTAAAGCCGTTCTCAGACGTGGTCCCGATAGGAACCAAGGAGCTCTTGATTGATGACAACAGGGGCGCCGTTGGTAGACAGCCCTACATGACCATCGACGGCACCGATTTCTATTTCTCGGTCAAGGGAATAGGGTCAACAACCAGCCCATTCAGCCGCCAGCTCCTCAAGAAGGAGGAGATCTGTAGCCTCCTCAAGACCGGTCCCACGAAGGAAAGGGTCACAAATGCGAAGGAGAAGGAGATGAAGTTCCCGAGGTATCTTACCGGGGAATTGTGGTCGAGGGGATGCCCCTATGGATCCCAAGGGCTGGAATTCGCGTCCATTGCCATGAAAGCAACGGAAATGTCAGATGCGAGCACCACATCAATTCACGGGTTTAGGATTGCCCCGCTGGTCAAGATTGTCAAGCTGCCAGAAGCCCTCCAAAAAGAGGTCACCCAGGTGTATTGGTATAGGAGGTTCAAGCAAGTAATGGTTCAGGAAATGCGGCTAATCCCGTCCAACATCAGGATCTATTTCCATTCAGACTGGACCATCGGGGATGATACCGGCGAACTCTTCGACTTCTTCCACATCGACAACAACGACAAAGCCTTGGATTTCTTGAAGAACTTCGTCAAGAGCGGAATCGCGATCCTCACCCTTTTCGTTAGGTCCATGAGCGACAACAGCAACGGGACATACAGCGGATTGGACTTCTACGATGTCTGGCTCGACAAGGATGCGGTGCTGGCTCCAGACGGGACCATCTTCTGGGCGGACCTGGAAGGACTACAGGCGATAACGATTGGGGGACGTGACAGGGCTGTCTTGGAATTCAACATCGAGGAGAAAATGGAGCATCACATCTACAGGTCGCTGTACGAATTCATGTATGCCTATGAGCAGATAGAAAGGGAGCGGGTTAGGAGGTTCGGCCACATTACTGACCGTAAGACCCAGTTCGAGTATCTCCTTAAAGATGCCCTAAGAGATGATGAAGTTGTAGACCTCCATCGCAACCAAGATAGCCTCGAACTGGTCATAGGCAACATACTCGGAGAAGAGAAACTGACCAAGAGATTCACGATCCTGGATTGGTAGCCTATGAGTTCGTTTTTACAGCACGAAGATACCCAAATGGAAATTGCATGATGTGGGAAGAGACTCGTGAGAAACAGCAGTAGCCCTCAGGTGTCCGAGGTGAAATCCACAGAGCAACTAGGTGATTTACCAAAGGGCCTATCCTTCTTTGACCCAATCCTCCATCACGAGGCCAAAGAGGCTCTCGAAGCCGGCGGCGAAGTCTATGTCTCTCAGAGTCCCGAGGGAGGCAGGAATGGCTTGTTCATATACGATGGCTTTGAAGCGACGGGAACCATCTTTACAAAATCCAGGGAAGTGTTCGACCACTTCTATCCGCTGAAGCCTTCCAGCTACATCTTCTCAGAGTATGAGGCAGCAGAACATCCGAAGGAAGCCTGGAACATCTGGCAACTCGACGTCGGTAAGGCTCCTCTGAACCACAGATTCAAGCACCATGTCAGCATGGAGCATAATGTCGAAGAAATAGAACGCTTCATGGCCGCCACGCAGCCTGAGACAAATAGGAAATGGATCAGCGTTGCCCTCAAGAATGGGGACAGATGCTTCGTTGTCAGAATAGCAAACAGGATCGTTGGTATGGCATGGATGACCATTGTAGGCGGGGTGGCAAGGTCCCACGGCCTCTACGTTGAACCTCAGTTCAGAAGAATGGGCATAATGAGAGACAATTTGCAGGCTAGGCTCATCTATCTCAAATCAAGGCACGTCCATACTCTGATCAATGAGATTCCTGAGTCTAACATAGCATCGTCCAGCCACGCTGCAAAAGCAGGAGAGAAGATTGTTGGCAAGCTCTTCCTCTATGCCAGCCCGGATCGTACAGGGTAGCGGGCCCGGTGGGATTCGAACCCACGATTTTGGGCTAACCTCGAAAGCGTAGGTCTTCGCGCAACGCCGTCTCCGAAGGCCCACGTCTTGGTCCTGGCTCGACTACGGGCCCTAGATTTTGGACACGCTAACAGGATACTATTATTCTCTTAGTCTCGAAAAAGCAATAGCTTGTGAGTCGCTCTGAATTGGATGATAAACCAGCCTTGAAGGCTGAGGCGATAGTGGACTTTCCCCGCAACATCGGCGTTCAGAGATCACCAGCCTGACCACGCAGCTCCTCATTAAACTGTATCCTAGAACGGGTCAAGTTCTCCATCGATTCAGATCCAGAAGAGTTCCTACAGTCCAGCGAATCGAAGGAGGAAAAGAGAGCGACGAGAATTGCGCGACCCGTTGTCATTTACCGGGCTTTTCATCCGGTAGCGACAAGAACGCAGCCACCTGCACAGCCGAAGCGACGAATATGATAATCAATCCGACGCCGACAACAATTGTCAGAAGCGCGCCTACGAGGAAGAGCTTCGCGGTCGTAGCAAACAGCTCCTCGCCCAGATGCGCCGCGATTGAGTCGTAACACTTCTTCACGAGAACTGATGAAAGGAGTAAGAAAATCCAAGCCACAACAAGACCTGGCAGAACCAGTCCGATCAGACTGGAGAACGAAACGAACAGACCTGAACTAGGATTTGGATTAGTGATTGATCCGATGAATGATGAGAACGCATTGAACACCAATAGGATCCCAACTATGGCTCCGATGAGAGCGAGAGACACCGCGATGGTCATGTTGCTATAGATGTCTCTGTCCTTGACAATCTCCCCGATGAACTTCACCGCGATCAGCACAAGGATCAAGCCCGCGATGGATAGCACACCTGCATTAGGAACGAATCCCACTAGGATTAGCAGCGACCCTACTGCGCCTATTCCCCTAGCCTGACGCAGAGTAGCCATAATCTTCCCTCAATTCCATTCTAGTTAATCCTTTAGATTTCCCTGCAACACAAACGGATGCGGGGCAAATGAGATTCCTACCAACGTCTCATTTATTATACATCAGACCACATTCGACCTGACATGCAGACGCAGATAGAAGTGGATAACCTGATCGTCGCTAAACGTCTGGAAGCAGAAGACTTCTCCAGCCAGCATTTTTCTGGATGGACTCTCCGAAGGTGTTGAATGGTGGGTGGCAGGATCACCTAGCATACTCCCGTGGGCGGGTGTTTTCAAGGGCCGATCGAGCATTGCCAACTGGGACAAGGTTCTCCCACACAATCTCAACTATCAAAAGTGGGAGTCAGATTGGCTGGCCAAGGGCGATACCGTCGTCGAATTCGTTCGCGCTTCCGGGATTGCCAAAGCAACGGGTCGATCATATGAGAGCGAGATTGTCCGAATCTGGACGATAAGAAATGGAAAAGTTACGAAGGTCCGGAGCTTCTACGATACAGCCGCTTATGCTATGGCTATTGATGCCCTTCGACCGGCTCGCTCCGGTGGCGACTGAGTAAGACGGGATTTGAATCGAGCGCCCTTGGACGAGCAATCGTCTTCTAGTCGGGATGAATAATCATGTTAGAAACGAGTTTTACCAGACTCGTCGGGTGCCGAGTGCCCATACAACAGGCCGGAATGGCGGCATTGGCGAATCCTGAACTGGCCGCAGCCGTGTCCGAAGCTGGACCACTGGGAATGGTCTCGGTCGGTGGGTTCCCTCCCGAGAAGGTTACACAGGAACTAGAAGTGGTCAAGAAGCGGTCGACCCATCCCTTCGGAGCGAACTTCCTGATCCCGATCATTCGGTCTGACAGTATTTCCGAGAGCCTACAGTACAAAGACTTGGACGAATCTGTTAGAGCAGCGTCCAGACTCGCAAGGCTGGTGGAGTTCTTCTACCGCGACCCCGATCCCTCGCTGATCAGGATTGTCCACGGCGAGGGAGCCTTGGCTGCCTGGCAAATTGGCTCGAAAGAAGAGGCCGCTGCTGCAATCGACGCCGAGTGCGATCTAATAATCGCTCAAGGGATAGAAGCGGGAGGACATATCCGCGGACGAATCGGACTCATGGCTCTCCTAGACCAAGTCCTATCGATGACCGACATCCCAGTAGTAGCGGCTGGCGGAATAGGCTCGGGACGAGCAATGGCAGCTGCCCTAGCGGCGGGCGCGTCCGCAGTTCGTGTTGGCACTCGCTTCGCAGCGGCTGAAGAAGCAGGCGCACACCCTGTCTACCAGAAGGCATTGATCAAGTCGGAGGCCGAGGATACTGTCTATACGGACGCGTTCTCGACCGGCTGGCCCGACGCGCCACACAGAGTCATACGTTCGAGCTTGGAAGCCGCCCAAGCATTCCGGGACGACGTGGTGGGCGAGAGGTATCTCAGGGGAAAAAGCGAATGGGCTCCAGTTCGACGACTTCAACCGGTCGCCGTGACGAAGGAGGTGAAGGGAAACGTGGACGCGATGCCTCACTGGGCTGGAGAAGGAGTCGGATCAGTGAAGGGTATTCTCCCTGCAGCCGAAATTGTGAAACAGCTTACCGTGGATGCTGAGAAGTTGCTACGACGCTGGTCCTGAAGAGAACAAATAAAGGTCGGGTCCGGTAGAAGACCGGAAACAAGACTTCTGGAAGAGTAGCAGGTCAAGTTCCGGTGAATCACTCTTATCCTTTAGCCGTTCTCACTACGAAGTGTCTTAGGAACCGTCGAATTACCCGTTCCATTCCTCGCACCTCAGGCATCGCCTGGCCGAATATGGCCACAAAGTCCGAATGGTACTGTTTTGCTAGCTCAGTATCGGATAGAAAGGTGGCGTTTTCAAAGTTCGCATCCTCCGCTCGCTCGGTATAATTGTAGCTCCCCCATTCTACAGTCTTTCCATCAACAATTATGAACTTGTTGTGCATAATACCCCCAGGTGGAGAAATCAGGCGAGCTTCTGCCCCCGCCTTCTCTAGCTGGTCATGAAGGGTAGCTTGCTGTCCCTTTGTCTCTGACTTGTCCAGGACCAAAGAGACCTTGACCCCGCGTGTGATCGCGTCCGACAGAGCCTTCGAGACATTCTCGTTCGTGAAGGCATATGCGGCCATCTCTATACTTTGAGCGGCGGCGCCTATCATCGAGATGATCTGTCGTTCTACGCCCCCATTAGGGGAGAAGAGTGGAGCGATTGTCTGAGCTGATGATTTCGCTTCTGCTAGGGTTCGTTTTGCCGAGGAACTCTGAGATTCTTCTGCTGGCTCCTCCAAATGTTCTGGGACAGAGGATTCTTGGACCCTGGTCGGTAAGGGGTGTGTCTGGGCTGTTTTTGGAAATGGTTTGAGAGTGACCTTGGCACCGGTCTTCCCTTCTAGTGAGAGGAAGAGTTCGGTTCGATTTCCGGATTTCCATGCACCTTCAATCCAGAGTTCAATAGAATCGACGTTGAGGTCTTTGAACCAGTCTAGAAGCTCGTCTAGCTTCAACCTGAGCCCTTTGAAGGGCGTTGCTCCTACCACTTGAGCTGCCGGGTTCTCTGGCGGCCTGAAAACCAGAACTATCTCGTCTTCGCCACTCGGCCGACCTTCTCCCAGCGCGCTCATGGCCCTATCTCCTCTCAAAGCGTCTCTTGAATAGTCGATTGAAACCGTGAGTGCCCTGCTTGAGTTTACGCATCAGAAGCGCGCAGGTCTTCTCTCGAAGAGACGTAAGACAGGCAGTCTAAGTCACCGGTCTCAACCAGAACCCTAGTTCGAGTTATCCGAGGTCGTAAACTCTCCGAGAGTTGTCGAGGCTGCAACTTTCCTACCAAAACTTCGTTCTCAGCTTGATAGCGCTGGGTCCTGAAACCCGGGTTTTAAGGCTCGAGCCGAGAGATGATTATTAGTTGGAAGCTCTGTCAATCGGAAAGGTGTCAATCACCTCGGCGACGGAGAAGATAGGTGTGATTGTATAGTGGCCGCCTGCATTGAAGTCCAGTACGTTACGAAGTCCTACGGAAAGACTGTCGCGCTTGGCGATGTATCCTTCTCCATACCCTGTGGAGAGAGATACGCTCTATTGGGTCCGAATGGCGCAGGCAAGTCAACTACCCTGCGGCTTTTGGTGGGCCTCTTGAAGCCTGATACCGGGACGATTAGAATAGACGGTCATGAGCCCTTCAGTCCAGAGGCCAAGTCGACCCTCGGGTACCTGCCAGAGGATGCGACGCCGTACAGGACACTGTCAGTCCGAGAGAATCTAGAATACATCGCCGCTCTACGCGGAGTCAGAGACGTAGCCGATGCTACAAACAGGTTCCTAGACGAGCTAAGCCTCCGCGAGTACGAACGTGCCAAAGTTGGCAAGCTATCTCGCGGTAACATGCAGAAACTCTCCATCGCTCTCGCGCTCGTCCACAATCCCAAGATCGTCCTACTCGATGAGCCACTCAACTATCTCGACATACCTACACAGGAGAGAGTGTTCAAGATGCTAAAGTCACTAGACTCGACACAGATCGTCTCAACACACATCATGTCGATCGCCACCCGCCTTACAAACAAGGTCTTGATGATCGCCAGAGGCAAGATCGTCTGGAACGGGACAATCGACGCACTCAAAGCCATGGAAGTAGGAGATGAGCCAATAGAAAGTGTCGTTGCTAGGCTGATGACCAGTGCTTCCTAAACTCGTCAAGTTCGTTCTCCTGACAAGATTCTCCAGGCCCCTACTCGTACTCGTTGCCTTCTTTCTCATTTATGATACCGTGATAAGAGCATTCACGAGCGGAAACGCCCCAGAGTTTTCTGGTGGATTCTCCTACTACGCAGTCGGCTCCTCGATATTCTTCGTAGTCATGAGCCTGCTCTTTGGAGGACTCTTCGTAATGAAATCCGACAGGGACTACCTGCTGACACTTCCGTTGCGACGAAGAGACCTCAGCATCTCACTCTTCATCGCACAATTCGTGGGCTCAGGAATCACGATCCTCTTCCTATACGGCTTCTATGTAGCCGGCGCTGGCGATCTCGAAACCACGATCATCTTGGTCGTCAACTTGGTCTTACTGGCCTGTCTAGTGACCTCGTTGGGGGTGATTTCCAACATTCTCCAAACGTGGAAGAGAGTTGCTCTAGCTGTTGCTCTCGGCCTCTGGTGTTTCTCCTCGATCCTCGGCTTCGCCTTTACACCCGTCTCCTCGTTTACGGGAGAACTTGTCTACGGAAGCATTGTACTATTCGCGGTAGCAGCTATCGCGGTACCTGTTGCACTGAGGGAACTCGCCTATCTCGAACTGGGCTCTATCAGGAGTCTGCTGAGAGCTACTAGCTCGGAATACAAGAAGAACATGAGCTTCGTGGGTAAAGGACCGATACGGGCGATATACTCCTACCACTTGTCATTCCTGGAGCTGATGGGAAGGGTCAATATTGGCGGGTCCACAAGCTACAGGGCTGCCCGGGTTAGAACATCGACTGTCCTTGTCGTCTCCATTGTAGCCGCCGCGGTCTATCTGTTTCTGACGGGACTATCACCATTCACTCGTTTGCCTTTTAGACCAGCGGTCTTAGTCGTTCCGGTTTTCATGGGGATAATTACCCTCGTATTGATGTCTCAGGGAACCCTCTCGAACGAGAGAGGATGGTTGGCCTTCACGGCCATGGACCCTGCAACCTACATTCGCCATCTTCTCTTCTCCAGGGTCATTTCGGCTCTTGCGATAGTAGGTCCGTTCGGAGTAGCTGACATAATCCTAGCCTTGCTGGGAACACGGACAGGGGGGAGCTCTGCTATAGTGCTCCTAGTCACAGTTCCTTCAGCATCTATCTTAGCCGCTTATCTTGTGGCGAGACTGGGCGCGGTACAGCAAGTGAGGGAGGAGGGAATGATGCCGGGGCAGTTCGACCTCAGACAATTTCTCGTTATTCTTCCAACCTATGTCGTTGTCGGGCTCATTTTTGTCTCTGAGATATCGCAGACTGCTTCGATAATCATAGCGGCTTTCCTAACAATAGTCGCGACGTTGTTGATGAGTATTGACAGGGTATGGAGAGGGATAGCATACCGTTTGACTGAGAGAGGCTTCGTGTGACCAGGAACTCTCAGTCTGCATACTTGTAGTGTCTGTAGCCTTCCGCAGTCACGTCGATCAGTACGAACTCGTTTTCAGGCTCGGACACGAACCTTCTCGCCTCCGGCAAGGGTCTTCCCTCGTGAAGCGCCTCATACTCGGCCAGTGATACCGGCCTTCGATGATGCAGTTTCTCTGCGTGGCCAAACCCCTTTGCCACTGTCTTCCATTCTTCTTGGATGATCCAGCTTGACGCTTTGGCCTTGGAACCACTACCATAGTTTCCTGAGCCCCCTCTCTTCCCGACTAGATCTGCATCCTTTCTCGCCTTTGTTTCTAGGAGCATTGATAGGCAACTCTTCTCCGATGCTGAGTAGCTGTTGCCGCTCTCTCTCGCGTGAATAAGGCCTTCAGCGACCTTGTCGTTGTATTCTGCTTGGAATCTGGATGTCTCCATGAATTGTCTCATGTAGTCGGATTCAGCCTTCTCGAACTCCTCTCTCTTCTTGAACCCGGCTGGTTTAGGCTCTGTTCCTATTTTCTTGACGATCTCGTCCCAACGGGAGAGACCTCTCCAGAAGTGCCGTAACAAGTATGCGAACCCTTTTTCCGCCATCTTTGGATAGGGCACGTGGAACGACATCGGTCCGAACTGATCGATAAGGGATTCTCCAGGTCCCGGGCTGACAAGGCCAGAGGATATTGCCTGTTCGGCCCAGTTGTCAACGGCGCCCTCCATGGCTTTGAGATAACATTTCTCCGAATGCTTGCCGTGGACGACCGCGGTGGTTGAGAACAAGGGTCTCCAGAAGTCGTCTTCGTCCTCCATGTATGTACCGATCACATTGTCGAACGAGAGCAGTCTCGGGTTTTCCTTTATGAGGAGTGCTACCGCGCCTGCGCCTTGGGTAGATTCTCCCGGGGTATTCAGGGGATACTTGGCGATGTCTGTTGAACAGACGATGCTGCACCTCCCGTTGCTGCGTCCTGCCCATGCCCAGTCCAGCGAGCTCTCCAACGCATCGGCCGTGCTTACGCAGGCG
>Ga0137379_10001886_pt1 | contig 19310 bp, 18 predicted proteins | sample SagtaG_18_FD_104812 | JGI IMG/M metagenome (GOLD analysis project Ga0137379, IMG submission 104812) | Vadose zone soil microbial communities from Sagehorn Ranch, Mendocino, California, USA - Sage2_L_80_16 metaG | ecosystem: Environmental > Terrestrial > Soil > Vadose zone | place: USA...
CCGCAAGTACAGCCAAAACCGTCACTGCATACAAAGCAAAAGCCACCGGCGTCCACGGAATCAGCAGAGACCAGAAGGCGCAGAGCGAGTTCATCTGATAGGGACGAGGCTCGAGCATGGGCAGAACGTCTGCCACATGCAGTAGAGCGCGCAAGTAGTCGCTCATGACCGGCGTGCCATAGTAGAGCCAGCCGATACTGAGTTGGGCTAGAGCTGCCAGGATCGCGGCGGCGACCATCTTCCATTCGCGTGAGAATAAGAAAATGACCGCGGCGGCCAGGCCCAGTTGCGGTTTGAAAATTAGAGATCCGATCGCGAGACCGGCGAGGTAGGGCCGATTTCTGCTGAGGGCAAGAAATGCAAGGGTAAAGCAGAGGAGAGCAACAGTCGAGGTCTGGCCCCACAAAATCAAGTGAAAGAATCCGGGGAAGGCGAGGGCTGAGACGAGCACGGTCCAGGGTTCCACGCGCAGATTCGGGCATTGCTTCCAAACCAGATAACAACATGCTCCGTAGACGAAGGCATTCAGCAAGAGCCAGATTGTTAGCGCCGTCAAATAGGACATTCGGGCAAAAGGGGCGAAGAGTAACGAGACTTGAGGGCCGTAGAGCGGGACATATAGATTGCCGGCAGCTTCGGGCACGAGTTTTCGCAGGAGCGCAGCTTGGGCTTGTATGTTGTAAAGCAAGTCTCCGCGTTTTTGCAGGACGATATTTCCGAGCGTGTAGAAGTGTAGGAAGTCCGTCCCTTTGATGAGACCGTTGCGATCGCGCAAGCCCGGGTTGGACATGTCGATGGCATAGACCGTCCACAAGCAGATTGCCAGCAAAAGCGCGTGGGCGCGGATTCGCCTTGGGGTGAGCCATGATGCGGTCAATGTTTTGGCTCGCCGGAAAGATAAGGAGATAGCTTGGGCGGAGAGTCATCTCCATTGAGGAGCCATACTCTTCGAGCTGGGAAATAGCGCAACAATTCCTGATTTTTATCATCGCCCATATCGCGCGCCCAGACGACTTTGGAATGGTCAATATCGGCGGCGTTGTAAACCCATTCCCAGTCCACATCGTGTCGGGGCCCGTAGCGCACGATCACCAACTGCTCACCGGGTAAGTGCTGCAATTCACGCAGCACAGCAGCACGGTCCAGGTTTCCTCTGGGCCACGCCGGCTCAATTTGTACATGTGCGGCTGCGGCGGAGACACGCAAAACCACCATTGCGATTGCAATCAGCGGAATGACCCGAATTACGGAGAGGCCGATCCCTTGGCCATGCCATCGCCAAAACCGCATGTGGCGCATGCATTGGATGAGTACGATATAGATCAAGCCAGTAGCGGGCGCGACGTAATGCGGCATGGTCCATGTTTGTACTGCAAGTCCAGCAAAGAAGACGGCGCTGGCGATCAGTGTAAAACGCATCTTGCGGTCTCGCAGAATCCACGGAAACGCCAACAGCGGAATCGTGAGTATTGGGCCAAAATAAAACTTCCACGATGAAACCAGCTTGTCGAAAGTCCGGCTGAGAGCTCCGCGCCAGGTTCGGTTTTGCTCAAATTGGCGAAGTTCCCAACGATAGAAGTCACGCATAACCACGTCGTGATACTCGGGTTCGGGCCGCGGTGATTGCCAGAGGAAATAAGGCGCGGTGGCGTAGGTTCCACGGTTCACCTGGTAAGTCATGCGGAATGGGCTGCCTGTGACGCGGTAATAGTAATAACCCGTAGCCGCACCGCCGATGGCAAGGACAAGCAGAATTGGCAACACCACGCGGCTTAACAAAATTTTCGGTTCGGGATGGTTTCGCCGGTTGATCCAGATGATCATCGCCACTGCTACCGACAAGCTGAATATCAATCCTTCATACGGACGACTGTTGGCAAGGATTGTGAGTCCGAGCGCCATCAGTAAAGAATCGCGCACACGCAGGTACTGTTTCAGCCGCGGCAGTGATCCTAGGACCAGGGCGCCTCCGAGAGCGGCGAGTGAACCGGCCCAGTAGGTATTCATCCAATAACTCAGAATGCCGAACCGAAGCATGGCCAGCATTCCTCCGAATAACGCCCACCCTGGGGGGAACCACGCCTGGATCATCCAGCACAATGCAGAACACATGACGGTAGTGATGATCCACTGTCCAATCCAGGGATGCCCGAGGCGTTGGCCGGCCGCGAGCACCAGTCCTTGTCCCGGCGGATACATACTCATGTAGGTCGGTTGCTGGATGATGTGGAAACTTTCGAAGTGTACCCACATGGGGTGCGTCGGATTGGTTACTCGGCCATGCGCGAAAGTATCGGCGGACAGCAGGTAACTGAATTCATCGTTCCAATGCGGCTCGGGAATCCCGAGCACCGGAATGAGGGCGGCGCGGATGGTGAGAACTGAGAGTCCGACGAGTATGACGGAAAGGTTTTTTCTTCGCGCCAACCGGTCAAAACCACGTTGCAAGGAGGCAAACCCGGAAGGTGGCTGCGATATTGGAGACGCTTTCCGTCGTGACAGAAAGATCATTGCCGCAGCCGCAATAATCAACACGGTCTCGGTGATCTGTATTAGTGACGAGGCCAGGCGGGCGTAGAGGCCGTCCATAGCAAGCGATGCCGATTGTAAAAAATCCGCGGAGGATTATTTTTCTACCGGTTCTTCTTCTCCAGTCAGCTTGTCCATGATGCCAGCGGCTACATCGATCATTTCCTGATCGACGGTACGGTTGTTGGCGATGGCATCGGCGAGGGGTATGGAAACGATCTTATTACCGCGCAACGCTGCCATGTAGCCAAACTCGCCGCGATGGACCATGTCGATTGCTCCCAGGCCGTAGCGGGTGGCCAGCACTCGATCAAAAGCGCTGGGAGAACCGCCGCGCTGAATGTGTCCCAGCACGACGGTTCTAGTTTCGAATCCGATACGCCGTTCGATTTCGCGAGCCAGAATATTTCCGATTCCGCCCAATCGCGCGTGACCGAATTCGTCCTTCTCCGTGTCCTGCACGATGGGGGCGCCGCGTTTCGGATCCATATCAGTGGAAAATTTTGCTCCCTCGGCAACGACCACGATGCTGAAGTAGCGTCCGCGAGCATGGCGCAGGCGAATAGTCTCGGCAACTTTATCGACATCGAAGGGGCGCTCGGGAATCAGAATCACATCGGCGCCGCCGGCGATGCCGCTGTGGATGGCAATCCAACCAGCATCGCGACCCATCACTTCCACCACCATGACACGGTTGTGAGCCTCCGCAGTGGTATGCACGCGGTCGATGGCCTCGGTGACGACATTGACCGCGGTATCGAATCCGAAAGTGTAGTCGGTGCCGGCGAGATCATTGTCGATCGTCTTGGGAATGCCTACTACTTTCACGCCTTTTTCATGTAGTTTCTGAGCGACCGAAAGGGTGTCGTCCCCGCCAATTGCGATCAGCGCATCAACGCTGTGCTTTTTCAAAGTGGCAATGCATTTTTCCAGGCCGTCAGGCTTTTTAGCGGGGTTTGTGCGTGACGTGCGCAAGATCGTACCGCCTCGGGGCAGGATTCCTCCTACACTCGAGAGATCGAGCGGCATGCTCTTATCTTCCAGAAGACCGCGCCAGCCCTCTAGAAATCCGACAAATTCGTCTTCGTAATGGAAGCTGCCTTTGCGCACGATGGCACGGATCACTGCGTTCAAACCGGGACAATCCCCGCCACCGGTCAGCATCCCGACTTTCATCGCCTGCTCCTGTCGTCCGTCCTGAAGTAGAGCGCTCCGAACTCTGCAATGAATGCAAGGGCGCCTTGCGGATACGCTTCAGGTGCATTCAGTGGGACGGAGCATTAAAGATTACCATTAACTCGTCCGCTTGGCGTAGGAGGGGCTAGAGCCCTTTACCGGTCATTAGTCGTTCGTCGTTGGCGGTTCGCTACCGACCAAGGACCAACCACCAACGACCGCGGGAGCCTCGCTTGCTGATTGCGCGAAGGCGCAGGATTGGCCACAATAATTGGGATACTCTTCGAACCCATGCCTAAACCGCTCCGAATTGTGATGTGGATCGGCATTGCTCTTTTGGGCGCGCTGGCCGTGGCCACGATTGCGCTGCGACGTGGTGAGCAGATCAATGCCATGTGGCTGGTAGTGGCTGCTTTTTGTAGCTTTGCGTTGGGATACCGGTTCTACAGCAATTTTATTTCAGCCAAGGTTCTTGCCTTGGACGAACAACGCGCCACGCCCGCGGAGCGCTTGGAAAATGGGCGCGATTTTGTTCCCACCAACAAGTGGGTCGTGTTCGGTCATCACTTCGCGGCGATTGCAGGACCAGGACCGCTGGTCGGCCCGGTGCTCGCTGCGCAATTTGGCTATTTGCCCGGAACCCTGTGGGTGCTGGCGGGTGCGGTGTTCGGAGGCTGCGTACAAGATTTTGTGATCCTGCTTTTCTCGATCCGGCGGGATGGAAAATCGATGACCGAGATGGCCCGAGAGGAAATTGGGCGGGTGGGCGGTTTCGTCGCTTACCTGGCGGTCATCAGCATCATCATCATACTTCTAGGCGCGGTGGCATTGATCGTGGTGAATGCTCTGAAGGCGAGTCCCTGGGGAGCTTTTACCATCGCGATGACGATTCCCATCGCGCTGCTCATGGGGCTGTACCTGCGGCGCCTGCGGCCTGGAAAAGTATTGGAGACATCTGTCCTGGGATTCGTCCTGGTAATGCTAGCGATATGGGGAGGACAGTGGGCATCACAGACACCGAGCGTGGCCCGGGTGTTTACGCTCACCGGCCCCACACTGGCAATTCTGATCATCATTTACGGATTTGCCGCTTCCGCTTTGCCCGTATGGCTGCTGCTGGCGCCACGCGACTATCTCAGCACCTTCGTCAAACTAGGAACGATCGCTCTGCTGGCCTTGGGTATCGTTGCGCTGCGTCCCACATTGCACATGCCGGCTTTGACGCGATTTGTCGACGGCAGCGGTCCCGTATTTGCCGGGAGCATTTTTCCATTTGCTTTCATTACGATTGCTTGTGGCGCAATCAGCGGGTTCCATTCGCTGATTGCCAGTGGCACGACACCCAAGCTGATCCGGCGAGAGTCCGAAGCCCGCATCGTGGGTTACGGCGCGATGCTGGCGGAGTCCACGGTGGCGATCATGGCGATGATTGCAGCTTGCGTGCTCCAGCCGGGAACTTATTTCGCGATCAACAGTCCGGCGGGCGTGGTGGGCCAAGCTCCGGAAGTAGCGGCGGCGACCATTACGGCATGGGGATTTCCTGTAACCGCGGCCGAGATGCATTCACTAGCACAGGCGGTGGGTGAGCAGACACTGTTCAACCGCACCGGCGGCGCTCCCGCATTTGCGGTTGGCATGGCACATATTTTTTCCAATAGCCTGGGCGGACAAGCAGTGATGGCGCTCTGGTATCACTTTGCCATTATGTTCGAGGCGCTTTTCATCCTAACCATTCTCGATGCCGGAACCCGGGTGGGCCGATTCATGGTGCAGGACGCACTGGGCCACATATGGAAGCCACTGGGCCGCACTAGTTGGTATCCCTCAATCGTGGCTACTAGCGCGTTGGTAGTCGCCGCCTGGGGATTTTTTCTCTGGCAGGGCGTGAAAGATCCCGTAGGCGGAATTAATTCTCTGTGGCCGCTGTTTGGCATCTCCAATCAATTGCTGGCGACCGTGGCCCTTTGTGTGGCGACTACGATCATCATCAAGATGGGTAAAGTCCGTTACGCCCTCGTCACGTTGCTGCCGCTTGGCTGGTTGGTTTCCGTGACCTTTACCGCGGCCTGGCAAAAGATTTTCGATCCCAGCCCGCGCATCGGTTTCCTGGCACATGCTCGTAACCTCGCGTCTTCTCCGACACAAGAAGCCTCTCGGCTAATCTTTAATGATCGGCTCGATGCCATCGTAACTGGCTTCTTACTGGTCATGGTGGTGCTGATACTGCTGGAATCGGTTTTGGAGTGCGTAAAAGTACTCTCTGGCCGCAAACAGGCCGGGGTAAAAGAAACTCCATTCGTGGCGAGCCGATTCGCCACCGAGGAGCAGGGATGATGCGTCTGCGAGAGATGGTGAATGTTGTACTGGCGATGCTGCGTGAAATTTTTGATGAGTCTGCGTATAGGCGTTTTCTGGAGCGAAAGCAGATGGTTTCTTCCTGCAAAGCCTATGCAGAATTTGTGCAGGAGAATGAACTTTTACGAGCGCGACGGCCGAGATGCTGTTGAAGAAGAAGAGGTCAGCATTCAGCATTCAGCCAATCGGGCTGGTGGCACTACCTTATGCTGGACGTCATCATCTCAAACTTGAGATAGACTCTCACTTATGCGGGTCCTGGGCATTGACTGCGGAACCGAGTACACCGGCTACGGTGTGGTCGAGCTTGGTCATCACGGCGTGCTGATTTGTTTGACTTGTGGCGCGATCAAGCTTTCTACCCGCGACGCCATGGCCTCGCGTTTAGCCACCATTTTCGAGGGGTTGAGCGGAATCATTACTCAGCAACGACCGGATAACGTGGCCATTGAAGATGTTTTTTACGCATTGAATGTGAAATCGGCACTCAAGCTCGGTCAGGTGCGCGGCGTGGCGATGCTGGCTGCGTCCAAGGCTGGACTGAGTGTGTCGGAGTATTCGCCTCTTTCCATCAAGTCCGCGGTTGTGGGATACGGCAGAGCGGAGAAGCAGCAGGTACAGCACATGGTTACGCGACTGCTGAATTTGACCGAAACCCCGGAACCCGCGGACGCGGCCGACGCTCTCGCCATTGCCATCTGTCATCTGCATACCTCGGCAACACTGGAACGGCAGCGAGCCGTGGCGCGCTGAATGGCGCCGCTCAGAGCACCCGCAATTCATTTTTGGCATAATTTCTACTTAATGAATTGCGACCAATTTCGACAATCACGGAAGCTCTCGCGGTTTCAAACAGTAGTATTGTTCTGTCTGGTCTTGTCCTTCCATTCTTCTTTGAGGGCTGAGCAGCAGCCTCGAATCACCTTCGACTTTGCTTTTCCGGGATCGGAACCAGATCATTACGCAATTTCGATTTTCGCCGATGGGCACGCCACCTACGACAGCCACGTTAATACAAGACAAGGATCGGAAGAAGATGACTTTCATTTCGACTTTACGATTTCCCCGTCCGATCGCACTCGCATTTTCGATTTGGCAAAAAGAGCCCATTACTTTGAAGGAGAGGTCGATTCGAAGAAGCGCGGGATGGCTTCGACCGGCGTCAAGACCTTGAAGTACACTGACACTGAGAAAAACACGCAGGCGACCTACAATTATTCGCGAATTCCAGCTGTACAAGAGCTAACCGATTTTCTGCAGAGACTTTCGACAACTCTGGAATTTGGGCGGCGGTTGGAGTATGACCACCACTATCAGAAGCTGGCACTGGATGAGGAGCTGAAGAGAATGGAAGAGATGTCCAAGCAGAATGGCCTGGAAGGGTTGTCGGCCGTCTCGCCCATCCTGGAGAAGATTGCAGGGGACGCCTCCGTCGTCAACCCGGGGCGAGTGCGAGCCCAGCGACTGCTCGCAGCAGGACGTAAGGAATCTCCTTAAGTGATTGAATAGAAACCAGAAGCTGCGGGAGTTCTTGCCGACGGTCGCAGGCTCTCGAAAGAACAGTTCGGAGTGATTGGTTCCCGGCTCTCAGCCTCTTTGACTATTTGTTGACAACCCACCATCCGGTGGAGTGTTCTAATTAATAAAGGGCAGCTCTCGGGAGGCGTCACATGTCCATTCGAAAACCCTGGATGCATTTATTCGTGCTGGTAGCGCTGGCAGTTCCATCTTTCGCGGACTCGCAAGTTCGCATTGTCCGCCTGAGCGACGTGGAAGGCAACGTTCAAATTGATCGCAATACGGGTCAAGGGTACGAAAAAGCGTTTCTAAATCTGCCGATTACCCAGGGAGTCAAGCTTCGCGCCAATGCGGAAGGGCGCGCGGAGATTGAATTTGAAAATGGCAGCACGCTTCGCATCATTCCCGGAACAGTCATCGAATTTCCCGAACTATCCATGCGGGATTCCGGCACGAAAGTCACGACGGTGAAACTGCAGGAAGGCACTGCTTATCTGAACTTCAACGGCGCCAAGAGCGATGAGTTCACCCTGAACTTCGGACGCGAGAAAATGGTGCTCACGCGCTCGGTTCACTTGCGTGTGGCAATGGGTGATACAGACGCTACACTGGCAGTTTTCAAGGGCGACGTAGAAGTCACAGGCCCATCCGGTTCGGTGCAGATGGGCAAAAAGCAAACGGCAACTTTCGACTTGGCGGATCAGGACCGCTACACTCTGGCCAAGAATCTGGAAAAAGATCCATACGATGACTGGGATAAACACCAGGAGGAATACCACCAGCGCTATCTAACCAGTTCCTATAGAAACTACTCGCCTTATGCCTACGGCATGAGCGATCTGAACTACTACGGAAATTATTTCAATGCGCCGGGTTACGGCACGCTGTGGCAGCCATACTTTACCGGTGCGGGATGGGATCCGTTCATGAACGGTTCCTGGGCTTGGTATCCGGGTTTTGGTTATACCTGGGTGTCTTCGTATCCCTGGGGATGGACGCCTTACCGCTATGGTTCCTGGGTAAACGTTCCGGGTTACGGATGGGCATGGCAACCCGGCGGTTCAAGTCTGGGATGGAATACGGTTCCGAGAGTTATCAATCCTCCGCGGCAGTTCACGCCGCCACAGCCACCAGCAACATCGGCACACAACACGATCGTGGTGCAACGCGGACCCTCTGTGACCCCGCCAGGATCTGGTAACAAGGTCGTAATCCGTGGCGACTCTGCTGGTCTGGGGATTGCGCGGGGCAGCATCCGCGATTTGGGCAAAGTGTCGCAACAGGTGAGGCAGGAAGGGTCTGTCACTACGAAGGTCCACAGCGAGCCTATTCGAACGTCTCCCGTGATGTCGGCTTCACCGGCACAGCGGGGAGCAAGTGCGTCAGGGTCGTCGGCATCGCGAACGACATCGCCGGGATCTCGGGTTAGTTCGCCGCGGATGAGCAGTCCAGCGCCTCGATCCGCACCGCCTTCGCGTTCTGCTCCAAGTCCGCATACGTCGCCTCCGCATAAGTAACGGAGACGTTGATATTCGGAGTTTTGGCGTTCGCCACCAAAAACAAAAGGAAGGATCTAAATCGATCCTTCCATGAACATTCCTATTCGGTCAGTTTCAGGCAGCCCGCTTAGGTCTCTTCTGGTGTGTCCTTTGTTTTCCCTCCGCTTGCCCGGATCCTTCGTCAGCCTCTACATTGATCTGCTTCGCCAGTTCGGTAAGCTTCTCGTCCGTTTCCTTTTCTTCTTCGAGGGTTTCCGCAAGTAACGAAGCATGCTCAGATTCGCCCAACTCTTCCGCAAACGCGCGCACTGTCCCATATGCAGCAATCTCATAATGCTCCACACGTTGAGCAGCACCTATTAATGCGGCATCCAGCAGAGCACCTTCAAAGTCTTCTTCCATTATTTCCGAGCCTTCCTCTATCAAACCTTCCATACCTTTGCACTTCTTTCCCTTGGGACTTTCATCAAGCATTTCGAAAATTTGCTCCAGACGTTGTACGTGGCTCTTGGTCTGTTCAAGATGCTCCTCAAACCCAACTCTCAGCTCCTCCGAAGAAGCAGCTTTGGCCATCTTGGGTAGAGCCTTCACAAGTTGATTTTCTGCGTTGTAGAGATCCTTCAGTTCGTCGACATAAAGCTCTTTCAATCCTTCGTTTGGCACGTCTTCTCCTAAAAAGTGATGTACTCGGCTTTTTGATGCGGTCGCAGCTATTCGTGACCGAGATTGAGGATACGCTCACGGATTGTCCGATAACGAACTGTGAATTTCTTTTCGGAATCGCTATCCACGCCAGTATCTGAGCTGCTGCAATGCGAGGTTGGCTGAGGGGCATATCAAAACGGATGTTCCGCCAGAGTGAGCGGCTGCGTTAGGCTCATAGCCGAGTAGCACAACCGAACTCAGCTCGATTTCCGCTTCGGTAGGCTTGAACCCTGAACACCTTCTACCCAGTTCAGCAATTCATCTCCCGTCATGAAGTTCAAAATACGATCGCGTTTAATACCGCCCAGGAGAGCTGCGGCAAGCCCAAGCTCTAGAAATGCAAGCTGCCATTGCCCGTGAGAATCGGTGCCGCTAGCTTTACGAGGCTTATATTCACGTCTTGTCGAAGTTTTACACTAAAACGCGATTTCGGATGCTCGCTCGAAATTCGGTACACTGATAGTGGTTGGGCTTCGTGAAAGAACGGGTTACGTCGCGATTGGCCCCGTAGCTCAGATGGATAGAGCAGCGGTTTCCTAAACCGAAGGTCGGGTGTTCGACTCACCCCGGGGCTACCATTTGTTTCAAGCACTTCCGGTGAATTATCAGACTCGCCCACGACTTCCAGTTGCGCCGGTGTTGCATTTTGTTGCGGACTTGTTTTTTCGTCGAGACGATCCACCCAAGCGATGTTCGCGCTGGGGACCAGATGCCCATAGAGATCCACGGTGATCGCGATCGAGGAATGCCCGAGCTGATCGCGCACATAGGCTAGGCTGGCACCATCCTGAATAAGCTGGGTGGCGAACGTGTGTCGAAGATCGTGGATGCGGAAATGCCTGAGACCAGCACGCTCGATCGCGGGAAGGAAGTAACGAGTATAAACATTGCTCCCATCCAATACACTGCCTGCTTTCGATGGGAAAACCAACTCGTCCACGATGTTGCCCTGTCCTTTCAGATATGCCGCGAGAAGGCGCCGATCGCGTAGGCCGATCAAGGCCCGGCGAAGCTGCCGGGACAAATCGACACGGCGCGTTTTGTTGCTCTTCGGCGTAGTAAATTTCCCCGCCACAAAATTGCGCCGCACCCAGATCGAGCGATTGGTGTCTTCTTCGCTTTCGCCGAATTGGATGTCACCCCAGCGCAGGGCCAGCACTTCGCCTCGCCGCATCCCTGTACGCGCGAACGTTAGGAATAGTGCGTATTGCTCCGGGCAGACCTCCTGGACCGCACTCAAAAAGCTTTCCAGTTCAGACTTTGTGAGGGCCACTGGCTCCACGCGGTACGTTGAAGATCAGTCGATCAAAGCCGCACAGGAAGATTCTCCTCGCAGCCGTGCCCTGAGCTTCACGATGGCGATGTTACAGAGGCGGTTTGCGTCCAGTGTGTACGCCGTTCGTCGCAGCCTTGAGCGCATGCGTGACAAGAGGAAGAAGATTCTGGAAGACCCTCGTGACTACCTGCGAAAGCAGATGGAGATTCCAGAGGACTTGGACGATCTGCCCGAAGAGGAGCGCGACGAATACATAGAGGCAATCGAAAACGCCGCGATCAGTTTTGATCCGACCTTGCTTAAGGAGGAAATTCTCCAGATCGGCAGACTGATCGACCAAGCTCGGGCGCTGGAACATCGCGAGGTTGAGTCCAAACTCGTGAAGCTCAAGAAAGTGCTTGCCGAACAGGAAATCTTCTCGAACCCGAACATGAAGTTGCTTGTCTTTACTGAGCATAAGGACACTCTCGATTACCTAGCTGGAGATGGACAAGACGGACGCCCTCTCGGCAAACTGCGAGAATGGGGTCTTAGGGTAACTCAGATTCACGGTGGGATGAAGATTGGAGATCGAGATACACCCGGTACTCGAATCTACGCCGAACGCGAATTCAGAGAAGAGGCGCAGATTCTAGTCGCAACAGAGGCCGCAGGCGAGGGAATAAACCTTCAATTCTGCTGGTTGATGATTAACTACGACATCCCGTGGAACCCAGTCCGGCTGGAACAGCGTATGGGGCGCATCCACCGTTACGGGCGTCCAAACTCAATGTCCCGTTCACAGTCCTCCGGCGTGTACTCGTCCTCGTCCGGCTCTATGGGCAGCGACTCGGTCATTTCTTGTGCCAGTCGTGCAGCCTCTTCTTCGGCCTCTTTGGCGAGGCGATCCATTTCTGCCTCGTACTCCTCGAGAGTCTGCTCAGGTGCAGGTCGATCTGGTGCATCGGGCGTTTGCGCCATAGCATCAGCCACGAGAGGGTTCTCTTCGTTTTCGGGGAGGAGGCTCACGAAGGTGTCTTCGCTCATGATGTTTGATCTCCAATCATATTGATGTGTGTCGATGTACATTGGAATGTAAATCTTTGGTAACTCGCTAGACGGCTGGCTAGACGTGCTAGAACCACATGGGTTGAGAAGGCCAAGCGGCAGATCAGAACGGTGAACGGACATTAACAAGGTGAAACCGAGTGCAGAGATGAAATGTAGCAGCGTCTAGAACGTCTAGCCAAGCCCATCGGCCTTAAAATCCCGTCCATCACGACATCCCCACGCTTTTTTAAAATCTTTTCAGCCGGAGTACCTGCTCGGATAATCTAATTATTAAGAGCAGCCAGATCGCTTCTCCAGCGCGGGTTTCAGGCTTCCGTTTCGGTCTAAAGCACATTTCCTGCTCTATGCCGGTCGCTACCTGAGGCGCCCACCCATCGCTCAGCGTCGGATCTCCTACATCGGAAAAGGAAGAGTGACATTTTGGTTCATCGACAAAAAACTAGGTCGCCGCAGGGAGGTTCATTGCTCGGCGGAAGAATTCATCGACTACTGGTCTCAACATATTCCCGACCGCTATCAGCATTGTGTTCGTAATTTTGGATTGTTTGCTCCGCGGACAGTGAAGGGTACCTCCGCAGCTCTGTTCGTCGTCCTGGGTCAGAAGCGCAGACCACGTCCTAAACCTCTTCCATGGGCAATTTCAATCAAGCGGAGCTTCGGATGGGACCCACTTCTGGACAGCAAAGGTAAGCAAATGACCTGGGTACGGCGGGAGCGACCCCAGCCTAGTTAAATTGCCGCATTCGACTGTCCTGTACGCGTCGAAATGCGGAGAAAGGAAATGTTATGAGCAAACTTTTCGGTATCGCAGATTTATGGCCAGCCATGCAGACCATGTATCCCGAAGTCGAAGATGAAAGGGAGGATGATGATGATTACGAACATCCCATGACCGCGGTTGGTCTGATTTTATTGAGTGCAGCCCTGCTACAGACTATTGAACCTAGGGAACTGCGTCTTTTTACTGGTTATAGCCGGGAATTCATTTCCGCTATTGGATTGAACATGCAAAATAACAAATTGTGGACCGAGGGCCGATATGATACTTCGACTTGGCTTTCTGCAGAGGGAACTATCGATCCAAGACGGTTCTGGGACCACATCGAGGTTGCCTGCGGGTCGCTCTGGATGCCAACCCGCGCCACCAAATTCTCGATCGATTCCTGCAAGATTTATTGGGACGAACGTTAGCCGCCCAGTTTGGGGCGACAAGTAATCGTATCGTCCTTGTTCATGAATTTTCTCAAATTGTAGACCACTCACGTCAGTTTTGGCCGGTGTCCCTTCCTGAAGGCCGCTATTGAAACTGGTTTTTGATTTTCCTATACATTCAAGTCATCGGCTCTTTGCATGTGCATAGCGCTGAGGATCGCGGCCATTAGTCCAATCACGCGTTTGCGACCCTCGTCCACGACAAGAATCCTACGCCTTCGCCTTTTCTTCGTCTACTAGTGCAATACGGAACGAACTCTATCGAGCGACGCACCTCTGTTGTGGGCAGCCTTAGGAGGGCTTTTTTGTCGAATAATCCTCTTTTGCTTTCCTGATGGCCTCTCTATACTGTTATTCAAGGGCGATAGACCTCCCCGTCATTCATCCTTTGTGGGCTTCATGCTCCAATCAAACCCTGGTTCCGGAAGCAACTTTTAATTTCCCTAGGAGTCTCTTCACATGAATAAGATCTTTACTTGGCGTATGGCGGTGATCGCCTGCGCCCTCTTCGCAATTCCAGCCGCTCTTTTGGCAACACATTCTTGGGGCGGCTATCACTGGGCTCGCACCACTCCCCAATTCACACTGAAGTTAGGTGACAATCTCACAAGCGTCGACTGGAAGTCCCATCTCAGTCAAGCTTCGAGCGACTGGAACAGTCCGCCAAAAGGAACGACCCCCCTCATAACGGCAATCGTCGCTGGACAGTCCACTAAACGTTGCAGAATGGTCGCCGGAACCACCCAAGTGTGCAACGGAAGGTATGGGAATAATGGGTGGTTGGGCCTCGCTACGATCAGCATCACTAGTGGCCTGCATATAACTCAAGGTTCGGCCAAGATGAATGATACTTACTTCGATACGGCCACCTACAACAACCCCAACGAGAGACAGCACGTCATTTGTCAAGAAGTCGCTCATACGTTCGGCCTCGATCATCAGTCCACATCAGGTGCATCGCTCAATACTTGCATGGACTACTTCTCGAATACCGGCGCGAACGCGGGTAGCACGTTGAGCACGACTCCCAACCAACACGATTTCGAGGAACTCAACATCATCTACGCACATCTCGATAGCACCACCACAGTTGCTTCGCTCACAACTCCGGCATCCTCGCAGTCGGAAGTCACGGATGACCCGAACAGCTGGGGTAATCTAGTGAGCCAGTCCGCGAACGGCCGCAGCTCAACGTACGAAAGATTCAATGCAGATGGATCAAGAAGCGTCACCCACGTGTACTGGACAATTAAGGCCGCTGCTAACTGCCCGGCATGCGATCACCGTTACGATCACTAACCGACCGTTGTAGCAATTCAAAAGAGCGTCCGGCTTCGGCCCGGGCGCTCTTTGCCGAACCATACAATGCAGAAATTTGCGATTTAGTGTAAAGGTTGTTGCACGGATGAGTTTCCGGCCCGGTGTAACTCTCAATGCGTGATTAGCGATTCGGCCTGCTTGTTGGCATTAAAACTGCACGGCTACGAAATAGCGGTGACTCTAGTTTACCTCCCCCACCAAATCTTCTGACAGATGTACGACCCTGCGAAAGCCTTCGCATCGACATCAGTGGTTCTTTGCAGGTGTTCCAGAAACCTGTTCCCAGAGTCAGCCACAATCGATTGATTGCACAAGCCCGCTGAGTTCCATTTCGAGCGTTCCCAAAACACAAGATTTTAGCTCAGCTTGGGGTCTAATAATGGGGCGTGAACTTGCGCCGTCCGCTTAACTTTAGTTGGATCAGAAAAGCTCAGCGCAGCATTGATCGAGTTTACAGCCGGCTGTGACGACACACACACACAAAGCCGAGCAGGCATCAAAAGAGCATGGTGAAAGTACCTCGGTTGCTGGCGATACTGGTGATTGGAGGGATTCTCGCAAACGGAGCAAGCGCAAGCGACGACTTGGCTGCTACGCAACCGATTGCTAGTCAAGACCAGTCGCCGGCAACCCAGACGACTCAAGTCCAGGCCGGAAGCGGTGACTTCCCGCGGTCAACCGAGGCACGAAAAGCGAATCAGGCAATGGTCGATCTGCTTGGAGACATCGCGCGGCAGAAAAATGCAACACCTGCCCAGATCGCACTCGCTTGGCTACTCGCGCAGAAGCCGTGGATCGTGCCGATCCCCGGGACACGAAAGTTGGAACGGTTGGACGAGAATCTCGGTGCAGCTGCCGTTGACCTTACGCCAGACGATCTGGACCGGATCGAAAGAGCCGCCTCGGAGATTAAGGTGCAAGGTGCTCGGTACCCCGAACATTTAGAGAAGATGACCAATCTCTGACCACTCATTAACAAGGACGCGTCGTGGTATCACATCTCATTCTGGATAATTTCGGCAGGTATCGTCGGTGGTCTCTGCGCGGCTGTATTTGGACTTGTCGACTGGTTTGCGATTCCCGAGGGACGCGTGCCAAAAGTATTGGATTCCTACACAGAGGTTTGAACGTCCTAGTGGTTTTAATGTTTGCTGTTGGTTGGTGGATGCGCCGCAAGGCCGCAGAAATCCCAACGACGGCGGCCCTAGTGCTTTCTCTTATCGCAGTGTCGATGGCCCTCGTCGGTGGTTGGTTGGGCGGCGGCGAATTTGGTCGATCGTCTGGGTGTCGGAGTCGACAATGGAACGCATTTGAATGCTTCCAGTTCCTTATCTGGTCGGCCTGCTAGAGGTGCTGTATCCAGTATGCGCTTCTGCTCGCAGTCGGTCGCTCAAGTAAGGCCGACGCATCACAGGAGAGGGTTGGGTTATGCCGTCTGCCGTGTGGAGTGGGCATCTTCATTTTGGGCTTGTCGTTATGCCCGTCCGCCTATTGGTAGCTGCTCGTACCAAGACGACGCGGTTTCGGCGACTTTACCGCAAACCGGCAAACGAATCTCTGTCAGTTACATCTTCTCCTCCATTTAGAAGCGAGAGTGAAGACGACGATTCCGACCTCAACGGGCGAGTCGGCATGGGAACGCGAGCAGACCCTGAAGAGGTGAAGGCTGGACATATCGAGCAATATGAGTATTCACCTGTTCGCCAAGTTCTGCAGTCCGAAGTGAGCGGTGAGGAAATCAGGCCCGGCGAACTGGTAAAAGGTTATGAGTTCGCGCCAAACGAATTCGCCGTAATTGATCCCCAGGAAATCAGGGCAGCGGCAGTTGAAACTTCCGACACCATCGACGTGTTTCATTTTGTTAAGGCCACCGACGTCGACCCGATTTATTTCGAGCGATCGTACTACGTTGCGCCGGACCCTGGCGGGGAAAAGGTTTACGCGCTACTGCTTAAGGCAATGCGGAAAGAGGAGTGCTTCGGCATTGCCCGGATCGGCATGCATCGGCGAGAACACATGCTGATTGTCCGGCCTGCGGAAGATTGTCTGGTTGCGCATACGATGTTCTACGAGAACGAAGTACGACCGGCACCGCGCATCGAATCAGATCGCATCTCCTTCAGTGGTAAAGAAGTGTTAATGGCAACAGCCTTAATCAAAGCTTATGCGGGAGAGTTCGATCCCACCCAGTTCAAGGATCTCTATCAAGAGCGCATACGCAAAATCATCGATGCGGAAGTGAGCAATCGTATGGAGATACGGCCCGCGCCCGCCAGACAGATGACAGGTGCGCCTGATTTGATGGAGCAAATTCGCCTGAGCCTGGCCCAGATCGAATCGAAGAAGCCTGATGGCAAAGCTTCCAAGAAGCCCGTGCGAAAGACCACGACCGCTGCGAAAAAGAAGCCGCAAAGAGTACGTGCCTGACCACCGTCGGCGCTTTGAAACCCGCAGTATCAGCAACCTCCATTCCTAAATCGCCAACCAACTGTTACGTTCCGTGCCGTTGGGTACGGCGAAACGCTAGGACAGCACCGTTTAAAATACAAGGCAACTTCAGGCATCACCGACCACATCTTTATCCGCATGCAAACGTCAGAGACGACGGTTCTGTCATTCAGCAATGACCCGCAGTATTTATGGGAAAGAGAGCTGCCATTCGCAACGGCGGTTTCGGCGTTATTTCGGTATTGCGTTCCCAGGGGAAAGAACCCGTATGAGAGGGTCTCATTTGTCCCCAAAAACCGGCAATCGTGTCCCTGCGGCTACTCGTCAAGTGGGCGTGACAACCAGAGCTAGCGTGCTCGCCATTGTTGTGTTTGGCTTTCTGACTGGATTCGCCGCTCCCGCTGTGGCCGCTGAGAATATGCCGGTGTCGGCGAATGAACTTGTGCGAGAGATTATCACTAATGAAATCAAGGTGGAGGCCGCAGACCATAGCCACTGGGCCTTCCAACTTCAAACAGAGAAGGCGGGCAAAAGAGAAGTCGACCAGGTGGTCGAAACCAAGGATGGCAATCTGCAATTTCCTATCTCTATAGATGGTAGACCGCTCACTACAAAAGAGAAACAGCAGGCGAATCTGCATGTTCAGAAGCTCGTTCACAACCCTGGCGCACTGCGGAAGTCCTTGCGTGAGGAGAATGCCGACACTACTCGAACTCAGAGCTTGCTCAAAATGCTGCCTGATGCCTTCAACTTCAGCTATGAAGACCATAGCGCAGGGGATTTGGTGAAACTGAAATTCAGCCCCAATCCGCACTTTCGCCCGCCATCTCGTGAGGCTCAAGTATTTCATGCCATGGAAGGGGAACTGGTCGTCGACAATCGGCACAAAAGGCTTGTGGAACTCTCAGGTCATCTCATCCAGGCTGTGAAATTTGGAGGCGGGCTGCTTGGGCATCTCGATAAAGGTGGACAATTCAATGTTAAACAGGAACAAGTATCACCAGGCTTTTGGGAACTGACAGTCCTGAACATCCAAATGAAGGGCAAAGCTCTTTTCTTCAAGACAATTGCGGTGCAACAGAAGATGCTTCGCAGCAGTTTCCGTCGCGTATCCGATGATTTGACCCTTGCTAAAGCAGCGGACCTTCCTCCACGAGTCGCCGCCGCGCCCTATGACGCTGCGGTAAAACATGACTCCAGTAATATTCCTAATCGAATCCTGCCTTATGCAAAAGCGGAAGTCGTTTCGCTGCATCTTAAACTCCGACTTGAAATAGAAAACGGAGATCATCAGTTACAAAGGAGAGACCATGGCGCATTACGGCACATTACGTGATTACCATTTCGTAGATAACGAGAGCGCCGACGACATCCGTGGCGGCTCGAAGGTGTACGGCTTGAACAACGAAAAACTTGGCAAGATCGATGACGTAATTTTTGATCACTCCACCGGACAGATTCGCTATGTAGTGGTGGACACCGGTGGGTGGTTGTCCAGCAAGAAATTTATCGTCCCTTCCCACCGACTCCAACCTTCGGCCGAGCACGAAGACGACTTCAGAGTTGATCTAAGTAAAGAGCAGATCGAGACCTTTCCACCCTACAACGAATCCGATGTTGAATCGGAAGAGAAGTGGGGCGAGTACGAGAATCGCTACCGTTCGAAGTGGGAAGAGGGCCCCGTAATGCACCGAGCCGGGACGGATCGAAACATTACGCCGACCACAAAGCAGCAAATCCAATCCGGTTCTGGCCGGATCGTTTCAGGCAAGGAGGACACTGGAACTAACGTGACGCCGATGAGGACCGAGACTTCAATGGACGTCACGCCGAGCGGGCCGGGCAGGCGCTGGACCACATTTGAAGAGCGCTTACGCAAGAGGCGCAATGAGATTGTTTCCCGTTGCACGGTTTGCGGTACTGCTGCTTCCCCCGAGCAGACCTATGACAGATCCAGGGATCGCAAGGTAAGTTAATTCACCTCCTGTGGGCCACGGCTGTACTGTGGCCCATGCGAGCACTTCAGCTAGATCCAGGAAACCACAGGGAATTGCTGCTTCGGCTATTCTTTGCGGCGCCTCTCGAAATGGCCCAACTGCGGGGCCATGTCGAAGCGTTCCGCAGAGAGCAACAAGCCCGTCTCGAGCACAACGAAGACACGCGCGAGTGGCTGGACGATGCCCCAGGTCCACAATCCACGACTACCGATCTGGAAGCTGGTC